>JAAUXT010032175.1_pt1 | contig 12217 bp, 6 predicted proteins | sample 7278171 | NCBI WGS metagenome assembly JAAUXT01 (sample SAMN14350112, study PRJNA611818) | marine sediment metagenome | isolation source: surface marine sediment (1.8m) | place: French Polynesia: Moorea | collected 2018-08
ATTCTAATGGACGTTAATATGCCTGTCATGGATGGCTTCACCGCGACCCAAAAGCTTCGGCAGGCAGGGGTTAAGACCTCCATCATTGCGCTGACCGCCAATGCGATGGCGGGCGCTGAGCAGGAATGTCTGGACGCCGGCTACTCCGGCTATCTTTCCAAACCGGTCCATCTCGACCGATTCATGAAGCTGATGGCCGATCTGTTAGGCGGGAGCAGGGTGGCTGCCCCGGTAGGTCCCAAATTCACGGTAAAAACCGGAACTGCAGCAACCCGCGTTTTGGAGACATCACCTGCCAAGGACGCGTCTCCGATCCAGTCAACGCTACCGACCGATAACGGAAAATACCATCACTTGATCAATTCGTTTGTCACGCGGCTCAATGAGCGCTTAGAGTCCGTTCAGCAGTCGCAAAGTAAAGGTGATCTCGATGCGATTGTTGATTTTGCCCACTGGCTCAAGGGGGCCGGCGGGACCATCGGCTTCAATGTATTTACCGAACCTTCGAGCAACCTCGAAAAACTCGCACGCGCGGGCGGCAGTGCCGCCGACATCGAGAATGCCATCGGTATTCTGCGTCATATGGCCAATCGCCTGGTCATTCCCGGCCGCAGACCCGCAAATGGCTTCCCAACGAGCGGTGCCTCCCGAAGCGAGAGATCGAGTGAAAACATCGCACCACCCTCTCAAACGTATCCTGCCACAGTGACACCAGTTATTTCGCGGTTGGGTTCCAACCCTCAATTTCATAAGGTCATTGTGAAGTTTATCGGGAAACTCGAAGGAGAGTTGGACAAAGCGCATTCAGCACTGCATAACGGCAGATCGCAGGAGCTGAGATTGATTGCCCATTGGTTGAAGGGTGCTGCCGGTACAGTGGGTTTCGACGAATTCACTGAGCCTGCTGCACAGCTTGAAAAACTGACAAAAGCAGAAAAAATGAAGGAAGCAGGCCAGTTGCTGGCGCATCTGCGGCGCCTCGCGGAAGCCATTGTATTGCCAGTGGAACTTCCGCACCATGCTACGACTCGGCCATCCGCGGCAGAACCATATGCTACTAACCAAAATTAAGTAAAAATAAGAGACATACAATCAGAACTTGAGGAAAAACAGATGAATCAATTGGATCTCATGTATGAGTCGCAAGAGGAGGTCGATCCACAATTAAATGCAACAATTGTAATTGTCGACGACGAGCCCACCACCATGGAGGTGGTGAAAGTTTTTCTGGAAGAGGCGGGCTACCATAACTTTATTCTGATTGAAAATTCCAGCGAAGCCATGGAGGTCCTCGAACAGCAGCGGCCCGATCTTCTGCTCCTCGATTTGATCATGCCCGAGGTTTCGGGATTCAATTTGCTGAAAGCTGTTCGGGAGCACCCAAACCTCAAACACCTGCCGGTCATCATACTCACGTCCTCCTCAAACAACCAGGATAAACTGTCCGCCCTGGACCTCGGGGCCACCGATTTTCTGGCCAAACCGGTTGACCCGAGCGAACTGCGGCTGCGCGTGCGAAACACCCTGGCAGCCAAAGCGTATACGGACCACCTTGCCTTTTACGATCCAGTGACCAGACTGCCCAACCGACATCAATTCATGGAGTGCCTGGAAAAGGGTTTGGCGTCGGCCTGGCACCACAATGAAAAGCTCGCATTACTGAGTATCGAGTTGGATCAATTCAAAAAGATCAGCGATACCTTGGGGATTTTAACAGGCGATGAAGTCCTACGCCAAATCACAGGGCGCTTTAAAAACATCGTTAAGGGTATCGATATGTTGGGGCCTTTCGATGTCAATGAGTATGCCCCTGCGAATCTGTTTCATGTCGACGGCGGGGAATTTGTCCTACTGATGCAGAATGTTCCCAGCGAACATGAGGCGGCAATGATTGCTGTGCGCTTGCTTGAATCGATTCGATCAATGCTGCTGGTGGAAGGCACGGAAGTCTACATGACGGCCAGTATCGGTATTGCGATATACCCCACCGAGAATGGCGACAGCCTTACCATGCTGCAAATGGCCTCCACTGCAAAAGATTTTGTCAAGAGCAATGGAGGTGATTCCTTTCAATTTTCCTCCAACCAGATCAATACCCAGTACCAGAGGCGCATCAATCTCGAAAGCATGCTTCGTAAAGCCTTGGACAGAAACGAGTTGCGGCTCTATTACCAACCCCAGTTAAACATCCATACCAATCGCATTGTGGGTGTCGAAGCACTGTTGCGATGGCAAGTCGACGAAGCGACGATGATATCTCCCGACGAGTTTATAGGCATCGCTGAGGAAACCCAGCTGATTATTCCCATCGGGGAGTGGGTACTGAGCGAGGCATGTCGACAGCTGGCAGCCTGGCAGCGTGCCGGTAAGGAACCGATCCGCATGTCCGTGAACTTGTCTCCCGTGCAGTTCGAAAACAGTGAGATGCCCGCAGCATTCAAACGGATCATTGATAACAGCGGCATTGATGCCAAATTGTTGACGCTGGAGATCACCGAAAACATGCTCATGGAGAATGCCGAGCGTAAAATCGAGGCATTAAATCGATTGAAAGCCCTGGGGGTCAAACTGGCCATCGACGATTTTGGCACAGGTTATTCCTGTTTAAGCTATCTGAAAAGACTACCGTTGGATGAGCTGAAGATCGACCGATCCTTCTTCCGTGATTTTTTCGAAAACACCAAAAGCCGTGCTCTCGTCGCCACTATGATTTATCTATCCCGCAGTCTCAATATGTTAACCACCGCCGAGGGCGTCGAAACCGAAGAACAATTACGTTTTCTTGTAGAAGGGGCATGTGATCTTTACCAGGGGTACCTATATAGCCCGCCCGTGCCGCCCGAATCGTTGTATGAAATGCTGCCGTCAGCAGAATAGGGCAAACCGACTCACCATGGTCTGCACTATCACAGCCGACGTCCGAATGCATTAAGCCACTTCATAACATGTCGAATTCCCGCGAATAGTGCCAAAATTAGTCAGTCGGCTGCCAATTTTCTGACAATTTCACGAATATTGATGAAAAAATGTAAAAAAACATGGTTACGCATGCCCGAAGGGCTCGAAATCGCTGGCATTTTTTTTGCATATACAAAATCGGGGTCATTTTTTTCAAAAGATTCCTGCTATCTTACAATAAACACATAACGATGATATCAGGCCGAAAGGTAGATCGATGTTTTCCAAGCACACAACCTTGGTCATTGCGACGGCAATTATCTGCATGGCGATGGCCACTGCTAACGTGTCTCATGGGGAGATGCTGGAGGGTATTACGGCGCCCAGTGCCGACATTACGCTTTCTTTTGTTATGCCGGGCAGGGTCAGTAAGGTGCATGTCGGGGTAGGCGCCACAGTGAAGAAGGATCAGCCTCTTATACAACTTTTTGATGAAACCGAAAGAATCCAGTGTCAGCAGTTGAAAATGCTGTCAGAGGATTACACCAAAATCCATGCTGCCCAAGCAGAGCTGGCTCAAAAGCGGGTTGATCTCAAAAAAGTTCAGAAGGCGCTGACCAAAGGTGCCGCCAGCGAGTGGGAGGTCGAACATCTCAATCTCAACGTTCGCATCGGCGAGCTTGCTCTGAAATCGGCGCTGCTTGAACAGAAACAATACCGGCAACGCTACGCACATGCCAAAAGCCAATTGGTGCGAATGCGTCTGGTGGCCCCAGTGGCGGGTCTTGTGGAAGAGGTTAACGTCGAAGTTGGGGAATCCATCGGAACCCTTGGCCCGGTCGTTCGCATTGTTCAAAACGATCCGCTTTGGATCGATGTGCCCGCACCCGTTCATCAGGCAATGGATTTCGCCATCGGGCAGGCTGTGTGGGTTACTTTTCCCGAAACTCCTGTCGCCGACGCCTCTCCAAACGGTCGCATCATCTACAAATCTGCTGTAGCGGATGCTGCCAGCGAAACCTTGCAGATTCGGATCGAAGTACCCAATCCGCTCAAGCGCCCGGCTGGTGAACGGGTGGACATCGCTTTTTCCAAAGAAGAAAAGACCGATGTGAAGGCACAGCTGGACGTAAATTAACCACTGAAAGATTCTGGGCCTTACCCGCCTTTTTTGGTTGGCGATACTTGCTGTGGGCGGAAAACCAGGCGCCAGTATTTAAAAAGGAGACAACCAATTTACTTAAATTGTAATTATTTATGGCCAACCTCCAGGAAAGCATAAAACAGCAAAATCGGGGACGCGCTGAATCCGCCTCAACCAAAACCGTTGCCGACCTGTTGGCGATGGATGGGTCACCGCAACAATTTCTGGCTGAATTGTTGGCCACCCAATGCCAGCAGGCCCAAGCGGATGCCGCCGTTTTATTGAGGATAGGGCCCTCCGGCCAATCAGAAGTGCTCGCCACCCACCCCCGGCCGGAGACCGACAGAGATGCCTTGAGTTGGATTCGTCAGATCGAAAGACCATTTCGCAAGGTCATGCTAAGCGCTGAAACGGTCATTGTAAAAGAGGCCGCCAGTTCCAGCCAAAATGATCATTTCCAAAGGTATTTGATGGTCATCCCGATTAAAAGTCGGGGAGTTGTCAAGGCTGCCGCCGCTTTCCGGTTGCGGGCGGATCAGCCCCAGAAACTGATGATCAGCCGCGCCTATCTGGAAACAACCCCGCTTCTTTTAGAACATCATGAATTGCAGATGACGACAAAAAAGCATGTCGAGACAATGGATCGTCTGCGGCGCGTCATGACGGTTTTGGATGCCATTAATCAGCCGGCACGTTTTTTGGGCGCCGCCATGGCCTTGTGTAACGAAATCGCTTTATGGCTTAACTGCAGTCGGGTCAGTCTGGGATTTCTTGAAGGTCGCACTGTTCAAGTAAAGGCCATGAGCCATACCGATACCTTCAGCCGAGAAATGCAGGTGGTACAGGCAATTGAAGCCGCTATGGAGGAATGTCTGGACCAGGATTTAGAAGTTATCCACCCCACTGAAGTCACGGCAACGGTTGCCAGTCGAGCGGCGGCCGAACTTGCAGGGCGCCATGGACCCTCGGCCGTGATAAGCCTGCCCATTCGCCAGGAAGGCGAGGTGGCGGCAGTGCTGACGTTGGAACGCGCCATCGATCAACCTTTTGACCGAATAAAGGAAATCGAGGCTGTTCGGCTGACCTGTGACCTGTGTGCACGCCGGCTACTGGAGCTGCACCATAATGATGGATGGTTTGTTACGCGCCTATTGAAGGAAGCCCGCCAGTGGGTTGGGAAGCTTGTGGGGCACGAACACACATGGGCGAAAATCGTTGCGGCTTTTTTATTTGTTGCTGTAATGCTTTTGGCAACAGTGAAAGGAGAATACCGTATTCATACCACCTTTGCCCTCAAAGCCCAGCACCAGCAGGTGGTGGTGGCGCCGTTCGATACCTTTTCCAAAAGTGTAGATGTGGAACCGGGGGACCGGGTTGAAGCGGGTAAAACCGTTTTGGGAACCTTGGAAACAGCGGAACTTCGCCTTAAATTGGCGGCCTTGCAGGCCGAAAAATTAGGATATCAGAAACAGATGACGGCTTTTATGCGGGATCGAAAGACCGCAGACGCCCAGATTGCCGAGACCCAGAGCCGCAAAGTTACTGCCCAGATCCGGTTGATCGAAAAAAAGATCGAACAGGCGAACATTGTCGCACCCATCAACGGATGGGTGATATCAGAAGACCGTAAGCAGCAAATCGGGGCACCGGTGAAGGCTGGTGAAGTCCTGTTCGAGATCGCGACCATCGATTCCCTGTGGGCCGAACTGCATGTTCCTGAATCCTCCATCGCCAGTATCACCCAGGGCTTCACCGGCACAATGGCATCAGTGGGTCATCCGGGTCAAAAAGTCGGTTTCACCATCGACCGGATCAATCCCATTGCCGAAGTGGTGGATCATCAAAATGTATTTAGGGTGCGCGCTCGTATCTTTGAGCAGTTGGAATGGATGCGCCCAGGCATGGAGGGGGAGGCGAAAATATCCGCCGGTAAGAAGACCTACCTATGGATTTACTCCCACGGTTTTGTCAACTGGTTGCGAATGAAACTCTGGATTTAGGCGGTGAGCGAGGTGAGCATCGACCGACCCACATTCAGTGAATCCTGGTACCGTGTTTCGAATCTGTACCCGCGATTACACCCTGCTGTGCATGTTCGGCGGCAGCTGTATCGTGGAATCATCTGGTTTATATTGCAGGATCCGGCCAACTGCCGTTATTTTCGAGTAAGTGAAGCCGCTTATCATTTCATCGCAATGCTGGACGGTCGGCGAACGGTGAGCCGGGTCTGGCGTGTCTGCTTGGAGCGCTTCGGCGATGCTGCGCCCACTCAGGGAGAGGTGATCCAGCTGCTTTGCCAGCTTCACGAGTCCAATCTGCTGCAAGGCAACCTGGCGCCGAATGCCGAGGCGCTGTTTAAGCGTTACCAAAAGCGTGTCTGGCGTGATGTGCGTAGCAGCTTCGGCAACATCTTTTTTATTCGTTTTCCGTTGTGGGATCCGGACCGCTTTCTGGGCAGGTGGGTGGGTGTTGTCGGGCACCTGTTCTCGAGGTTTGGACTGGTTTTGTGGGTTGGGCTCTTCGTCGCCGGTTTGTTGTCCGTTGCCAACCATTTGGGCACACTGGCGGCCATGGCGCCGGATGCCCTCAACCCCAAGAATCTACCCCTGCTATACGCCGCTATCGTGATTGTAAAGCTCTTTCACGAATTCGGTCACGCATTTGCCTGCAAATATTTCGGCCGCAAGACCGGTTCCGGGGGTGAAGTCCATCAAATGGGGCTGACCCTGCTCTTTTTCACGCCGCTACCCTATGTTGATGCTTCAAGTGCCTGGGCCCTTCGCAATAAATGGCACCGCATCACGGTGGGCGCCAGCGGCATGCTGACCGAACTGGCCATTGCATCCATTGCCGCGATGCTCTGGACCCAAACGGCTGCAGGCTCAACGCTCAATGCGATTGCTTATAACATCATGTTGATCGCCAGCGTTTCTTCACTGGCCTTTAATGGAAATCCATTTCTACGCTACGACGCCTACTATATCCTCCTTGACCTTTTGGAGATTCCCAACCTTGAATCTCGCTCGAAATTATACTTGGGATACCTGGTCAAACGCCACCTGTGGGGAATTGACCGCGCGGTCGATCCGAGCCACACCACCGGAGAGAGGAGATGGTTGCTCTTTTATGCGGTCGCTTCGACTGCTTGCCGAGTGTTTATACTGGGCGCCATTGCGCTGATGTTGATGAACACATTTGTGACCATCGGCGCTGTACTGGTGGCTGTCCTAGTGATCCGCTGGCTGCTGATGCCCGCAACTCGCTTTGTTCGCTTTCTAGCCACCAGCCGCGAGCTGGACCGACAAAGAGGGCGTGCGGTGGCGAGTTCGGCCTTGTGTGCCCTCGTTCTGTTTGTGGCTATCGGATGGGTCAACCTGCCGGATCGGTGCCAGATCCAAGGCGTGGTCGAACCGCATGATTATGCGGTCATCCGTATGAAAACCGCCGGGTTTGTCCAGGGCGTCCTTGATTCGGGCACCCGGATAGAGCCGGATGGCGCCATTTTGGTCAGCGCAAACAATCCCGATCAGGAGGCTGAAAAGGATCAACTCCTGGCAGAATATCGGCGACTGCGTATCAAAAGGCAATCGGCCCAAACCAAAGAGGCCGCGGCTGTCCAGATTGTGGATGAAAAGATCGCCGCTCTTGACGAAAAAATCAAACGTGCCCGTCAGAACCTGGCGAATCTTACACTTCGTTCGTCAATTCAGGGAATCTGGGTGGCACCGGAGGCTGACCGACTCAAGGCCAGGCGTCTGGAGCAAGGTCACCACATAGGGGTGGTAGCCGATCTGGACCGCCTGCGCATTCGGGCCGTCGCCAGTCAACAAGTTGCCTCGCGACTCATCGAAGATGCCCGCCCGCGAGTCGAAATCCGGGTCAAGAACCGACCCGATATTGAATTTACCGGTACGATCGAAAAGATTATTCCGGCCGGACAAGAGCAGCTGCCATCCGCAGCGTTAGGATACGCCGGCGGCGGGACGACCCGCATTGATCTGGAAGATGAAACCGGAAGACGTGCTGCCGATCCTTTTTTCGAGGTATTCGTCCTTCCGTCATCCAGTGCGAAGGTCTTTTTAAGGCCCGGTCAGACCATGGCGCTGCGTTTTGAAACCACTCCCAAGCCCTTGCTGGTGCAGGGCTGGCGTACACTTTTACAGCTTTTTCAAAGGAGGTACCAGGCCTGATATGGATCGTGTTATCAGCGCCCAATGGCGGATGCTGTCACAGCCCGCGGCCATCAAACCGCCGCCTCAAGGATTGGACCGATGGTGGCTCCAATTCAAAGGGCTGGTTCAACAGACGTCTCGCGGAACCGGCCACTACCTGCAGCAGGCGGAGCAGATCATCGCCAAGGAATTGGGAGACCAGCACCTTTCCGACAGCGCCTTAGGTGAGCGAATCGAAACCCTGCGTCTGCGTTTCCTGCTCGGCCGCACTCGTGCGGGCGATCGAAACCGGGCTTACGCCGTCCTGCGCCAAGTGGCACGGCGAACCCTGGGCTTATCACCGTATCGGGAACAGGTCGCCGGTGCACTGGCGCTGGATGACGGCTGTGTAACGGAGATGGCCACCGGAGAGGGCAAAACCCTCATGGCCACCTTGCCCGCAGTTCTCGCTGGGTGGCGAGGACGCGGATGCCACATCATAACGGCCAATGATTATTTGGCCGAACGGGATGCTGAGGCGATGGGTCCCATCTATCGATTCTGCGGCCTGACCGTCGGTTGCATCACACCGGGCATGGTACCCCACGAACGCAAAGCGGCTTATGATGCGGATATCACCTATGGCACTCATAAAGAGGTTGCTGCCGACTTCCTACGCGACCGTTTGACCACCGCCGGGATAAGGGGCTTGCCGGGATTTCTGCTTTCCACGATGGCAGACAGGCGGGAGGATCGCATCGGCGGACTGGTTCAACGCGGGCTTGAATATGCCATCGTAGATGAAGCCGACTCGGTATTCATCGATGAAGCGTCAACACCTTTGTTGATTTCGGGTGAAGGGCCCAACCAAGAACAGATCGAAGCGTACGAAGAAGCGGCGGCGCTGGCGGCCGAACTGGATCCGACTTCTGATTATCGCATTTATCGGGACCATCCCAGCATTCAACTAACCATTGAGGGCCGTCAACGCCTGGGCGAATTAACCCAGCAGATGGGGGGCGTCTGGACGGGCGGACGAAGGCGGGAGGAGCTGGTTCTGCAGGCGCTTGTCGCTAGTCTCTTTTATATACGCGATAAACATTATGTCGTCGACGACGGTAAGGTGATCATCGTCGATACATTTACGGGGCGACTCATGCCCGATCGGAATTGGCGTAACGGTCTGCACCAAGCGGTTGAAGCCAAGGAGGGACTCCAGGTCAACCTTCCTAAGGAAACCTTTGCCCGTATCAGTTTTCAACGGTTTTTTCGGCTTTACCGCAAGCTGTCAGGCATGTCCGGTACGGTGGCCGAAGCACGGAGGGAGTTGTGGGGAACCTATCAGTTACCGGTGATTGCGATACCCACCCAACATCCTTGCCTGCGAAAGATGATACCGGACAGGATCTTTACCACTGCCGCTGCCAAGTCGCAGGCGGTCGTAGATGAAATCTGTCACGTTCATCGCACCGGGCGTCCGATCCTGGTGGGAACCGGCAGCATCCACGAAAGTGAACAACTCAGTGAACGCCTGACTGCCGGAGGATTGGAACACCGTCTGCTCAATGCCGTGCAGCATGCAGCCGAAGCTCAGATCATTGCGGATGCCGGCCAAATGGGGCGCATCACCGTTTCAACGAACATGGCGGGCCGCGGGACAGACATTAAATTGGGACCCGGTGTCGCTGAAATCGGCGGATTGCATGTAATTGCCACCGAGCGATTCTCCGCGCGGCGAATTGATCGGCAGCTCGCAGGTCGGTGTGCACGACAAGGCGACCCAGGAAGCAACCAGGTCTTTGTCAGTTTGGCGGATGAGCTTATTGAGAAAGACACTCAGATTGTTTCTACTATTCTCCGGCGATGGTTCGGCAACCGCGAGCGTGAGCTGCATTCGGGTTTCTGGCGACGAATGTTCGGGGCCGCGCAGAAAAGGGCGGAACGTCTCTCGTACCGTTTGCGCAGAGATGTTCTTACAGCAGACAACTGGCTCGATCAACATATGGGCTTCACGGCCAATGAATAATGATAAGAGGTGTTCATCCCATGGCGACAACATACGAAGCGTTCCTTGGTTGTATTTTTTCTATCGCAGCCCTTTTGATCAGCCCGCCGGCAGTGGCGGCACAGGGCGACCGCTTTACTGCCGATCGGACTGTTGAAAAACAGTTATTACCCGTTTCCGAAAAGATCGTTAATAGCACTTCCGCTGGCGACACCGATTCCGGACAAGAATATGCCGGCTTCGGTAAAGCACAGCCCGGAACTACGGCTGCGATGGGACAGATGGCGATGCGGGGGTCAATGGGAACCAACCGTGATGGGCGATCTCATGAGGGAGTGGAATCCAACAGAATTCGGTTAACACTTCTGGATGCCATCCGTTACAGTTTTGAGGGAAACCGTGAAATCAAAGTGGTCTCCTATGAACCCCAAAAAGCACATGCACAAATCGAAGGTGCCGAATCGGTCTTCGACGCCTCACTGTTTGCAGATTCTAAGTATCGTCGTGATCCCAACCTTGTTTCCAGTATAAACGATGTCGTTTCTGAGGATGATTCGCGGACGCAAGCCGGTATCCGCAAACCACTCACAACCGGTGGTACTTTCTCCACTTATCTTGAATCGCGGTATGGTGAACTAAAAAATGCCGATTTCGATCGAACCTTCAAGCACGTGGTTTCACCGACTATTGAACTCCAGCAGCCGCTGTTAAAAAACATCGGTAGCAAGCAGGAAAAAACAGCCATAAAAATCGCCAACTTTCAGGCCAATATTTCCGACGCAGAGTTCAGACAAAAGGTAAACAACGTCACCAACAAAGTCGCGGTGGTCTATTGGAAACTCTATTTGTTCAAAGAACTGGTGGCCATTAACCGAAAAAACTTCGATATGGCCGAAGAGGTTCACCGCCGTGAAGCTGAGCGGTACGACAGAGGGATTTCTCAGCAATTGGATGTCGCCCGCGCTCGAAGTAACGCCCAGGCGCGGCGTAGCACCTGGCTGCGATCCCTGGAGGAATATCAGCTCGCCATGGATCGGCTAAAGCTTCTTTTAAACTGGAGGGTGTTGAAGATTGATTCGGACGCACAAATCATACCAGTGGAAACACCCAAAACAACACCTATCGTGGTAGACGAAATCGAAGCCGTCGGTAAGGCCATTAAAAACAGACCAGAGGTCATCAAAGCGCAACAGGAGCTAATGATCCGAACGGCCGACCAGGAGCTTGCAGCTCATCAGAGACTTCCGAAACTTGATGCCTACGGTCGATACGGCATTAGTGGCTATGGCGCTGAATACGACGAGGCCTGGAGCGACATCGCGTTTAACGAAGATAATACCTGGGAGGTGGGTATTCAATTTGAATGGCCCATCGGCAACCGTCTGGCCAGGTCCCGGTTCAATAAAACATCATTAAGCCGAAAACAAGCCAACGCCCAACTTAAGCGCATCAAAGACGGCATCATGTTGGACGTAAAACAAGTTCTGCATCGATTGGCGACTGTCAAGGGCGAGATAGAAGCGAATCGTTTGGCTAAAGAGGCTGCTGAGAAGGTGGTTGAGGGTGAATTCGCCCGCTTTGATATTGGCCAAACAACCAATGAAGAGCTCTTGCGCGCCCAGGATCTGCTTGCAGTGACAAGTCGAAGCTATGCCCGCGCGATTGCTGATTACAACACTGCCATTCAAGACTTGGCAACGGCTCAGGGCGTTCTTCCGGATGGAATTGTCATGGAGGACGTCGAACCATAATCTAAGCCAAGCCGTTGTTACAAAAAGCACTTATACACTTTAAAGTAAAAACCTCAAATGAACAGCTCATAGTTTTCCGTCGAGCGCTGTATTAGGGTAAAAAGCAAATGGGACCGCCCTATTTAATTCGGCATGCTTTGGTTGGGTCATGGCGAAGTCGATCATAACGTTCGCGGTTTAAGGCTAAAGGGCGAATTTGACCGCAACTAATTAAAATAAAAGTGGTTTCATTGCAGAGTCCTCTACTGTCAGGATTTTTTTCGCGTCC
>JAAUXT010125120.1_pt1 | contig 12217 bp, 22 predicted proteins | sample 7278171 | NCBI WGS metagenome assembly JAAUXT01 (sample SAMN14350112, study PRJNA611818) | marine sediment metagenome | isolation source: surface marine sediment (1.8m) | place: French Polynesia: Moorea | collected 2018-08
CGCTTTCCGCATCGCAAACAAATACTTAGGGAGTACCTTTGCATTATTTAATGCCACGCGCAGTATTTAATGCCATTATTTCCTAGGGGTAGCCACCCAAGTTGCGATGTCATAATCAAATCGCACCTTAACGTCAGTACTGTGCTTACTCATCCAATCACTAGTATTGAATCCACCTGGGCTATAGTCATTAATGGCCTCATAGAACTCAGCCTCTACCCACCTTGCATGCCAAACATCATCAACCTTTCTGAAATGCATACCAACACCATCCACCAGGTATACGGCCGTGTCTTCATCCACCCGCCACTCGATTTTTGGCCCCTCACTCATTTTCGCCACCCCTCCACTTATTATCGCTAATCTCTTCTTTTAACCATGTGCTTAGCTTAAGCAAGCATTGATCGCATAAAAATACGCTAGCATCATGGTCATAATATAAATTAACCACTGGTTTATGATATCCGCATTCCTGACATGATTGGCTATACATATAAACATCATGATCATACTCATCTATAGCAGATGCTAATTTTTCAGTCATTTATTTCTCTCCTACTTATCTTGTATCTTACCCTGCAGTTCTTGTAATTTAAGACCTGCGTTCTCATGCCATGGTTTGTTTTCATGCCTAGTTAATTCAACCATGATCCTGTCTATCTGATCTTGCAAAAAACTCAAATCTCTCTCTGCTTGGCTGCCATAATATCGATCCTTCTGTCCGTCCTGTATTATCTCTATCATGGAGCCAATTACAGCAACATCTGATTTAAGCGATGTCCATGCGCTAAACCCTCCCGCAGCTAAAGTAATCATTACCACCAGAATGCCCAACATTCCCCTACTTATTCTAAGCATTACAGTATTTGAAACCTGGTTCACTATTTTTTCACTTTCACCATTCAGGCCATTAGCCACTTTTCTTTTCCTGCTTCGCTATTTCGGCTTTCGCAACACGAGTCCATCTTCTATCAAACTCGCGCTGCGCTTTAGTTGAAAACAACTTTTCTCTCACTGTTACATCAAATGCCTCTCTGACGCCTATCTTTGGTGCCACTAATCCAAATCTATTAGCCACCCTCTTTAGCGCCAATCTTCTTCCTTGAACGTTAGCTATAAATGCACCCTGATAAAATCTTCCTCTTGCCTTTACACCTCCACTTTTCAGTTGTCTGCCGGTAGTGTTTTGCAGAACAAGCAATCCTCTAACCCATATTTCAATAACTGCCTTCCAGTTTCTTCTTGCAGTTGCCTTATTTACAGATATCCTATTTCCCTTTCTCTTTCCCTGGGCATCATATCTGAATTTCAGCAGCGACTTAGGTAGCCGCAGCTTGGATGACAGATCATCTACGCTCTCGCGCCTCACAAGCGCCGCTGTCTCGTTAATTGCTACACGGCTAGCCTTTGCTACCACTTTATCGCTAGCGACCTTTAGATCGCGTCTAAGACGCTTTACGTTGGATTTAACAACTAGCCGTGTACTTGTCACTGCATATAGCTCCAGTTAACCAAGAAGAAAAACAGAATTAGCGGCATTGCTATAATTGCCAAATTTATCCAGTCATACTTATCCATTCTCTCACCTAAATATCAACCAAAGTATCAATAAAAATATAACTATCTGTATTATGTAAACAATTTCCATATAAACATATACAATCCTGACCCAAAACTAGCGATAATTATTGTCGCTATCCATATTGCAACGGCAATTCCGATCGCATCTTTAATCATTATGCAAACATGCTGCCTCATTGTTTTGGTCATATCACTCTCCTACTCTATATCTTCCAGTTCTTGAATTTGAACACTATGTTCACCTATCTTCTTTTGCATCAACATTTGTGTCTCATGCATTTCCCTAACGGCTTCTGTAAGTAGCTTCACGGCTTTGAGGAGCTTATCGTATGATTCTAGATGCTCCCCCAGTCTTTTTGTTATTGCTGCTACTTGAAAGCTGTGTAAATCAGCCATAGGTTCACCTCTCCTGCTGTTGTGTGTACATAGGCATGCAGTTGTCATACTGGCCCTGGCTATATCCCATGATGTAACTACCGGTCATGATGATAATTAGAATTAATACTGTCTTAAGTTTTTTCATGTCACTCTCCTGCCTGTTCTCAGGCTTCATTACTTTCGTCTTCTAGCTCATTTTAGAGCGCGAATATTTTCTTTCAATTTCTCAAGCCACTCCCCTGCTGCGACCAAATCGCCTGATTCTCGCGCGCGCGCGTTTCTTGTTTTTTCTTTACTTTCTAAAAGCTCTTTATTTTCTAGTGTTCGATTTTCGGACTTTGGATTTTCGCACTTAGGGTTTTTCGGACTTAGGGTGCCTCTCTGAGTCCGATTTTCGGACTTAGGGGGGTACCCTGAATCCGATTTTTGAACTTTGGCCTGTGGATAACTTTCGTCTGTTTCTTGTCTTTCACCATAAATGTCATACTCAACCTTGCCGTTCCCTATCTTCCTCCGCTTTATATAACCTGTTTTTATGAGGTTATTAAGAGATTTTCTTATGCTATGCTTGCCATCAGCTCTTAGGTTCGATAGGTGTGTTATAGATACATTCCATGTTTCGCTTTTTGATAGAAGAAAACACAGCAGCCCTAATGACCTCCAATCAAGAGCCTGATCATTCAATAGCTCGTTATCCAACACTGTGTAATTCTGTCTACAAACTTTCCTAAAAACCGGCATGATTTCAACCTCTGGATATTGCTCTGCTAACGATTGCATCGATGATTTCCCCCGCTGAATAACCAGTTATAATACTACCCGCCCAGTTGTCGTGAAACGTCTTTTGATCGAGTGTCAACTCGTCAACAGGGCTTTTCTTGATCTCAATCAAAAAGTTCATACCGCAAAACCCTACAACGATGTCGGGGAAACCCTTGCCTACCCCATGAGTGTGATGAACTGTCATGCCGCAATCTCTTAAGGCTGAAACCAATTCCTTTTGGTTTTTATCCACCCTAAATGCTCTCATCTTCCAACTGCTCGAATGCCTCTACAAGTTTCCAAATTAACGCAACCTTTTCTTGCCTGTTATTATAACGCTCATCATCTAATTTATTGTAAGCGCTGCCTTCTTCCCAACAAAAATCGTGATGGCAAGAATCATCTTCATAATCAGGCCATTTACCGAACATCGGACATTGGTTGCATACATCGTTAAATTTAATTTGTCCGTGTTCTGAATCTACAGTTATTTCAATTAACCTATTCCACGCAATTTGGCACAATGAGCAAGTATTTGATAACTTGTTATTTTCAAACTCAAATTCAAGCCCGTTGTATGCCATTACTTTGTCATGTGCAATGTGTGCCTTCCAATCAATATCCTTGTTGTATTTCAGTACATAAACCCAAACATCTTTGCATTTCTGTATTAAAGTCATAATTAGACCCATTTCATAGATAACAATTTCTTTCGCTCTTTAGCCTCAGATTTTCTGGCCTTTTTCTTCATACTTCTTTCTGCTAAAGATTTATACCATGCGGCCTTTCTACGGTCGTCTGTGCACTTCCAGCAGCACTTAATATAATCTCTGACCTTACGCAAATAATCTTGACTCTTGTACTCCTTTTTGCCGCAAACGTTGCACTTGACTAAATATATAGGAATCAACGCGGAACGCTTAAAATACCTAGCTTTCCCGACGTACTTGATTACAGTTAGCTCGTCGATGACATCGCCTTTTTGATAATAAACTGACGCGCCATCATTCGTCTGTATCAAATCGTCATCTGTCAAATACCTTGTTTTAGGCATCTCCTATTAACCCCATAAATTCCTCAATAAACTCATTAAGTAATTCCAGTTCGTCTCGCTCTCCGCCACATGCAACCCAGTGGAAGTAATAAACGCATAAATATCTATATTCATTCGTTGCATTTACATACATTATATTTCATCCTCGTAATAAACCCATTTTGGCATTGATATTTCACGATGCATATCTGGGTATGAGATTGGGTTTGCTAAATTGATTTCTTTAAGTCTTTCTAGGTCATTCAAATATGTTTCCATGCCAAAAGCATAATCTTCATAACTAAAATAATACCACGCGCACTCTGGATCAGAATATTGACCATCACCGACGGCGAAGAGCGAGAAGTAAACATCATCGCGTTCACCTAATTGCTTTTTTAACTGGACTATAGCATCAGTGTACATGGCGCATTGAACGTAATAGCGCTTTGACGCACAAACCTTAGAAAATGCTGAAAAGGACGGATCTGCTGTAATCTTTAAATCAACGATGTAGCTCATGCAATTTTCATTGGTAGGCTTATAAATATCCTGTCTGGTTGCAATTACTGTGTTTGTAGTGCCTTCCAGAAAATATGTTGAACATTCTTTTAATGTGCTGTCAGATTCTATTAATTTAGCAAACTCATAATTCCCCATTGCGCAGTCTCTAATGGCCTCTAAGCGCTTAACATCATCCGGGGTCATAATGATAAGTCCTTGGTCTTTAAACTCCTGTACTGCGCACTCGTTCTTTTTGACGCTACCTTTCCCGGTGTATTTCTCAAACATTACATACTGATTATGGAATTTCTCGCGCCCTTCCAATATCAAGCAATGCGCTGCAGTTCCGATGTCCATTTTTTTATTTGATATCTTAGGCCTGCGGTGAACGTAGCCGTAATCAGTCATTCTTGATAAATCATCTAAATCGCTCTTATGCACACCAGGACCATTCAAGTACATTTCAAAACTGTTTTGCACTTGCATTGGTAGCTGTTCTTTGAACATTGTATTAAAGCAATCACACATTTTGTCTCTCTCCTTTAAATATTCAATCCACAATATGCTCATTTATTTAAGTTATCCAAATAATCGCCGCATAGATTAGTGTCTTTAACTATTTTTAATGCATGCAATATGTATTTATCTAGATGTGTCATTTCTCCATATAGCCTATTCGGATATTTTTCAAAGTCTAACGTTATGCATTCTTCATAATCCATATATACACAATAATCTATATCTTCCCTTCTCATCTCTTTTTCCTAATTTAACGTTGACCTGCCATGGCAGTCGTTTTAAATATAGACCACAATATAATTTAATGCAAGCACTTTTTTTGGAGGAATTTAATGTCGAAAGAAATCGTAAGTCACAATCAAAGCAAACCAATTACTGCAACGCAATCAGTTTTTCATAATATTCAATCATATAACGATGCCAAAGAGATGGCCAAAGCATTGGCCGCATCCACATTTGTCCCAGAAACTTTTCGCGGCAATCAGAATTTAGGTAATATTTTGATCGCCATGAATGTATCTAGACAACTTGATGTAGACGTGCTTTATTTAATGCGTCACCTCTACGTTATTTATGGCAAACCTGCATTCGAGTCTAAATTTCAGATTGCCATGGTAAACCGATCAGGAAACCTAAAAGGCAGATTGCAGTTCGAAGAGACTGACGGAAGAACAAGAGCGTATGGCATCGATGCTAATACCGGCGAAAGATTGATCGGGCTTTTGGTTGATGTCGATATGGCAAAGCGTGAAGGGTGGTACGAAAAGAGAGGCAGTAAATGGCAGACAATGCCCGACTTAATGAAACGTTACAGAGCCGCGTCGTTCTTCATTAATACGTATATGCCGGAAGTAACCGCAGGAATACAATCATCTTATGATGTCATAGACATGGGTGATGCTGAAAGGATTGAAGCTGGTTATGCCACACCTGATGTTCCACGTGAAACATCAAGTGTTGGTGATCCTGACGTTTACGAAGATATACCTTTAAGCGAGCAACCTACCCCATTCGATAAACCAGAGGACAAAAAAATTGAGGAAGTAAAAGAAATTATCGATGAGCGCATACCTTACACTACAACAATGGGGCAAGAGCGCGACATAGAAAAAGCTATTGAAGTCACACAGAGCGAAGATGTAGAGATAGTAACTGAATCATTGCCAGATGTTGAGCATTTACCAAGTGATGAAGAAATGCTAAACGAGTTGATTCAAAATGCATCAAATAAAGACGAGCTAATGGCGGTTCTTAACGCAAAGGAGTTTGTTAACTTAGAATTCGATTCAAAACGCAATGTAATGTCAGCATGGCGTGAAAGAAACGACAAGATGAACTCTTTGAATCCAGAATACACGGATATAAACGGCGAAGTTTTCGATGCCAACAAACACAGTTGGTCTAGGCAAACAAATTCGCCAGCAATGAACAAGGACGGATCATTCAGAACAAGAAGGGGATTAGGTAAAGCCTAAAAAGAAAAGCCCGGCGGGAGAGAGATCGCCGGGCACAATCGAAGGAATCCTAACTATGACTGAGCACCTCCAAAGTACTCAGTTATTATTATATCAAACCGGGCCAGGAGTGCAACTAATATCCAGCAAAACCCTATCAACAGCCTCTCTTTCATTCGGCGTATATTGAGATCTAATCTCTGTAATAGATTCCCATTGGTATGATAATGTGCTGGTTCCATCCTCTTTCGTAATTCTGCAAGGCACACCAGGGTAATCTGAACTTGTCGCTTTAACTGTTATTGTTTCACCTTTATTGACACTAGGAATCGTGTCGTCAATGTGCATATATTTATGAAACAAGAAGTGCCCCCATTTAGCGCGCGTGCCATCATCATTAAAATAACATCTATTGCCTTCAAAATCAGGCCCAACATCACCCATGAAGCCCCTACAACTATCATTATTTAGATTTATCAGCGGACCAGCTCCGGAAGCCAGCGATTCATCTCTATGGCAATACATATTATAATACACAGCTACCTTATACTTTCCTATTGCTGTCAAATATGAATGCTTTCTAATTGTAAGTTCTGTTTCCCAGCGGCTCGAATAATGCGGGTTACCTTCATCATCAGTAAAATAGCACATGATTCCTGGGGCATCAGCGTTTGTTGTTTTGTACGTCTGAGACCCACCTGGGTCAATAGGGAAACCGGAAAATCTATCTTCCAGGTAAACTTTCTTTGTCCATAATGTTGCCGCCCCGTTTTGCTGAGTAAACCAACATCCGCTTATTTCGAACTCAGGTATCTGATCAGCAGTATACGCATGGCAAGTGTTGTCTTGAGCTATCAATCTAGGGTCTGCATATATAATTGCTGGGAATAAAAGTATTAATAAAAAATATCTCATGCTATCCTCAATTTAAATCGCTATCTGGCTGCGTGGAAAGATTAATGTTGGTCCTATTTTGATTAACAATAATTTCAAATAATTTATTTTGATCCCTCAATAAAATAATATGTTGCTTTTCTAAATCCCTAACTCGCTTTTGCAATGCTCGACCTTGCTTTGCTGTGAATCGGTCACCCTGATCAGACCTTACCTTTAACTCTTTTGTGATTAGCTCCAGGTTGTCTAGCTTATGCGTTAAAGTTTGTAGATCCCTGGTGTGCTGGTGAATTATTTCTAGACTAGCTGTTGCTGTTGACTGAAGGTCTCCTATATATGACCCGGCAAACGCAAATAATACCGTGAGAATGGAGCCGACGGGAATCCCGATTTTAAGTACGCCGTCCCTTAATGTAACTCTCGCGCTCTTTTGTCCCTGTTGTGTCTCTGTCATGATACCCTCCATATGACCCGAGACACAATGATATTATCATTTTATTTATTTTTCAATCAGTTGTATTTCTTGCGCGCTTTATATTTCCTACCAAATAAGCAAACACAATCTTGTTAAGACGCTCTATTTCAGCTATCTCAGCATTGTCCCAATACTTCATTAGCTCTTCAGGTGACAGCTTAACAAGATCCCCCAGCTCTTTGATTACATAATCAATTAACTTGCTGTCAGACGGTCCTTTTATTTCCACTTTTATCATGTTACTGTGAATTTCAATATTTTGTCTTTTTCCGGCCAACATAAAATATTTATCCTGTATATCCCTGCAGTATCGCACGTGATTTCAATATCGTCCCCTTCCATATGTGAGTCTGATGCCATTACAGCGACCCGATCGCCAATTATTGTGACCTTGGCCGCATCTGGTACGCCGGAAAGAATAATAGAATCACTGCCGTCAGCTTCTATCTTATTTTTATCTATCCACGCTGGACAATCAGGCCTGTCTTTGATTTTTCCATCATCATAATAATGCACAGTAGAGTCATAATCACCTTCAATCATAACCTCACGCAAATTTAGTTGCTCGGGTATGTCGTTGATGTTGTTTTCTACGCTGAAGTTCGAGCGTATTATTCTGCCTGTAGGCTCATGAACTACACTATATTTCATCGCTTAGTATCCATAACTAAAAGCCTATATTTATTGCCCGTGCCGGTCGGGAAAGAGCCTTGGCCATGCTGAACCTGTATCTTATATGTTAAGGCTCCAGTGCCCGGAGCTATATCATTGTACACAATGACGCTCGAATTATAATTACCCCCGGTGGAGATATCTTCTGTAACTAAAACAGTACTTGTGCCCTTAACAAGGCGCATGTTTATCATTTTATCCAAACCATTGCATTGGTTTGTGCACTCTGATTCATTTGCTGACGCAATTATCGTAACGGCCTGCCTAGCAGCAACGCCTGTCAGCGACACACTTGCGCCAGTGTCAAACCATGTTGGCGTAACCAAGCATGCAGCACCAACATTAGCAGTTGAATAACCCGGAACGGTTACTGCGTTTCCAGCAATCTCTAAAGTATCAACTGCAGCGGTCGCTATCTTAGCATTAGTGATTGCAGCGTTGGCAATATATGCTGACCCAATAGCCGCTGACCCTATCCATGTGCCAATGTTTCCGGTGTTAATTAGATCCGGAACCTTAAACAGCACAATGTTATCGATCAATATCGCATTACTATTTGTGCCGGCCGGAACATCTGCAAGTATCTGTAAATCAAGGGAAGTTTGAGCTGCTGTCGGTTTCCAGAGAAATCCAAAAGATTGATAGCTGGAAGTAAGCGTGAAGTTCTGCCAAGCTTGCAACTCAGAGCTACCGGACAGCCTAACACTCATACCAGTGGACCCACCAGTTGGCGCAGAGCGCGCCCAAAACTGCACCCTGATCTGGTTGTCCGCCACTATCAATATATTCGCTGCAAACGTGTCTGGGACATCGTAAGACACACTAGCTACAGCCCCACCGCCCCCATGGTGTATCTCTGCAGCATAGTTACCAACATAGGAAGTATCTGTAATGTCTATCGTGCCATCGTCCTCATCCCAGTCGCTCGTCATCGAATCTTCAAACCCAATGATGTGAGTGGTAGATGGGTTTACTACATCACGCTCAATTGGGTAACCTTCCGGTGGTGTATAAGAGGGCGGTGCTACAATTGCCGGAGGGGTATCTGGAGTATAAGACGTACCATCATACTCTTGCGCTGTCAGCTCAATCTCTTCAGCAGAGTTAACGCGTATACGATGAACCTTAAATAGCTTATTAGTCCACCCTGGCGTTGAGTGAGTCAGGCTAATGACATCCCCAACTTCTGACCTAAGACCGGTAAGATCTGTTTTGAAAGAAACCGTCACCGTGTTGCGTGACTGCTCTTCCTCTACCTGAGCTATGCGCCTTGCCCTGTATTCATCCGTTGTGTACTTGAGCAGTATCTCTTTTTCCAGTAGCGCGCCATTATCTTCTGTCTGGTGCGTAGCATTGGAGTAAGTAACGAAGTCCTGCTGGTACTTCTTATTATCGTTGTAATAGCGAACCTTTACAGAGTTAAATCGATCGCTTCTCCCGCCTGGGTTGATAGTCAATGGGCCAACTAGCTGGGTCTCAGTGTAACTTGCGCTTGTCGATTCCGCTTGATCTATTAAAAGCTTATACTTGCCGCCGCTATAAACAAGGGAGCCACGACAGCATGTCAGTAGATCCTTTATGTTTTCTAGCGGATCGTTGTCAATATTGACCAGGCCATCGCATGTATATCTGGCTTGACTAGGCTCCGGAGGATTAGAAACCAATCCAGCACAGATAGCATGCGCGGCCTGGAAGCTGGTTAAATCTATGTCAGCCGCAGCAATACCGCGACCATATCTTGTGTTTGTGAGATAATCGTAAATGCAGTTTGCAGGATTGTTGCTCCATGCGGTCGTGGAGCTAACAACATCCCAAACCTTCTTTCCTTTAACTTCTGCGCTGATAATCGGAATGCCACCATAGACACCTGCGATAATATACTTCCAGATGACTATGTAGGCTACACCCTTAAGCTGGTGCGCTGATGTCCAAACACCAGGAAACCAAGTTGTTAAAGCTGAACTGGCGGCCTGAGTGTCCGTGCCGACGTGGGTCTCGACGCCAACATTGGGGCCATTACGGCTGTTGTACCTGGCATCAGTGTAAAGAATATCATCAATATATATGTTGACGAACGAGTCAATTTCACCCTCTGCGAACGCTATAACCTGCCACAACTGCTCTATATCATTAGGATTTGTGTTCCTATAAATTGCGCTTCCAGCATATCTATACGTTCCATAGCAGATTGGTATAGGCTCAACGCTGTTCGTTACGTTGGCGTCAATGCCGCGCTGGTGATCTTCATAGGAATAGTCTTCCCCAAAAAACTTCTGAACAGCAAACCCAAGAACACCAGCGCCAACACCAGCGATAATTTTTCCTGCAGTGGTTGCTGTAAAGAATGTGGCGGCTGCACCTAATGCCGGGATCGCAGCGGGCATTAGTCAATTCTCCATGCAGTAGGCTGATTTAGGAAGCTCATTCCTTCACCTAAAACAATGTCGCGCTTGGTAAGAAATACACCATTAGCAGGGGTAGATGATATAAAATTGCGGCCCACGCAAGTATGCGCATAAGGCAAACGATTGTGTGGACACCAACCAGTTATAATATCGCTAGTAATCGTCTGTATCAGCTTTATCCTGCGTGCGCCGCGTCTTATTAATACCTCTAGTGGCTTGTTATTCTTTGCTGTTCTTAATGCGCTTTCTTCACTGTCCCAGTCAATTATACCTAACCATGAGTCATCACCTGTAATGATGGACGCAATATTCAGGTACAGAGACATGCAGTCTGTAACACCCCACTGGAATACCCTACCGTTAACGTCGTTCACGTATTCCGTTACTTTTGTTTCATTCTTCAGCCACATTATGACCTTCCCCATCTGATCTTCTTTGGCATTTCCGTGACAAATTCAAACCCTAAGTCGCCACTAAAAAAGAACTGCTGTTCTGTGTTATTAGTATGACGGCCTGGACGCCGTCCCCGGTCAGCCCAGATTGGTACACCTTGCATCGTGACTGTGCAAGTACCGCCGTCAGGATCTTCATCCACTGTTGGGTTGTCCATCGTTCCTTCAAATATCTTTTCAGGATCAACAACAAGATCCCCATTGACATCAATGAATGCTAGAAATATCCTCATTGGCCTATCAATGTAGTCCTCGCCCAGTACCTTTGTTAGAGCAATGGTGGTATCTACGCCGCTTAGCGATACGGTTATCTCACTTATCAACAGATCGCTTGACTCTTCTAGCCCTTGAAAACCGAGAAGCCCGTTTGTTCTCTCATAATTGTCGCCACTATACGTGATGTCTTTGTAATAGTCCGTCAAGAACAAGTCACCAGAATCAAATTCCATAGCAACCAGGTAACACATCTCAACCGCCGCGTCATCCAGCACGGCCAACATAGCAGCGCTAAAACCACGATCGGGCATTAGAGTCTCTCTTCCATCTCAACAACGATGCCGTAGTACGGGCAATTACCGAAGTCTATCTCGGCAACGTCCGTTGTCAGGCCCACCTTCATCGTAATGCCAGTGCTAGACGTATGTATTGTGAACGTCTCAGCAGCGCTAGGATCTTCTATAACGCCCGGCTGAACCTCAATCAATGCCTCACCAGTGGGCGTGCTGTTAACGTCTGCCATGACGGTATATATCTTGTCATGGTTATCGATCTTTATAATGTCTCCCTTGCGCGCATAGTTCGTAATTGACGGGGTGCAGCCCTGAATGTCAAAAAAGTTGTCCGTTACCTTTGCCTTGTAGTTTGGTGTTCCGCTCCACACACCACGCATCGGCATAAATGTAGTGGGCAAGGTGTAAAAGAAATTATCAAACCTTCCCTTCTGATTCATCAAGAATGTCCAGATGGGCGCAAAGTCATCCCAACTATGAATGCGCGCATATGTAGCTGTAAGACTGAATATCTGCGAGTTTCTGCTTCTTGCCTGCACGCTCATGCCGTGACTGAATGACAATAGCGTTGGAAACACA
>JAAUXT010023433.1_pt1:0-10000 | contig 12216 bp, 16 predicted proteins | sample 7278171 | NCBI WGS metagenome assembly JAAUXT01 (sample SAMN14350112, study PRJNA611818) | marine sediment metagenome | isolation source: surface marine sediment (1.8m) | place: French Polynesia: Moorea | collected 2018-08
CACAATGATCGGTCGTTGTGTGGTCCTAGCTGGTCATTGTCTGGTCCTGAAATTTCAGGACCACACAACAACCAAATAGTGTGGTTGTTGTCTGGTCCTGGTCGTTGTCTGGTCCTGTTACACCGGGAATCCGAGAGCCCCAAGCTTTCTCGGATTCTGGGATGTTCTCTCGGATGAAACTGCTATTCGTTTTACACTCTGGGATATCGAGAATTGTCGATTTCTCGGATTCTCGGGTGTAAATCGAACAGCACCAATGACAGTTCTGATGAGTTTATGGCACCTTTGTTGAAAGATTTATGGTTGAGAACCTGAGAACTTGATGTTCCTCTCATTGTTCCTTGTGGCTTCAAAGTGACCAATTTTCAGCGTTTCACATGTCAAAGTTTGAAGAAAAACGCGAGCGGTCATGGCCAGCTTTTTCACGAACAGTAGAGTGCGCAGTTCATTCGGATCTCCTCTTGGCGTCACCTTGGAAGTTGTGTGTGTAGCATTTTGAAAGTGGGTTTGATTGTTCAGTTTTGATCATTTTAGGTTTAAATTTGTTCCCAAATTGTCTTTGGTTTTTATCATCAAACAAAAAGATGCCCACTGTGGCCAATTTGGGGCTTGATTGTTTGAAAAAAACTCAGAAATTGTTGGGAATCTATCAATGGTGGGTTTGTTTGTTGTTGTTTTTTTTTTGGAAACTGTAAACATTTGGTGGTGCTGAAGTTACTTGTATGTGTCATTGTAAATGTTCTTTGGCAACCTTCAATTTCAGTCATAACAAGTATTTTGCTGAAACTTCAGACACAAATTTCACCAATCATGTCCCTTCAGATTCAAAGAAATCTTTGAGAAACTGCTAAACAAAATCAAAACAAAGTTTTCAGCTCTTACACCTTTTGTGCTTTGGAGAAAATAACTTTGGGAGGGGTATTGGATGAAACAGCACTTCCAGCAAAGCGTTTCAAAATACAAGGTTCTATCAGCTGGGACACAGCGCAATAGCACATCACCAATTGCCTGAAGATTGTCCTCTTCACATAACTTTTTGTCTGACACTTCAAAACAACAAAAATGGAAACAAAATTGCCATTTTGTCAAATTTTATCTTCAACTTTCCTGAGTCAAGGTCTGATGAAACTGTAAGACTCCGTCTGTATTTTGTGTTCCTTGTTGATATATCCGGAAGGAGACATGTGGGTGTCTTCATGTAGTTGCAACTGTATTTCTTGCTTGTGCACCATGTTCGCTGAAAGTCATTTGTTGCCTGAAATCTGAATTTACTCTTGTGCTGAATGTCATCATTCTTTGTTCACAAAGAGACAAATACTCAAATTCTTTTCACTTTAACATTCAGAGGTTCAAAATGTCAGAAGTGTCCCTTCTCAATTTCTCTGCGGTTTCGCACCTACTTTCACGCCTCTTCACTCCACCCAATGGTCTTCTGACCTGAACAAGTATTGAAAGCACACAATTTCAAGTCCAGAATTTGCATCAAGCATGGAATGCTTCAACAATCAGTTCAACACTCAGTGAAGAAAACCCCACACCGGTGCCACATCTTCGGTTCTTCTACCTTGGGGTCCATGAGCTCGCAGTCACGCACTGGCAGTTCATTGTTTGCTGTGTCAGGCCCGAGAATTGTGTCAAGGGCTGTCCCGGACACTGGTTGCCAGTCGTCAATGGTGAAAACACAGTTGTCAGAACTTTGTGGAAAACCAGTTACCAGTGAAGCCGTGTTTGAACCACGAACGAAGATGGCAGCACCTCCTAGACATGGATTTTTGCGGACCTGAATGGAAGTTTTGTTCCAATTGATCGTCATCAATATATCTGTCTCACATTGAAGACTCATGGACTGCACCCGTTTTATTAAAGCTCATCTTTGCCATTTTCTCGGTTTTGGCCCTTGACATGCAAAAATGCAAGAGGGACTTATCGTTTTTCCAGCCTGATCTGACCGATGAGTGTAACTCTTCAGCTCAAAGTCCACAAACCGGCATCATGGCGACCAAAGTGAATCCCGATCTGCAGCGGGAGCGAAATAATGCTTCTTTCAACCCGCTGGAGCTGACTTATGTGCTGGATGGTTGTCAGGAGTTTACAGAAAGACGAAGGGAGCTGGGTAAGTCAGTAAATGAGCTGTTTGATGGCAAATGTTGGCTTCATAAGCATTTCGGTGTTGGGGTAGCTTCAAAGTTATTGGAGCAAAAAGTAGGCCTCCCTGGGAGGACGTGAGTGTGTTGTTGTGTCCTTCGGAAACAGAATTCTCGGGTGACAGTTCGAATTTGTATTCGAGGACCCTCAGGTGACACGCACAGACAGACAACCCCCTCCCACACACACACACCAATCACCCGTGGCTCGCTATTCCCGAACAGAGCAGCTGGTATGGGACGACAAGGAGCTGCAGAGCGGCAAGAACTACCACTTCCTGAGTCGGACCGAGCTGTACGACGAGGGTGTCCGAAAGATGACGCACATGATCAAGCGTATCAAGGAGCTGGGGCTGCGGGACCCGGCGGATCTCTACCACTACAGATCGTAAGTAACGTCGCAGTGGCGGAACGGGGTTCACTCGGGTAGCGGGGTGGGGAATTCTCACTTCAGTGTTATGTAACCGATAGTCTGCGACGCAGTTTTTATCTGGAAGTTCTGCAGATGCTGAGGTGTGAGACGCACGCCAACAGACGTCTTGCAGACGTTTGAATGTTTCAAGATTTCCAGTCTCGCAAATGGATTGACGTGGGGACTGGGCTGTTGGGTTCGCCTGCACGTTCGATGTCCGCGCCCTGCATGCCCGCGCATTCCACCCTTTCGTCAACTGCATTCACTGAGTGACATTTTTGAAGCTCACACAAGGCACACTTGTTGTGCACAGCGAAACAAATGCTGCAGGATATTACGTGGCACGTCGGGTGCGGGCATGGAATGCTGCAGCGATACCAATATCTTCATTTCCAGAAATGACACTCTCAAACGTGAACGTTTCAATTGTTGGTCCACATGCATGCGAAACAAAGTGACATTTTACAGAAGGTCGTTTGTGCTGGGAAACATGCGTTTGACGAAAATCTCCAGTTCTGAGTTTTTAGCACAACCCGTCAAACCAGCAGTTTTGTTCAAACAGGGCGGTGTTTCCGCACGAGGCGAACCCGGGCACGTTGCAAACGGCAATGTTCATCCCAACCCTCTCCAGCCAAACAACGAAGGAGCAGGAAGAGAAGTGGCTCCCCCGTGTGTTGAATTATCAGATCGTGGGGACGTACGCGCAGACAGAGTTGGGTCACGGTGGGTAAGAGAACGGCGGGGGAGGGGAGGGCGACCGCAGTGACGGACTCAGGGGCTGGCCTGCTAATTCTTGAAAATTAAATGAAATTCTCACGAATCAAATTGGAGCCATTTCTCGAAATTTTGGCCTGGCACTTTTGGGGGCCGGCTTCTCCAAATCCTGGACCTGTACCAAGCATGGTGGGCAAACTGAGGTGCTGTGCGTCTTGTTTTCTGTCTTTGTTTAACCCAGCGACACGTAGATAGGAGAACCCAGACGAGTCCTCATTTCTGTTTGTTCTGCTGTTCTGTTCCTGGCTTTTGTGATTGCTCACCAGGGTTGGAGCTGCGAGACTGGTGATCGGGTTTGAATTGTGAGGTTTTGACCACACAGTCACTGTGACAGTCAAAAGTGTGCAGCTGTGCGGGGTTTGCGGTTGGACAAGATTTGTTCCTCAAAGGCTTTGAAAAATAGATTGTTGAATTCCGTCAGATTCCGGTTCAAAAAGTGTAACTGGGACGAAAAGTCGAGCAAGAACAGTGAGGAAAGCGATTTGTTCGGTTCGTTGAAGAGTGATGTGTTACGTTTGGGGTCCCCACGTGACTTTTGTAGAACGCAGGAGCCAATCCCGCCACCTGGTGCTGGGAATATCGTAGGTCGTAGACCTCTGTCAAACTGTTCTCTGTGAGCACCAAACAGATAATTTCTTCTTGAAGATCGAAAACGAGGTAATGTCAAAACATTGTCACTCAGCATCTTCAGCCGCGAAGTCACTTGACCAGTCTGAAGAACAAAAGAATCGGATGGTCTGATTGTTGTCTCAAATCAAACATGTCTGGTGCCAATGCAGAACATGCAGAGTGACAGAATATTTTGACACAACCTCATGGATGTCTGAAAAACACAAAAATGGCCCGCCCGCCTCTGAGCTGAAGGTGACTTTCAGCCGCACGTTCCGTTTCAGATCAGCGTTTCCGAACGAGGTGATGCCTGACGCCCTCCACCTGGCCATGTTCATCCCGGCGCTGCGCAGCCTCGCGCATGCGCAGCTGAGCCGGAAGTGGCTCGTGAGAGCCGTCAATCACCACGTCGTAGGGACGTACGCGCAGAGCGAGCTTGGCCACGGTACATGTAGTTTAGGTCGTGGGCGGGCGTGGCTGCACGCAGGAAAGGGGCGTGTCCTCTGGGACAAAACTTACTGCCCATTGAAATACAGAAAGTTTTAGGCGTTTCTTTAGTTTGCTTGGGAGTCACCGCCCCAGGGGAGGACGCTGCACGGAATCCTGAATTTGCCATTGGTTTTCGTTGTTTGGTGTCCTGCGCATGTTTTGTCATGTCGTGTGACGTAGCAGCGTTGTTGTATTCTATGCCGTTTTCATGTTTGGTGTTTCGACGGCACCCCGTGTCTGTCCTTTGTTGTCTGTGCCTGTTTTGTGCACCGCTCACTGAGTTGTGTGGGAAGCCACGCCGGGAACGAGGTTTCAGACTCAGCTACGCCAACACGTATTGTAGATAGAACACTTCTTTGGGTGGATCTGCCCTTGAAAGGCAGGAGTGTGGTTAGTAGATCTATCGTGTAGAAGAAACGCGTATTCTTCTGACGCGTGCTTGGACTGTGTAGCTGTGTACACGGGAATGAGAGACAGAGCAGCTTCAGGCTAACACCCTTGAAACCATCCTGAAGCAGCTTCCGAGCCAACTGTAAAAGCACAAGCTGAGTCTCCGTCCACCGGATTTAGTTGTACAGTCCAATGACAATAACCTCACAACTTAGCACTTGTAGCCTGGTGGTAGTTGCAAAGGACAGCCAGCATTGAGGCCCAAGCTGTGCCAACAGCAGTATCAGTACCAAGGTGGGAAGACTGCCCCACCACCGAAGGTGTGAGGTGCCCTGCGCTGCTGCACCACCACACAACTTGGGGAAACCGGGATGAAGGGAGCTGTTGGACCGTCAGGAGTGCTCACTGTTTCAGTGCTCTTCCGTTGAAATGCAGACAGATGGACGTTCCGTGGTACTCGTATCAGACTCAATTGCCCAGTGACATGGCGGAATAATTGTCAGATTCGGGACCGTTGGCGGTCAAGTTGTGAATTCGCCAGGAAGACGGACAACTTGGTGTTTCCGGTGCAAGAGGGGGATGTGTCAGATCAGTCGAGTTCCAGAGGGACATTCGAAGCCCAAGGCTCAGTCATTGTTCGGTGTCGAGTTGGTGAGGTTCGGGTTTGTTTAAGTGGGACCAGGGTTGAGGGTGCAGGGTGCTAAAAAGAAAAAAAATCTTTGGCCCCGTGTCAAGCTGTATGTGCTCAGTTGCTGGTGGTGATCATTTCCAGGGAGAGACGTTCAGCCTCGGCGATGGTGAATGTGAGCGTCGTGCGCCGTGTTCTGACACCCCTCTCTGTTCCGATGCTGAGTTACTGCAAAGTTGACACCGCTCGTCTGCAACGCACATTGTTCTTGCAGAGTTTTCCCATTTGACAATCTCATGGGTGGACCGCACACGGCTGTGTTCTTGCCAAGCCTGGAGAACGAGGGAGGCGTCGAGCTGAAGGCAAAGTGGCTGCAGAAAGCCGTCAACCACGAGATCATGGGGTGCTACGTTTTAACAGAGCTGGGACACGGTACTTCGCCACGAAATGTGCACAATGCTTTTTGGCTTACGGACTGCTTTCCCTGACCAGTTGTTTGTGTGGTGAGGCTTTAGTTGTGTCCAGAAATTTGTGGGGAGAATAGTTATGACAAATACAGAGGAATTGGTTCTGGTTGCTCGTTGGAAGATTGTCTGATGAATTTCCTTGGGACATTGAACAGATAGTCTGATCTCTGCGCATGATTGGAGTTCCAAGTGAGCTAGAATAGGCAGCAGATTGGATATTTGCAGCACAGAAAGGAAGTGTCTTGATTATGTGAAGTGCGTGGTCCCTCTCTCTTCCTTTCCAGACATGGCTGCTTTGGGGCAGTGGAAGTTTTGCCTCCATTGGTCAGTGGACAGGGACACCCTGTGCAGTTGGAAGCCAAGGTCAAGAAGTGGTGTCACCGCGCGTCTTCAACATGTGGTGTTCTTGTTGTAGGAAGGCTTTTCCCAACGAGAATATCCCAGGCGGACTGCACACGGCCATGTTTATGCCGGCCCTGGAATCTTTGGGTGGAGAGGAACTAAAGGCAAAGTGGATGGAGAAAGCCGTGAACCATGAGATCCTGGGCACCTACGCGCAGACAGAGCTCGGACACGGTAGATTCCATCAGCTGAACGCGAACAGCACTTGTGGGGACCTGGAGCCTGGTCTTTCGCACCAAGGTGTCGACCAGTTTGAGGCATTGTGATCTGGGTCCTTCTGGACTGAAAAGACTATCAGTTTTGACAATTTTGGATCGGAGAAAGAAGAATTGAATTCAACTTGTGCAAAATGCCACCAAAGAGTCGACAGTAGTGGAGGGTGAGACCAGGCTCACAGTGGGTGCGTCATTCGGGTGTCCCGTGCTCGCTCGCATCGCAGCGCATCTTTTTCACGTGGACACAGTGGGTGACGCATCCACAGCAAGTCGGCACTGAGCTTAGCACGTAAGGAAACCTCAGATAATTCAGCTTCTTTTGCTGCAGGCATTTTCTCTTTTTCTTGACTTTCTTGCATCCCAGACGGTGAAGTTTCCGAGGGAAAAGTCACCGTCTCTGACAGATCAAGCGATTTGGCTGTGCAAGGTTTGACGCTTGGAACGAGTGCGCTCCGCTTGCACGCTGCAGATGTGCGTGTGTGTGTCTGTGTGTGCGTGTGTGTGAGGCTCATGTCATTGTGGTCACAATTTTCACTCAGACGGAGGGTGCAGGTAGTGCAGGAGCGGGAGTGGAACGATACTGATGTGGGCCAAGGCTGTGATGTCTGCTCTGTCTGCAACACGTGATCGCGACAAGAATATCGTGGGGGAACCACAAACGAGCTTGCTCACACTGTCCCTGCCTCTACAAACAGGCACGTTGCCTTTGCCCTGTTCCTGGGGGTGTTACATCCGGGCACGTTCACTGCAGAGCGAGCTTCCCGAACGAGACGTTCCCCGGGGAGCTGCACATGGGGATGTTCACCCCGACCCTGAGGGGCCTCGGGACGCAGCAGCTCAAGCGGAAGTGGCTGCACAAGGCGCTCAGCGTCCAGATTATGGGAACCTACGCGCAGACCGAGCTCGGACACGGTACATTTTGGTCTTGTTTGATTCGGTGTTGTTTTTACGTCAGGCTCCACAGAAAGTTAAGCCCAGTTTGATTTTGCAGCCTTTTGTCCAACCCTGCCCTTGTTTTCCGTCAAGACTTCGGTTTGTGTGTGTTGAGAATCGCACCCTTTTGTTCAGTTTGGTCGAAGTTGATTGTTGCGTCAAGGTTTGGGAATTGGAGTCCAGCAGAGCTCTGGAGGCCGTTATCCTGGCGTCGGGGCGAAAACTGCCCAGGAAGCACGGCTGGTTACAGTTCCGGTGCAGAGCTTGGTGTTGGCCTCGTTTTGTCGCAGATTGTTATGCACAATGACAAGTGTCGCCACGTATTGTTCGTAACATAGCGAAGCTTGGTCTTGTGTCCTCAGGAGAGCGTTCCCGAATGAAAGCAATCCAGGCAGCCTGCACACAGGAATGTTCATGGCCGCGCTCGACAATCTGGGCGGAGAGGAACTCAAGGCAAAGTGGATGGAGAAAGTCGTGAACTATGAGATCATGGGCACCTACGCGCAGACAGAGCTCGGACACGGTACCGTCTCACCAGAGGCTTTTCGTTCCCAGTCTGAAGGCGTTAGATTTAGGCTTGCGGACTTCCTCCCTTGATCCAGTCTTATGATTCAGCAAATATTCGGTGAGGCCAGAATGACACTTTCTCAAGACAGCAGGTCCCTCCACATGCTGGTTGGTTCAGATGCTCGAGCTTTGTGTGTTGTTTGGTCTCGGAAGATTTCCACATCCTTTTCCAAATGAGGTTTACGCTTCTCATTGGTTGTTGTTTGCGCCTGCTTGTAGGATCCTTTTCCCGAATGAATCTTGCCCGGGGAGCGTCCATTCGGACATGTTTTTGCCCGCTATCCAGAACCTGACCACTGCGGACCAGAAGCACACGTGGAAGGATCTGGACTCACAGAATGGCGTGTTTGGGACTTATGTTCAAACCGAGCTGGGACATGGTACGTTCTGTGATGCGGAGAGCACGCTGGACGCGTGGTGCGTTGCGTTCCTGTGCCAATCGTTGGGGAGTTTTAGCAGCACCCTCCGTAGCCGCAAAACGTACACGTAGCACTTAGCGTAGTGATGCAACTCCCCTGTTCTGGAAGAGTTCACAGTTGTTTTGACAATAATTTCTTTCGTCAGAAACCCAAAGAAGTTATCCAGTTTCAATGGGCTCTCAAACCCAAGTTTTAGTCTCAAAACCAGTGGGAATTTTTGTTTGTTTTGACTTCTGTGGGCTTCAGAACAGGGGAGTTGCATCTGCAAGCTACGTGTTACGTGTACGTTTGCGCCTACGGAGCGTGCTACAAAAACAGCCTGTTGTTTCGCGCACAGCGCTTGTTGTGTGGGACGTCGCACGCAACGCGTCCTGTGTGACCCGACTGTAGAGGCAAGAGCGGAGTCAGTAAGGGCTTCCCGTGGCACTGCGGGGCAGACAAGATCAGAAATTCAATTGGGCGAATTGATCCAGCTGTCAGGTCAGTTGTGGTGTGAGAGAGATGGGCAGACACGAAGCGCGCAGTTTCCAGTCTCCTGCAGAAGTGACCACGACTCCCGTGGTGTTCTGAGCTGAGATTGAGTCTCGAGCAACCAATGAATTCGGTCTGGGGTACAGGGTCCCAGTTTTCCCACGGCAGAAGAAATCAGAAGGGGCCTGACATGAGGATTGATCGTTCTGTCTGTGTCTTCTGTGCTTTGTTTGTGCGCTGTTGTGATTTCTTCATTTCTTCACACTTACCAATCCTCTGCTTGCTTTCAGCACGAATCATTCACGTGTAAGTTGACCGCTTTGGTTCAATGTCTCAACAACCGCTTTTGTTTGGAGGTCAGACTCATTTTAACTCCCCACTGTCACCCCTTGGGGTTGCTCGTATTCTGACGGCATGGCTCACCAATTCCAGCCCGTGAAGTTCTTTTGCTTGGTTTTCTTTGTGGAGCTTGAATTAAAAATTGCTCAGTCGCGTCAATATTCCTTGAAAACACCGCGACTTTCAAACTCTTTCTCTCGCAAGCGTGGTTTGTAAAGTGAATATAAATGAAGACAACCACGACTCGCGCTGTCGAATTGACAAAACGTCGAGCAAATCCAGTCTGTCTCAAACTTGGCTTCGAGCGCCTGAAAATCAAACATTGCTTTCAAATCATCGTTGGGCACGTTCATGTAAACAACGTGCACGTCCATGACGTCACGTAGTGACGTGAGTGCGTTCGTTTTCCAGGCACGTTTATCCGCGGGCTCGAGACGACGGCGACGTACGACCCGAAGACGGAGGAGTTCATCCTGCACAGCCCGACGCTGACATCGACCAAGTGGTGGCCTGGCGGGTGTGAGTACAGTGTGCGTGTGTGTGCGTGTGATGTCGATGTGTGTGCAAAAGTCCTGTTCGTGCAAAAAGGTGCGCGTTTGCGGAGATAAACCGGTTTGCTCGTATAGGCAAGTGTCAGAAGGCTCGAATTGAAATTGTGAGGGAGGGAACGAAAGAAAACGCGACCAAATACAAACTGTTGTCAATTCAGCACTGACTGTCCTTTTGATTGGTTCTTCAGTG
>JAAUXT010130177.1_pt1 | contig 12215 bp, 14 predicted proteins | sample 7278171 | NCBI WGS metagenome assembly JAAUXT01 (sample SAMN14350112, study PRJNA611818) | marine sediment metagenome | isolation source: surface marine sediment (1.8m) | place: French Polynesia: Moorea | collected 2018-08
TATGTTTGTCCGTATTTTTGTTTAAAGCGGGTATTGGTGTGGGTTGGACCCTTTTTTGAAAAAAATGGTCAGTGAAAATCATTTATAATTTCTGGCATTTTTTCCCAAAGTGGGTCCAACCCCCCAACCCCCCCCCCCCAAGACCCGTTTTCAAATTTTTTTTTTTTTTTAAATGATCAGTGATGGTCACCGACCATTTTTCCCAAAGTGGGTCCAACCCCCCCCCTCCTGGTTAGGCCCACTTAGGCCAAAGCGAGTCTTGGGTCAGACCCTCTTTTGAAATTTTTTTTTTTTTTTTTTTGAATGATCAGTGATGAACTGCGAACGTATAGACCACACGCTTTTTATGCGTAGCATTCTTGTTTTTTTTTACACACTTCATCATGATGGAAGCTTTCAGCCATTTTGTTGCAGTTCCAGTATTGACCACACGTCATCAATAGGTTTCGATTGTGCGCAGTTGGTTCAATGACGCTTTTGTTTGTCGTTTTTCCGTACCGCGCGCAGATTGAGTATCACAGGGAGTTTGAGGAGTCACGTGACCGCGGCTACACCTTCGTCTCGGAGACGGCCGACATGGAGCGACTGCGCAAAAACCAAGAGCTCGTCAGCCAGGTTCGAATCCCGGCTGGGCCGGGCCGCCGGATTGCACGGAGACCTCCCCCCCCCCCCGGGAGCCCTGCCCTGTCCCCCATGATTCCTGATCCTCCCTTGAGAAGAAGCTCAACTTTCTTCCGTTGTGACGTGTGGTTGGGGGCAGGGGCGAATTAGGGATTTGGTCGGGGGGTCCCAACCCACTAGAAAAGGGCAAGGGGCCCATTCTGACTGACAAAATTGAGAGGTTATTTGTGTGCCTGCAGCACAAGTACAGGGGGAAAATTTGATGGGAACCCCCCCTCCCGCCCAAATCCACCCGTTGGAGATGTTGAGATGGTGTGTGTTTTGTGATCCTCTCTTCTGAGTAACAGGCCCATCGTGTGTGACAAAGACGCAAGGGAGTGTGAAGTCTTGTTCTCATTGAGATGGCGTGTCTTGTGTGTGCGTATGGATCTGACATATTTGTGGCAAATCCCTTGAGTGGAGGTTGGATTGTGTTTTGAATGCGCCCACAGGTATGACTGCGAGACGTTCTCAAGCGGATCCAGAATTCGGGGGGGGGGGGAGGCGACATCAGTCCCCGTCAGACTCCAGCACCGAGAGACTAAAATTTGGAGGGGGTGGTGGCCTTGTCTGTTTTTGGGGGCGGGCGGGTTGGTTCCGGCCCCTGGATCCGCAGGCTTATCCAGGGTCGGGTTGGGTTGGGCTCAGGGGAGCTTCGATCTCAGTCAGGCTCCAGCGCTGAGACTTCATGTGTGTGTGTGTGTGTGTGTGTGTGTGTGTGTGTGTGTGCGTGTGTGTGTGAGGGGTGGATGGGCCAGACTCCCGCCTCTGGATCCGCTTGAGATGCTCTGCTGTTTTACCTTGTGCTGTGATGTTGGCATGTTTTCATTACCGAGGCCCGTCCATTAAAGTTGTCGCGCCGCGCCAGGTTTTGCGTGTAACGGACCCAGTGCCTCCTGATTATTGACATTCGGTGCAAGGCATGACGTGTTGATGTTTGTCGGCGTTGAGGTTCTGAAAATAGAAAAAGGAGGGGCTTTTCGATTCGAGGGGGTGTTTTGAGGCAAATTGGACGACAGTTTCTCGTGATCAATTTTTCGTTGACAAGTGCGACAAGGATTTCTGGGCCGGGAAGGGGGCGGCAGATCCAGGACAAAGTAGTGCAAAAATGAAAAATATTTTGTATTCAGCAGTGTTTTATTTGAGGAGGGGGCGCGAAGAATTTTTCAAAGGATCAGGGGTGTGCCCCTGGCTCGTGTACCTCATATCCCAGGACCCAGGACCCGTCGCTGAACGTCAGAAGTGCAGAACCTGAGTCTTGAGAGTGAACAGTTTGGGTGCGCTGCTGCTGTGTTGAGTTCCTTTGTCTGTGGGTGCAGTGAAATGTGTTGAGTGAAGTACGACGTGCGAAAGAGTTGTTCACTCTGCAGCAGAGTCTGGGCAGAGCAGATACCAGACAACAGACAACAATGCTGTTTGTTTTGCGAAGAATGCCAGCTCTGTCTTGATTCGATTTTTGCTCTGGTGTCCATTGTTCAATGCTTGTCCCGTTGCTAATCAATTGAGGCTTTTGCTTTGCAGTCTTTAAGTGCAGTTTCGCAGCAGACAACGTCACGCAGGCTGCTGCGCATGGCGCTTTTACTCAGCTGAGCGTCGTGTGACGTCACGTTCGCAATCACGTGACGTCACGTCGTATTTCAAGTGACGTCATAGCACGTGACGTTGTGTTGCAGATCGTGTACCACGCCGCCTTTGAGCGCGGTAAGGGTCAGTACACGGCAGTGGCGGACGCGCCCGAGATCGCGCGTGTCAAGAAGAACCAGGAACTAGTCAGCTCGGTAACAGCACGCAACAGCGCCGCCCTCTGCTGGCGTTGTTGCAACACGTGTTGTTTCGGCTTTCATTCAACCATTCGACAATCACCAAACCTTTCACGAATATTGAATCTGGTGGATGTCCGCCCCCCCCCCCCGACTCCGTCCCTCTGCCCCTGCGAGGATCCTCGTGTTACTGGGTCCGGTGCACAGTTTTGCTGAAAAGCTCGCAAAAGACGACTTGTTGGAAACGCACATTGGCCTTGTGGCCCTGACCTGCGCACTGCGCACTGGTGTTCAGCGTTGAGATGTTGACTGTGTCTAGCATCGTGTTGGACAATTGTCACCAGATTCAGATCACGCTCACGGCTTCATCACTTCGCGCACCTTTCAGACCAGTTGAATCACTTGGAATTCGGGTTGTTTGCTGTTGCTGTTGTCTGCACAGTTTGAGTCGAGATGTCAGAACGTGTGCGTCCAACACATGCACGCGCTGAAAATCGTACCCGAGTCAAGGGAAAGAAAATCTGATGTCGCCAGAACTTGTGATCACGTCACGTGATCATTTTCACACCCCAACTGAGATCAGCGAGTTCTCTTTGTGTTGACAGCACAGTTTGCCTTGCAGGTGAAGAAAGCTGAATTTTATCGTGACGTCATGTTTCTTGCAGACGGTGGTTTGTCCCTGTCCTTCCGTATGGCCTCAACTCATGAAACGCACAAAACAACACCCGTACCTGCCGCATTCGATCTCCCAGTGAGAACTCTGCTCAAATCAACCCAAATCGAACAACAATGACAAAAATTACTCTTTGGACGTGAGAACTATCTGTTGGAATTGGGCGAGGTTTCGCACAGGGCGAGGTCGGGTGAGGCAGGGCCGGGTGCGTCGCTCGGCTTGGTGAGTAACTGCGCTCTGCTTTGCAGGTCGCTTATCATTCCAAGTTCGAGGAGGAGAAGGGGAGGTACACGACCGTGACCGACAACCCCGAAATCCTGAGGCACTTGAAAAACCAGGAGCAGTACAGTCTGGTACAGCACTGAGGCGTGGGTGGTGTGGGCGGGGTGGGGCGGGGGGCCTGTGTTGAGGGGTGGGTGGGGTGGGCGGGGGGGGGCGAGCACTGAGGGTTGGCGTGGGCGGGGTCACTTCTGAATGGGGTTGGTTGTACAGCAGAGGCGTGGGTGAAAGAAGGGTGGGTTTGTGGGGAAGGTGTGCAGCCGAGAGTGGACCAGGGAACAAGGTTCAGCGGGACTGGGTGGGGACAACTCTTCATTGGTCAGAACACGGAACATTGGAGAATGGTCGGGTTGGTGAATTATAGGACCTCTCAGCCTGCATTTTGGGTTCCACGCAAAGGTCTTGACCCGTTGGTGGGTTGTGCTTTCTCAGGGAGTCCAAGATAGAAAATCCACTGTCCAGAAACAGGTGCTAAGATTCAGGGTGTTTCGTCTTTGCTTGTGCATTGGCAATTGGATGTGACTTCTGTTGCATTGGGACAAACTTGCACCCCGTGCCATTGTGTACTGTACAGTTGTTCACGTGGTTTTGCTGCAGCTGAAGTGAACCAACCCTCTGTGGGACCCCCCTGCATGTGCGTTCCCCCCATTTACATCGTTCAAAGTGGTCATTCATTCATTCATTCATTCATTCATTCATTCATTCATTCATTCATTCATTCATTCATTTATTCATTCATTCATTCATTCATTCATTCATTCATTCATTCATTTTACTTACCGGTGTTTTTCCTTTGTTTTAGGCAATTTAATTCAAATATCATTTTAATGCTTCTTTGCAGATGTGAGAAGAAACCCATTGTAACATTGTTAAAATGTACTTTGTGTTTTGTATGCCGCCTTTCTTTCCTTCGTGTTGTATTTCTGTGATGCCATTGTACGAAGTCGACTCCGTTGTTCAGTTTGTAGTTGCCTTCCGAAACAGCAAGACCGAGCGCTAGACAGAAGAATCTGAATTTTCGGAATAGCTCCAGATGTTTTTCAGCACTCTAAAATTTTGTCTACATTCTTTCTGACAATTTTCTTTTTTCTTTCCTTGACGTCATGATATTGTTGTACAGTGTTTTAGTTTTTAGCCTGGGTTTTAACACCAAACTAACGGTGTCTTGTCAAAGACAACCTGGAAAATTGGACTGTTGAAAAAAATTACCAAACAAAGTTTGCTTCGCGTTGTCACGTTTCACTCCATTGGCGTCTTGTTTGCGCCACAATTTTCTGGAGAAATTTTTGTGGACTGTATTTCGAAATATCAGCAAAAAAATCTGACGAAATCTGCATTTGAGTCACAATCATCATGTCTGCTCTCTGACATCTCGCACTCCGCGAGAGGTCACTTCCATGGAGAGGTTTCCCTGGTAACCAGGAGACGGTTGTTGTTTGCAGATAAAGTACCACGAGGAGTATGAGAAGATGAAGGGCACCAAGATCACGGTGGCGGACGACCCCGAGACGCTGCGCGCGCGCAAGACCATGGAGATCACGTCAGAGGTGGGTGCGGCAGGGGTGGGGCAAGAGGACCGGGGTGGGGCAGGGATGGAGCAAGGAGGCAGGGGTGGGGCAAGTAGACCTGGGTGGAACAAGGAGACAGGGGTGAGGCAGGGGTGGGGCAAGTAGACCTGGGTGGGGCAGGGTGGGGCAAGGAGACATGGGTGGGAGGACAGAACGTCGACAGGGGTGGGTGTAAGGGTGGGCCATGGAGACGCAGATGGATTTGGGTCCATGGTAGAACTGAGCACTGTGGTGGGCTCTGACGCCAGGTGGGAGGTTCTTTGGCAGAACACGGAGGCAGTTGCAGCCTCAAAGGCAGAGCGATAGGTTCAGGCTCCTGAGTGGAACAAGAACATGGAGGCAGGTGGGTACAAGCTCTGGTATTGACCATGGAGGCAGGAGTGGATGATCCCTGAGCGCCACTCTGGGCCTGTGAAATTTGACGTGGACGCGTTCGTTTCAGGTGGAGTACCGGGGGCTGCGGGCACAGCAGATGGAGCAGGACGCGCGGAGACCCCTGCACCCCGACGATGGTTCGTACCCTCACGGGGCGTGTTCGATTCACACGCCGCTCTCACAGGACGTGGGCGTGTTCGATTTGCGCGCCACCGTGCGTTCGTCTGCTGCGTCCTTTTCTCTGCGACGAGGGGTGGTTTGAGCGGCCGAGGACATTTTGCACGTTCGTTGTGGTCGGCGCGCAAATCGAACGCGCCCGTTGCTGCCTTCACCGTCAGTGTTACACAACGCACCCCGCGCTGTACCTGTGGCGTGCCTTTCACCTTGTACACATTGACACAGCTGTGCGGTTGGTTTCTTTGCGCCCAAAGCCGTTTGTATTGTCACTGTTCGAGCCGTAAAACAATGTTCCCACGTTTCTGAAACTGTTGTAATGTTTTCCCCTTTGATGTCTTTGTTGACTTTCTGTTGCAGTTCAGATTTGTTAATTTCGCCTGTGTTTTTGCGCCCAACGCGAGGCAGGCGCCACCTTGTGGATACCCGAGCCCTTGACCCGGACCCAAGTCTCTCGTGGCGCCATCAGTGGCGGAGACACCACGTGGCCGCTGTAGGCGGGTCCACCGGGCCCGGTCACACCCCCTGGTGCGACGGGTGTCTCCACGTGATCTGGCCTCACATTCCTGACCTCCGTGGCTGTCCTTGGGTGGCTCTATTCCTGATCACAGGGAGAAACAGAAGTTCTTGCCTCCTCCCACCAGGTGTTTATTGCCCTGTGTGAAAAAGTCATTGTCTTGGAAAGAAGAAGCAGATTTTCTTGTATTTTGCTTTCTGTTTATTCTGGACAAGAACGTTGTGGCATTTGATCGCCTTGACCTTGGGGTTGTTGACACAAGGTCAAGTTGAGGGATTTGGTGCGGAATCACAGTTTTCTAGTTGAAGGTTGCTGAGAATTGTGTGGGCCTTTTGAGTTGTCCAGAGATCAAATGCCACAGCGAATTTTGTGATGAGTGTGGTGCAGTTCACTCACATTTGGACGTGTTCTTTTCTTTTTCTATTTCTTGGTTGTTGCCACCTGTGTGTTGTTGTGTGCACCTCACCTGCTCCACGTGTTGCTGGTACCACTGCGCATGTGTGTGTTGGCACGGTTGTTGTGACGTCACATCGCGTCGCGCTGCTGCTGCACGCTGATTGGCCGTTGCTAGGCGTACGTCAGATGGCGCGTGCGCCGTCCGGCTCTGATGACTACAACTCGCCGTACTCAGCACGCAATCAGACGGGCATGTCGACCATGTACAACCAGCAGGGCAAAGGTAACGAAGGTCTGGTGCGCTGGGCTGGGCCTCGGGATCCTTCAGGTACACGAACCAGCTCCTGTTACCATGGCGACATCTCGCGGGGCACGAGCCCAGCTGTTGTCACCATGGAGATCAAGAGCAAATGTCGCACACACCCAAGTGTGTGGTGTTGAAATCCAAATTTGCTGGAAGCAAAAGTTTTGAAAACAATTTCCAATCAAAATGCAGGGTTCGTGTAGTCTACCACGGAGGGGACGCCAGAAAATTTGCTCTGGTGACATTGTAGATGTTGACATCAGACATGGTGGACATTTTGACCTGCTTGGAGGAAAGTTTGTTCTCCTCACCTCTATGAGAGATTGAACGAACTGGAGGACGGAATCGCTGCTCCTCACTTTGAAATTTTCCAGGGTAGACTTGTAGAGTTTGGTGCTGATGTGTGGCCAGCCTTGCGCCGACGGTGTGTGAAGCAGCGCCCGTGTTGCTTTTGTGGCGTTGTTTGCGCAAAGTGTTGTTTTGAACGTGTTTTGTCCCGTTACATTTCTTTCTGTATCTGTCCCAAAAGGAAAGAACCAGAAAATAGTTTGCTTTGTTCCAGAAAAAATTATTTTTCTTTGTTTTGACGTTGATTTTACAGCACTACAATGCTTTCTGCTCTTCATTGTCAAAAATTTTCAGTGTCATTTGATTGGAAGGTTCCACAAATTCACCGTATTTGTACATAGCGCCTGCTGTCAGAACTCTGTAGACACAGCTTCCCTCACAGAAAAAGGCCCACAAAAAGAGCACCTTTCACAATTGTTGAAATGTGAAATGAAAGACAGCACTTGGTGACGGCTGCAGTCTGACCCATATTTGACCTTTTTAGCTCCAAATGAATTTGACCTTCTTTGATTGCAAACAGGAATTTTTGTTTCCCCTGCGAAAAACTGAAACGTAGACTGTCAAAATTTGGCTCCATGGATGTTTTGCTCAGGACTGACGTGTGTTTGGAACGCTGGTCTTGTCTACTTTCTGGGTTTGCAATCAAAGAAAGTTGTTTTTGTTGGGGGTGGGTTGCACGCACAAAACTGCACAATGCACATGTTTTGTTCCGTGCGGCAGCCGCGCACACCGGGGGCGGGTCCCTGCTGCCGCTCACACCGGAAGTAGGGGGCAGCACCGTCTCCGGTGTGAGGCCGTGTTGTCGGTGTGCGCTGGCATTCACGTTGTCTGTGACGTTGTGCACTCTGTTCAAAGCCTGCAACACAAATCAGCAAAATCAACACAAAACGCACGAACGAAATTTCCGTTGTGACCACAACGTGCCGGTTAAACTTTGTTCCTCTGTGACTTTTGACAGAATAGTTACGTTTCGTGTGTTTTGTGTTTGTGACCTGTGTGTGTTGTGTTGTCAGGCTTTTTAAGGGTGAAGTGTGTGTAGATCTTTCGTGTTGAAATCCTGCGTAGTTTTCACTTTGTTAGAAATTCGTCCGCATTTCCGCGAGCGAGACTCAGAGCTGCGTGGTGTGATGGTTCCCAGAGTGACCGCTAGGCGGTGGGCGTGTTCGGTTTGGGCGCTGAGCGCGTCGCGAGCTGTTCGCGCCCTCTGGTGGGTGTGACCCGCGACGCGTTCCGGTCGTCAAACGAGCATGCGCAGTGACGCATAATGCTGTGATTAGAGCCAGAGAAACAGTAGACTGAAGTCACAGTGTCCCATTGTGGTTGTGGTGGTGGTTTCACAAACCAGACCCCCGGTGTGCGTTGCCGTGGCAACCAAGGTTTGGACTCCACTAGAATTGTCATCTCGTTTGGAGTTTTCGTTCTGTCTCTGTCCGCGAATTCATGTGTTCAGTGGGTCAGGAAAGGGAAGGACTGAACGGGAGAGAATTGCTCGAGGGAGACTGTGCGACTGTGCGGGGGGGGGGGGCACTTTGATAAGTTGGTCAGTCTGGAATCGTCACACCAAGCAGATACAGTTTCGAGTAGACTAGGTTTGGTGCTTTACCGTAAAGAAAGATACACGTATCTGTAACATAGTACGTTAAAGCAGCAAGTATAAACGATTGATACTTTCCGGTTTGGTTGCAAGCTATATTAACACACTGCTTCTTCTTTTTGTTTTTTTTTTTTCCTCCACTTCTTTTTCCTCCTGACGCCTCACCGCCATGTTGCCGCTGCCATGACTACCACTTCCTGTTTGGCCTAACAACCATGGATGACGTCATCACGTCGCGTGCACCTCTGAAAACATCCACCCACCACTTGGGGGCACCACTCACCGCGCACAGAGGGCCAGAAAGGAGGACAGAGAGTCGGGTCTATTACAGAATACGACCCGATGAACGACCAGTGGGGCAGCGTCGTGCAGCAGCCCTACTCGAGCGGGCAGCAGTACACAGAGACGGTGGCGGCGCCAGGCGGGCCCGGCTACCAACAGCCACCGCCGCAGTTCAAACAGCCAGGTAGGGGGCGACACTTGCTTTGTCTGTGCGTGCGTGCGTGTTTGTGATGTGTGCGTGGGTGCGTGTGGGTAAGTCAGCTCTTGAGGGACTGTGGTTTCTAGGCCGCGATGGGTGTCGGCTTGCAGGAGTTGACAGTGGTTTGGAGGGTGTGGGGGTGGCGGGTGGGAACGCGTTGAAAGGTGCGCATGCGCCGCGCTGCCAATGACCTTGACCGTCTAGTGTTGGCGATTTGCGTGCGGCGTTTCGTTTGATGGTGAACTCTGCACTTTTGGTGCAGTGAGACCCCAGAAACTTTGTGGAAAAAGTCTTTGTGCAGAGTATGCGTGTGAGTTGAGTGTTTCAGTGAATGAATGAACTTGTGTGCAAGTTTCCGTGTTTCCCCTGGCTATTGGGGTTGGGCTTTGTGTTCATGCGTCTCTCGGTCACTGCCTGAAGGTGGCGGATTTGTTTCACTCAACTGGGAAGTCTCGTTCCCCTGGGGTGTTGGTATCTCTTGTCAATCACGTCACGATTCAACTGACTTCCATTTGCAGCCGAACAACTCACGTCACCTTTGTGTTTCAGCTCCATCGTGTGTGTGTTTCGAGGCCAAGTTTCCATTGTGTGTTGGGTATACATTAAAGACTGAATGAAGATTGGTTGTTCAGGAAAGAAGCAGCCGTTCGGCGCGCCGATGCAACCGGCGGCTCCTCAGACGCAGCCGGCGACCTCTCCCGGCGCCGGCGGCAAGGGCGCCAAGCAGGCGGCGCAGCAGGGCGGCAAGGGCCCGAAGAAAACAGGTCGGTCCGCAGCCTGTGGATGGGGCTGCTGCCTGCTGCCCTGCCGTGTTGGAGCAACCCCCGTGTGTGCCAGTGTTGGGGTTGCAGTCTGGATGTGACTTGCTTTTAATGATGAAAGTTTCATTGCTTTGCAGATTACAATCAAGCTTCGTTCTGAAATGCCTTTTGCAGAAAAAAATGTTTGGAGAAACCAAAATAGTTTTCATTGGCTTTTCTCCGTGTTGTGAAATTTGACGCGCTGTTCGCGAGATGCGTCAGAGTTTGGTGCAAAAGGTGTTGTTGCGTCGCGGTTTCTATGGAGACGTTCGAAGCGGGTCATTGCTGGAAGGTTCTCTCGCTCACGTCACAAGCTTGAGCCTCAAGAGACGCGGTGATTCTGAAGCTGGGGACTGGGGCAGGGCAGTTATCACAATTTCTCTCTAGGATCAGTGCAGTGTTGTGCAGAGACGTTTGAGCCGGGTGGAACTCCCACATACCTGAACAATGTGGAAAGCAAGTGACATTGCAACTGAAAGCTCAAGAGAGGCCCCGGGGGGGGGGAAGGTAGACGAATGGCTGTTGTTTTGGCGTGTGGGGTTGAAGTGGGTTGGGGGGCAGGGGCACGCCGCCCCCATGGACCTGCCCAGCAAGTGGGTGTTGGGAAAACTGCGTCACCGTTGACGTCGTCTCCTTGGAAACCGAAGCATGTCGAGCCTGGAAACACGTTCGGATTCCGTACTTCTCGTTTTCATTCGCTGCCGATTCCACGGAGCGAATCAGAGAATCGAGCGAAGGAGAGGGTTCCAAGTGTGTTTCTCTTGTTGCCGGCTGATCATAAAATTGAATCCATTGTTTTCCGTCTCCAAGTAGTTTGTTTCAAATGCTATTGTTTGCCCCCCAGATGTGTTTTGTTTTGTTGAAGTTGACGAACTTGTCTAATCTGACGTGTCATTTTCTGTTCAAAATGTAGCCAAGAAAAGTAAGTGATAGAATCTAACAGGAAGTGCAGTGCGGTGTTTGAACTCAAAAAGTAATTTGATGCGTGTATCAAATTGCATGAAAACAAAATCAATCACTTTCCACGAGAACTTCCTCCATCACGGTGAACTTCGCGCTGACCTCGTTTCGAGGGGCCGTCAGGACAGGTCAGTGACGGCCGTTAGAGGGCGCTGGGACCCAGTCACGTGACCCGTTCTTTTGGCCGCCAGAGGCGCTGTGCAGCGCGACGCGCATTGCGAGGAGAAACGTTCTCTGCGGAACTGACATCCAAAGTGTGACGTGCACCAGTCCCCCCTCTCACAACTTGATCAAACTACAGTCACAATTTTGATCAACCAAGCCCCCCCCCCAACTCCGCCCAAAATGTTCAGGAAGCAAAACGAAATTTCACGTTCCTGTTCATAAATCTAATTGTCGTCTCGATGCTGTGTCCACTTGTTAAAGTTTCAGGACTTCACGTCAACAAGGCACCGTTCAGGTGTCACCCAGTGTTGTGTGGAGGTGGGAATCGGTGCACGTAGCAACGACGCGGTGGGAAGTCAGGGTTCTGCAACTCGCGTGGATTTGCGAGCAGGAGATCGCAGAACGCGCTCGAGACGCAGTCGACAGACAGCGTGATCTGCGATGTCCTGCAGGCAAATTCACGTGTTCCAGAACCCACTTCTCGCACAGTGCGAGGTCGCAGGACGATGGCTCACAGAGTGGACATGGGTGCCGACCTGCCTGTGCGAGTAGTGGGTCAGACATTTCACACATGTTTTTCACATGAAATTTGACGGTTTGTTTAGCGTCGACCTTTATCAAGCTGAAGCATATCGGCTTCAAGGAAAAGAGGGAAAAGGTCGAATCGTCGAGTGAGTAGAGAAAACCCGCGTTTCTGCGTTGCCACGGCGAACGTTGCCGTGGCAACGGGTGTTGAGTTGAGGGTGTTGGCGAAAGTGTTAATTGCATACGGAGTTTGAGCAAAGTAAAGTTTGATTTAAAATTCACTGGAACGTACGTGTAAAGCAGACAGGTTGAATTTTAAATTTGAAACATATTGTTTCTTCAGTTTTGAGCAAGACCATGTTGTGTATCCCCCCCCCCCCACCACACACACGCGCCCCTCCCGTCCCCCCTCCGCTTTTTCATTCACGTTTGAAAATGCAGTGGTTTCCATTTTTCTGACCTTGGCGTGTTGATTTTGATACATTGATCAAAATCGTATCAAAATAGGCTTTTGGTCCATTCGTTGAACTCCATTTTGCTTTTCAAAATAGGCTTTTGGTCCATTCGTTGAACTCCATTTGGCTTTTCAAAACAGGCTTTTGGTCCATTCGTTAAACTCCATTTGGCTTTTCAAAA
>JAAUXT010030168.1_pt1 | contig 12214 bp, 12 predicted proteins | sample 7278171 | NCBI WGS metagenome assembly JAAUXT01 (sample SAMN14350112, study PRJNA611818) | marine sediment metagenome | isolation source: surface marine sediment (1.8m) | place: French Polynesia: Moorea | collected 2018-08
GCGCAAAATGGCGGCCATGACAAAAATCTGGATTTTTGGTGCCAACTTTGAACAACTCGTACTCAGCGAATAATTGCTTGATCGCTTCCAAACCAGCGCCAGAAAGATCAGAAATGTCCAAATAGTATGTTAATAACAACATGGTTCTTTCTCCCCGCATCTGCCATAGTGTATTTTTGAATTGAAATTCAAACATCCAAACTCGCTTTTTGACATTTCACGCTGCATCGCTCTGAGGGGAATTCCGCCGTGACATCACAGATCCAGGGGCGACGTTGGCGTTTGACGTTTGAAGTTCGCGCTCAAACGCCCAGTTTAAACTCTCTATTGTCAAGGCGCGTGTTTCACATTTTCCCAGTTTCCAGTGTCGGATGGAACGTGACCTGTCGCGCGGCGTGTGTCTACACTGACAAGTCTTCTTGTTTCAGGTTCATTTGACCGGGCAGTGCAACAGGTGTCTGCACTGATAAGTGTTTTTGTTCCAGGTTCGGTACGGGATGTGAGTGGCGGCGCGTGGCCTCACGGCCTCTGCCGCACGATACGTTTCCCTGTGGCGCCACACAAAATTCGTGGCCCCAATCAATGCATTTGCTTCCTGGGCATTGACGCAAATTTTGTCACGCAGCACTTGCAGATTCCACTGGACAAGGTGACCAAAATTCTAGAGTGGATAATAAGATAAAATCCTGGGATTGGTTGGCTGAATAGAGATGGGTCAAAGTAGGCACCATCCAGGAGCTGGCAGGTTTGCTGCAGTTCGTCACCAGAGCGACCCCAGCTGGGAGACCGTTCACCCGTCATCTCTATGACCTACAGGGCAGTCTGCCAAAACATTTCACCGTGCGCCTGTCGGCTGAGGCACGTGCAGCTTTTTGTTCCAGGCTCGGTACGGGATGTGACCTGCGGCGCGGCTCTACACTGATAAGTGTTCTTGTTCCAGGCTCGGTACGTGATGTGACCCGTGGTGCGGTGTGTGATGGAGTCGGACTCGTCTCTGCAGGAGATGAACGTCCAGCCGGTCGCCCTGGACCCGCTCGACAGCAGCTCCGGGTACGTGGGTGCGCGTGCGTGTGCGCGTTCAGCTGACAAGACGGCAATATGTGAAACAATCGGTGACATCGGAAATTGCAGTTTACGCCAGACACGTACAGAGATTTTCATGCTTATGTCAGTTGCATATCGTTGCAGCGACCCTCGTGAGGTCGTTTCTCCTGTGCTGTCCCAACGTATGCACAGACCACACACACACACACACACAGACACATACACACACACACACTGCGTACTGACTCATTCCGCAAATTGTCGGAAAGACTAAGGAGGTCATCAGTCCTCAGACTGATGACAGGTGACTTTCGTGTGTGCTCTCCACGGGACACACGTCAATTTGTGAGCAGAGACAAAATTTTCAAATGTCGTCGGATAAATTGGATTTGCTTTTGCAACAATTCACGACTTTTAAGTCTGAAGTAGCCACTGCTTTTGCCAACGTGGAAACTCAGTTGAAACAACAGAATGGATTAAAGGAGTTGGAAACCAGTGTCAAGACTGATCGGTCGACAGAGGACAATGGTCAACATGTTGATACACCAGTTCACAGTGGAGAACGACAAAGTTCAGATCAGTTACGCACTTCAGCCGTTTCTAATACGGGTTTTGTGAATGTTGAGACTGAACCACTTCAGGCTCGATTCAGAGCTATCAAAGATTCTGTTGCAAACCACAGGCTTGCAGATGATTTGTACTTTGGAGGACGACCCCAAGGGGTTGACAAGACATCTCGTGAAGCAGCGAACATTTTATCATCTACGTCCAAATATATTGAAACGGCACTCAAACTGACAGGTAGTTTGCATGAGGAGACATCAGGTGACAGTGGAGTGCAGGAAAAGTTGGATGATCTTACTGTGGTGCTAGTTGCCTGTATGCGACAGTTGCAAGAGAAACAGGCTGGACTTGTTGTCGCAGGGACATATGGTGTCAAAGCGAAGAGGATGTACGACAGTTTATCGTCAACAAACTCAAACTTTGGTCACCCACAGATCCTTCAGCGCGTGGAACAGGCAGCAAAGTTGGCTTCCCTGGCCAGAGAGGACTCTTCTTTCCCTCATCAGCAACATCGTGGCGGTTTCCGGGGCTGTCCCTTCTCTTCCTCCTCTTGGCGCGGCCGGGGTCAGTCCAACTTCCGGGGCCATGGACGTGGCCACTCCGACTTTAACCCCGGCTTTCAGAGTCTTCCCATGCCTACAGAACGTGAGGAGTCTTCATGACATTCAAACTGAGTGAGTGGCAAGGTATTGGTGCATCTGCATGCATCTTACGTTGGATCACGCATGGGTTTCCTTTGCATTTTGAGACAATCCCCACCAAGTGTGAATTGCCCAACCGGGTGTTGTCCCGCCCTCGGGAGTCTTTTGTCGACGAGGAAGTGTTTACTTTGTTGCGTCGGGGCAGCATTCAAGAGATAATGCGCCGGGACGCTCATTGCATTCTTCCATTGTCTGTGGTTGCAAAGAAAGGACGTAAATACAGACTTGTTTTAGATTCTCATCACACCAACCAATTTATTGCCTGTCCGTCATTCAAGCAGGAAGGTGTTGATGCACTGGCTGCACAAATTGAAGAACAGGATACGCTCATTTCCATTGATTTGGAGTGTGGGTTTCATCATTTGACTCTTGTTCCCTTGGAGAGGAAATATTTATGTTTTGCCTGGAGAAACCGGTATTTTCAGTGGGTTGTGCTACCATTTGGAGTGAAGTCAGCCCCATACCTGTTCTCCAAAATGGTGAAACAAGTCATCAATTTTTTCCGTGAGAGACAGACCAGATGCACTGTATGGGTGGATGACTTCATCTTCATGATTCATCGTGACACAAATGCTCAATTTTATGTGCAGTGGATTTTGAGCATTTTTGCGCGGTTGGGTTGGTCTGTGAACCAGGACAAGTGTGACTTACAGTGTTCAACTTCAACTCAATTTATTGGCTACAACGTTTCTTCAGTTGGACAACAGGGACCATGGCTGCAAATCCCTTCCAAAAGGATAAAAAATCTGCGCAATCATTTGCGGGTTGCGCTGGCCGCATCTTCAGTGTCAGCCAGATTTCTCGCCCGAATAGCAGGAAAATGTATCAGCATGACAAGGGCTGTGTTGCTGGCAAAGCTCTTGCTCCGAAACCTGTACAGGTGCTTGGCTACCAAAAGGGACTGGTCTTCTGTGATTTACCTGGACGAATCTTGCAGAAACGACCTCAAGTGGTGGTTCCACGCCCTTCACAGTTGGAATGGTGCGCCCCTTCTACGTCCCCCCGTGGACCTGCACCTGCAGATCGAAACCGACACATCCAACAGCGGATGGGGAGCCTGGATGGGTCACAGCAACCTTTGTTCTGGCCCCTGGGAGAAAGAAGTCTCCTTCGAGCACAGCAACTTCAAGGAGCTGTTGGCAGTATACCGGACCCTTCAGACACTGGAGTCACAGGTAAAGAACAAGGCAGTTCAGATTCTGTCAGACAATGTCATGACAGTCGCTTATCTCAACCAGTTGTCAGAACACAACAGGCTCATGTTGGAACTGTCCAGGACAATCTTTGCTTGGTGTTCTCAGAGAAATGTAACATTGTCGGCAAGACACTTGTCAGGCACCCGGAACCAAAGGGCAGATGCCCTGTCACGGATCTTGTACAGACACGAGTGGCAACTACACAAAGGAATTTTCAACTACATAGACCATCTTTTTGGCCCTCATCAAGTGGACCGATTTGTGAGCGAAACTACTGCACTTTTACCCAGGTACAACAGCATGTTCAGGGACAGGTTTTCAGAGGGTGTCGACGCCTTCGCACAGAACTGGGGTCAAGACCACAATTGGTGGAATCCCCCCTTCGGCCTGATTCACAGAGTGCTTACAAAGGCCTGTTTGGACAAGGCCACAGGAACGATCATTGCCCCCCTGTGGACCGGGGCATGGTTTCCGAAACTTCTGACACTCAGTGTTGCACCCCCAATTCGTCTTCCTCAACAAAGACTGTGTACACGCCTTGCAGGATGTCCAGAAGTGTTAAAAAACCCGCATTGGACTCTATGCGCATGGAAAATATCTGGTCGGAAAGACTTTTGAAAATGGGCTGGTCTGAGGATTCTGCCTCATTGGTGAAACACTCTTTGGCACCTTCAACTTGGCGCACATACAATAAGGTGGTCCAGGACTTGACAGCTTTTCTTGCACAGTCAGACAAGTCTCTACAAGATCTGGATGACGCACTGTTGGCTGATTTTATGTTGTCTTACGTACAAGGATCCGCTTGCCCAAAATCTCGGCTGTCACATATTTCAGCCGCCCTCGCATGTTTTAGTAAAGTTTCAGGTTTTGACATTTCCCTCTCACAGGACCTCAGGAGACTTTTGGATGGACTGATCAAACAACGTACTTCACAACCATTGAGGAGGAGCCTCACAATGCCACTGCAGCCATTCCTGACCTTGTTTGTGAACTGGGATTCCAACTTCGCACTGAGCCTGGAGCGTTTGCGTTTGAAAGCTATCACGTTGTTCGCTTTGGCAGCAATGCTGAGGCCCTCTGACGTGGCCCCTGGCTCAGGACACAAGTTCACTCGACAGAACATTCAACCCTTGGAGTCCGGAGCTCTGCAGATTTATCTGCACCACATCAAAAATGACCGTGATCGGGATGGTTTCTGCATCATTTTACAGCCTTCCAAACAACCTCAGATGTGTCCAGTGGATGCTTTGAACACGTACCTCATGAGAACAATGGTACAGGCAGGAGGCCCTGCAGGTCCGGTGTTCATTTCCCTTGTCCCTCCATACTGGGCGTTGTGCGCTGGTACTGTTGCGGGCATTCTGAATTGGGCCATTGAATTGGCCGGCCTCGACTCTTCCATCTATTCAGCCAAAAACTTTCGACCCACAGGAGCCACTACTGCAATTGATCAAGGCATGAACTCTGAGCAAGTACGTGCTTTAGGTCGCTGGAAAAATCAGGACACTTTTCTTAAACACTACGTGCATTCCCAACCATCAACAAAGATGACTGATGCCATATTGTGTGTGATTGAAACCTCTGGATGAAGCATTATATTGTAGATAATTTGCGTAGAATAGTTCTTCGCAGAATGACTCATTCCGCAAATTGTCGGAAAGACTAAGGAGGTCATCAGTCCTCAGACTGATGACAGGTGACTGTCGTGTGTGCTCAAATATTTTATAAATTATGTTGTTTAAATTTAAAATTGACTCTATTGAAAGGATTGTCCGATTTGTACTGGAATTGATCAGGAAAAGTGTATTTTATTCGAGGTGTATTTCGCGGAGAATTGTGCATGCATTGAAAGTAATAAAGCATTAGATTGTAGACAATTTGTGTAGAATAGTTCTTCGCAGAATGCAGGGCGGACTCCCCCCGGGCGCTGCTGAGTGAGCCGGCGCTGGTGACGCAGGCTGTGATGAACACACACACACACACACACACACACACACACACACACACACGTGTTCCCTGCAGGGCTGACTCTCCCCGAGCGCTGCTGAGTGAACCGGCCCTGGTGACGCAGGCTGTGATGAACGCGCTGCTCGGCCACAACGCGGGCGACGCGACGCGGTTCCCAGTCAAGCCGCGCGAGACGGACCTCGCGCCGCTGCTCAAGGTCAGTGACCTTCACCTGCGACACCAGCGCCTCTGGTGGTTCGACATGGATCCACAGCCCGCATCTGAGAATCACCAAGGCCTGGGCGGATTCAGGGGGACAGGAGGCGTTCTGGCTCAACCTCCCCCCCCCCTTCCTCGCCGCAAATTTTTTCTCCCCCCACGAAGTTGGGCCACAGGTCACTTCACACAAGTTCAGCCGCAAAAAAATGTTGAGTTGTTCAGCCCCCCGCCCCCTCCGTGCAAGATGAGTCGACCCACCAGGTCCTGGGTCCGCCCCTGAAACTTTGACAATAAAATTCTGTTTCGAGTCGTCGTCAGTTTCTGGTCCAATGAGCGACCCAGGCGTTGATACTGTTTTGAGGAGAGGTGGTGTTTTCCTCTTTGAAGTGACTGTTTCTGTTTCTACAGCAGGGGGCGTCACGTGTTTCTGTATTTCTCTCCCACAGCAGGAGGCGAACTCTGAGATGCTGCGCTATCGCTGCCCTCACTGCGACAAGTTCTTCCGCACCAAGCACACCTTCAACAAACACGTCATCGAGCACGACGTCAACTGCACGGTGCGTGGGGTTCACGTCACACACACACACACACACACACACACACACACACACACACACACACACACACACACGAAGGCTGCACACCAAACGAAAACGACACACTCAGGTGCGCAAGCTGTGCAAGTGCGCACCATACACACCCACCCACACACCCCCCCACCCCCCCACCCCCCCACACACACACAACAAAAAGATCATTGCTGTCTGAGACATGTAAAGATCGCTGCCCTTTTGCCCGCCTCCCCCCCCCCCCCCGCCCAATCTCATTTGACCCCACCATTCAGAGATCAGCATCTTGTCCAGCAACACGAATGGGTGAACACCAGGCGTCCAACTGCGTGTATGAACTTATCTCTGTTACCAGGCAACACACAGATTGCGCTTGCGTCATCAGAATTGTTGGCGCGTCTGACATGTCAATTACACGTATTGACCAATCAGGTGACGTGTTTCAGGAGTGCTCGGCCACCACGGAGACGCGAAACGCGCTCACGGTGCACTACAGGCGCCACCACCCGGAGAAAGCCGCGCTCTACTACACGTGCACGTTTTGCCACGGTCAGCAATGATTGCGCAACGCTTTTTTCTGCTTTTGAGGTCAAAAATCGATTCTGCCAATGACACGGTCGTGAGCGAATTTCTGAACAACGTTGAATGCAGGTTGGCTCTGAAGTCAAGAACAGATTCAGCCAAACCGAAAGAGCAGACTTCAGTTTGATAAAAATTCGAACACAGATTCTGCCGTGAACAATTTATGGAGGTCATTTTAACTTGAGCCACGTTGGTTGCAGGTTGGTTTTGGTTCAAGGAGACGATGGAGTACCACTTGGTGCATCAGCACAAGGAGAAGGAGCTCAAGGACCAGAGTACGTGTGCACTCTGCACTCGCAAGGCTTTCTGATTGCAAGTGACGTGTCAATTCGCATTCACAACTGAATGTCAGTCATAATGAGCGTGATTGAACGCAAACTTCCTGTTCGCATCAACAGTCCTGTTTCCGTATTTGCGTCCAAAACGACAAGGCCGAACCTGTGCTTCCCGATTGCGGCTGTCACGTGGTTTGAATGTCACGTGTCGCGCCACGTGTTTCAGTTGTACAGCACATCGGGGAGCTGCATGAGAACCCGTTCCTCTGCTCGAGTCCGCAGTGCTACGAGACGTTCAGCACCATGCGCAGTCAGCAGGCCCACGTCAGGTCAGTACAACCAGCAGGCCCACGTCAGGTCAGTACAACCAGCAGACCCACATCAGGTTAGTACAACCAGCAGGCCCACATCAGGTCAGTACAACCAGCAGGCCCACGTCAGGTCAGTACAACCAGCAGGCCCACGTCAGGTCAGTACAACCAGCAGACCCACGTCAGGTCAGTTTCACCGGTTCCTCGGTGGTGTAGCAAATGGTCCACAGAGTAAAACGGGGGCTGGAGATGTGTCACAACGTGTAGCCACACACGTCTGCTCAAAAAGTAGGGGTCTTTCCAGGCCCCGCAAGCTCCTGGCAAAATGAATGGGAGTTTTGCGAGGTCGTCCTCCATTTGCTTTCAGTGTTCACGTTTCTGCGTTCGCTGTCTTCTGAAGTACAAAAAAACACTGAACATTGCACTGCAATTTTTACGTCATCCTTGTCTCTGCAGGGAGTGCGCGTTGATCCCGCGCGGCCGGAAGCGGAAATCGGCCGAGACGCGCGACGCGCCCTCCAGCGGAGACGACGAGCAGCTCTTCAACTGCCCCATCTGCGGACAGTCCTTCAAGTGAGCTTTCAATCGGGCAAAACATTTTCCCGCCACTTTGTCATGTGACAGTCACGCTTCGTCCAGAAGCTCCACGCCCGTTTGACAGTGGCGGGAGAAACTGCGGCACAACAAACTCAATGAGATCCGTTTCACACTGTGCGTGACGCACTTGGAATACTTTGCCAGTTCTGTTTCATTAAAAGCGTAGTTCATTGAGCATTTTGAGTGTGTAAAAGAACAGAGTAGTTTTCGGGTGGGAAACCCAAAGACAACTGAGTGTCGCCAGACACTCGCACTTCCGTTTGAAACCCAGTGTCACGTGACACGTCATCACGTGTTTCAGGTCGCACAACGTTATGTTCCGCCACATGTACATCGCGCACGACATCGGCAGCGACTCGGGCAGCGACGCCGCCGGAGAGGACGACGCCGCCGGGGACGACGACGACGCCGACGAGGGTCCCGTCATCTTCGACGAGACGCCGTCGCCACCGCCCGCGTCCAAACCCGGGCCCAAGGTGCGGTCTCCATGGTGACCGTTCTCATCGCGCGTGTCCGAAACAAGGCCTTGACCCTCCACCACCATACCCAGCCCAAAGGTGCAGTGTTGTTCCTGCTGTCCGCATCCACACTTGGTATCAAGGAGCGCAGTCCATTCCCGAAAAGGAGATTCAAGCGCACTTTCAAGAGGTCAGCATACCAGGTTGAGCACACTGTATCTGCAGCCTGAACGTTGTACTGCACCTTCCCAAGAGGCACTCACCGTGTGTTCAAGCCGCATCACTTCAGGAGGATCTTGAAATGAAAGGAAAACTGTTTGCCCAAGGGTTGGGTTGTGCCCATTGCCGAGTCTTCATCCCCTCTTGTTGTTCGCAGTTCGTCGCGCGGATTGGAGTCTTAGTTTTGCCTGTTTTCGTTTTCAGTCTTCCAAGCTGAAGCAAAACGGAAACCACTCTCAGGGCAGCCTTCCGAGCGGGGCCAAGGCAACGGTGAGTGCCTAGGGGTCACAGTCTAGAGACTGGGTGATCAGGCTGAACAAAGTAACGGAAAACATTGAAATTCCAACGCCAGTGGACGGTGATTTGACATGTCCGACAAGCCACCGGTTCTGGGGATAAAGGTGCAAGGACTGTCCACTCAAGTGGGGCAACAGTACCTCAAAGTGCGCTGCAAGTTGTAAATCATGTGATCATTGAAAACGCGAATGACGTGATACTTGGTAACGCCTGGTTGTCATGGTTTCTCGCAGACGCAGACGGACACAGACGCGCTGGTGCGGGCGCTGCTCGCACGTGACAGCGACACGCGACGCGCGCTCAACGACGCGACGCGCTCGTTGCCATCGCAACAGGGGCACAGCCAGCCTATCAACTTCCACAAAATCGTAGCAGGTAAAGTGCACAGAAATAGATCTTCAGGTTGGTGTTCAAACTCCCTGTGAGCAGAGCGCCACCTACGTGACTTGTGAAGTTTCTTGGGGATGATTCTCGGGGGCCTTGATGTCTCAGCACAAAAAAAAGGGAGTTTGATGTGTTTGAGCTGGTCCACATCGACCTCTGTGTGACTGTTTTGTGAATCTCCCCGAGCAGTGAATGGAGCGTTTTGTCTTGCTCAATCGCGACCTGTGTGTGAGTCCAGATTGACAATTTTTCACGAACTGGGAAGTTGAAAAGCATCCTTCGTTCTACGAGCATGTGACAGCATGAAATGCACGTCTCCAACTGTCTTTTGATGCAAATGTTCTTCATTGACATTTTGCTTCTTTGGTTAGGAATGGCATAAATGTTGTTTTCCTTTTGTGGTGTCTGGTCTGTTTGTTGTTCTGGTTGTTTTACGCAGTTTGTACGCCTCAAGCGGCATGTATTGTGGAGGATCTGTCCTTTGCTCAGGCTGCATTTCTTTGGTTCCCCAAAACCTGGGCGCTAATCTGAAACTTAAGCTGCTCTCTCTTCATGCCCGATGCTCCTTGACTTTTCAGGTGCGAAGACAAAGGTCCCTTCACATCAATTTGTGCGTGATCTGGTTGCTCCTTGCGTTCAGCGCGTCAACTTCGCAACGTCTTCGCAGACGCTGCGAAACGACGCACTTTCGCTTGATAATCATCCCACACGTTGCAGACCTGGTGCAGCAGAATGCCGGGGCCCTGAGCGGCGGTACGGGCGCGGGGGACGGGGACCTGGATAAGTCCGTGGCGCAGCTCGTGTCGGAGAACCGCGCCGCCATCCAGCAGAGGGCGCGCGAGCAGGAGACGCTCGTGGCGACGCGGCTCCAGCAGAACAAACAGGTCAGGAACGCACGTCTCACGGAGAGTGACGCACACTTGTGCCTCCTCTCATCTTGTGTTGAGCACTCGACAGGGCTGGGAAAAGATCAGTGTGGCTCGCCCACATGCGGTCTGGTTTCAACTCGGAAGGATTTTGCAGTTGAACGGGTGGTAGAGAGGGAATTGGTTTTTTCATCGTAATTGAAGAATTGCTGTTGGTCTTTAGAGCGGGTTCCGGGTCCGCCCCACTCTCCGTGTCTTGTGTTGGATCGTTTCACTCCCTGAGCAGTCCTCAGCAGTTCGCGACTGAAATAAACTGAAGAAGTGGGTGTGAATTTCAGCAAATATTTCGTCCTTTTCCAGCCGGAAGTGGCGGGCCGGAACCACGTGGTGGCGCAGCTCGTGCGCACCGACCAGAACGGAACCGGAACCGGCGGCCCGACGCTCAAGCTCGTGCTCGGTGAGGAGGCGTCACGTGACTCGCGTGGAGTTTGTGTGTTGTAGAGTCAGTCTCACAGTGCCCATGTGGCATGCCAAGAAGAGTTTTACATCACAGTTTGTCTCAGGTGATTTGTCGGGTTGTTTTGCGCAAAAAGCAAACAGGAATAGCAGGAAGATGTTTTTCTCTTCAGCAGGAAGCGCGCCCAAGCTTGCAGCAGGAAGCCGCCCGACCAAATCCAACCAATCACAGGTACAGGTGCTGCCATTACCCAATCAGACACGAGGTCGTCCATTGTTCGTGGGAGTTGCTCTTGCAACGCGCGTCTTTTTCACGATGGTCATAACAGCGGAAGAACAGTCGTCACTTCTCGCACCTCAGAACTGAGACCTAAACCCAACTGCAGTTCTTTCCAATAACCTTGCAGTGCTCGTCTCTGACAACAGTAAATCTTGTCGGTTGCCGGTACAGATTTGGTCAAAATCCATGTCCAGAGATGTGCAGTGCGCGGCTGCAGCTGAACGCATTTCCAATTGTGCTGTTCCTATTTCAGCGGGCGGGGTTGAGTTCGGTGCTGCAGGGCGCGAGCTCGTCGCTACTCTCGGCTCTCTCCGGCGGAGGTGGCGGGAAGGGCGCCTCCCCCGGCGGCGTGAGCGGTGGCGCCCCCGCAGCAGTGAGCATCGTGCCGGGACTCATCCCACGCCCCCTGCCGCAGCAGCTCTACAGGCAGCTGCAGAAACCGTCGCCCACCAAGCAGAGCGTCGCGTCCCAGCAGCAACAGCAGAAAATTCAGAAGGTGAGATTGCTGCAACAATTGGGAGGCAAATGATCATTGGTGAAAATTTCACAACACACAAAGGTGTCTCTTTTGTAAAATTGCTCTGACTGACCCACTGCAACTTTATTGGGCAGTTCAAGCACGAAGCTTGATTTTTTCCCGCCACGCCAACGTCGCATCACCCACGTGACATTCAAACGTCGACACAGCAGCCTTTCCCATTTTTGACTGAAATTTGAAAAGCTGAACATTGAGGAAATGTCGCGTTCACGGGCGATGTGAAATTGGTGCGATGTTTGGGAGGTTCAAATGTCGTGATTGACTCGCTATTGTACAAGAAGCATGAAAGCGCGAGTTTCTGGAGTTCTCATTGGTTGACCGGAAGTAGCCTCGTTTTCAGGAGAAGAACGACGACGCCGACTTCCGGTCCAAAGCGCGTCCGCTCGGAGCGGCGACGGTGGCGGCGACGCGACCCAAGCGCGGGAAACAGCGACGCGACTTCAGCGACCTGCTGCAGGACGAGAGCAGCAGTGAGCAGGAGGAGGATGAAGAGGTGAGGGGAAGGGAGGAGGAGGGGAGGGGAGGAGGCAGGGGCGCAGAAGGCCAGTCAAGGAGGGGGTATCCAGCCGCGGAAATAGAGGAGAGAACGCCTAGATGAGCGGGGGGGGGGGGGGGGGCAATTATTGCAGCCGGGGTGTGGGGTCAAATGAGCGTGGAGGTCACCAGGCGTGCCAAGGTAAAAAGGGTTGGGGGCGTGGGCAGCCAGGGCCC
>JAAUXT010012916.1_pt1 | contig 12212 bp, 12 predicted proteins | sample 7278171 | NCBI WGS metagenome assembly JAAUXT01 (sample SAMN14350112, study PRJNA611818) | marine sediment metagenome | isolation source: surface marine sediment (1.8m) | place: French Polynesia: Moorea | collected 2018-08
CACACACACACACACACACACACAGAGATTTATAGAGAGTGAGAGAGAGAGAGAGAGAGAGAGAGAGAGAGAGAGAGAGAGAGAGAGAGAGAGAGAGAGAGAGAGAGCGGGAGAGATACAGACAGCCGGACGGACGGACAGACAGACGGACAGAGAGCGATAGTGGGTCCAATACTGGGCAGTAGTGAAGACCAAAACTCTGATGTCCATGCACGAAACGAAATCTTCAAACAATGCAAGGAACAGAAGAGTCCGGACCGTTGATAGCCTGTTGTGCCAGAAAACAGACACCATTTGCTTGTCCTGCGCAGATCTTCATGGTGGTGCTGGTGAACGTGAGTAAGCGGCGGCGCAAGGCGGCCACGGCGGCGCACATGGACGACATCAACCGGCTGGCGCGCGAGTACATGATCCAGGAGGCGCGGCTCTCCGTGTCCAGCGTCGACGCGCACCTCCCGCCGCTGCCCATAGACTCCGTGTTCGGACCCGAGAGGGTCACAGGTCAGTGGCTGATGAGGTGGCAGGAATATACGCAAAAGACTCCGTGGAATCCACGAAGTGATGATTGCATTGGGGCGCACACACACACACACACACACACACACACACACACACACACACACAGAGAGGAAACTTTGCACCCGACGGGTCCGCAGTCGAGTGGGTACTGAGGACGAAGGAAGGACTCAAGAGAGATATGTGGATCATTTTGAGGTTCAACCCTGTGGACTCATTTTGAGAAAACTTGCCAAAGAAAGCAAGATCAATATGTTCCTGATTGCTGAGTATGACAGCTGTTCCTGGTGGAGGCTGCAGACAAGGTTGGTGTTTGTCGGGAAACAAGCCAGTAAACACAGTGTCATCAAAGTTTCCATGTAAATGTACTCGTGTTTCAGACCGAGGCGTAGCGATGCGCGCCATCGCGCTGCCGGACGACGACAGTCTGTCCGTCGTCGAGTCGTCGTCCCCGGGCAGCCGCAAGCTGCTGCGCTACCGGGTCGAGTACGTCGAGCCCGACCGCTTCTCGTCGGGCTACAGCTCCGACCTGGCGTGGCCTCCACCAGGGGGTGGGAGCGGCGCGGCGGGGGGCACCGCCGAGTACGTGCACAGATACCCGCATTACTCCGACTCGCCCGTCCCCTCCTACTTCTGACCTGCCGCACCTGCACCTGCTGCTGCTGCTCCTGATGTTGTGGATGAGTGACTGTGGCAGCCATGGTACTTAACTTGTGTTTGTGTTTTTCAAGTTAGGTTTTGAGTTTTTCAATCACGGTACACGTTGCTTGAGAAGAACAAATAAAATCACCGGTCAAGCTTTGTTTTCTCAATTTTGGTCATTGGGAAGTCGAAGTAATTTTTTCGACACAATACTTTGTTTCGGAGGTGATGTCTGTGTGATTCTTCAGTTGTGGCTGTTGCATGACCTGTTTCTCAGTTGAAATCCCTTCAACGCTCACTCAGCAAAGTCACAGAATCTTGGTTGTGTTTTCAAGTAGAGCGTCCCAAAGGGTTGTGGAATTTTAGCTTCTTCTCTGAAAGCAAAGAACACACCGAAATTAAATGCAAAAGACCAATGTCAAACATCAAATTTTCCAGAAGGTGCAGAAAAATGGCTGACCACGTGGTCTCCGATTGACGCGATCTCACTTCCGGTTTCAGAACACACGTGACCTACATTATCCACGACGACCACGGCGCCCTCTACTGAACCTCTGTGACGCCACAGCAAAGCGGCGGCGTCAAAGTGACAATGCAAAATGTTTTGTCTCATCTGTTGTTCTCAATGGTGGTAGAAACACAGGCCAAAAGGTTTCAGTGAATTTAACCCCAAGTTGACTGGGTAGTAAGGATCCCTTGACCGATCCCTTGCCTGTGCCCCAAGAGTAGGACTGTTTTCTCGCTTGACCCATGCAATCCTGAATGCGGATTCGCTGGAAGAAACTCCAGCGGAAATGAACTGACACATGCGGCCCAAGTGCAGCATTGAACAACTGGTGCTTCTGGATTGTGCAAGAAAATTCCTGTTTCGCCGCCTTCATGCTGTCTTGTGCTTGTCACCAGCTTTCGTATCCACACTGCCTTTTGATGTGCACGTGTTTCACGAGGTGTTCCTGTGCTTTCTGTGGTTCACAGAACCAAAGTTCCGTATCAACATATGCTCAGTGTTTTCTACCAGAGCCAAACCGTACAATTCGCGCTTGCGCGCTTGCGCGCGCGCGCGCGCGCGTGTGTTTGTGTGTGAGTGTGTGAGATCCAAGACTCGTAGATGATCTGACTCATTGTGTTTGTGCGGAAAGACATGCGAGTAGTTGGTTTCCTCACCCGTCTCTACTGTGGGCCATGTGACAGAAATTTCACCGTTTACTTCTGTTGATTCTTCAACAAAAGGCGCAAATGTCATTGTCGGTCAAGCCTTGAAAATATATGTACAAGCTCGAAGTCCACTTCTCGCACATGCTGCAGGTTTCATGGTCTTCACCACGTGGGAGTTGCTGGTTCCTGCCAGGAAGTTCGCCGTTCATTTCTGCACGGAGCTGGTCTCTCTCTTTGGCGAACAGATGCGTGTGCCTGGGTTTTTGCAAAGACGTCAGCTACAATTTTCCTTCAACAAACAAGCTATCTGTAGCTGTCTGCCGTTGAATACTTTTTAAATTGACGTTGTTTGTTTTGTTTGGTTGTGCATGTGACACTCTACTGATAGATTCCAGAGTCTTTGAAAGTTCTGGTTCCCTGAGGATCCTGGTCTCTCACACATCTGAAACCAGCGACCCAAGTACCGACAGACGCATGTTGTAGACTTGTTTTCCATGAAATGTACATCTACGTGTACAATTGTGTAAATTCGGGTGTGTACAGGATGTAAATTTGTATTGTTTTTGCTGCGAGTTTCAAGGCAATCAGAATGAGATTGCAATGGCGTGAAACAGTCCACGCTGGACACAAGCCGGCGTCTGACTGCTTTGTTCTCTTGTACTCATAACGATCCGTCCTGTGCACCAACTCAACGTTCGTCTCTTTGGTTTCTTCACGAAGGTTGTGCAAGACATACCAAGCGTTCCAGAGATGACGAATCTTTCTGTTTCCACTTGTTCACTTTGATGTCAAAAGATGATCACACCTCCACGACTCAAGGAACACCAGATGAGTTCAAGGTTCAACCTTGACTCTTTTCACCGTGACAGTTTCTCTTTTCGAGGTTCAGTACTTCAGGTGCCACCGAAACCATCTTGTGGGTTTTGCAACACGCGCAGCAAAATTTCAGCCAGCTTCATCCAACTCATTCAAATGAAAGTGTACATTGTTTTTTTCAAATGTTTTGAAATAAAGCTGAACATAGTTTTCTCCCTGTTTTGTTGCGTAAAAGCCTGAACTGCTTCTGGTGGTGAACTCAACATTCAGTTGTGTTTGGGTGCAGGAGGGTCTGATGCTCCAGCAGAAACTTCGTTCCCTTTCTGCTGCGTCATCAAAACTTTCTGTTTGGGGTTTTTCTTCGAGTCTCAAGTTCGGCTCCAGGATTAGATTCCAGTTGTACCCAATGGTGGATCTGTTGGAGTTTCATGTTGATTCTTTTTTTGCGAAGTTGAAATTGAACTCCAGCAAGACAGGGCCCGCTCACTCAATGCAATCCTGCACACCCATCGTGGGGGCATTAACTCTCTAATTTCCACCAAGATTTGTGAACGGATCACAAACAGAGTTTACGATCCGTGAGCAGCTATAAAGCTATAAAGCAGCCTGACTGAACATTTGGTGATGAAGAACCAGACTGAAGAGCAGTTGTCAATGGCGAGCCAGCTTTTTGTGAGTCCCTCATGCTCTCTCTCTCTCTCTCTCTCTCTCTCTCTCTCTCTCTCTCTCTCTCAATCTCTCTCTCCAGGGGCCCAGGCTTGTGCTCGGGTTGCTTTGAGGAGTCATCAGGCCTCGGCCTGCAGAGACCCAAACTTCTGTTTGTAACAGCGCCATGTAGTACTTGCTGAACCTCGCCATTGAAAAAATCAGAGATTCGCTCAACAGATGTCCTGGCTTGAAGTGAACAATGCCCCTCAGCGAGCAAAACAAAACCAAGATTACAAACGAAACCGGAGAAAAAAAGACAGGCCGGTCTTTGCAAAGGCAACAACTCTACAATTCCCAGATTGACAAAAATTCCCACTGAATTTCCCCACACCGGACGCGCCTCAATCAGCGCTTAATACTCGTGACAAAGCTCCAGGATGAACCTGTTGTTTTCCTGTTACCTGTGGCTTTGTCTGCAAATTAGTTTACAATCACACATTTCAAACAGTGCGCTTTGGGTCCAACGGTTTTGAATGATAAGCAGTGAGTTTTCTGCCTTTGTCTTGGAAATCTGGAAAACTTGTATTTGTGGGAAAAGAAAAATTGTTCCGAAGGGGAAGCTTGGCTTGTGCGGAATCCGTTTGGCCAGGGGTGTGTCTTGGGGTGTGGAGAAGGGGGTCACTCACAAGTCAGGGTTGAGGGTTCGACATTTTTTCACCCCAGTCTGGCTTTCCTTGTCTTTCGTGCCATCAAACAAAAAAGTCAAGTGTTTTCCCACCTGAGTTCGGCACACCACAGGGCTTGCCTCCCTGTACCTCATCACGGACCCACCCTACCACCCACTACACACGAACCTCCACACCAAAACTGGACTTTGATTCAGGTCGCACGCGGAGCCCGAAGACATCCGCGGCTCCTGCAGATGTTCAGCGTCATACGAGTCTCACAGCTCCGCCATCAAACATCCTCCTGCAGGACAGAGCTGCCGAGACGCAGTTATGTCCGATGTTTGGTTCATTCAATTTCCTATAAATGCCAATGCGTAAAGCACTTCATTCATTCATTGACCCGACCCCAACCACTGCAGGGCAACCTGCACTGTCAGTACTAGATATCGTAATCCAAAGAAATGGTTCGACTGAGACAAAACGGACTCACCAGGTTCAAGCACAAGAAGGGATCCGAGAAAAAGAACCAAAGGAAAAATGCAACAGGTCAAGGATGTCCAAAATTAACTCAATATTTGGGCACGCAGCAGGACCACACACGAACGAAATGTACATGTGTGGTGACTGGGTGTCTCCATCTGTAACAGTCGAGCCAGCATTGAGGCGAGAGAGCTTGGTGTTGGGTTGCTCAACCTTGCTTGACAGGGCCATTTTGCACATTGGGGGAAGAGAAGAGGACTGACACAATAGCCAATTTCGAATTTGCCTTAGACGACCCATTTTCAAGAATCGCTGTGAGTTGAGAGAATCTCAAATCTCCGTGAAGAACGAAACATTTACAACAAAATCAACACAGCTCTGAAAGCCAACATTCTCGCAGCTGGAAAATATCTTCCAAAAATGACTCCATTTTCATCCTGTTCTAACTGCCGGAACCAGGATTTGGCGCGAGTTGCAGATCTGGCTGCTGATTGGTTGAGACGCGGCGCAGGCGCGGGAAGCGCTCTCGTCTCGTCTCGTCTCGTCTCTTCTCGGGACCCGAGGCGCCGGCGGCGGCTTCAGCGTCAGCTTCGCTCAGCGCGCGCCTTGCGCACATTCCCCCACAATGAAGCGTTCTCCATGTAAACCACAATGAGGAATGTCTGCACTGACATGTACTTTCAAGGTTCCATATCGGGAAGCGTTGGAACGCGGGGAAAGTGACTGACAATGAGCACAGACTGGGTGCGACGTGAAGGGATTTGAAAACTTCCGACACTGGACAAATTTCATGAACAAAGTTGAGACAAGTTACATTGAGATGGACAGTTTTGCGAAAGACGCGTTTGACTTTTGTCGACGGAAGAACCCAAACATTTTTGTCAATTCACAGACAACGAACATCTGATGAGGTTGTGTTTCTTGAACTCTTGTTCAACTGAAATAACTTTTGACGGCTAAACTCAGGAGCACGAACAAGTTCTAACAGAGACGCCAAAGTTCACCTGGACTTTAACATTCAAACAGATCGCTTCGGAGGATTTCAGAAGGCTAAGTTCTTCAGCGAATTGGAGAATGCTTCGAATGTAACCAAAGGAAAACGTCTTCTGGAGCCAAAAGACAAACCAAATACACGGGTGCACAGAAACACAAAACTTTGGAGCAGATTGGAGGAAAATAACTTTGGAGGAAACTAAGTTTTGGAAAGACAAGGAACAGTTCTCAGTCACTACATACACAGGAGTTACGTAACGACGTGAGTACGTCAGCGTTTACGTCCACGTCTACGTCGGAGTCTACGTCGGCGGCAACGTCGGCATCGGGCCTGGCCGGGCGATGCGCGCGGGGCTATGGTAGGCGTCGCGAGTTGCAGCAGCAGCAGCAGCGTCGACTGGGAAACGCTCGCCATGAACGTGCTGCAGTGCAGCCTGTGCTTCGGCCTCTGGTTCGGCTTCCTGCAGGAGGTCGGGGGACTCGCCGGCATCGTCGCCAACGCCAAACGCAGAGGTCAGTCAGTCCACCACACTGAATCCCTCAGTTCCCGTCTGTGTTGCTGGTCCGGGGGCTCCAAGACAGAGATACTGCGTCTGAAGTCGGTCCAAAAATTCACGGAAAATATATCGTGGTTGTCCACATCTCTTCCGTCATGTTTTGGTGGCCCCAAAAGTCAAAGACAGAGATCTGAAGGTGTGTCGTCAGAGCAAGTCAACAATTCAGAACTGGGATGCCACGGTCACTCGGAATTCACAGCGCGCTCTGGACATCCTTTTCTTTTGGAACAAGTGGCGCGCAAAAGCGACCAGCAGTTCTGGTGTGAATCCGCAGTAGACAGGTGCGGGTGGAGAGTTTTAGCCTTCAAGAACGTGGCGCGCATGAAAAGTTGCCCGAATGTAGGTTGGAAAACATTCCACCCATTTGATCTGGGATAATGGCATCAAAATGTGCGTTCATTGAAACCGGTGTTGTTTTGGACTGAGTCAATGTTCGTGAAACTTCTCTCTTGTGGTCGTTTCCACCCGCGGTTTCCGCTTCTGGCAGCCGAACCGCTTTCTTTTCCAGTTTGCGTCACAGGCCCTGGCACTTTGATCCCACGTCAACCTGTGCGTTGTATTCGATTTAACAAAGTGAACACCGGGCTTTTCAAAGCCTCGTAGTAATCCAAGTTTAGTGCTTTCCACGACAAAAGGCGTGAGCGAGCTTCTGTTGCTTCACACATACCAACATGCAAAAATAGCATTCATTTTCAGACACCAAAGAACACGAGACATGTGGGGTGGCAATTCATCTTGTTTTCTCAAAGACAAATTGGTTTCACGCAAAAGGTAAAAGATCCGCAAACGCTTCCATTCCAAGCAGAGGTTTCTGTTTGTGTCTTGGCGTCAAACGACGAGGGTTCGATCGACGTTCTGGGCGTTACCCTGGACAACAACGTCACGTTACGTTTGTGATCAACGCTGTATGTGTATGGGTCGTGCGCTGAAGCCAAAGGCACCAACAAGCAATACGCACGCACACCCACACACACGCACGCACACCGACCTGTGCTGCGCAATGAACGTTGCAAGGAACCACGGTGTTTTGAGCGACATGTTTCTTCGTCAACATGAACATCAGAAAGTCACTGCGTACTGCAAACAAAAGAAAGCACGAGGGTCTGGAAAAAAACTTTGAAAATACCGGCAGAGATCCATGGTGAAGTTTCGATTCGCACGCAAACACCTTGCTTGTCAATGAATTTGTAAAGACAACGATGTCGTCACAGGGATGCATGCCCGAGATTCAGGCGAGAACTGACAACGTTGTTTGAGTCGCCCCCCCCCCCCCTCCAATCACTGCGGGGCTTGTTTCGGGCGTTGGCTTTCTGAGATGTCCGGAGCGGGTACAGTTCAGTCAGCTGGCGGGGGGGGGGGGCATCCCCTTCGACCACTCGCCAAACTTTTGAAATTTCAAAAACAATGGAAAAGATTTTTGAAACTGGAAACACTTTGACAGGCCATGGATCATTGTCGCACTGAATCCACACCTGGCAGTTTTCTTGTCGGTTTTGGTGGTCAAGCCACTCGACCACCGCAACGAGACAGAGCAACTAACTGTTGTAATGTTGATTTGGACAAGGAAATCTTGATCACCTGATACTCAGTCACAGAAGACACCTTGCACGGCTTCTCCCCCCCTCCCCCGCCAACCGACCCGCTCCTGCCACGGGATCCGTCGGTGTGACACCCGAGGAAGGTGTCTGTGAGAGCGTCACGTGGGAGAAGCTGTCAGAATCTCGCGACTCGTGTTCACGCGTCGAGAGACGAGAGATGAAAACAGCTGTCAGCACTTGTGACGTCTTCCTGCATTTCTGCGTGCTGCAGGTGTTCGTCGTGTTCTGGCTTGAGACATTGTCAGTTTTTTCAGCAAAACAGGTTTCCAAGTCCCATGCTGTCACTCATTCGAGAAGTACGAGGGTCGTGCAACAGGTTCCCAGTTGCCTGGTTTTGCCGAATGACGTGGCACAACTTTCCACCCGCATCGCACGTCTTTTGGTTGAATCGAGTGGTCCTGACCTCACAAACGGGAAATCAAGTTGAAATTTCCTGGTGTACTGGTGTCGGATGGGAAAGGGGCTCGAACTCTGACAGCAGATCTATCGAACACTTGTGAGGTGTCTGACTTTCTCAGTTCAAGTTTCTTCACGAGATGTGTTGGAATCCACGAGGGTCCAGGGTCCATGAATCTCCAGGTGCTGTTCGTGCTCCAGATGACGCAACGCACAGTTCCCTCCTGAAGAAAGTGCATATGAGGCATAATGAGGGAGCGACAGCGGTGACCCCGCTGCGGGGCTCAAGTCCCACCTCTGTGATCCGGTGAGCTAATCCAGGATTTACTGCTCCAGGGCCGGGTGGGCAGAGACACACGCGGACAATGATAAACGCTCCACAATCGGATTTGCAATCAGAGAGAAGGCGCGGTGGACGCGTGTGGTGCTGGAGGCAATGTCATTGCAGCGGCTCAGGACTGGGTGTGGAGGTGGGACTGTTCTGTGCGAGGTGTTCCCCGGGGCGCTTGTTGACTTGTGCGTCCTGACGAACCAGGGACCCAGGTGCGACAAGGAACCACCAAAGTTTTATTTTCTTCTCAGGTATCCGGGGTGTGTTGGGATGATTGAGACTGTGTGTTGGGTGTGATTTGTTTCAATTTTTTGAGTGCTTTTGTCTGAAGTCTGGGCATTTTTGTTTCATACAAGAGGCGAACCATGATGATGGATGCTGAGTTTGTGTTGGTAAAATTTTGCATCAACAGCTGGGGTCTCACACAACTAGATTGGAAGCAAAGATCTGTTCTTCAACACGTGTTTCACTGCAGTTTTGAGGCTTCAAGTGGAGAAGGAGACACGCCACTCCAGACACATGCACAGGTGCTTGAGTCAGTACTTGGGCGCCTCGAGACTCAGACAACAGATCTGTTCAGCTTCTGAGCTGCGATCTGCAATCAAGCCATGACAGCCATCGTTCGCCTTCTTCAGACTCCGGAAGAACTCCTTCACAAAAATGTTGAGAAAACAATAAGCTGTGGAGACATTTTTGATGAGATTGTTCTGTCAGAAAAGGCGGACTCAAACCAAGATGTGGCTCTGGTGGAGCGACGGGGAGATGGGGTGTGGCCCCTTCCCCAGATACTTCCTTATTTGGCCATTCAGGCGCAATGTTGATCTGTTCAGTTTTCAGACTTTGTTCAAGATTGGCGTTTGGGATTCACAGAAGTCAGGTGCCCCACTTGACTTCAATCTTGCAATGCGTGGTTTTGCATCAGTGTGGTTGTGGCAAAAAGCAAGGTCAACATCTCACAACAATGTGCAGAGTGAACATGAACACGTCTACCAACCACTGCACACGGAAATATGTCACAAATATTGCACGAATCAGCGTTCAATATGTGTTCAGAATGAACGAGTGCGCAGCATGAGTTCTTTCTTCACATATTGAACACTAATGAGTGAAATAGTTGACTTATACAACAAGTGAAATATCTGAAAACATGAAATATCTGCAAGAGACAAATTACTGGCCAGCTAATGAATGGTTGTGCTCTTAGATTTCATGTTTGAAGATATCGCACGAGTTGTATAAGCGAAATTACCACATGCTCCAGACAAAAAGGCAGGAGGCTCCGTGCTGCACGTGGACTCCAGGCCAGAGGCACCAGAACGCTTCTCGCGCAGACGTCTGTTGATGTGGGTAAACACAAGACCTCCCCGACGACTGTTTTGAATGCGGGAAGGAACCGCTTACACTCACTCTGCCAGATATTATCAGCGAACAGCGTTCTCAGTGGGGAGACAAACAGAAACTCCCGAGATCTGCAGAGACGAGTGTTCTCGTCATTGGACGGACACTATTTAACGCAAAATATTTGCTAAATCACCGTTATCCCTGGTGAGTTGAGTTTTCTTGTGAAATTCGGACATCACGGAGTTCCTCTTACACAAACAGCCGCAAATAGTGCTGAATGGAGTTATTCTGAGCGACTCGAGGGGAACAGGGAAACAGCATTAGCTGTTTCTGCGTCCACGGGGTCTTGAGACTGGTGCCAGAGAAGGGAGGGAAAGGGTGCGAAATCGTAACGCAAGAGTCCTGTTTGACCAGAAAAATCATTCCCTTGCACTATTTTGTCAAGTAGATCAAATTGTGGAGAAATCTGGAAATGGTAAAGGCGTCCTGTGCATTGTTCATTGAAAGGGAACACGTTTTGAGTGAGTCTTGATGAGAGAAGCTGAGACCAAATTTATACGAGTATGCGCACGCGTGCGTTTATGCATGTGTGCGTGTGCGCGTGTTTTCTACAACCGCAGTATTAAGTATTTTGGGGTTGATCTTCAGCTCTTTGGTTTCAATTGACACTCTAAAGTACGTACGTGTATTGCGTTGTGCGCACAATCAACCAAACACGGAAGCAAAATATATGGTTATTGAATCACACGGCTTTTTATCATTTGATGAAATCACATGAAAACGAATAAAAACGAATTTATGTTGACACCATAATGGACAGTACGGTTATTGGGCACGGGAAGCGCACAGAAAGTCATCTGAATCAACACTGATTATTGCTTCTTGTTGTACGGAAATTTGCTACACGTGTGTGTCAGGGCTTCTCTCGCAGTGCACGAACTTCAAAGCACTCAGCTGGTCCTCTTTTGAAAATTTCAGAAAGGGGTGACACAAAGCCAATTCTCGAAAACCACAAACAACCTGGCTTTGCAGATTTTCCAGTTTGGAATTGCAAGGACAGTTCCCGAAGTGTCTGATTTTGTCCTTCCCATCATCAACAAGGAGCTTCACCTTTGTCTTCTCTCAGGTGCGATGAATTTCTGATGCGACAGTGGTAGTTCCGGTATTGACCAGCAACGCTCGTGCCCCAGCCTCAGGCAGACAGAACTTTGCCCAATGATTTATTTTCAGTGGCTGCTGAGTTCACAGGGAACTTGAACACGAACCACCAGTTGATTCTTGTGCTAAAACTCCCTATTCTCGGGTGTTTTGTCACACACAGAGCTCCAACCGGAAGTTCCTGTCAGGGGCGGAGGGTGTGAGTGAGTCCTTCATGCGATCCACCCGGAGCTGCTGCTCCCAAATATCTCTTCAGGTCCGACACGTGTCACTTCGTGCGCACGTCAATGAGTGTTGCATCGCTTCACTGACGCAGCGCTTGGTGATCAGCACTTCAACACAAAGATATGACGCACCCCGTGTGCAACAGGCTCCCCTCACCTCACCGTCTTCTCCATCGCTTGTTGCTCGATGAAAAGGCCTCCATCAGAGCGTGTATGAAGGCAGCAGTAATTTCCTGGGCCATAAAGCGGGATGCAATTAGCGGAGTGGCTGCATTGTGCGGTGAGGGGATCCGTATCGCGCCCCAACATCGCGTCATCAGGTTAATTACTAATCCAACCGGGACCAACAACGTCTAATTTGTGGCATTTCCGTCTCGTTCAAAACGAGTCCCCCACCCCACAGCTGAACAAAACAATGTTTAAACACAACACAGGTTTCCACTGAACAGGGCTGAAGTACAAAGCAGGGTTGTCTCAATATCCATTTTGTGTGTTTCATATGTTTTATGTTGTGATTAATGTTGTGTGAAGGCGCAATGGTAGTGGAGGTGCAGCCATAACGCGCTCGTCCCTGGGGAGCCGGTGTAGCGTGCCCGATTGACTTGTGTTCCAAATGACACGTGTCAATGGGGCACGGGCCTGTTGACCCATGCCCCATTGACACGTGTCATTTGGGCATGGTGGTAGAC
>JAAUXT010131031.1_pt1 | contig 12212 bp, 14 predicted proteins | sample 7278171 | NCBI WGS metagenome assembly JAAUXT01 (sample SAMN14350112, study PRJNA611818) | marine sediment metagenome | isolation source: surface marine sediment (1.8m) | place: French Polynesia: Moorea | collected 2018-08
CCCTCCCCCATCAGACCCCCCCCAATGGACATCATGACTGGTGGAAGACAAGGAGGACAAGGAAGAATTGATGAACAAGGAAGAATTCATGACATTACCGATGCCGCAAGGGACTTCGCACTGCAGTTGCCTTGAGCACTGCTTCTTGTTATATGAGGCTGTATCCAAAACTGATCAGATGGACATGGTGACACTTCTGTGCGACTTTGCCTGTCTGCACTCAGTTGTGCGACCTCGAATGACACAGATCGGTGAACAGAGACACAAATACAAACATTAGGGTCACATGGCTCATTGTTTACATAATGTACAGGGCTGGTCTGAACAGACTCAGGGTGTTGACATGCCCTCAAAATACTGGCCTGAATATTGGATGCACTTGTGTGCGCAAGCCACCCAGTCAGTGTAGGCCTTCTTCCATGTGTGGGAAGGAATTTGGCCAATCAGTTAGTCCACAAAGACCACCAGATCATTCACACTGTCAAAGTTTTTGCCACACAGCTGTCTCTTCACGAAGGGAACAAAAAAAATTGCAGGGGGCTAAATCAGGGGAGTAGGCAGGGTGAGGGACATGTTCAATTCCATTCCTTTCTTGGTACTGTTGAGTGATGTAGGCGATGTGGGCGCTGGCATTGTCATCATGGAGCAAATAGGGCTGCTGTAGGCATGTCCTCCACAACTTTCTGCACCAATTTCTGATTGCCAGGCACAGCAGGCGGAGTGCAAAGACATAAGTCTCAGCATTGACTGTACCATGAAGGACCCAATGTCTGAAAACAAGTCCTTTCATGTCAAAAAATGCAATGAGCATGACTTTGCAGGCATTGCGGGAGCGAGGAGCCACTTGGGGCCTGTTGATACATTTTGGGAGCCATTCCATGTTGCGCACCTTGTCATGGGGATTTTCAGTGTAGAACCAGCTCTCGTCGGCAGTGAGTACTGTGCTGAGCCAACCAGGTTGTCTGCTTTTGGTCAAAAAGTCCTGGCACAGGTCAACCCGGTGCTGTCTTTGGGCTGGTGTCAAGGCCTGAGGGACCATTTTGGCAGCACATTTCCTCTGCTTGAGTTCATCCACAACCACTCTCCTGGCACTACTGTAAGACAAACCAGTCTCTGAAGCCACCTCATGCAGACCAATCCTTCCGTCTTGTCTCGATGGCCATGCGCACATTGTTGATGTTTGCATCTGTCTGCACAGTTCTGGGTCGCCCTGACCTTGGCATGTCAGCCATCTGTGTCCTTCCCTCTCGGAACTGTTGCATCAGGTGACAAATTTGTGAATTTTTAAGTCCTTCTGCTCCAAAAGCCACAGACAGATCTGCAACAATGTCCCTCCAACTCTTGCCCAACTGCATCTCAAACCATACACAAATCCACTGCCGAACAGACACCGAAACATTACTTTCATTTGGCTGCACACCAGCCATGTTGACAGCTGAAGTTTCACAGTGCAGTGTCCTTCCGACACACACTGGTCGACCTCAACAAGCCAGGTCGACACCTGAGTCATCTGACTCATTTGGCACCGGTGGATCGATCGCAGAATCAATACGGGGCTCACCATGTCCGTCCGATCAGTTTTGGATACAGCCTCGTAAGAGGGAACATACGTACGCTACTCGGGACTTCGCACTGCAGTTGCCTTGAGCACTGCTTCTCTTGTTTGTTGTGGCTGCCGCGACAAAGTGGAGTGACGTTTCAGTGACAACAAAAGGTGTTCATGCTTTAAAACCTCATGTTACACATCTGCATAGAAAGTGCAGGGTTCCAACGAGAAGAAAGTTGGAAAATTGCGAAACAAATCAATTGAAAAGCATGTGGACCGATCACAAGAAAAATCCTGGAAAATGGGAAAATCTTTGCTGGAAAAATCAGGGATGTTTTTTTGTCTTTCCAAAAATGTGGGAGCACTGAAGACAAAGAATGGCAACAAAACTGGGCAGAAGGCTGTTTTTATGCGTCCTGATATCAATTGCAGTCGCAGCCGAATGTGCAGAAGAATTTATTCGCTCAGTTTGTCCGCATATCATGACAAATTTGCAAGATTGAAAAAACTCACCATGAGATGACCCGCTATTGTGCGTCCTCCTCAGTAGTCTGGTTCCATTTTGTGTCGAGCACTCCCCACGTGATTCACTCGGGACTTTTGTTTGCCAAAGGGCTGACAATTTCACTTTCAATTGAAAACTTCTGTGGTGTCCAAAAATTTCGCGGAAGTGATCTTTCGGCAGATCACGAATTTTCGCTTTGCTCTCATTTTTCGTGTCGCTCACGGGAACACGGGAACTGATCGTGGTGATTGTCCTCAGCTGGTGCGTCAACCTTTGGCTTCAGTGCTGCTGACGCTATCTGCGGAGAAAGTTCAGGGGCGTCATGGATAATTGTTCCAGTGTGAGGTTGCCTGATGACTTGTGTTCTCATGGAAAGCAGCAGAATATGGTCACGAGTTTCGGGACATAGGAATCTTCTCGTTCACCGAATGTGAATGTGGTTATCAGTGTTTCGTGAACTGAAGCAATTGGCTGGGTGATCTCATGACGTGCAGGTTGCAAAATGCGCTGTCAGCACGAGCGCTGTGTGGTGACAGCTTGACGATACTATGGTCGTTTGTGATTGGAGGTTGATTGTTTGAATTGTCCAAGAAGGCAGCAGTTGGGTGTCCACAGATTATCCAGAGAGACAAAATAGCATTAAAGTTGTCGATGTTCACCAACGAAACACAGCAGCTGGGCGGTTTGTACTCGCGCGTGGACCTGACTGAACTTCTTCGAGGCTACGTTGTGGACAAGCTCCGTCCTGCCCTGCAGAGAGACACCAAACGGCGAATTGATAGGTTCTTTGAACGGAGCAGAGTGGACTGCGATTGGAGTCAACGCAACAACTGTTTGTCAGATCTCCAAGCAAAACCTCTGCAATGCCTTGGTGACCTTCGCTTTGACTGGCAAGAGGAGAAAAGAATTCACTCCATCGCTGTGACATTTCTCATTGCAGATGCCTCTGATGCTGATGTTCCTCAATTCCATCACCAGCGCTCTGGGTCCGTCCGTTTACCTGGTGTTCTTGGTCAGTACCTTCCTCTCGTGTACTGCAGTTGCGAAGTTTTCTCTTCGTCCCCGAATCCAAGAGATTTTGTCCGTTACTCCTTCGAAAAGGACGGGCAAAGAGTCCGGTTTTACACAGGCGCATTGGGAGCACGGGCATATGGTTGAAGAGGATGGGACAAAGTAAAAACTCAGAAGAAAGAAGTGTCGAGCTCTGATGGACAATGATCACCCCAACCCAGACATTCGTTCGTGATCAGGGGTTCCGAAATCCTCAATCAAGTGTCTGCAAGAGGACAGGCAACTGCTACTTGGTACCCAGTATTCGGTCATGTCCCCTCCTCACAACACTCGGTTGTCGTCAGGGCTGACCACCACTAAGACTTGAGTGGTGATCACAGGGTGGCCATTGTGCTGTGTGCGACGCGCCTGTGGTCAAAGCTCTGCTTTCCTCCTGTTTGCGACTCTTCTTCGTACGTCCTGTCTTTGCAGTTGTCAAAAGAGTCGTGTTTTGCAGATAGCTGAGAATATTTTGATTTCAGGTGGCCGACGTCTTCATTGCTCTGCTTCTGGAAAGCATCGCCGTCAAATTTTCACATTACATGGTGAGGGCATCAGGTGTTCTCGCTGTGTCAGTCTGTCCCAAACAAACGTGTGTCCGTTGAAAACTCAAAGTTTCCTGTCACTGAGCCTCATTGTGTTGAACAAGGAACACGCCAACAACGATGTCGAATTGTTGAATCCAACTGACTGTGAACCATTTTCTCACCGCCACTGGGCAAAAGTTTTCTTTTCGCACCGTGCAGAAGTTCAAACTTGTTCCTTCATTTGCCTCTGGACGGATTCACACAAGGTCCCTCCTCCCACATGATCGTGTTTCTCACAGCTGCGCGAGCAGGAGCGAAACGTCAAGAGCTACTCGCCCGACGCGCTCGAGTTCATCCTGCGCGGCTCCGACCTCGTCTACTCAGGAGTCTACGTCGTGGCCGCGTGAGTTGCTGCTCTGTCAGAAGTCTTGGCATTTGAATATTGTTGGAATTGTATGTTTCAATGGGATATGATCTTTTTTGGACGACCAGAGCAAGCCAATATGCGTCACTGTCGTGTTCGAGGTGAAAGAAAAAACTTTGTCTGGGGTCAAGAAGCTTCTTTACAATTGTCACGAAAGATTCCCCATTCATGCGACGATTTACTTTGTCCAAAAAGCGTTGAGTATTTTCTTCCGGGCGCGAAGAGCTGCGCTTGGCAGGCAATGCGATGCGATGCAGCTGCCGAAACTGATGATCAAAACAATCGCTTTGTGACAACAATAAAGACGGGATGACTAACAGATACTGTATTCGTCGGTTGACCTGTTTCTGAGGAGCAAACCACAACATTTAGCGATTGACCAGTCTTGTGTCTCCTTTCCAAATCCCACACTGTTTTGTTCGCAGCTATATGCTCAACCCGTACAACATCGTGACTTGCGTCACGAAGTCGTCGGCCGTGTTCGACAATCTCTTCATCGTACTCACGCTCTTCTTCACTCTTAGAGGTGAGTCGAACTGAAGCGAGTGAGTTGGACTGTACGACATCAGTGGGTGCGTCCTTTCTTGACTGCAATGTGTACAATAACCCCCCCCACACACACACACACACACACTCGATTGATCGGTAGCGTGCTGCTTTTTGGGCCTTGCACGAATACAAATGCGCGACAGAGCGGAAATGCAATCAATGAGCGTCCCTTTTGGTTTTGGAACTTTCAGGTCGGCGGACGCTGACGTGTGTTTGCATCGCCGTGGCGTCCTATCTGTCCCTCTACCCGATCATGCTCGTTGTGCCCGCTGCTGTTCATCTCGCCAGAGTAAGGACGGCTTTTTTCTCCGTTGGCTTTTTCGCTTGCAAAAGAAAAAAAGCCCATACTTACCAAGAACCTGTGTGTCTGTCGCAGGAGCGCGTGGGGAGTTCGAATCTTCTGACAGCAGAGGGGATCGTTTCCATGGTGACGACGGGCGTGAAGACGCTGGGAGTGCTCTTCGGTCTGCTCTACGCGTCCTTCATGATGCAGGGATCCTGGCTGTTCCTCCAGTCAACCTACGGATTTATGTGAGTAAAAGGGCAACAACAGACCTCACAAGACGCACAGCTCTTGCTGCAGCTCCACACAGTCTGAAGTTGTCTCGGTGAGACAAAACCAATTTTTCGCAACTGCCCCACTTTTTCCCGCGCGGCCGCCTTGACGGCGGAGTGCATGATTGGGCACTGTGCATGATGTCTGTGAGTTGGGCAGGCCCGTCCACATGTTTGGAAACAAAGAGTCTGTCCCTCCTCCCTCCCTCCCAACACACGGAATCCGGCTTTTTGAACTTCGTGTGTAAAACGGAGGTTCTGTTTCAGCTTGTCAGTGCCTGACCTCGCCCCAAACATGGGCGTCTTCTGGTACTTCTTCACGGAGATGTTCGAGCACTTCCGAACTTTCTTCATCTGCGTGTTCCAAATCAACGCCTTCATCTACACAGTTCCTCTGGCCGTCAGACTCAGGTCAGTCAAGGCAAATTCCCAGAGCAGCACTGAGGTCCAAGTTAGTGAATGATGTCATCGAATTCAAAACAAGACAGCTGGGCGTAAGTGGCCACAGAACACCCCTGCGCGTGTTGTTCGCAATCGTGCGTCTCTCTCTGAATCGCGATTGTGACACGCCCATCAAATCACGAATTACAACAGCAATGGCTTCTCTTGTGTTTCGTAAGCTTCTCACTGCCGCACAAAAAGGAAGTTTGACGCCATTCACAAACTCGTTCAGAGATTTGCGCTCCTTTTCTTGCAGGGAGCACCCGATTTTCCTGCTGCAGGTGCTGCTGGCCCTGATGGCAATCTTCAAGTCGTACCCGTGCTACGGGGACACGGTCGTCTACCTCGCTTTGTTGCCGCTCTGGAGACACTCGTTCGCTTGTGAGCAGAAACCTGTAATCACCCGGCGCGCGTTGTGCGCACATTGCCGTGGTCGAAACGCTGTACTTTGCAAAAAAGGCCGTTGACGTGACAGGATCGTCACTCCAGTACGGATTGCAATGGCCACGGAATAAAGAAATAGCGTCACGAATTCACCATTGCTTTGCAGGGTGATGTTTGGCAAAAAAAAAATTGTGAAATCAATGGCCGTGTTCGATTTACGAACCAGAAGGACCAACAACCAGAAAATTCTCGTCGCCTGTTAGTTGGCAACATGCCAGAACCAATCAAGAGACAGGATTTTCTGGTTCTGGTTCCTTCTGGTTCGAAAATCGAACACGGCCTTCAGTGTCTGCTGTGTGAACCCGCACGAATATTGCGAAGCTTCAAGCGAACCAAAGCTTGTCACCAGACCATTTTGCAATGCATTACCGGTGATTCCACTTGCAGACATGCGGCACTCCTTCTTCTCGACGTGCATGTTCGTCGTCAGTTCTGTGCTCGCACCCATCCTGTATCACCTATGGATCTACTCAGGAAGCGCGAACGCCAACTTTTACTTCGCCATCACTCTGGCCTACTCCACTGCTCAGGTGGGCCGCCAGCTTCGTGGTTGTGTGTTTTGATTGTCACAAATTTCTGTGGGTGTTGTGTTTCTCTGCGTGTTTCGTGCCCTTGTGTTTTAAGTGGGAGATGTCAAAATTGGTGGGAATCTTTTTCAGTTTGACCTTGTCAAATTTGGCGGCAAAGAGCATTGTGATATTTCGACGGTGGAACGAGTTTGCTGAATCCGATTGGTCTTTCTTCATTGCCGCGTTTGCTTGCAGATTCTGCTGATCACTGATCTGCTGTTGGGATATCTTCGCCGGGAATGCACCTTGCAACTGGGACCGAAACCCAAGTTGGAGAATGGGAAACCGGCAGAGGTCATTTTGGACTGAACTGAACATCTTCATCGCAGATCAGAATCACAACTTGAAGGTGGATTCGTGATGTTCCGTCCATGGAATTTGCTGAGAGGCGACGGTGAGAACAAGTGACCTTCAAGCTGTGTGGCCTGTCAGCTTTTGGTGAGTTCCACATGGCAAACAACCTGAAGTCCAGCACCATCCTGTTCGCCTCGGAATGTTTGAAGGCGGTTGGATGCTTCCGAATGATGAACGCGGCTGACAGATGACTGGTGGAGTGTGCGGGTTTCCCTGTGAAGTTGGAGCAATTTGTGCATCACTGTTTGGGGCGCTGAATTCAATTGTTCGTTCAGAGATAATTGAGCACAAATCATTGGCCACTTGTTAGGACGAAGGGATTGCAACGAAGAAATGCATTCTGGAACAATCGAAGGACGACTTGGAAAGACAAAACCTTTTGTGTTGGACTGAGAGCTGAGAGCCAGAATGCGCAGGTACGAGTCGGTGAAGCCTGAGTCTCCGCCGTTCGGCAACGGACGCAGACTCTGTTTTACTTTCAAGAGCGATGCACCACGTGAAGATGTTACCGTACAGTTCCGTGAAAAAAGTTATTTTTGCCGCAAAACAGAGCGAAAGAAGGGATGCGTCCAATGCACCGGCGCAAGTTTACCATTGTTTCTTTTGGTTTCGAAAACACGGTGGCATCTGTCTCTGCGGAAGATGACTCTGGGCCTGGTCTCGCAGTTTCTTCTTTTGAGATGTCGTGATTGTGGTGCAGGGGCCAGCTTCCACGTGAGAAGGGACTCACCATGAATTAGGAGCAAAGGGCCGCGACCCATCGCCATCAAACGCACCAACAATCCCTCCCCAATGATCATTGCTTCACTTTCCAACGTTGAACATTGTCCAATTTCAGACCAGGGCCCCCTGATCAAATCCGCCCCTTGTCACTTCGTGCAAAGCCTTTCAGAAGCATTCCATTCACGTTACCTTGGCGAAGGGTTGTCATTTCATGACTTGGTCACCAAAGCAACAAATTACCGGCGATGATTTGAAAACTTTTTTCAGAATGACAGATAGCTTTTTTTTGTCTCGGGAACGCATCAAGGTTTGTTTGCAATCCAAATGGTGTGTCCTTCTCCAAATAGTCGCTCTTCAATTTTTTCAATGATCGGTGAACAAAATTAACCTTTTTGTTTTGTTGAGTCGTTGAACGTGATTTGCGTAAACTTTCCACGCTCACTCTGAAGTTCTGTTCTCCAGACAATTCTTTTGCCATTGTCAGCATCCTATCTGTAGTTTCGAGTTGTAAACTACCTTGTTCTGAGTCGAGTGAAGGCGGTTGTTCACCAAACAAATTGTCTTCAGACAACAGTCTACACGAAGAGATCAGGTGGAAGTGCTTGTCGTTCAGTGGTGTTTTTCTTTTCAGTTTTTAAACAACAAAATAATAATTGTGTCAGCGATTTGAATGTGATATTTTCATTGTACGAGAAAAATACGGCACAGCTCTCCGTGTCCGAGTCTTCTGTGTACTGCACAATTGTGATTATAATTGCACTTATCACCGCATCGCGGGCTTTTTCTTGCGACTTTCTTCTGCAACAAGCAACTTGCAGTCTTATCAAGGACAGATCCAGCGTTTGTAGTGAACGTGTGCTGTGTGGAGGAGGGGCTCCCCCCACACACACACACACAGACCTTTTCTTATTTTTAGCTCCGAACGGATGCGGTATTGGCTGTTTGTCACCCCAATACCTTGCAGATGTTCATTTTGGTGGTGGACACCCATGCAAAGTGGTCAAATCCAGAAACAAGAACTTCACATCTGTCTTGAAGGCGGAGCAGTCAAAATGCACAATGAAAGTCTGAATTGCCACGTTCGATAGCGTTTCTGGCAAAAATGTAAATTGAACACTGCGTGCTGGGTGGTGCAGGCCAGTGTTCCATTTTCCTTTCTTTGCTTCTCAAATTATAAGATTATGCATCGTCCCGTACTTTGTGGCATACTCGCTGCATACCTGTGCGTAAGCCCGCTCTTCAGATAAAGGATTAGCCACTCGAGCCCCTGAAATGCCATCCACTGCCACCAAAAAGCACATAAATATACAATAAACTCAGGCACTGTGTACTGATCCAAATGACGGAAACTGTTTCAGAAACGAAAACAGTGCAGCTCGATAATATTCGCTGTATGTTGCTGGCAAAATGCTTCAAACTGCAGACAGACTGCAAAGTGCCAGACAACATCGCAAAAAGTTTCAAAAAGACCTATTTCAACTGCGAAAACACGAAAAAGCCGCGCCTAAGAACAACCGAAGACCCCGACCCCTTTCACCGTGCAGGGAATCACGTGATAAAATGCTGTGCAACCCCCAACGCACACATGCGTGTGGTAAGCTTTCGAACTTGACACGCACACCAGTAAATTCTCCCTCCCTCCGGGGTCAACCCCCCGCTCCCTGAGATAAAAAGGTCAGATTGGGGAAATAAATTCCACTCAGGTTCCTGTCGGAGCCGAAGTGACGGACGGACAGTTGATAAACTGACCAGTGAGTGACCAGCGAACAAACAGGCAAACATCAGGAACAAACAGATTTGAATCTGATGTGTTAAATTTTATTTTTCGAACGATCTCATGATAACTCTGAACAAAGGATGTGGTTTTGTGTCGGCAAGAGAGGAAGTCGGTTTTCACTGCAGACGTTCGAGCGAGAATTGCGAATTGTTGTCAGCGTCAGCCCCCTTGCGCTGATATATTGTTTTTCCCGCCTATCGGGCACCTGTCCGATGTCCTCTTGCCAACTTTGCCTCCCCCTCCTCCATCCCAACCCATGCATGATCTTGTCTGAAAGTAAGACTTGCCCTTGTCCATTTTCGGTCTTGTCTGAAGAAGTTGGCCTGCCCCCACCCCACCCATTGTCTTCTCCATAAATTAGACCTGCTATGTTTGTCCATTTTGGGTCTTGTCCAAAAATAATTGTCCAGAAAAGCTGAGTTGCCTGGTTTATCCAACCTCTGGTCACAAAAATTTTGAATTTATCAGTGTTGTCAATTTTGGGTATTGTCTGCCTGGCTGAGTTATCTGCAGGGTTCACCCCCTCCACTGCTGGTCACAAGAAAATTGGAACTTGTCATTTTTGCCAATTTTAGATTTCGTCTTGAAAATTTTTCTGAAAAGGCTGAGTTATCTGGTTTACTCCCCTCCACCCCCACCCCCCACCCCCACACACACACACTTGTCACACAATAAATTTTGACTTGTCATTTTTGTGCATTGACTTTCTCAGTGTTTTGAGTGCAGGCTGCAGACGATCCACGTGGCGAGCGGCTGATACTGTACTTGAAAGTCCACAGTTTGTTCTGTGTTGTCAGGTTCCGTAAACGCATGTTGATCGGAATGGAATCGTGATGTTTTCTTTTGCTCGAGTTGAGATCATATGGAGCCTCCTGAAGGGTTGTAAATGTAAAGTTTGTAACGACGTTGGCGTTCGGTTTCGATTTAATCACCGCAACAGAATCTTCTGACAACACCACCGTGCATTCCAGATGTTGGGGAGAACGCATCGACCGGTTCATTTTGCACCATCGCAAGTTCCCTTCTCCTATATTTCCACTTTTCTGACTGCGAAAATAAATTACTTGTTATGAGAAATCAAATATTTTTCTGGCACTTACGATTTCAACAAGTACGAATGATATTTGACATCAACGCACGGTTTTCCACTCAAATATTATGAGTTGCTATTTGTGCGTCTTGCAGAAAATTCACGAGTTTTGCAGATCAAGAACTTCGATTCAAATAAAGTAGCATTCAAATGTTGATAAATCAATTTGCTTCGAGACACGTCAAGTGTTGATGAGTTCTGGACCGGTCCCACTGTGAAAACAGTCACACCACACCGGTGAATCAGAACCAAGAGCGAAGCTGCATGTGGTTTGAGTGCAGTTGTGCGCACATGTACGCAGAAAACGTTTCTTCTCTCGCCAGGTCGTAGGTTCCGGAAGTTCTCTCTGTGCTGCGTGGTTCTTCCTCGTGTAGTGTATCTATCAAGGCATTTTGGGGGTTTTTGCTGACAATGAGCGAGCATCTTGTTCTTTTGACGAGGCCTGTTTGTGAACAACGTCCGACGAGACATTCAGGGCCAATCCATTCTTTGCAGTGCTGGACTTGGCAAAAGGATATTTTCCACATGATTTGAGTTTATTGATTCTGCACTAGTGACATAATGTTCGGGTCGAGAAAGCTGTGTATTTTGCTCTTGTTTCAACACTTTGCACAGGAAAATGTGCAACAAGTGGTAAAGGTGAATCAGTGGAAAGTACTTGCCACCCTGTCAAGTTCCCAACGCCACTGGATCAGAGGAAAGCCATGCAGGCGTGCAGATGTTTACACGCGCGGACTTGCCACGACGTCGGCGCTTGAATTGCGATGGCAGAACTTTGGCACATTCGGCAAGTTTCTTGTTGAATCAGGTTGGTGGCTCCTCCCCTCCCCCTGCAAATGAAACGTTTGGACGCCAGACCGCGAAAACACAGCACTGATACTTTCCAGCTCGACGAGCTCTGCAGACTGATCGTGCTGCACTTTCGGCTGCACCACAAAGCCAAACAAGAAGCAGTGCTCAAGGCAAGTGCAGTGCGAAGTCCCTTGCCGGTAATGTCGTCGATTTTCCTTGTCCTCCTTGTCTTCTCCGCAGGGGGGGGGGGTCTGGCAGGGGGGTCCATCGGGGGAGGGGGTCCAGCAGGGGGGAGGGGAGGGGGGTTGGAGGGAGGGGGAGGGGGCAGGGGACACTTCATCCACCTTGCTATGTACTGCACAACCACATGGTGCTTCGCCCTAAAGGGACTTCGCACAATCAGGCTGTCTTGCAGGCTGCCCTGAATGTACCCGTCTTCAAACAAAAATTAATGTGAGATGTGCTGTTACTGTTTGCAGAATGTTCTAACAAAAAGGAAACAAGTGTTCTTTGCAGTACCTGCACAGCATATAAAGGGATAACAAAAATGCACATCCAGATATGTAGGTTGCCAGGGAATACTTCTCGTTTTTAGGTGATTTGAACCATACATTGTATAATGTATGGTGGTGAAAATCACCTGTAGGCATCAAGAGGCAAAATGTGTGAATGCAAGTTTGAAAGTGTTCTATTTGTTCGATTTTAGTCATGTTTGGTTTTTTCATTCACTTTTGGGCTGTAGTTGATGCACAAAAGAACAAATTTTTTGTTTTTTACATATTTTTATGGCCAAAAAACCAATATGGCTGACATGGTGAAATTTGGGTATGGCTGTATAAATGGCTTTATAGCTCAGAAATGGTTGA
>JAAUXT010029720.1_pt1 | contig 12211 bp, 14 predicted proteins | sample 7278171 | NCBI WGS metagenome assembly JAAUXT01 (sample SAMN14350112, study PRJNA611818) | marine sediment metagenome | isolation source: surface marine sediment (1.8m) | place: French Polynesia: Moorea | collected 2018-08
CAGGTGAGTGTGCAGGGGGGCTCAGGTGAGTGTGCAGGGGGGCTCAGGTGAGTGCGCAGGGGGGGGGCTCAGGTGAGTGTGCAGGGGGGCTCAGGTGAGTGTGCAAGGGGGCTCAGGTGAGTGTGCAGGGGGGGATTCATCACTCTCAAGCGTGTGTGATTGGGGGTCCCGTGTACAGCCAGGCAATCGAAGCCTGTCACTGTGTGAGGGACATTGGTGCTTTGTCCCACTCGCATGCCTGTACTGGAGTGAAGGTTCTCAAGATGACATGGTTGACCACGCTACTGACTGTGTTTCGAGAGTGTTCCGTGATATCTTGACTCGCAAATCTGCGAGTGTTCGGGAACCCAACAAGTGACACTCAAACACAGCAGACACGTGCAGCAATCTTGACAGTCGCAGCTGACTATCGCACTGTCCCGTGTGTAAGACACACTTTTTTGCCCCAAAATCAAACATCAAAAGAATGGTGCTTTTTCCACATTGTACGGTACACAGTGGTGTGATACAGTACGGCAGTATTCAATGTTACCATGGGTTGTTGACCTTGGGTGTGGTCGTCTTCCCCCGCAGTATCACGTACCTGAAGAACGCGGGCTCGGCCGGGAACCAGGCGAGCGTGACGCTGCGGGTGCGACTCGACGGTGAGGCGACGGTGACGGTGACGGCGATGGCGATGGCGTCAACATGACGCAGAAACCAATTCGCTTTGAAAGCAATAGATCTTCACACTGGGTTCGAAAGAATGGATTTGTGCACGCGAATAACGGTCCAGACCGAACAACGGAAGTTGTAAGGGGAGAGGTAGACAGAAAAGAAATATGCAAGGTTCTTGAAGAATCTGCCCTCGAAAGAACTTCGCGCCAGTACGATGTAATAACTGTTGAATCCGAGGAACAAAGCGTGCGAAGCGTGAAGCAAGAACGAGGCAAGAGGAAGATTGTCTTGTTCAGCAGAGGAAAAATTGAAAACTCACGTTCAAACGGTTTGTTGATCCAACTTTAGGAACAACTCAGCGCACGCTGTTCCAAACGACGGAGGACAAGGGCAGCGACTGGAACACGGATCTCATCGGCTACAGCGACGCGAACCCCCACAACGTGAGTTTCCACCCCCACCCTCTCAGTGGGTACACACCGCAGTCACTCCTGACGACCGCCCTCGTGCAAACCCCAAGAATCCGGGTACTGCGATCGTGTTGGTTTACCCTCGCACAATGCTTGCGCCCGTTTGATCAAAGGGTTCTCACACTTGCACAATAAGGTTTCCGTGAAGTCACTTTTCGAGACCTTTGGTTGAGGAACCCTTGAGGTGAGAACCCATTTCTACCATGATGACAGGTTTTGTGATCGCAGAGTTGTAGAAGTCAATATCTGGTGCCAAAACACTCAATTTTTATGACTGCACACAAGAATTAGTTGAAAAGTCGTCCCCTCTGTGTGGGGATACCTAATTACTCCTGACGACCGCCCTCGTGCCCACCCTGAGCAAAGGCGATCGTGTTGGTTTACCCTCGCACAATGCTTGCGCCCGCTTGATGTCAATGTCGTGACTGGACACGGAGCTGATGAAAAGTCACGTGTTTGACTTGACCTGCAGCTCTCGTGGCAGCAGTTATCCTGAGGAACTGACCGTCACACATACCGCCCCATTCTCCACAACAACACAAGTTCACCAAGACTCAGAACTTTGGCCATTTTTACCATGCTAATCTTGATGATGCTACAGATGCGTTTGTTCCTCCTGTTGTTATGGTCGGTACTTCTTTCCCCTCGTAGATCATCGTGGAGTACATCGCGCCCTCGGTGATCTCATCCGACAACGTGTGCGTCGACGAGATTCTGTTCGCCGAGGCGCCCTGCTGTGAGTCGGCCGCACCGCGCACGGACGCGCACTTCTGCACATGTTTCTCACCCTGTTGATCTGCAGGGGACGGAACAGGGTTCAGGCCACCTGGTGGCAAAAATTGGAAAAAAAAAACATCTGTACAAACTCTATTTTGAATTTAAACACTTCAAACACCTCAGAAATTGAAAGAGCACAGTCTATTTTACAAGAAAGAATTGTTTTGGAAATTATTTTTTTGGAGGAAGTGCAAATGGTCTTTTGTGGACCAGGCTTTGGATCTGGTCCAAAAGTTACAAACAAAGAAAGGCTGGTCCATACAAATAAAACAGCACTGATATGGACCACTGGACCACTCGTTCATCTGGTTCATAAATAGAACGGCACCAAAGTTTTGCCACAAAAGCGCGCATCTCAGGATGATTTTAGAGGCGGACCCAGTTTTGACTCACAAAATCACCCGCACCCCCATTGCATCACATGTGCTATCATATCAAAGCAAAGAAGTTGAGCCCCACAACCGTGACCAGACCCTGGATCTGGATCTGACAAAATGATTGATTGATCCATTGACTGCATTACCCTGACGTTGTAGCGGAGGTGCGGTGCCCGGCCGGGTTCTACTACGACACGGCGAGTCCCCCGACTCCGACCACGGGGCCCGACGGCCAGGCCTCCAACACGCAGTGCCCCATCTGCGACTACGGTGCGTCGTGCGCGGCTCGCTGTCTGAAGGGGTTTTCACGTTGATGACGGCGTCAGCTTTTTCTGACGTCGACGATAACTTTTCTTGATGGTGTGGATCACGTACACAGCACAGGATCACTCGCAACACGACGTGCCTGTCCTGGACTCCTTCTACCTTCCATAGTGAACAGCTGTGCACGTGGTGACTCTGTGTTGCAGGAACGTACTCGCCAGTACCAAACTCGATGTCGTGCACCCCGTGCGCGAACGCGGCGGACCCGGGCGTCACGACGCTACTGCGCGGCTCCACCGCCGCCAGCCAGTGCAGAAGTGAGTCGCGTATAAAGGATAATGAATACTCTGTTCCATCGTTTTGCCAGAGTGTGGACTTGCACACGCATGCACTCGTGTCAAAGCCCAGTCAGGCAATGCCCTGAACCACTGAATATCCCACGGAAAAAGAATTTCTTTGCCCCAGCGTTTGATTCCACGTTCAGACGTCAACAGAAGCGCGATTCGTGGCTGCGCTAAAGCGGTCTTTAGATTGGCGACGTGAGTCAAAGTTTTTGACGTCGTGAGGGTTGACGTCAGGAATGGACTGCACCAGTTTTTATGCACTCCATTGGGTCCTGCATAAAAACTGACGTAGACAGTGAAATTTTGACGTCGACGCTAACTTTTCTGACGCCGATAGTGCCTGTCTGAAAACCCCTTGACATTGAGACGCCGTCATTGCAGCGGACCTGTGCGCCCCGGGTTACGTCATGGAGAGCGACGGTGTGACGTGTACGGCGTGCACCGGTCACACGTACAAGGACGTGCCGAGCAGTCTCACCGTCAACCTCAACTCGTGCGTCAACTGCCCGAACGGCCGCCAGATCGTGACACCGGCGGACTCGACGACGGGACGAGACGAGCTGAACGACTGCGGTATGTAGGTCCACAGCCACCTGTGACAAGGACGTTCACACAAAGCGTTCCTGCTTTTCGCTGGTGCTGTGTGTTTGCTGGGGCCGCGAGAAAATAGGGAGGTTTAGAAACCCCCGGTGCAGTGCGTCCGGTGTGATAAAATGGCCAGACCCCAGAGACCTGGAGACCCCGGTGTCTGGTCAGTGTGTGCACATTGCGATCATTTGGCACCTGTCACTTCAAGCCTTGGCTGCTTGTTCTCGAAGAAGTGACCTGGAGTCTGGCCATTTCAGCCAATACCCCGAAATGACCAGAGCCCGGGTCTTGATCAAGCCGGGTCTCCTTCTTTCACTCCACGGTCCGGGATGATGGCTGATGGGGAGAGCCCTGAGACTGGCCTGTTTCAAATGGCGGTTGATCACGAAGGACAGTCGGGTCCCATTGAACTGAGCCGAGACTCGTATCTAAACCTCCTCATTCATGTCAAAGAGTGTCATTCGAAGACAGATCCAAGGGTGGTAGCCCATTGTTTGAGACTGCGTGATGTGAAGGGTGTTGAGGTCAACCCATCTCCAAGACCAATGCGACGATAAATCCTGGCGTGTTTAATGTTGACCCTCACCGTCGTCTGGCTCCACACACGCCGTTTCGTCTTGCAGTTTGCCCGGTTGGTCAGACGGAGGACACGACGGACACGGAGATGTGCACGCCGTGTCTGCAGGGCTTCTACAAGGACACCGTGTCGGACGACGCCTGCGTCTCCTGCACCACCGTCTTCGCTCTCTCCACTACGGAGTTCACGGGCTCAGATGAGACCAGCGACTGCGGTGCGTCTCCAGTCTGCGCATGCGCACGTTTTAGTGTGTTGAACTTCAAGCGAGACAGACATCCCTGACTTAGTTTGTGGCCGAGGAAAAAAGGATCAATGAACCAAAAAGGTTTTTTTTCACAAAACTGCAAAAAAGAAAGAAACATTTTTGTCTGACGGGACAACGGAAAACTGACCACCAAATTCGATCCTTTCGTTCGTTGTAGCGTTCCACCGCCTGGACGAACAGAAATTCACTTGGCGCTGTGGTTTTGCGAGTTTTTCTGTTTTGTTTGTGTGTCCAAATGACGCTGTTGCTGCCGATGTCCACCATGATGACTCAGTCCAAGAACCAAGAGTTGCACTCGAAGAACAGTGTACGAGTCCTACACTTGAGTTGGCGTTAGACCGGATACACGGGTGGTCCAGGCTTGCCCGCGACCAACCCCTGAATCACCCCTGAATCACCCCCACCCCTGAATCACCGCTGAATCACCCCCACCCCTGAATCACCCCTGCCCCTGAATCACCCCTGAATCACCCCCACCCCTGAATCACCCCTGCCCCTGAATCACCCCTGAATCACCCCCACCCCTGAATCACCCTTGCCCCTGAATCACTCCTGAATCACCCCTACCCCTGAATCACCATGTTTTCAGTGTGCGGTCCGGGGTACGAGTGGGTGGACGGGGGCGCCGGCACCGACTCTTGCGCCATCTGCACCATAGGAAACTACCAGGTCAGTGGGCGCGTTCCATTACCCCACCGGCGAAGTCGCGCCACTTCGCCCCTGGGTTAGAGACATGGCGAAGTGGGCGAAGTCAGCCATTTTGGCCAACTCGGGTCGCCGCAACGCGATAATCGCACAGTTTCACATTGCGACGCGCAGCACACTCACACTGAGGATAGTCAACGTGAAACGCCGGGAAAAACATCACAACAGCGGAAACGTTCCTTTCGTCCGTTTTTAGCGTTCCACGGCATAAACCAACAGAAATTTCTTTGGCGCTGTGGTCTTCTGAGGCTGTTTTCGATTTTGTTTGTGTGCGCTGTGGTTTTGCGAGAAAACAAAGATTTTGTTTGTGTGTCCAAATGACCCCATTGCGTGACCTGAATCCCACAGGATGACTACGGCTTCGACTCGACCATCGACTGTCTGTCGTGCTCCGGTTCTTTCCGGGCGGACACCACGACCCTGACGTCGGGCGCGACGTCCTCCGCACTGTGCTGTGAGTGTCTGCGTCTCGTATGCGGGCAGTTCAACTGAAAATGCGCGTTTTAGAGATTAACTTTGACGTAGCGTGGACACGTGAACCGAGTGGAAAGGACGGGAAAAGAAAAGATTTGGTGGAACCCGTGCACCCGTGCGCTTTTGGTGTTGTTTGTTAAGGATGACAACACAATTTTTAAAACTATTTGTTGCAGCTTTGAGCACACGAGCAATGGCTGTGTGTGTGTGTGTGTGTGTGTGTGTGTGTGTGTGTGTGTGTGTGTGTGGACGTGCATGCTTCAGTGTGTGCTTGTGGTGCAAACTCGCACACACGTATGTGTTTCACGGTGTGTTTCAGTGTATATGTGTGCATGTGCTTCAGTATGTGTATTCGTGGTACATACTCGTACACACCTTCACTGTGTGTTTCAGTGTGCGCACAGGGCAAGTACCTCGTCGGCACGACCTGCACCAATTGTGACGCAAACAAGTACAAGTCGACGGTGAGCAACGACGTCGATCAGTGCATGGACTGCCCGGACAACTCCGTCAGCCCCGCTGGGTCCATCGCCGTCACGGCGTGCGGTGAGGCAGCAGTGCAATCTCTCATTCACAGATTAAATTTCACAAACACCAATTTCCTTTCACAAACAGTTTGTCCTTCTTATAACATGTCAATTTCAAAAAGAAGAATTATTTAGAACTAAATACAGGTTACCATAATGAAAGGAAAGAAAATGTAGCACAGATTTTCCAGGGTGAAACGCCACGCCACACTTGGCACGGGGACGTCGCACGTGTTGAAAGTGAACCTCCCTATAAGTGCGCTGAATCCATGGGCGAAATTCAGGGCATAAACTTGTGGCTCGCGTTGCGTCCGGCACGCCAATCGAACACGCCTCTCATTTTCTTGCAGAGTGTGACATGGGGTACACGGGTACCACGTGCACGGCGTGCCTGGAGGGCACTTACAAACCGACGACAGGCCAGGCTGCGTGCACGGACTGCCCGGACTTCAGGAACACCGCCACCACCGCCAATACCGCCATCACCGCCTGCCGTAAGTGTGCGCGAGCGCATGCGCGCTGACACCGGTGTCGCAGGTTCTACTCCCCACCCGACCATGCATCTGACAAAAGGCCAAATTCCTCAAAATTTAGGGATTCTACCCAACGTCAAACGTCAGGTAGAATGTGTTTTTGTAGATTGGGATTTGACCCTGCCACGGAGGTGGCGGGGGAAGAATTCCCAGATTTTTAAAGATTTGACCCGATGTCGAGTAGAATTCCTGGTCGGGTCCTCTGCCTGATGTACCGGCAGTTTTGACTCTGTGACGTCTGACTCTACTCATCGTGGTGACGCGTGTGCAACGTCAAAAATTGCCACATCAGCAAACGCGCAAGCGCACACGCCAAACCGTGATGCCCAGACCTTCCCTGACACATGCCTTTGCAAAAAAGTTGTCTTGCTGTGTAAAACAGTGTTGTGAACTAATTGTGTGGTAGTGGGTATCTACACTTAAGCAATGTGTTCACACAGCTTCACACTGCTTAAGTTCACACTCATTTACCCAAGGAAAGTGAAGGTGGAAACCCTGACTTCTCGCACGTCGTTTTCTCTCCAACAGTATGCATCGCTGGGTACACCCCCAACACGGGAGACGGGGGGACGCCGACCGCCTGCCTCGAGTGTGGGACAGGAAAATACAAGGGTGAGTGCAGCGCAGGTCATGGACAGAACAGTCCGTTCGTGTGTGCATTTCCTGCGTCATGTGTACGGCGTTGCGCGCTTCCGTCCTTCAACAAATTGACGGGTGTGGACAAAATTTTACTCCCCGTTTCAACATATCAGGAGTGGGGGCGGACACAAATTTCTGGTCGTACGATCCTGTTTTTACCCCAGAAATTGTGACAGATGGGTTGACCCTGGCACGCACATGCAATGAACAGAATTCCCCCTGCCAGACCCATTGATGTCATTGGACACGAAGCAACGGATAGGGATCGTGGAACTGCCACGGAGCGAAGTGACGGCGCTGGTTCATTAGTTTGAGTGTGTGTGTGTGTGTGTGTGTGTGTGTGTGTGTGTGTGTGTGTGTGTGTGTGCGTGCGTGTGTGTGTGTGCTCCCGCACCATCCTGCCGCACCAACTCTGGTTGTGTGCGTGTGTTCCGGTATGTGTGCGTGTGTGCACCCTTCGTGTGTGTAGATCTGTGTGTGCGTGCATGTGCGTTGCGTGTGTGCGTGTGTGTGCGTGCGTGTGCGTGTGTGTGACCCACGTGTCAGTTTCACCAACGAGTCTGTTATTTGCACGCGTAGCCGGACTCAACAACAACGTGTGCGTCGACTGCGGCACCGCGACGGGGTTGGCGAACGACCGCTTCACGACGGCGACGGGCACGTCGTCGTCCGGATCGCAGTGTCGTACGTAACGCAGATCCATCACACAGGAACTCGCTTTTGAGGGCAGGAGTTGTGAACACACAGACACTGGAATTTGTACTTCCACAAAGACAGACAACTTGTCACTTCAAATACAAAAGTTGCAACAAGTTTGGCCGCTGGAAAAGCGGACGTGTAGAAATGACGAAGTCTTATACCTTGGCAAAATAGGGGTCCATTTTCAAGAGTGGTCATGGGTTCTGGTGTAGCGAAATGGCCAAAGGCTCGAAATCAGGAGACACGGGCGCCTCGTCAATTCCATTCTCACCTGAAATGGCCAGACACTCGTCAAAGTTCACAAGTAGCCTGTGTCAACTGATAGTGAGTATGTGAAATGAAGAGGCATGACATGAGGGGCAAATATGGTCAGACCTGCATGCCTGACCTACGGCACAGCTCTCACCCCGTGCCTCCTGATTTCGCTGTCTGACCACACCGTTACACCGGACCTCCGCCCTGGTTGTTCTCCTGAATTAAACCCTGTATTTCAGAATGCATCCCCGGCTACTTCAATCCGCCCGGTTCGGCGGACGAGACGTGCAACCCGTGCGCGCAGGGCACGTACTCGACGACGGTGGACGCCTCGAGCTGCGAGGACTGCCCCGACAACTCGGACACGAACGCCGCGTCGACCGCGTCCGACCTCAACGACGCGCTGGGAGACTGCGGTGAGTGAGTCAGGGTTCCTGCACGGTGAGCGAGGTGCGACTCAGAGACATCGCACGTCGGTGCTGCAGACGAGCGCTTCTCATCGAGTGCGTCTCATTCGGCTGGCTCCGTCGCAGCTCGTGTCGCAGTGCCCGACAGGTCCTCGTGTTGTCAGCAGAATCTTGTGTGTCTCAACTGACCCCGGCTTGATGCAAAGATGTAGTGTGCAGAGACACTTCTTTTCTCATTCTTCGTGCAAGTTGTTGGGACGTGATGAAACGAATTCACCAAGGAATTCTTGAGACTTGTGACTTGTGGTTCGAAATTGCTGCTGTCCTGTGAGTGCGCGACAATGTGAACTCTTGAATGTGGAAGGTTGCTCTTTGGCATTTTCTTCATTCAACTCTACCGGGTTGGTTTGGGTTCTCGGGCTTTGACCTCTCATCTGGAAGCAGAGAAAACGTACTCTACCAAACAGAACAACAAAACAAAATCTGACCTGTCAACCAACTCGAGTAGGATCGGCCAATTCGATCTGTACGAAATACTTGTGTCACAGAATGCGATCCCGGGTGGTACGAGAGCGACGCCACGACCGGCGCGTGCACGCAGTGCGTTGAGGGGACGTTCAAGGCGGTGTCCGGGGACGCCGTCGCGCTGTGCCTCGACTGCGCGACCAACGCCAGGGCGCGCACCACGACCGTGTCCGCCGGAAGCACTGCGGACACACAGTGTGGTGAGTGATACCGGAAGTGCACAGAGTGGCGAGGTTTAGCGCGGTCTAAATTTCCAAACGCGCGTTACTCCAATTGCCAGTGGTGGTTCAGAAAACTCAATTTTGTGCAGAGCCAATGACAAATGAGCACATGATATCTATGTCACCAATGTGGCAATTGGAGCGCATCGGAAAAGGACCGGGTGTGTTTGCTAAACCTCGTCAGTGTGTCAATTCAGCTGGCGTAGTCGAACATGTGACGCTACGTTGTCTGTGCTCGCCCCAAAACTGTTTGTTGGCTGCTGAGGTCCCATCGAATCCACAGTGAACTCGTAACGGTTTCTTGGTTTCATCCAATTCACACTTCTTGAAAACGTTCTGTTCTCATCCCCTCTGAACTAAGCTCTTCGTTTCCTTCAGTGTGCGAGGCGGGGACCTACGACCCGGACGGCCCCGCTGTTGCCGGAGGCGTCTGTACCGAGTGTCCGGCCGGACGGTACAAGGTGGCCGACGCCGACACGGACCTGACGTCCTGTCTCTTCTGTAACCCGGGCGTCAGAGCGTTCACCACCACCGTGGACGGGGGCGCCAGCACCACCGGCGAGTGCGGTGAGTCTCGCTTGCTTTCCTGCAGACACAGCAATTGTTTTTGTATGCCAATCACCCATTTGGTGACACACAGGAACAAATTGCAAGAACAGCCTTTGTCAATGGCTCTCAATGGAAATTTGGTTTTCTGTGCCACTGTTCTGGCAATTGGAGCACGTTGACGGAGGACCGGACGGATTTGCTAAAACTCACCGTTTCTGGTTCGTTTGTCCCAAGGTCAACATGTTATTTGTTGCGCAGTTTGCCAGGAGGGCTACTACACGGACACACCGGGGGGAACGTGCACTCCCTGCCCTGTCGGAACCTACAAGACGGACCCTGGCGATGATGACGTCACTTCCTGTGAGGATTGCCTGGACTTCCGAGACTTCTCCAGCACAATGACGACTGGCCGAACTCTGTCCAGTGAATGTGGTGAGCATGTGTGTGCACGAGCAGTCTGAACGAGACACCCAAGTAATCAACCGTGTATGACACATCCTTGTGTGGTGTGCATCCAAAACTACCCTAGATTGTGGGACCCAACGAGTGTTGTGTCAGTTCTGGGGAAAAAGTGCGCATATTCAGGGATCAGTTTCGTGCATCCATGTTGACCAGTTGTCTTTGATCCTACACTCTCTGACCACGTGCTCACAGTGTGCGCCGCCGGTTACTATGATCTGGACGGCGTGGCCGGCGGCGCCGACTGCACAGCCTGCGTCGAGGGCACGTTCAAGGTGGCGGCGTCCGACGCGCCGGTGGCGTCATGCGTCTCGTGCAACACGGTGCGCGCCGGGACGACCTCGGCCGCCGCCAGCGACATGGCCAGCGACTGCGGTGAGTGGACCACCCGGCGGGGTGGGGGGTGGGGTGGGGGGTGGCGGACGGGCGAAGGGAAACTCCGTCCCCTCCTTGTCCACGAAAAAGAGACACACCCCAATATTTTACACTGCAGGCGGATAATATTTTTCACTTTCACAAGAAAAGACAAATTTTTCAAAAGTTGAAGCTGAATTTCCCTGGGGCGCCCCCTGGATTCGACCCTGTTTTCATGTTTTTGCTTTGAAAACTCTCCTTGTCTCCTCCACAGAAAATTATGTAGAATTCTGGTGTCTGAATGAACAGAGTTTGCGTGTGTTTTTCTCCAATTTCAACCTGAGAAATGTGACGTGTTCTTTGCAGCTTGTGACGCCGGATTCCAGTTCGTGAACAACATGTGTGAGGAGTGTCTCATTGGTGAGTACAGCGGGGTGCGGGAGGGGGGGGGTGCTTGGCGTTCTCATGTTTGCACCACGTGGCGTTTCCTGCAGGAAAACTTTTTTTCACTGCCAGTGAATACGTGAAAGTTTCGGCTTGATACACAATAGGGGAGACAACTTGTCGTTCACCCCACCTGTGTCCCCTCTGCAGACGACGTGAAGGACTTTATTGGGGACGCTGCGTGCGTCGACTGTCCTGTTGGCGAGGGGACGCTGGACGCCGGCGCCGATGACATGGACCTCTGCGGTGAGTTAGCGGGCTGTTGGTACCACCTCGGGCTGCACGTGCAAGTCACTTTGCCTGTGAGGGCAAGCTTTTTACCAGCTGCGCTGGTATTGGTTTGCCCCTGTGATCTTGTCCGGATGCAGTGTGGACAGACATTGTCCTCTGTGTCCCCCCCTGCCCACAGAAACTTTTCAACTTGGACATTGTCTGCAGAACCCTTGGACAGACATTGTCCATGGTATCCCCCTGCCACTCACAGAAAATGCTCAACTTGGACATCACCTCTGAGATGAAGTGCTGTACTGCCGAAGTACGCGGCGCGCGGCTGGTTCTCCACTTGAAAGTCCAGTTCATTGTTGGATGTACCCGAGGCGCACGCGCGCTTTCATAAGTGTTCAACCCTCGTTCCAAATTTGGGAACTTCAACTTCATTGTCGCAAAGGGTAAGGAGGGCCAGGTGGTTCGGGTCACGTGACGTGTCTCTTGATCCACTGGAGCGTGTGTTGCAGTGTGTCTGGCTGGGACGTACCGAGACGGGACGGAGTGCGTGGCGTGCGGCTTCGGCTACTACAAGGTCGGGAAGGGCGATGAGCAGACGCTGTGCGTCGAGTGCCCCGGCGGCACGGCCGGCGTCGAGGTGTCGTCCGAGTCCGAGAGCTCCGTCCTGCTCAGCCAGTGCCGTGAGTACAAAAAGAGTACTGTGTGAGTATCGCGTGAGTACAACACGAGTACTGCGTGAATACCACGTGAGTACAACACGAGTACTGTGTGAGTACCGTGTGAGTACAACATGAGTACTGCGTGACTACCACGTGAGTGCAACATGATTACTGTGTGAGTATCGCGTGAGTACAACACGAGTACTGCGTGAGGACC
>JAAUXT010090464.1_pt1 | contig 12207 bp, 20 predicted proteins | sample 7278171 | NCBI WGS metagenome assembly JAAUXT01 (sample SAMN14350112, study PRJNA611818) | marine sediment metagenome | isolation source: surface marine sediment (1.8m) | place: French Polynesia: Moorea | collected 2018-08
CCCCCCCCCCCCCCCCCCCCCCCCCCCCCCCCCCCCCCCCCCCCCCCCCCCCCCCCCCCCCCCCCCCCCCCCCCCCCCCCCCCCCCCCGGTCCGGCCGCAACACCCCCCCGATAACCCGGCCCCACCTCGGCGGGGGGGGGGGGGGGGGGGGGCGGGCGACCCTTCGGGATCCAACTTCAAACTTTGAGATGTTTGCCTGTCAAAATGAAGACTTCTTGTGTTTTTTCTTGTTGGTTGTTGATTTGATTTTCTCAAAGTTGGAGTCCCAAGGAGATCGAGTACCCCTCACCCCTGCTGAACCCCGTTCTGGATCCTTCCTGTGGTTGCAGAGTCGACATACATTCAATATTTTTCATTCTCTGGTTTGTGAAAGCGAAGCGGACCATATTTGGCGAAGATCCATATTTGCACCGTCAGACATGACAACAGGGGATTCCCCCGTCAACAGTACATGTACTGTCCGTGTACTTATTTGCACTCAGAACGCATGTACTGCGTTCACGTCCCCCTCCTCCCCCAAGTATCCTTCCAGTACTTTTCCACGATGTACTTTGTACCCGTAAATTTTTCCATTGAGGAAAATTTCGCGTTTTTTATCTGTGCACATCTCCCTGCACTTTGTTCTGAGATTCATATGCTTTCTGTTCGTCTATTGTCTCACACCTATTGTACTCTGATTGCTTCATAAATATCTCAAAAATTTCACTATTTCTCTGGATTTTTGCGACCTGCAGCAGCTCCCTACATGCCGAGCAGGGAAGGACCGGGTGAGTAACAGCACGTTTCCAATTTTTCAAAAAAAAAATGACAAAAATCCATCAAACTCTGGATAGTTTGAGCACGACATGTCTGATTCTTTGCCCAAGAAATTTTGTTTTTCCAAAGACGCCCTCACAAAATTCCTTCTCCACGAATTCTTTCACAGCCATAAAAAACGCATTTATCAATTTGAAATTTTCCTGTCCCACACGTTGCCTCGCGGCGCACCTGGCCATGCAAACACATGTCAACACAGCACAACAATAGAACTCGACTCACCTGAGCAATCTTTGTCACCTGTATAGAACAACAGACGTTAACAGCTCCAGTTTGAGACAATGCATACTGAGCACCGGGTATCAATGTTCCCAGGTGAATCTGTGACCCAGATAGACGAGGTGATGACTAAAGACGAGTCACTCAACTGTGACCAGGTGAGAAAGGTGCGACTGTGTGTTGTTGCAAAAGGCTGTTTACCTCATGTGGTGCTGTCCTCTTTTGGCGAGTGCTGCGCGCTGGAAACCTTGATTGAGCGCGTTGTGTTGAGTTCAGATCTGGAAACAGCAGAATGTCGCGCTGCGTGAGCGGGACGAATATCCAGGGAGAAGTCCAGACCAGGCTCGACCTGGGGTTCAATTTTGATTTATTTCTGCAATGTGAAAAAGGGGGAAATATTGGCGCCTGTGATCGAGGGACGACTCGCGGGCCCCTCAGACAGACAGACAGACAGACACACACACACACACACACACACACACACACACACACACACACACACACACACACACACACATGCACTACAGATCCAGTGGGTCAAGCCCCCGAAAAAAATGTTTGCACTGCAGACCTGTGCGGGTGTTGTGGAACTCGCTGACAAACGAAGATTGGACCAGCTGGGTTTGCGATCCTCTGATCACGATCCTGATTCCACCTGAAACAGATTTCCGTGTCCTTTGCTGGGTTCCACAATTGCCTCAAGCTGTTTTCATATTGGTACTGTCGACATCAACACTTTGACGTCAACATCAAATTTTAACCCGATGCGCAATGGTGGGTGTCAAGAAATGGTCCAGACCATTGTTTGAAAGTGTCAAAAGAAGTTGCCATCAAGGACAGAAAAGGTTGACCAATGTGAAAACTGCTTTGGCGTCCAGTCCACCGAACATGAACACGAGTGAGCATGCACATACACACACGCACACACGCACATACACACACGCACACACGCACACACACACGCACACACACACACACACACACACACACACACACACTTGTAAGAATAAAATGAAACAACGAAAGAACGACACGCTGAGAGAGTGAATGAACGAAATAATTAACGGGCGAATGGACGAATGAACAACAGAGTGATTGATTGAAAAGGTACCTTGAAAATGTCACAAGTCTTCTCTGAAGAATATAAAGTCTGCAGAACTCCTCAACTTTCCCGCAAAATTCACACGTATTTCATCACACTGCAGACCTGTTGCATCAGCCGCTTCCTCCAGTGTATGGACTCCACAGGTTCCTTCCTCTCCCGGGGCCGTCGCGTCATTGTGAGGCGGGAGGGACGCGGGAGGGAAGTGACGCTCTCCCATTGACAGCTTCCCGCCGCTAATGCCGTCACTTTGTCGCGCTCCGCTGAGCGTGAGGGAGGGAGGGAGGGAGGGAGGGAGGGAGGCAGGGAGGCAGGGAGGCAGGGAGGGAGGCAGGCAGGGAGGCAGGGAGGCAGGGAGGCAGGGAGGCAGGGAGGCAGGGAGGCAGGGAGGCAGGGAGGCAGGGAGAGAGAGAGAGAGAATCAGAGAGGAGAGGAGAGACAAAAGGAGACAGACAGAGAGAGAGGAGAGAGACACACACACAAAGACAGAGACAAAGAAAGAGAGAATGTGCAGCAAGAGAAAGACGCGAGTGTTGTTGGTCCAGAGTTAGTACTGACCCTTGGATCGAAACCATCTCACCCTGTGTAGATTATTCCTCAGCCAGGGACTCCACCCACAGGACCCACGGCTACAGAGCTGAGTCAGTCGGGGACACTTTCACACGTTTGGAGAATCCTCCTCGTGGACTGGGTCATTGCGTCAGACTGGGAGGAGGGAAGAAACGGATCCTGTCTAACTGGATCAGGGGGGGGGGAGTGAAGAAGCCTTTTGAAGAGCTTGATCAGTGTGAAATTGCATCACTTTCCTGAGGGGCTTCAGTGTGATCCACACCACGTGCGACACGTGTTGCGTCTCTGTGCAGGGCTGGGTTCACACTGCACGCGTCACGCGTTGCGTCTGTGATGTGATGATTGCTGCGTCGCTGAGTGAGCACAGCGTCAGCTTCGCTTGTGACGCGACGCAAAACGCACACAGTGTGAACCCGGCCTGAAACTCCCTCCGTATCGCTGTGCAGGGACAGAACGCGTGGTGCGCCCAGTGCGACGCAGCTTCAGTTGACGCGTGACGCCCACAGTGTGAACCCGCCCTAACGCACCGGGCGAGACTGATTGGGGACGTTAAGTACCGCAGTGAGAATAGAGACCAGGATGACAGATTCAGGGTGAGGGAACACTGAAGGAGAGAGAGACAGATTCAGGGTGAGGGAACATTGAAGGAGACAGTGACAGATTCAGGGTGCAGGAACACTGAGGGAGAGAGTGACAAATTCCGGGTGAGGGAACACTGAGGGAGAGAGGAACAGATTCAGGGTGAGGGAACACTCATGGAGAGAGGAACAGATTCAGGCTGAGGGAACACTGAGGGAGAGAGAGAGACAGACTCAGGGTGAGGGAACATTGAAGGAGACAGTGACAGATTCAGGGTGTAGGAACACTGAGGGAGAGAGTGACAAATTCAGGGTGAGGGAACACTGGGGGAGAGAGAGACAGATTCAGGGTGAGGGAACGTTGAGGGAGAGAGAGAGACAGATTCAGGGTGAGGGAACATTGAAGGAGACAGTGACAGATTCAGGGTGCGGGAACAATGAGGGAGAGAGTGACAGAGACAGATTCAGGGTAAGGGAACGTTTAGGGAGACAGTGACAGATTCGGGGTAAGGGATACTCGGGGAGAGAGATACAGATTCAGGGTGTAGGAATACTGAGGGAGAGTGTGACAGATTCAGAGTGCGGGAACACTGAGAGAGAGGAACAGATTCAGGGTGTGGGAACATTGAGGGAGAGAGAGACAGATTCAGGGTGCGGGAACATTGAGGGAGAGAGGAATAGATTCAGGGTGCGGGAACACTCATGGACAGACCACAACAAAATAAGGAGGGAACTCAAAGAACCACCAGACTCAGGGTGTGTAAACCCTCGAGAAGGGAACACGAAACTCAGGGTGTGGGAACACCTGGAGGAACGTGTATGTGTTGTCGCGTGCATGTGTTGGTTCCATTCATTGACCCTGTGCAGCAGAGCTGAGTCACGTGGGACCCTGGCTGTTTCCGGTGAGTCACGTGGTGAGGATTGTGCAGCGCATGAAGCGATTCTCGTCGCGTTGGTCACGTCTGATTCGCTTTGGAGCCTTCCAGTCTGCTTGAGTTTCGTGAGTATCTGGGGTTGGAGACTCACAGGCATTATGTCCAGTGATGCTTCGTGCACCTTTGGCTGGAGTTCACCACACGACAGGAGACAGTGGTTGTGTGACAGTGTGAGAGTTCAGACACGGTCCCTGGACGTAGGTCCGAACCCAGACGTCACTCCTCACCAGAAGAGTCGAGCTCCAAACTTTTCCACGACGCGTGGAATTTTTCCCCTCACGAGCTATCTCTCTTATCTCCGTTATCTGTCGGTGGAACTCGGACATGTTCTCCCTGTGTTGATGTGCAGTTCTCTCCACGCTCTCCCCACGCGTGCTGCTGATCAAGGGAAAATTCCTCTCGTTCCTGTTGTGGGGCTGAGGTCAAGGTCGGCGCGGTGGGGTCAGGGTCAGACCCAGGGTCAGATCCAGGGTCAGGGTCAGACCCAGGGTGTTAGCTTTTCCTGCTGCAGAGGATGCGGCCCCTGGCTGACGTTCGGTTGTCTCTTTCCTTCTGCACGCTTTACAGACACCCCCCCCCCCAAAAAAAAGGGCTCCGGATCCCAAAAGCAGATTCTGGATCGGTTCCTCAAGAGGGCCCAGATTTGGAGTCTGATGTACTTTCCTGTATTTCTATCATTGACAAGAGATGATCACCAGACCTGGATTTTCCCACCCGAAGCAGTGCGTCCGTGCTTTCGGTACATGTCCCGCATTCAGCCAATACAACACCGTTCCCCCACCCTGGACAGGTCGGTCCAGATCCTCCCTGCTCAGCTGAGCGCGTGTGCGCGTAATGTGCCAATCAGCGTGTGTCTCAGATACAGTGTGGCCTGTGCATGTTGGGCGTGTGGTCAAAAGCAAGGGAGGAAAACTTTGAAAACGCAGAACCTGCAGGGTGACGTCAGAGGGGACATTCCATTTCCCGCCTCAGCTCGGGGGTTCCCCTGATAGCGCCCCCGTCCCTCCCTGGCTCCGTGGAGCGACAGGCATTTTGCGCCGCATGTGTATCAGTGACGTCCAGCTTGACAAGTCCTCCTGAGTCCCTCCTCCCTCTCCGTCCAGCTCCACGACAAAGATATCGGGTGTCACGGGTCAGTCTGACTCCGTTACCCCGCAAGCTGAAGAGTCCTTCGGAACGTGGAACTTTGGTGGAGGCGTGTGTTTGCTGTCACAACAAAAAGCAAAACTGGCAAATCAGACAAAAATGATATTGCGTCTGTAGGAGTACTGGTCCTCAGTTCACCCAGTCAAAAGCTGCACACGTGCTGACACGTGCTGAACTGATCTCCGGACACATGAAACCACGAAGATCTTGATTTTTTTTTGGATGAAAATTGTTTGTTCGAAATTGATAGCATTCGAGGTTGCTTTTCTGGCAGCTCTTCGTCTTCTCCAATTTGACCTGATACGAGAAGTTTCACCCCAAAACGGGGGCGAGGGGAGGGGTGAATTTGCCAATTGCCTCCAGAGGATCCAGCATCGGGAGGCGGGGACGGACCTCCATCTCGGCCAGGCAGTATCTCCGGCCTTCTCAAGGGACTGCAGAATTGCGCCCCCATCCCACAGTGCCAGAGGTGTGGTCCTCCCCCCCCCCACCAACCAGACCCTGGATCCCCCCTTCTGATGGCATGCAACATCTCTCGAGACAAAACTTTCCGCTCGTTTATCAACTTCTGTGAGTGTCTGACTTTCCTACAACGAGGTGAGTGGGAAATGTTTTACCTTCCAAATATATATGTGCGCACCGTGATGCGTGTGTGCACGGCCAGAGTCCGGGGGAAATTTCCACAACGCAGCGTGGGCCCAAAAACACGATCCACTGGTGGAGCCGGGCCCAGATCCAGACGCAGGTTTTGGGTTGAATCCAGGGGCCGAAACTCGTAGAGGTACAAATTTGTCCGCAGACGCAACCGGCAGGTCCAGATAGACCCAGGATGTGTGTTGTTTGGGGCACAGCGCATAAGTGTGCCTCTGTCCAATATTGTGTGCACATGTGCGTGTGTGTGCGTTTATGTCTGTGGGCATGTGTGTACATGTGTGCATTTGTGTGTGTGGGCGTGTGTGGGCATATGTGACCAAGTGTGCGTGCATGTGTGTGTGTTCAACTCTTTTTGTGCCAAAACACATGTCAACGCGTGTTCACGAACTTCTGCCATCAGGGCAGAGTGTGCTGACAAATTTCCGTGCCTTCAAATCTCTGTGCAGGGATGTGAACACGCTTTCGCAAATGAAGAGTGAACTGAGTGTCTTCCGAGATTCATCCAGGGTGCGTTACTGGATTTAAACCGTTGGCACCCAGGGTTCAGGGGCTCCTTGACCCCTGGGGAAGAAGATCCTTCGCCACAAAAAGTCACGTTTTGCACCTGATGGTGCAACACCAAGAGGTAAAAGGTGTCGGTGTTGGGATGGAGGTTTCAGGCCCCTGCTGTGAGGGCCCCTTGAACTCTGGATCAGGGGGCGGGAGTGAGCACGTAGCTACGCGTGGTGGACCTTGCCACGTAACGTCTGACCTCAGCACGCAGCGTCCACTTGTGATTAGCTCCTATCGAGGTGTCAGGAATAGGACAATAATAAATATGTTCTATCTTTGGGACTCGAGTGGTGATGCTGGGAGGGGCGGACCCTGGCAGGTGAGGCAACAAATTTATCAGGAATTGTGATGTTGGTCTTTTGTGGACTGTGGAGTGAGGGTTTTGGTCGGGTGTTTTGCGGGTGGGCCTCGATGTGGGTGTGGGTGTGGTGTGCTGTGTGCGTGTGTGTGACAGAGTGAGTGAGTTGGCACGCATACGTATCTTAGCGGGCGTACATGTGTGTGTGTGTGTGTGTGTGTGTGTGTGTGTGTGTTTGGTGTGTGCGTGTGTGTACGATGTGCACGTGTGCTTGTGCATGCGTGTGTCTGAGCTGAAGATCCCTCCATTGCTGCCTGACCTGCCCCCTCTTCGACCGTACCAACCCTGGATCCGCCTCCGCTGACCAATCAGCAACTTTTATAACACGAGTACGTCCCTGTGGCACGCGTAGTGTGAGTGTGGACTCCGTGGACTTCAAAAGGCACTCAGAATTGCACAGATCTGCTGAACAAACCTCCGGACATACCAAGCTATGAAGGATAAGGTCTTGGAATTGGGTGCGTACTCTTTGTACTTGATTTTGTAACATTGTTTCATTAAAAATGTTGAGTGGCAATGAAGTTGCGACTTTCTCCTGATCTTGAAATTTTTGGATGAAAACTGGTCGAAAACAAAAACTTTCGAGGTTGCTTTCCTGGCGTCTCGTGGTCTCCTCCCCTTGGAGGTGAAACAAGAACTTGTACCCCAAGGGGGAGGGGACATTTTCGTCGTTGGACTGAGGCACCCCATGAGACAGGTCGCCATCAACTCTGGTCCTGGTTTTCTCAACTGTGAGTCTTGCGCCAAATGGGGTGGAAGATTGTTTTCCACACCAAAACGTCTTTTGATGCTTTCTGGCTGAGACAGGAAAACGCACAGAATTTCTGCACAAGTTTGTTCTGTGAAGACAGAACAAAACTTATCAATTTAAACAAGTGGTACAAAAATTTAAATGGTCGTCTTGATTGTGGGGTTGTTGCTTAAACAGCCAAGAAATATAGGAAACAAAACCACTCCGAAACAGGATAGAACCACCAGGTGGGGAGATGGCGGGAAAATTTGGTTCATCTTCCCTATTGCGTCAACGCAGCTTCGTTGATTCCATCGCAAACGGATCGTTTTCTGGGTCTCGGCGCCGCAGCTTCTTCGGCCATTGTTCCAATCTGGCGTCTCCTGATTGAAAAGACGAGAGGGTAAAAATAAACAATTCCGCAACGCTGGGCCAAATCTGGCGCTCAGGGTGGGTGAGTAAACTGAATTTTAATGTCAAATTTTCTTTTTGAGAACTGGACATTCTACAGCTTCTCAGCTGTGGTGATATTTTTGGCGCCGGAAAATGATGCAACGCAAAATGAGCCAAATTTGCTTCTTTCGAATTTGACCCAGATACCGACCTGCATTTGGTGTTTGACGGTGATAAGATTTCGTTGAGCGCGCAAAGAACAGGAAAGTGCGTCAAGTTTGTTGCCGTCGACGGTAAAATCGATGGAAAAATCAGCGCCATATTTCAGACGTGCTGAGATCCAGACATCGAGATGAGATCTAGATCCAACTGAAAATCCAACTTGATTTAGAGTCATATCGCTGTCTCACATTTGGACTGTTCATCAGCGTGTGTGTGCGAGGCCCAATTTGCTCTGGGAGCCACAAGTGTGTGTGTGTGTGTGTGTGTGTGTGTGTGTGTGTGTGTGTGTGTGTGTGAGGATGCTGACCAGTTGATGCGCGCCAGATGGGAAGAAAACAGACTTTGTGCCCCCCCCCCCCACCACCCACCCACCTGAAGATCCTTGAAATTGTTCGTCCCCCACACAGGGTCCCCTCCTCCTCCCTCCACTCTTAATTTTGCGCTGCACGTGCTACGCCCCCTTCCCCTGAGCCAAGAATCACGCAAACGTGAGATCTGCGTTGGATCTGCCCTGACCTCTGGTCTCCCCCCATCCCACCCGACATCTCCCTCCCCCCACCCCTGCCCCTGACCCGCCCCTCCACCTCTCCACCCCCAACTCCCTCCTGTATCGCGTTTGAACTGCAACCGATCTGCCCTTGCCTTTGGTTCTTCCACCCCCTCCCAACACCCCCCCTCCTCCCCCACCCTGCCCCTGTCCCTCCCTTCCTCCTCTCCAACCCCGCCCCGCCCACCACCACTCCCTCCGCCGTGCTGCGCATGATCATCCATGATCTGTGGATTTGTGCTCCACACCCCCTGATCACGCATCACTGTGGATTTATTCGTGGGTGGCTGTGGGTATCACCCCCCTGATCCCATCCGTCCCGGCAGCCCCCGTCCCCCCGCACCCCCTAGCCCCGCATCCGCATGCCCCAGCCCCGCACCCTCCCCTGCCCCTGACTCCCCCCCCCCCCGCCGCTCCCCGCATCACGCATTGCTCGGCTATACTCGGCTGATCTTGATCCTCCCTGAACTGTGAATCCAGCTGCTGCTGCTGCGGCGGCTGCGAAGTGATCATCGTCATTATCCTATTGTTGCGCGTGTGTGAGTTACATCATTGATCCTCAATACAACAGCTGTGTGTGTGGGGTCAGACTGGGCCGTTCGTTACACACACCCGGTGACGTTCAGTTGGCTTGGGCCCCGTTCGATACCGAACTCGAGAACGGCTCGCGGGGTGCGCAGCGCCACTTTAATTTCACTGGGCCCGTTCGATTTGCACGTCTCTGGGCATGCGGTGCATGCGCCGCATTTTACGTTGTAAGAGGGGGACACTGTGACGAGATCAGTGCTCTGCCCTTGTGTGGTGTGCCACGCATACCCAAACACGCACGCACACGCACACGCAGGAACGCGACGATCACGTGACGTGCATTGATTGATTGATCCCATTGAATCGCACATTGGCCGCACCACGCATGCAGTGTGAAGCAGACCACCTTGCGACGCAGCGTCCACTGTGACGGAGAGACGCAGCGCGCGACGCGTCTGGTGTGAGAGACGTGGCAAAACCAGCTGTTTCAGGCTGCGCGCGTGAATCGAACACACCCACGCACGTCGTTTGATGTGAAAATCGAACACATCCCATGTTCGTTGTATTTGGCGCCTGAATCGAACACATCCAATCCAGTGCGTTCGTTGTGAAAATCGAACACACCCCACTGCTGCACGGGTTCGACGCGTGAATCGAACGCGCCCACGTTCTCCTGGGCCCTGGGCGTAGACTTTTCAAATATTCATTCGCGCTAAGCAGCTGCACTTGACGACGGAGCGATGAGTCCGCGCGGGGCGGAGCGGCGTCTGTGTGTAGCGTACTGACGCGCAGACAACGACGTCAACTGCGTTAGAAACGCTGAGCGGAAGGTTCACGTCGAACTGGACGAGTCACTTGTTGTGTCCTGGTGGTCGCGACTTTCGGTGGTGCACACGGCATTTTGTCTTGAACGTGGAAAATTGACGCAAAAAGTGAACAAACAACGTCGGACGTTGGATTTTTGCTTGGAACCTGACGCTGACGCAAATCTGACGTTCACGTAGAACGCAACGTGAAGTTTCTGCGTTCGAGCTGCTCAAACTCGCTGCTAAGCAGACGGGACGTTGACGCAAAGTTGACGTCGCCGAACGCGTCAAATCACTACGCAACGTCGTCAGAAATGCGACGCGTGGGAACCTCAACTTGACCTTGTGGGCGCCTGGATTTTCGCGCGCGCATTTGACAGTTCGAATTTGGGTCACAGACCCCTGGGATTCTGGAAGCAAAGGTCAGCGGAGGTCAAGTGCAGGAACCTGCAGCTGCAGTTTCAGCAGGAGCGAAGGAAGTGGAGGGGTCAGGCAGCGGTCAGCAGGCAGAGATGGAGGCAATGCTGGCTTACGGTAGGAACGCTTTCCTGCGTGCGCAGACCCAGATCTACCGCTGTCTGCGTAGGATCATCCAAGCACTGGAGCAGGATGAGATCAGCCGGGGTACCGGGTCAAATTCCGTGGCGTACCACGTCAAGTTGCGCACAGGTTCATGTCGATCGGATGAGGCTTTGGGTCGGAGACGAAGGGCTGGTCAATCCAGGGTGTGCGTGCAGTATTCTTGAAGTTGCGTTCAGTACTCACGTTCAGTACTCACGTTCAGTACACACGTTCAGTACTCACGTTCAGTACTCACGTTCAGTACTCACGTTCAGTACTCACGTTCAGTACACACGTTCAGTACACACGTTCAGTACTTACGTGCAGTACTCACGCTCAGTACTCAAGTTCAGTACTCAAAGACGTTTACAGTGACGTGATTCACTTCAAAAATGGACGTCTTGGCCTGCGTGCGTCATGGCGTCGCTACGCAGCGTCCCGCGCTGAACACGTGGAGACGCACTGGGCGCGTTCGATTCGCTGCACGACGACGCTCAAGAAAACGCCTTTTGCGCAACGCGACGGTGTGCAAAATCGAACAGAGTTTGATGAATTGCGCCATAACACGTGAATTGCTCCCCCGGGTCGCGACGCGTTCGATTGCGTCTCGCGTCGCCAGGAAACGCCGTCCCGTGCCAAAGACGTGATCCGTGTCGTGAATTATTTGTGTGAGATCGAGATCTACCTGTACGTGGTACGTGAAGCGATTTTCGCGCCCCTGCCCTGCCCCAGCGCTCTACCCTCTGAAATGTTCAAACTGTTACTGCCCTGCCCTGCCCTGCCCTGCCCTGCCCTGCCCTGCCCTGCCCTGCCCTGCCCTGCACCTCGCACCTTTGTGAAACAGAACCGGACGAAGTTTTCTGACGCCGCCTGGTTTTCCTTGGAGTACATCATGCTCATCGGTATGGCCGCAATCCCCTGAAAAACAGTCCAAAACGCCCAGTTTCAATTCAAGTTCAATTGTCCTCATGTTGGCCTTTCTACAGACCACGGGCCACGGAGTGGAACTGGGCGGAGCCTGAACTCCCTGTTCGCTGACCTTGTTCTGCAGCATCCACGTGATGAAGCGCTCGCTCCTGGTCCTCGAGCCCGGAGACTCGCCCGGCTCCCCGGCGGGAAAATCTGAATTGAGCCAAAACAAACACGTACAGGTTGAAACATGCAACACGCACATCAGGACAGGATTGAATGTTTTGGACTGTGCTTCACTTGGAACACCGGAGGGTGGGGCGGGGTCGGCAGCCCCTCTAACCAGAACCCTGAATTTGCTGCTTGAAGCGTTTTTGAGTGGAAATTCGAGTGCGGAAATTCGAGTTCGACGGGGAAGGGAGAGACACCACCGGGGTCCTGCATTTCTGTTTTTAGGTGATTTGAACCATGAAGCATACATTGTATAATGTATGGTGATGGTGAAAATCACCTATAGGCATCAAGAGGCAAAATCTGTGAACACAAGTTTGAAAGTGTTCTATTTGTTCGATTTTGGTCA
>JAAUXT010060350.1_pt1 | contig 12205 bp, 7 predicted proteins | sample 7278171 | NCBI WGS metagenome assembly JAAUXT01 (sample SAMN14350112, study PRJNA611818) | marine sediment metagenome | isolation source: surface marine sediment (1.8m) | place: French Polynesia: Moorea | collected 2018-08
CTCTCTCTCTCTCTCTCTCTCTCTCTCTCTCTCTCTGGGCCAGATCTGCAGCGGCCCGTGGCAGAAAGGGTCTCTGTCTCGATTTCAACAAAGATTCTCGACAAGAAAGCTTGTTTCACGTTCACGCCACATCCCCCCCCCCCATCACGAACCAAATCGGTTCACCGCCTCCTCTGATTTTCTCGCCCCCTCCCCCCCTCAAATCACTGCTGGCTTTTTCTGCATCTACCCTGTCAAACACCGGAAAAATTATTTTTCCACCCCATTTTGCACGACAATGCTTCACAAGTGAATTTCTCTTTGCTGAAAACAAAAGTTGCTTCCAGGTTTTGGCTCAACCCCCTCTTCAATCAAATGCGGGATCCACCTCCCAAAATAACAATGGCTTTGTTTTCTTGCTGTACGGAAATAGAGATCATGCAATGAGGCGCAGAGATCGAGTTGCGATCGGTGCGGCTGCGCTGCGAACTTTGGAGCCACACCACCCATTGTAGGGGCAGATCCCCAGGGGCGGGGCGACCCTGCAGAGGACCATCTCAAATTGTCACCATGGTGACCTGAGTGACAAAATTGGGGTTGTTGGGAAAGGAGCGTGTCCCTGTTCTCAGAGGCTCAAAAGAAGAGTGTGTGTGTGGGGGGGGGGCTGAGAAAAAAAACCCACATTTTATTTTCACAACACATGCCAAAAGTCAAAGACAGAACTTTGGCACCTTCGACGCCAAACAAAAGAGGCAGCTTGATAGGCAGAGTAAAGCCGCCGGCTCTTCCCTGGATCCACCTGTGCAGGTCAGGGACATTTGGACTGGTCTGAGAGAGGGGTGAAGACACAACTGACAACAGGAACCGAGTGCGCTGTGCCCGGTCAGCGTTGTGCCACTCCTATACCCGTGCAGGAAGTGACAGTTTGGGCCTGCCAGGTGCGGATCTAAGATTTGGTCAAGGCCGGGAGGGGCGAGCCCGGAACCAGAGTTCCCTTGTGTGAAATGAAGAAATTGTCCCTGTGGGGGCGCACAAATTGAGGTGGATGGTAAATTAATTTGCGCAGCGGGGAGGGGGCACATGAGGGCCCCCGCCCGTGGGGTCCCCGCCCTGCATCTGTGCCGTACTGCTTCTCACACGGTGTGACACGACCCTGGGTCCGCCCCTTGGTGACGGGGTTTTTCGCAACGCGCGTCGCGTATTGGAAAATATTGGTGACGTACAACACGCGAGAGATCTGGTCCAGACCAGATTTGACCCAAGTCACTTGTGCGTGGACGCACGCATTACTGGAGCTCCATCAGTTCTGGTGCAGCGTTGGCTGTTGTGGACATTTCAGCGACAATTTTTGAGCAAAGAAAACCAAGAATTTTGTGACCTGAGAAGTGTTGAGGTTTGTGTGAAAGGGACGGAGCTTGGACAGGGAGACCAACAGGGCCAAGTGGAGCCACCGCAGTTCAAATCACAGAAATATTGGCGGAAACCCCAAAAGGAGCTTGACGAATGACAGGACGGAATTGGAGGCGCTTTCGCACAAAACTGCTTCACTTGGCTCCCATCTGATTCGAACACCTTTTCAAACTCGGTTCGCATGAGTTCGAACAGGCGAGTTCGAATATGACGGAGCCAACTGCAACTGCAGTTTGACATGAAAGCGACTCCATTTTTCAATGAAACATCTTTCCTTCAGTTGGTTCGCACTTGTGGAACATTTCCCCCCAATCAGAAGCTTGAAGTGAACCCAGGATGGAAAAAGTCCTGGAACTCATCACTGGACTGTCCAGCCAGCACTGGAAAAACGACGATGATTCCACAGACCGTCTCTCCAGCAAAACCACGGTCATTATGCTCATCATGTTCACCATCATCGTGTCTGTGGGCATCTGGGTAGGAGACCCTATCAAGTGCTGGACTCCGAAGCACTTCACCGGGAACCACGACAAGTTCACCAATTCCTACTGCTGGGTGAAGAACACCTACTACCTGCCGTTTGACGAGGACATCCCGAAGCCACACGAGGAACGAAGGGTCATCCAGTATTACCAATGGATCCCCTTCATACTGCTGGCACAGGTAAGGATGGAGGTTCTGATTTGGGGTTCGCGGTGGTAGGGTTCTCCGGTGTAACAGGACCAGACAACGATCAGGACCAGACAACGACCACACTCCGAGGTCATTATGTAGTCCTAAACTTTCAGGACCAGGCTCCAACCTGCCAGGACTGCCAGGCAGGTTGGAACCTGGTCCTGAAATTTTTTTTTGGACCAGACAATGACATTGTTGTCTGGTCCTGAAATTCCAGGACCACACAATGACATCGGAGAAATGTTGCAGTTGGGGTCTGGTCCTGAGACACCGGGTTCTGTTTTGTGGCCTGACACAGGTGTGGTCTGACTTGGTTTGGGGTTCGTCTCTTGGCCCTTCCTCAAACACCTTGGGAAGGCGAGGCTCAAGGGCCCCACCCAGACTCCTGTACTGCACTGTGGTGTGAAAGGTGCTGCAGCAGATCCAGGGGTCAAACCAGGAACCCAGAGGGCCTGGGTCCATCATGGAGAGTGAGAACCATGTCAGGACCCCGCGCCGGATCCGGGGTCCACTGGAACGTCATTCAGACCAACACCTCTTGGATGCCTCCAAACTGTAAACCTGACACGTGTGTCAGCTGTGCTTTGTATGGGTGGTTCAGTTCGACGTGGTGTAGAACCACGGAGTACGTTCAGGAGAGTTTGGGGCTGTGGGCCGGGGCGGGCCTGCTCCCGATCCCCCCCCCGGTCCTTCGTTCCCTGAAACGCACCGCACGCGCAATTGTCTTCTCACTACCAGGGCTGCTGCTTTCTTGTTGAAATCACCCCACCTGGACTTGTTGGTTGCTGCCAGATTTTCTGCGTGTACCAAATTTCAAATTCTGACATGAACACCAGCAGTCATTCCACAGGTGCACATAGAAAGGGACATGTTGTGTATGGTTGGTCACGGCCGAGTAACTCCTTTGTGAAGGGCGCTGACATACTTCCGCACAATCACAATCCACAGAGGGGTTTCAGTTGAGCAAAAAAGTCCCATTTTGGTGGATAGAAATCGCATTTGATTGACGTGTTTACGTTGTGAAGGCCAGCCCGTTTTCAGGTTCACTGTATGTCAAACAGTGTTGTGGGGCAAACTTAATTAAGACGGTGGAGATTTGGTAGTGGGGTAAATGTTGGGGTGCTGGAGATTTCAGAACAAAAGGATGGATAAGACCTTGGGAGGTATCGAGAACGCAAATTTTATCACTCTGATCCTTTCACACTGCACTGTCGGGCAGGCACAGTTGTCTTTATCATTGAGGTGTTCCCGTGGATTTTGATCAGCACACACGAAAATGTAAATTTCGCTTGTTCCACACCTCAGTATCAATTAGTCACACGAAACAGCAACGGGACACTTCTCAAACTGTGCTGAAAACACAGCCACGCCTGGGTCCCCGTGCGTGTGTGAACTCAGGTTTGGTTTTGGACCCATGGAAGTCAGTTCCCAGGGGAGGGTGCATGGAGTCCCTTGGGTATCGGTGTCGGACACTCACTGTTGTGGTGGTGGTGGTGCGGGGGGTAGCACTGCACGCTCCTGGATCCTACCCTGGTCCCGGCGTCTGCATACATCTCCATACATGTGCAAGAAGCATGATTTCTCCACAGACACCGCCAATACATGCAGCGAGCACTCTCTCCAAACAGGGGGGGTTCCGTTGTGTCTTCACAGCACCAATTTTCTGTTGCCATGGCAATTTTCTGCAAGAAGTTGGGCCTGACCTCAAAGGTTGTGGTTTCACAGGGCAGCCTCACTGCCAAATCCTACTCGAAAGGTGTACTTAGTTTGGCAGTACTTGGTGTGTTGTGACCCAGTGTTGCTGCAGTACAAATATTGGAGGTATGAAGCCATGCACACATAACGTAACATTGAGGTTAATACCGTGCATAACGCCCGGAGTAGAGGTGCCCAAATACAGACGCCATGTTGATGTGTGGGACGTGTGCACAAAACTACTAAAAACAAAGTGCAACAAGTGGTGTGTGAAGGAAGGCGTAGAATTCAGACATGGTTGCTTGGATACAGATTTTTGGTGTTGTTGAATGATTAAGATTGTCCTTCAATCCAAAACTGAAAAGGAGGATAATTTTACGGAATTTTACTCCCGTCAAGAAAGTAACACCAAAAAATTCGCCGCAACAGGACTTGACTCCTGCACCTACCTAAGGGACAAACAAGTCGTGAGAATTCTTGTGAAGTTCAGGAATTTCTGACTCACGCTCGTCACCTTGGTAACGGGAACCTTGGCGACGGGTTTTTGTTGGTTTCCGCTCTGATGGACTTTGAGGTGGACGCACGCGTGGACATGGAACGATAAACAAGGACAGACAGACAAAGCAATCCACCCCCAATCGTGAAGAAAAGTGACCTTGGCAGTGTTTATAGTTTGAATTTGGGATTGTTATTGAGATACGAGCACGCGTGAATGAAGCGACATTTTACCTGTATTGTTGGCGGAAATAGGTGTCGGGCCAACCGCACAGTACAGCACCTCCATATTGGGACATACTCGCAGTTGGAGCACGTCTTGACTGGACTAAAGCCTAAGGGCATGTACACAGCCTCAAACTGCCAACAAAGCTCTTTAGGAGACAATATTAATTACCTCAAGGTTTCAATTGAGCACAAGTGGGAAAGTGCTGCCAAAATCGTGTGTGGATTTTTGCAAATGAGTGAAACAAGTGGCTGTGCGTTGGACTGAAGGCCTTTGAACTTCAGTATTGAGACGAGCCTCCTGTGTCACTCATCCCAAAGGCAAAAGCCTGTTTGTTTTCAGACGGATTGGGATCCAAATTTGGCAAAAAAAAGAGTTTGGATTTGTGTGTGATTCTTTTCTGGTTAGCACGTGGGTTGAGAGTGATCTCACACGTGTTTGGGTCCAGGATCGGAGTGACTGCGTAACTCTCCCCGTGGGATTTGAGGATTTCTGGATTTTTTGCGTATTTTTTACGGATTTTCCTGACTGTTCGCTTCCTCCACCCTCGTCACCATGGCGATGGAAGCGTTGGTCGGGTTCTTCAAGGAACTTCCGGATCAGAAGTGGAAGAGAGACGATGATACGTGCGATCGTCTGTCGTCCAAGTACACTGTGATACTGCTGGTCGTCTTCGGTATCGTGGTGTCTGTCGGGATATGGGTTGGAGACCCCATCAAGTGCTGGACTCCCAAACATTTTACGGATAATCATGACAAATTTACAAATTCCTACTGCTGGGTGAAGAATACTTACTACGTGCCTTTTGACGAGGATATCCCCAAGGCGTGGGAACCCCACAGGGTGATCCCCTACTACCAGTGGATCCCCTTCATCCTACTCGCCCAAGTAGGTTCAGTATGCGAGTACTACAGATGAGAGCTGTGAACCACACTGCGTGGGGAAGGACACATACGAGGGCTGTGAATTTGGTTGCTGCAGGCAGATCTGCAGATCGGCATGTAGAAACTAAAGCCGTTTTCACATTGGTGCCGTCCTTTGACGTCGACAGCAGAATTTTGACATCAACATCAAAATTGAATATGATGCCCAAATGGTGGGTATCAAAAAATCAGTCCAGACCATTCTTTGACATCAAGAAAAGTTGCCGTCGACGTCAGAAAAAGCTGACGCCGTCGTCATCAACGTGAAAACCCCTTGAATGCACAGCCCTCAGAGTTCAGTAGGGAGGTTTAGCACAGCGTCCCGTTACGTGGGTGCTGCAGCACGTGGACGTCACGTTTTCCATGCATGATGGAGACTGGAAACTTCGACGCGTTCGTGTACTGAAGGAGGGTGGGGGGGGGCGGGCGTTGTGCTCTTGCTGTCGGCGAGTAAGTGAAGCTGAGCGGCTGTGAGCCCCGAGCCCACACGTCGAGCGTTGCCAGTGACGTGCACGTCCACGTCGGGCGAGCACGTGGAAGCTTTGCTTGACCTCCCGGAGAACGTTGTGCTCTTGAGAAGGAACCCAATGTCTCTCACTGCGGGGTCCCGGAACTGCGAAAAACGTGCTGATGAGGCAGAGTTGGTGAACGTGCGCACTTTTCCGTCAGCACATTTTGTATTTACCAAACACGGTTTCTGGACCGTCAGTTGACAATGCGCCCCGTGCCCTTCGCTGGGCTTGGGGTCTCGTTGACAGGTTTATCTATGTCTGCCTGTTTATCTTCCTGGTCTGAGAGGCGAATCCAGAATATGGTTTGGGGGTCAGGCCCCCATCCGCCCGAATTCGCTGGAGGTGGCTGCCCCACTCCGAGATTCACCAGTGCATGCACGGGTTGGACCCCTGAGAGGGGCCACGCCTCAGAGCTCTGGGTGCAACCGAGATGTGGCGGATTGATTTGTTGCACAGAATGGACCTCAGAGGGAGGGCTAGAGAAGAGCCAGCTCATGACACACACACACACACACACACACACATTTCGGCTAACATGGCACGTGTCACACACACACACACACACACAAACCACCACCACCACCACCACCACCACTACCACCACCACCACCACCACCACCACCACCACCACCACCACTCTAATCTCTTCCCCCTGATTTTTCTCTCGACAGGCGATTTTCTTCTACTTCCCCTCGATCGTATGGCACTCGATGAACCAGCGCGGCGGCGTGGACGCAGACTCGCTGCTCGCTGCCGCCAACACCTTCAACAAGACGGAGAAGATGGACCACCGCGACGCTACGCTCAAGGTCATCCGCAACCTGCTCAACAGGTCAGTGGGTCAACCTCAAGGTCATTCACTCAAAAGGTCAGGCGCTCAAGGTCATCCGCAACCAGCTCAACAGGTCAGTCTCAAGGACATTCAGCTCAATAGGTCAGGAGCTCAAGGTCATCCGCAACCAGCTCAATAAGTCAGGAGGTCAACCTCAAGGTCATCTAGCTCAATGGGCCAGGCGCTCAAGGTCATCCGCAACCAGCTCAACAGGTCAGCAGGTCAACCTCAAGGTCATTCAGCTCGACAGGTCAGAAGGTCACATGAAGGTCATCCGCAACAAGGTCAATCATCTCTTGGTCAGTTGGTCATTGGTGAGGTCACCCGGCGCGCCTGGACAGTGCAGTCACCCTTTTCTGGACAGGAAGGCAAACGACCCTCGAGGTCAACATCTTTTTGTCGTGTCAGTGAGGTCAACCCAAGGTCACTCGCATCTGGCTCGAGATCCGTGAAGACTTTGAAGGATTCGGGCCTCTGGTCATGGCCCTCATCCCACAGTCTGTTCACCTCTTCATCTCTACTTCTCCTGTTGCAGGTTCCTCGTGAGCAGGAAGGGCGTCGGGAAGCAGAGCTGGAAGACCTTCTTCATACAGCGCACCTTCATGGGCCGCAGGTACGTGGTGCTGCGGGGTCCGGGGTCAAGAGGGGTGCAGGGTCGAGAAGGGTCCAGGGCCGAGAGGGGTCCAGGGCCAAGAGGTGTCCAGGGCCGAGAGGGGTCCAGAGGGGGGGGGGGGTTCAGGAGGTCTTCAGGGTTCAGGGTCGGACGAGGGAGAGAACAACAAGGGGTCGGGCCCAGGGCGCTGCTGCCCTGCCTCAGAACAGAAGATTTGTGATCTGATCGTGACGCATCGCCGTTGAAAAGATGCGGTGGAGTCCAGGGGCCGGAGGGGGGCACCGAGGTGCCTGGAAGGTCCAGGGTCGGGGGTGGGTGGGAGAACAGCGAGGGTCGGGCCTGAGTGAGCTGAGGGACTGCCTGAAAAAGCAACAGACATGTGATTGCGGTGCTGCACCGCCAAGTACCGGTGAGAACCGGCAAGTACTGGCAAGTACTGCGTTCTCAGTGGCGGAGCCTGGCAAGCGCAAATTTATCTGCTTTGGGGACTCGCGTCAAACAAACGACTACAAAATATCACTTTGCATCGCAAAAAAGAAATGAGCTGTGTGTTCTTGAATTTGCATGTAAAGCGAATCTTTGAAACGTATGTGGCTGGTTTGTACCCCTGAATGTGATGTTTGTGCGCAGAGCCAAAGATTCCATCAGTGAGTGCCCAGGCGAGCGAGGTTTTTCCTCAGACTGATGAATGATGCCACGTCAAGCTGAAGAGATGTATCGCTCTTTGTGTTTGCTTTGGAAAACGAAAGAGAAAAAGCGAACTGGCAGTTTCAGGCAAGGACACATCAGGGCCTCACACCTCCCTCAGCCACACACATCATTCTCCTCACTCTCCATGCAGGGACGATCCGACCCAATTTTAGGGCACTTCAAAATTTGATGGCATTTGTTTACTTAAAACACACAACCTCAAAGTTTTCCTGAACCCACTTCTTGGTTGTGTCCAAAACTTCAAACCAGGAATGTTCAGACCTGTCGAGTTACAAAAGGACAAGCAAGTTCAGCTTTCGAGTTCGTGTTTCAATTTGTGCAAAACCCATGCAAAAAGAACGGTGAATGTTGCACCTGTTGTTTATGGGTTCAGGCACAAGGATTACATCATTGAGAGGGAGGTGTGTGGGCTTGATGTATGCGTGCCCGAGTCAGGACCGTGACCATATCCTTCACGCTTGGATTGGCTGAGTCCCTCAAGCCAAATGGCTCCACATAGGATCATGTGTTGCGTTCTACAGAGACGTGCACGACTCGTCCAGTGGAGTCGCTTTTGACTTGTAAAAATGGACACTGCGCCAATTAGGAATGATGTCTGCCGTCGTTGATGGTACACCAGGCGAGTTGGGCGCACAGCCATGCACCCAGAACTGGTGGATATCTGAAGTCACAGGGAAGCGTCCATTCGGACTAAAGATTCAGCCAAAGCTGCTTGTTCTCCCGTCGCATATGAAGGCACCTTCGCCGTGGAGATTTTGACCTCAGATTTCAATACATGTTCGCAGTCACGGCCGGTGAAAATTTTTGACATTCAAAAGTCGCAAACGTGTCCGAGTCAGGTCGCTTTGAAATTGAACGGCACCCGCACGCCACAAAGCTCTTTGTTCCCATAAAGGCTCAATTGAAACGGTTGTCTCTTCCCACTGTCATTTCCCCCATTCCTGCGGTCAGGGGGCGGGCTGTGGGGGGCTGCGGGGGGCGGGCCTCGGAGGGTGCGGGGGCGGGCCTTGGGGGGCTGCGGGGGCGGGCCTCGGGGGCGGGCTGCGCTTCTGCCCCCGCGATACGTCACCACAGCCCCGGGAACATCCGGGACCAGAACGACGGGAGTGGGGAGGGTGGCATCAAGGGGAGACCCAAACCCAAGGCGAGAGGTCAACCCCTACGGCGTTTGTGGTGAGCATGCAATACACAGATGTGAAGGCAAAACTTGGCGTCAATGGCCCAGACCCTGGATCCCACCCCACCACAAACCCCCTGATCCTTCGGCTGTTCAACAGGTCAAAGGTGAAGCCGTAAAATAAAGTTAAAGTGCCCGTGTAATACAGGTAGCGCAATTTGGAAAATGTCCTCGACAGGGATTGAACCAATTGAAGGGGACACCAGGGTCATTGTGTGGGGTTCCGAGAAAATGTTGACGAGGCAGCGTCTGTTGTGGTTGCAGCGCGGAACTGGGAAGAAATAGCAAAAACATTAAAATTTTGTCAAGTCCATAACTTTTTGTTGCGGGTCCAATGGCCAACAGACATTTCATCAAGGAACGCGTGATAATGTGGGAACCTCCAGTGGGGAGATGCTAATATGTATCCAGGTTGTATGGGCCGTATCCAAGCGATTCGTCACCCAGCAACCGTGACCAACGACGTTGTTTCCGGGTCCATCTGAGTTGCGCTGTTGCTAAAAACGGAACTTCCTCTCAGAGTCCCGGCCGTTTGAATCCCAGCCATATTTGGGGTGTGTGGAACAGGTGAAAAGAAATGGTGAATGTTCATTGTAAAGTTGTGAGTGGGAAAGCAAAGCACGCCTGCACCACGTAACGCTACGTATACAAGATTTGTTTGCAACGTGGGCAAAGGATTATCTCTTCCTTTGTCTGCATGCTAACTCCTTTTTGGGTTTTTACATTGGGTGACGCGCGGTCGTTTCTTTTGGCTGACGTTTGAACACCAATCATTAGGCAGATTAAGCACGACGTTTGAAATCACCTGTCGGAGCCCCGTCGCATCAACGTCGCATCAAAATTGCTATTTCGACATTCACACGTCGCGTCGGTGACGTGACGTTCAGCCGCTTTCAAACGTCGTGCTTAATCTGCCTATTGGTACAGCGCGTCACCAATGTGAAAAGCGCTTTTCCATGGAAACTCCACTCTGTAAACCCACAGAAATCAAAAATAAATACGCCATGATGGAGCTGAGGTCCCACCGACCAAACCACGCTGATGTTCGTGGGTTGAGGCCCTGACGTGATGAGAAAATTTAAAATCCAGAGGGTGGGAGAGTGATGTGTGTCACCAGAGGAAATGGTCGTTTTCAAGTGTAAATCTCTGTGTAAAAGTTACAAACTCTCAAGTTTGCATCCTCATCTCAAGACCATTGCGGCTGAGTTCACACTGAATGCACCAAGACGTTGCCATGGCGATGCCCATTTCACACTGCGTGCGTCCTGCGTTGCGTCCCTGCACATGCAGTGAGCGCTGGACTTTCCCTTGTAAAGCAACACAATACGAGTACAAAGTTCTGATGTTTGACGCAAATAAGGACGCAGCGCTCGGGGTTTGATGCAGGGGCGTAACGCCCGTAGCGTGAAACAGGCCTGACGTCAACCCCACAGTACTCGTAGAGGAATACCTTTCTTTAGATGCAACGCCTGGGTGAACAGACCTGCCACACGTAAACACCATGTCACTGTGAATTTAAATGGAGCCTTTTGAATGCGAGAAAAAAAGTTTGATCAAATGTAGATTAGAAATTCGACCTGAGAGCACGTATCACTGCACCACGACAACAGCGCCACTTCCAGGGGGTTCACACACCACAGGCAGTCGTAAAAGACTTAGATCAACAGAGTGTGAAGTGTTCAAGGCTGAGATTGGGCCAGTGCCTGAGAAGTGAGCAGCACACTCACACTGACAACGTGTGTGTGTGTGTGTGTGTGTGTGTGTGTGTGTGTGTACACGTGGGAGTGTGTGTTGCAGACCGTCCATGAGCAGGGGGCGTGCTGTGTGTGTGTGTGTGTGTGTGTGTGTGTGTGTGTGTGTGCATGTTTGTACGTGTGTCTGTGTTGTCCGAGATTGAAGGCAAACCCCACCCTCCCAATCTCAACTCAACGTCGTCCATAAGCACGTGTGTGTGTGTGTGTGTGTGTGCGTGTGTGTGTGTGTGAGTGTGTGTGTGTCTGTGTGAGTGAGAGTGTGAGTGTGTGTGTGTGCATGTGTGTGTGTGTATTGTCGTCCGAGATTGAAAATCTTGCTCACCCAATCTGGACGTGATGTGTCTCCACATGTATGACCTGTGTATCTGTATGTTTCCTTCTCAGATTCGGCGCGTACCTGACCGTTCTCTATCTCACGACCAAGATCCTCTACTTCGTCAACGTCGTCGGGCAGCTGTTCCTCCTCAACTCCATACTCGCCACCAAGTACTCCATCTACGGCATCGAGGTCAGTACGTCGGCGTGGACGTGGACGTTGTGGGCGTGCCGTGACGTGTGCGTCAGTGGTGAGGCATGCAGGGAAGTTGTGAGGACGTGAGGTGACGTGGACGCAATTGATCAGAATGGGTTTGTTCAGCTGTGGGTGCAGGGCGTGTGTGTATGTATATGCGTGTGCGCCTTTTGTTCACACGTCTTTTAGTGTGTGTGTGTGTGTGTGTGTGTGTGTGTGCGTGTTTGTGTCACACGTATACCAGTGTGTGTGTGTGTATTTTGCTTTCACGTCTTCCAGTGTATGTGTGTGTGTGTTTGTGTCACACGTATACCAGTGTGTGTGTGTGTGTGTGTGTGTGTCTTGCTCACACGAAAACCACCGTGTGTGTGTGTGTTTTGCTCACACGTATACCAGTGTTACCAGTGTGTGTGTGTGCGTGTGTGTGTGCGCCTCATCCTCAGCACGTCTTCCCCACACAGGTGATCCAGTGGCGGATGCAGGACCGGGACTGGCACAACTCTCCGCACGACACGTTTCCTCGCGTCACCATGTGCGACTTCAAAGTGCGGCGCCTCGGCAACGTGCACCGCTACACCGTGCAGTGCACCCTCCCCATCAACCTGTGAGTGCACCCTGTATGTGAGTGCACCCTTCCCTGTCAGTGCACCCTCCCCATCAACCTGTGAGTGCACCCTGTATGTGAGTGCACC
>JAAUXT010029564.1_pt1 | contig 12204 bp, 12 predicted proteins | sample 7278171 | NCBI WGS metagenome assembly JAAUXT01 (sample SAMN14350112, study PRJNA611818) | marine sediment metagenome | isolation source: surface marine sediment (1.8m) | place: French Polynesia: Moorea | collected 2018-08
GCAGCCGGAACACAGTTGACTGAGAATAACTGTCCTGATTGAAGACCTGTTTCATCTGTGCAAAAGTCTTGGCAGGTGGATTCCCCAGTCTCATGGAAAACCAGATGCAGACATGCTGGATGGTTCGCAGGGGAAGTTCTTCCGAAATCCCAGCACGTTTTGACATGTTTGCGGATCAACAGCAGAACGTTTTTGCGCACAGGGCTCTATGAATGACTCAGTACTTGCCCTCCAAATTGCGCAATTGCACTCCAAGAGCGCACAGCTGTAGTCTTCATTTGCGTGCAGATCGGCACCAGACAATTGCCTTGAACATGATAATTCCTAAGACATTTGGATACAGCCTCGTATACAAGACAGAAGTCACAACGGCGAAAAACTCGTGCATGTTTTGTACAGTCACTCTGGTGGTCTCTCTCTCTTTCTTTCTTTCTTTCTTTCTTTCTTTCTTTGTGTGTGTGTGTTTGTGTGTGTGTGTGTGTGTGTGTGTGTGTGTGTGTGTGTCGACATTGGGACTGGAAGGGTCGGGTCACAACATTTTTTCAGGTCAGGAGGGTCTGGTCTCAAAATGTTGGGACTGGTCAGAATTGTAACTGATCATTTTCCACCTGTCCATTTTGGGACTAGACCAAGCCAATTTGTGGGGTGTAGAGTCCAGTCCCAAAAAGCACAAAATTTTGAAAACCTCTGAAAAGTATTCAGGAACTAGCAGCAAATGTTCGTCGAGTTGTTTTTTGAAAGGGTTGTTCTCGATTTTAGTTTGTAACGTGATGAGGATTTGTGTGTGATTTCACGAGGTACGTCCCAGTTGAAGGGCCGAACTGAAATGAATCCTTGCGATCACCCTGAGAATGCTTTAGAAATGGGAATCGCGTATTGACAGAAGGTTCGTCCCTCAGGTGCAACTCTATTCTCACCAGTTTAACGAACAAACTTCACTCTCTGCTGACACGGGGAGGGATCTGTTGAAAAGCTATCTACCAGCATTAAACAAAGGTCAGATCTTTTAATGCAGTTGTATTATCAAACAGTGCGCTCAAGTCATGCTAAAATGAACAGTGATCCATGGTTGGGTAGATTTCAAAAGGGGCTCGGTGCAATAAAAGGGGCATATTTCTTCAGCTCCGATGAGGATAACCTTCCAGTGCTCGTGTCACAGGAGACTGGAGGGAACAGTTATTAGTAGCACTTAATTTTTTCAGAGGCAGGCTCCAATCGTGACTCTCTTTTGCTGTTTTGTTTTGTGAGATGGAGTGGTGGTGGTGACTTCAGCACCTTGTCAAGGGCAATTTATGTTCAGGGAAGCGAATGACAAGTGATGATTTAGCTAGTGCTGTGTGAGGAGGATCGGCCTGGGGCCACCGTGGCGACTTCAACGACGGAATGCTGCAGATGGAAGTTGTGCTCTTGAGAGGGGCGTTGGAGGGTTGTCGCCATCACTTTAAAAAGAGCAAAACCCTTTGATCCGGCGGAATCTTCGGTAGACTGACGTCTGGTAGGTGCCTTTGAGACTGAGGCTCAGATTGAGCGAATGCGGCACCGCACATGTGGAGTGGATATTGCGCATCAGTTTCGTCAATAAAGTACATGTATCACTCTCTGAAAACCAGGAGACCATCATCGTCTATCGTCTAAAGACAAAGCAGGAGCTACTCAAAACTTGAGCCACGAGGACGTAATATTTCAGCAGAAAACACCAACATTTGCTGATCAACTGAGACCTCGAGTTCGGATATTCGGATGATGAACCTCTCGGGAAAATGAGTCAACAGTTTTCGTCCACTTGCAAAGACCTGGTCCCGAGGGAGGCTCCGGACGCGAGAGGGAAGGATCCGCTGGTGAACTGGCTGCACAGCAGGGGGCGCGGCAGCGCTCCGCTTCGCTCCCTGTCCGCAGCGAAGGAGCTGCACAAACTCGCGAACCCAGTCGGTAAGCATGCAGAGCGACCCTGCGCTGGAGCAAAGGGACGAGACTCAAATGTTGATTTTGTATCGAGCGAGACTGTGACTGAAATAGTGTTCTGTATTCTGGTTCCTGAAATTGGGGGTCTCAACATTTCCGTGAGCCTTGCCTGGGCGCTGGATCGGAAATCTGATGGAGGCAGGCAATGACCCAAATGTCTGAGGCGGACAAGTATGAACGAAGAGCAGGGTGAATGTTCCAAGATTGTTGACTTCGGATGGTCAGACCTGCATTTTGCAACTCGAGTGATTGTTTTCAGACCGAGGGTTGTTCCATTTTCGGCAGGGGAACAGGGCCAAGTCCACACATCCAGGTCTGTGGGTCGGTGGTTGGATTTTGACAACACTGGCTCACTGGATTTGAGCCCAGTCTGACAGGCTTTGTAAAACACGCACACGCACACATGTAATACACACACACACACACACACACACACACACACACACACACACACACACACATCACCAAACCGGCCCAGCTGACTAAATTGCCTTCAACAAGGTGCATCATTCTGTTTGTGGGTCCGTGGGGCTGTGCTTTGGTATTGCTTCACAGAGGATGGTACTTGAGCTGTCAAATCAATTTTGAAGATGCTGCAAGAAACCCTAATCTGGATTTCTCGCATTTCAAATTTATGTCAGGGGAAGCATGTTTTTCTTGAGAATGCACTGACCCGTTTTGAATCACGAGGATCTTCTTTTCAAAAACTTCAATTCAATCAAGGTGCTCTTGGTCGTCCAAGCATGCAGATTTGTAAATCTTATGCCAAGTGACAATAGCAGTCTTGTCATTCGGGGGAAAATTGAATTTGAGCAGTGCATGGTTTTAGTGATTACCACCACTCGATCCCGGAGTGTCAACTGTGCGCCCCCCTGCTGAAAGGAAACAAGAGCCCAAATTGTTCGGTGGGACACAAACACGGTGCAACTCCAGTGTTTTGAAGACACAACAGAAGGGATCGTAAATTTGATACACCAAAAGACTTTGACTGATATTTCAGATGTTATCTGTTTGCTGAGCGCAGTAAAAGTGCCTGAATAAGCGATGTTTCATCGTATTCTCTCCACCTGTCGAGAATAACACAAGAACGACGTCTTTTCTCGTTTCCGTTTGCTCGAGATGTGACCAGTTGCTGCCCACAACTGAATCCAGATGAAATCCAGTTGAAAAGACACGAAGTTTCACACCCTTTTGCGTAAACAAAGTCAGGGAAAAGACAGTGGAAAATAATGTGGAAAAGATGGATCGTTCATTGCGACTTCACCCTCTTGAATGAAATTTTTTGCGCAGAATCAGAGAGCAACCAGAAATGATACTCGGTGGACGTCGTTGTACTGAGATCACAGGTGTACGACAAAGCAAAAGACTGCGGATCTAACAAAGGGTCACGGGAGGCAGTCGAAGCTGAAGCTGTGGACAATTAACAATGGGAAACGAAAATGATTTCCTGGCAGAAAACAAGAGGAGCGGACGGGGGTCGCGGGAGGACCTCACTCCCTCCACCCGCTCCGTCCCTACATGTGAGAAAACTTTTGATCAAGAAGATAGACCTTGCGAGTTGGAGATACGTTCAAATGGTGCTGAAAAAAGCACAACTGATGACTGTGCGGCCTGAAACACGCAGAGAAAGACGATTCGTCTCTTGTGTGTGCAGATCAGTCCAGACAAAGATTCAAACTTGATGCTTTCACAAGAGTGACCACCAGTGTCTGTGTGCGAGCAACACAGCAACATCAAATTTATGCTTTCCCTGCCGTGGGTGCTGAGTGTTGATGCAATCTGTGCGTCTATGCAGAGACCAAGGTCCTGGCTGGGCACAGGTCACAAGACTGGCAACTGGGATTCACCTGTTTCTGCAGGTGCCAAAGCCATGAAGGTCTGGCGAGTTTTGAGTCCATTCTGAAACTCACGATGGGTGACCGAGTCAGATCTGAGCTGGGAATCTGTCAGTGCGATCCGTTTCTGAGATTTTAAATTCAAGTCCTTTGCAGTGACCTTTTGGCCCAGGGCCTCTTTGACTCTTGTGTGCTACATTGCTTGGTGTGTTGCCCTGGAGCAAGATTCAAAACTTTGCGCACACCTCTCGCCTCCCCAAAAAGTCCCCACCTAGATGAGCCTCCATTGAGTGTGCCGATGCCAAACTCGAAATAACTCGGATGCGGTGCTCGTGTGTGCGAAGCTTTATGCATTTGCGCATCAGTACGGTGCGAAGATCCTCTGAGGCGCGGTATTCTTGAGTACAAAAGTGCTTTTCAGTGTGAAACTCAGCAAAACTTCTCACTTTTTTCGCTCAGTGCTGTTTTGCAAATATTTTGTTTCATGTTCTTTCCAAGGAACTGTGTCAGTTGGGCTGAAATATGAGGTAATGTGCCCTCGTCCCACAACGGTAAACAAGCTCCTCAAATGTCTTGTGTAATAAATCTGTGTTTTGTTTTTTCTTTGCAGAAAAGAGTTTGAAGAAGTGTCAGAGCAACAGATGCGACACCGCTAACTATGCGACCAAGGTAAGCCTGGCTCCTTGTGTGGTCTGCGATCATCGGGAAGCCGATCAGGCCGAATCTTCCAAACTCAGTTCCTGGCTGTTTTCATTCCCAGTGCTCTCGTACATGTACGAGTACTCAAGAGTCTTTTGCCCAGAATCTCTAGCGAGTGAATCTGCCATGAAAACAACTGCAGCTTGTCTTGGTTTTGTTGTGATGCAGATTGAGTTTGCATGCAACGACTGGTGCGACTCGTCGATAACGATCAGTTGGTCAGAATTTTTGCAATTGTTGAGTTGCCCATTCTGTCACCATTGGCAGACCTGAACGTGGAAGTTTTTTTCCTCTCTTCGATGACGTGTGTGAGTGATAGTGAGTGGCTGCCTCCGAAAGTGCATGTTCACACTTTTGAGCCGTATGATCGAATTGAAGTGGTTCAAAGTGCTAATGAACAACACGGTGTATTTTATGCTTGTATTTATTGAAATTTGAAAGTGTCCCTGCTACTTGTACACAATGAGCATACAGAGCTGTATTGGGACGTATTGCCGTGATGGCACTCAGCCCAATGTCTGCAGAACAACCGCAGTAAATTCCTTCCCATAAAAATGTCCGGCTTATCACTTTTCATGCCTCGAAAAGCAGAATACTGTTGTCGATAGCATTGTGGTGAGGAAAACACTCTCATGGCAACAGCTCCACCCAGGAAATTTGTTCATATACTCGTACGGTAGCGAACGGTTGTCAAAAATTTAACAGGCAGAAAGTGACCAAATGAAAATTCTTTCGCTTGAGGAGAAGCTCGAGTCTCAAACCGTTCCAATGTTTCGTATGGAAGGAATACTTTTCAAAGACTTCTTCGAAGATGAACTTGACGAACTGGAGAAGATACCTGTGAGTATCTTTGACACCCTTTTGAGCTGTGTCAATTTGAACTGAACGTTCCCAATAGTCCGCCCAAAAATATTCCTTGGTCTTTGACAAAGCTTTGAGAGCCATGCGTTGCTTCTCAGATGGATAAATGTCAAGTTGACCGCAGGTTTGGCGAGGTGATCACACGAAAATCTCCTTTCGTTTCTGGTTGAAGACACCGTGCTGTTAACTTGATGGGGTGCGTGTCTTCAGGCGGTGGTGTCTTCTGAAAACACTGCGTGCTTTGTTCGGCATACTGTGGGAATATTTGTTTGGCACTGACCGTTAGATTCCCGAAGAAGAAAGGACCAAAAAAGGAAACTCCGATTTCAAGTCGCAGCATTCAGTCTTGAATATCGTTCTCGCTGCAAGAATGGGAATTTTAAGCGTTCGACCGTGGATGGGACAAGAATTTGTGGAAAACTCTTGGACTTGGTTCCCTCTTCTTTGTTTGGTTGAGGAAAGGCGTTGTCATCAGAGAGGAAGGAAGGTGATGGACTGAGATACATGTACATGTACCTTGACGTGTGTCACTTCTGTTGACAACTGGCAAGATGAACCGTTGTGTGGGACGATCAGAAGAGGACAGTCGTGTCGTGTCTTGAATTGGGTTTCGACTTCCAAAGTTACGAGTCAACAACTTTGCAAGGTACGTGGGCAGGCTAACTTGCACAAAAAATGTGCGAAATGACACTTTTGTTTTTCTTGCAACAGCTAAATGAGGTTTGATGGCGGAGATGTGACTGCTTTTGATTTCTTGTCAAAATTATGTTCAGCACTTACGACAGAACAATCCCTGCAGAGCCCGATTCATCTCCCACGATCTTGAAGTCCTGTACTCGTTTTTCCTGAGCGACAAGAAGAGAAGGAACCAGCGGAACAAAGTGGTTGAAAAAGGCACAATCGCAAACCAAAAGAAACTTCGAATCAACCAACCGACAGAAAAGTCACGCAATGGCTGAAGCTTTCAATCATATTTGTTCTTTTGTGCGTCAGTTTTGACAAGAACAAGTTTAAAAAATGCAGATTATGCGAACGACTTTGCTGCGGTGGCTATTCTTTGCCTTTGAACCGTTTTGAACCTCTTCCCAACATTATAGTAGCCAAATTGTTACACGATCTCACCTCAAAGAGCAAATTTAGTCAAACAGTGGAAGCTATTTGCAAGTCAGCCAAGGTCAGCTCGCAAAACTTTTGAAGTTGTGCACCATTGACTTCAAAATATATTACGAGATTTGTGGAGGTCGAAAAGGCTGGTTTTTCAGTGCGCCGTTGAAACATCTGGGTTGAGATGAGTGCTGAGAATGCCGAGTGCTTTATTTTTTTGGTGTGTGTGTGTGTGAGAGAGAGAGTGAGAGTGAGTGAGTGAGAGAGAGTGAGTGAGAGAGAGTGAGAGAGAGAGTGAGAGAGAGTGAGAGAGAGAGAGAGTTTGAGAGAGAGTGAGAGAGAGAGAGTGAGAGAGAGTGAGTGAGTGAGTGAGTGAGTGAGTGTGTGTGTGTGTGTGTGTGTGTGCGCGCAAACTGGTGGGGTTCCTTTTGACTTTCCAACCGTCCTCGAGTTTTGCTGTGGACGGTTCAGAACGAACCAGCAAACTTCGTTGTGGGGTCAAGACAAGTGATAATGATGCAGAGATCGCGTGCTTTCTGATCTCTGATTTTCGTTTTGGGGGGAGCAGCGGAAAGATGTCTGAAATGGTCTGAAAACTTCTGCTTCGGGTCCTGTCAGACAAGCGTCAGAAAACGACTTGTCCGAAGGTCTCGTTTGGCTGCTGACTCGCACAACACCTCCCTGCGTCCCAAAGTCATTTGGGGCAAAAACAAACACTCGTATTTTTCACTGGGATTGGTATTCATTTTCATTTTGCGTGGACGCCGTGCTTGGACACAAACCAAAACGGAAATTGTCACGGTCCTAGAAATATGCGCCGTCGTGCAAGGCACGTATGTGTTTGGAACATGCTATCTTGTAATTAGCAAAACAGTAGCCAGAAGCGACGGACACATACATCTATTGTTCGTTTGTGCATCTCGACCTTATTTTTCTGTTCTTCTTGCTTTTTGACTTTTGGCAAGAATGTCATCTGGAAGACGGAATAACTCCGCGTGTCGCTTCTTGGTGTGGAACACACGTGGTGGCGTTTTCGTGAGTGGGGTTTTCTCATAGTTCAAGATGCAGAGGTTTCACACAGATACTGACATGAAGATCTGTTGTTTTGACGCGCAAGCGCGCGCGTTTGTGTGTGTGTGTGTGTGTGTGTGTGTGTGTGTGTGTGTGTGTGTCTGTGTGTGTGTGTGTGTGTCTGTGTGTGTGTGTGTGGCTGGGTGGGTGGGTGGGCTTTTGGGTGGGTGGGTGTGGGTGTGTGCAAACTGGTGAGGGACCCTTCGTGCAGAAGAACCGCGAGCATTTTGGCGCCTAACAGGTCTTCACAAAACTCACACAAGTCACAAGCAAGTTGATTCTCAAGGTCTGCTTGACAAGCATGACAAATCAAGTTGACTGTGAGTGCTCAAAAATGTAACGGTAAATCAGATGTCACCCAAGGTGCCGGAAAATGCCACGTTAGATTGGAGTCCGATATCCCCCTCTTTAGAGAAGCTTCTGCCTTTCCAAGTGGCATTGCTGCAGGCTCTTCCTGGAACCACCCAGCACTCACTATTGCGCCCCAGACCACCTGACTCATCAGTTTGTCGTACACCCAGCAAGGGCACTGCAAGACGGGTCAGCAAGACAGAATACGGAGGTTGCAAAACGTAGGATTTGCGTTGCAAGTTTGAGATTTGTGCGCAAACTACGGAGAGAGGGAAGAACTGAGGAAATAGAAGTGAAAGGGAAAAGGAGCTCTGAAAGGGACAGTGCATGACGGATTGGTTCCCAGTGTCACGCGAAGACCAGAGACATCTGACTGGCTGGCCTCGCCCCAATCGGAATCGTGAATCGTGAAAACGTTCTGGCTGCTCCCTGCTACGTCGAGCGACCCACAATATCCAGCTACTGGTAGAACCAGCCCTGGACCCCCGTGAGAAGTGCGCAAAACACCACCGCGTCTTGAGCCTGTTGTTGGCCTTCACAAGAAAGACCTCTTGTTTCGGTGACGAAACTGCCTGCTTTCTTCAATGACTAAACTGTTGCTCCAGTCCAGGGAAACAACCAGAACTGGTGTTGTTCAAGTTGGCTGGAAGAAGGTTAGGTTCGTCAAAGCTGTTCACCCTCTTCATGATCACGCATTCGCAAAAGACTTCTTTGCCTTTTGTGACGTGAACGCTTTGTCATTTTTACGTGACTTTTATGTCGCTTGTACTGACTGGTATTTGGGGCAGAGTCAACTTGGGATGAGACAGTTGAAGAAAATCCTTGTTGGTGGCGGTGTTCTCAAGAATAAAGACAAAGTCTGCTACCGGGATTGTTCTTGAACTGGAACATGAAATCAAGTGCTTGTACTGAACTTGAAGAACAAGACATGAAAAAGGTGGGTCAAGTGAAACTCCCAGTTCAATATCGCGCAGACAACAAGGGCACCTTCGACAGAGTTAGGAGCGATTCTGCACCTTTGTTTTTGGTTGTGGTTGAAACAAAACTTTCCTGGAGAACAAACGCCATTTGGATACAAATTGACAGACCATTCAGTGAGAGGAGTGCTGCTGTCGTCAGGTTTGTCCAAGTTGATACCTTTTTCCGGTGGGGCGGGGGGCACAAGGTTCGTTGTATTGACAAGAAAATAATCAATTTCGCTTCTTTTCCCAAGAGTTGAAGGGACATACTCAACCATTTGGGCTTTGGTTTCTTCCATCAAGGGTGTTGCAGAAAAACGAGGTCTGTGCCGAAAGTTGTACCTTCCGTGCACGCGCACTGGACCAACTTGACTCGGATCCGGAACTCCCTGTGTTCGGACGTTAAAATCGCCAGAAAGCGTTGTGATATCGTGTCGAAACCCTGGACTTTTATGGAAAAAAAGCAGAGTTGTGATTCAACCAGATCCCTGACGCAGGATGAGTTCGTGTGCACACATTGTACGCCACAAGGTGACACAACAGCAAAAGCCTGTGCAAATTCACTCCCAACAGGTGTCAAAAGATGAAGTTTGCATTGTTCTGAAAACCTCGTTCCGCCAATAAGAACGAGGCTCTGGTGTAGTTCTGAAGAAACAGCACCAAGGTCAAATTTTCCTGAAAATTAATGCGAGATTTTTTTGTGGAAATGCATGGCAGAATTGGGAAGTTTCCCAGGTGAATATGATGTGGTTTATTAGCATCACAATGACGCGCTGGTTGGAGCACCTGGCCTCCCGCTTGAGGGGAATATGTCACTGTGTCCTTTGTTTGTGTTTGAACCGAAAATTTCATTGCAGTTATATATTCAGCAATGAGAGGACAAATTGGTGATGTGGAGAAAACAGGTGGGTTGGCTGAATTTTTGTAAACCTTTCCTTTTTTTGGTTGGTTTGCCTTTTGGTTTGCGTTTCAGTCTTTCAGTTTTCCAGGGTAAGGTTTGGATCATTGAGAACTGCACGTGAAAAACTGCGACAAATGTGACTTTGACTTGCACAGTTTAAAGACAAATTTCCAATGTAGCGTGTGATGTCTTCTTGTACTCGTTGGTCGTGTTTGCTGAACACTGGCACCTTTGCTGGGTGAACAGCGCAATGGTCAGTTTGTTTGCTTCTCACACATGTATGCGTGTGCAGAAGAGATCGCGTACACACGAGGGTTAAATATGTGTACCAAGCTCATTACTTGACGAGGACTTTGTATTGATGTTTGTTCTTGGTGTCTAGCCAAAGAGAGGAGAACCAGGGACATGTTCTTGTGCACATAAAAAGTCAATGCAACGTGGACAAGGTGTGGAAAGCCTTGTGAAAACCAAGATCTGGTGTACTCACCATAAATCAACATCGCACGTGTACCGGTACTTTTCCGACCAGAATCATTGTCTCTCACATGCACGTTGTGAACGCCTTGCACGAGAACGTCTTGGTGTGCTCGCAGCTGGTTTCGTAAACGCTCTATGATGAACAGCTTTTTTACGTGTGTGAGAAAGCGCACGACGAAAAACACTGTGGAGGAGTCACGAGGGGGTAACGTACCAGTTTCGCGAGTCCCCCACGTTTTGACGAGTTTGGTGTCTGACGACAGGGTTCTGGCACAACAAAAGTGGTCCCTGTGAAATCACAGTGACAGTACTTTTCAAGACCATTGGTTGCGGAAAGAGTTGTGTGATTCAACAGGAACTTTTTGTGACCGCATGGTTGTGGAAATAAATGTTCACAGCGCTGACTGAGTTCACTGAGCTCGGCCCGGATGGTTCTCCTGGGACTTGGCCGCTGCAAGAGTCCAAAACCCGTCCACACGTCTCAAAAGGGATTGCTCAGGTTGAAAACCCACGAACGAGTCGCTTGTGATGTGGTGCGACTGTGTAGTGACGGGAGGTGTGGCACAGACGAGTTTCAGCACATGTGTGCGAATCTGGGAGAAGACAGGGATAACTCAACCAGAACCACGAACCAACCCGACAAACGTGGATCAGTTGTGCGAAAACGGGAACGGCCGTTTGGCTTTCCCAAAATATCTGTTGTCACTTCAGTTTGTTGCCGAAAGAAAGATGTTTGTGACAATATTTTTCTCCACAATTTTCGCAGTTGTCCGAAATTTCCGAGACATTGTCTTGAGCACGGGAAAATTTGGTTACGAATGGGCTTCGCGACCAGTCTTCCGGAAGTACAATGGGACAAGGCTTCTGTGTGTGTGTGTGTGTGTGTGTGTGTGTGTGTGTGTGTGTGTGTGAGCTTTAAAAACGCCTTCAGTTGCTCCCAACACTCGCATTGTGCTCCAACTCACTTGTTGTCCGAGTAACAATGGACAATACGACAGGGGACTTCAGCTTGAATGGCGGATAATATGTTGTCGAGTGGAATGATTTCTGTTGCACGAGTGTGACGCGCAATAAAATCGAAATTAAATCGGACCCTCTGTTAGCACATCAGGTCAGTGATCTACTCACCTTGATGACACATCTCTTGATTGTGCTGTCAGGGTTCATCCATTGGTAGCGTGATGCGACTGCAAGATCGCACCACGTCGTCGCGTCGCAAGGACATGGAGGTCATCCACGAGTGAGCGATAGCGAACGAGTGCGTGACCTGTGTGTCCGCGGGATGCGACAGGCGTGCGACGAGCATGTCGCATCACACTACTCATGTGTGAAGTCACATCGACGGACGGTGGACGCTGTGACCTGAGCGGTGTGTCGACCTACATGTGCGATCACTACTCAAATGACCATACAAAAGAGTCGCACTGACCTCATTTCTCTCATAACCAGTTTGACTTTCATTGAGAGCGTGTCCAGTGACGTTACTTTGAGTTGACTAACTGAAGTGTGGTCGTCATGTCTGACGACTCGTCGGCAGAGTCTGTTTTCGAGGAAGACACAGATTTTCCGTGTTCACAGATGGACCAAACTTTCCAGAAAATCAACTTCAACCCTGAATCAGAGTGAGTAGTTGAGATTTTTATTCAATTGTGTCCTTGACGGACGTAATTTGGATTTTTCAGTTTGCAAAATCAATTTTTTGGATTTTCTGTCGATCTTTGGGGAATCCCCGGAAGTAGCATTGACGTCATTTTGCGTGCCAAGCCTTGTTCTGAGTTTGAGAGCCTCATTCTGAAGCCAATTTTTACGTCGGTAAATGTGTTTTTTTCCATGTTAAAAATTCGTTCTTAGCATTGAAATTTCGTGAGTGAACACCAAATATGACCTTCAATGTCGCTGTGATGTTTTTGAGTGGAAATTTTGTTTGAAAGTTGAGATTTTTGGTTGGTGGGTGACCGGGTCTCCCGACGTAAACAAACCAGCC
>JAAUXT010039832.1_pt1 | contig 12204 bp, 7 predicted proteins | sample 7278171 | NCBI WGS metagenome assembly JAAUXT01 (sample SAMN14350112, study PRJNA611818) | marine sediment metagenome | isolation source: surface marine sediment (1.8m) | place: French Polynesia: Moorea | collected 2018-08
GATATAGCTTGGCAGCTGCGGCAGGGTCAGGCCCTGCGTCCGATGCGAAAAGGGGCGCCCCCCGGTCTGCTCTTTCTGGATGACGAAGCGGGTGAAGTCGATGGATGCCCGCCGCAGCCGCGGCGGGGTGCCCGTTTTCATGCGGCCCATCGTGAAGCCCAGCTCATGTAGATGATCCGGCAGGGCGTAGCTGGCGAATTCACCCGCGCGTCCGGCCTTGAAGGTGCTGTGACCGATGTGCACCAGACCGCGCATGAACGTGCCGGCGGCGATGATGACGGCATCCGCCTGGTAGCCGAACCCGGTCTGGTCCACGACCCCGACCACGGCCCCGTCCTCCACCACCAGACGCTCGATCATGGCCTGCTTGAGTTCGATGTTGGGCGTCTTTTCAAGCAAGTGCTTCATCACGCCGTGATAGCGGGACTTGTCGTTCTGGGTGCGGGTGGAATGAACGGCCGGGCCTTTCTTGGTATTGAGGGTGCGGTATTGAATGGCCGTCTGGTCGGTCACGTGGGCCATCACGCCGCCCAGGGCGTCGATTTCCTTGACGAGCTGCCCCTTGGCCATGCCGCCGATCGAAGGACTGCAGGGCATGGCCGCGACTTTGTCCAGATCGATGACGGCCAGGAGCACCTGGCAGCCCATGCGTGCGGCCGCCATGGCCGCTTCGCAGCCGGCATGGCCGGCTCCCACGACGATGACATCGAATTTTCGGGTATACAGGGCCATACAGACGCTCACCCACGTCCTTTTGAGAGCGCGGAAGCGGACAGCGGCCGCCAGCGATCATCTTCGCATCGCCGGCCGGGGGCTTCCCTTCCGTAAAAATTGGCTATATATAATCGCCGTTCAGGCCGGGTCAAGCAAAGGATCAACGCCCGTGGACGCATACTACTACGACCTCAACACCTATTTTCGCCGCAAGTTCGGCGAGCGGGTCCACAAACTCACCGTGGACGCCGGCTTCGACTGCCCCAACCGCGACGGTCGGATCGCCACCGGGGGCTGCATCTACTGCAACCCCCAGGGCTCCGGAACCGGGCAGCACGCCCGGGGCCTGTCGATCCGGGAGCAGCTGGAGCGCAGCAAGGCACCGGTGGCGCGCCGCTTCAAGGCCTACAAATACATCGCCTATTTCCAGTCGTTTTCCAATACCTATGCCCCCCTGCCGACCCTCAAAGCGGCTTACGACGAGGCGCTTTCCGTACCGGGCATCGTGGGGCTGTCCATCGGGACGCGGCCGGACTGCATCAGCGAAGAAGTTCTGACGCTGCTGAGCCAATACGCCCGCCGCTGCCTCGTGTGGATCGAATACGGGCTGCAGTCGGCCCACGACCGGACCCTGGCCGCCATCCGGCGGGGCCACGACGTACGCTGCTTCATCGAGGCGGTCGAGCGCACCCGCAACCGCGGCATGGCCATCTGCGCACATATCATCCTGGGGCTTCCGGGTGAGTCCCGGCGCGACATGCTGGAAACAGCCCGCCTGATCGCCGACCTGGGTCTGGACGGCGTCAAGCTTCACCTGCTCTACGTCATACGGGGAACGCCGCTGGAAAAAAGCTACCGGAAGGGAGACTACCGCTGCCAGGAGCAGGCGGAATACGCGGACCTCGACTGCGACGTCATCGAACGGCTGCCGACGACGACGGTCATCCAGCGGGTCACCGGCGACCCCCATCCCCGGGAACTCGTCGCCCCGACCTGGGCCCTGGCCAAGAAAGCGACCATCGAAATGATCCACGCCCGCTTCGAGGCGCGCCAGACCCGCCAGGGCCACCGCTACCGTCCACAATCCGGGAGCGCGGATATCGCGCGGGAAGAGGCTCCTTAGGCCAGCGCTCCTCAGGCAAGGGGATTGAAACGCTTGGCGATCGGATAGCGCCGCCCCGGCCCAAACGCCTTGGAGGTTACCTTGATCCCCGGGGCGGCCTGGTGGCGCTTGTACTCATTCATCTCGACGCGGCGGAAGATATCCCTGACGGCCTCCGGGTCGTGCCCCTCCTGGATCAGGGCCTCGGCACTTTTGAATTCCTCGACCATGCCCTTGAGGACGGCATCCAGCACCGCATAATCGGGCAGATCGTCCTGATCGGCCTGGTCGGGCTTCAATTCGGCGGAAGGCGGCTTCTCCAGGATGCGGCGGGGAATGACCTCTTTATCGGTGTTGAAGCCGGACGACACCGCGTAGACCAGGGTCTTGGGCACGTCTGAAATCACGGCCAGACCGCCGTTCATGTCCCCGTACAGGGTGCAGTAGCCCACCGCCAGCTCGGATTTATTGCCGGTGGAAAGCACCAGGGCGCCGGTCTGGTTGGACAGCCCCATGAGGAGCGTACCCCGGATGCGGGCCTGGATGTTCTGCTCGACGATGCCCGGGGCTTGGGGGTCGAAATCCGGTGAAAGGTGTGCCAGGAAGGCTTTGAACATCGCGTCGATTGGAATGGTGTGGTAGGCCACGCCGAGATTGCCGGCCAGCCGGGCGGTGTCTTCATAGTTCTCGGACGATGTGTAGCCCGAGGGCATGAAAACGGTGGTCACGTTCTCGGGACCCAGCGCCTGGGCCGCGACCGCCGCCGTAAGGGCCGAATCGATACCGCCGCTGAGACCGATCACCGCGCGTTGGAAGCCGCACTTGTGGACATAGTCGCGCGTGCCGAGGACCAGGGCCGCCCGAATGGATTCCGCGTCCGAAGCCGACACCGCACGAATTTGGTCGGCAGGCGGTTGGACGGTGGCATTCTGAAGGGCATCCATCACCACCAGGTCTTCTTCAAAATCCCGGCAGCGCGCGGTGAGCGCGCCGGTCGTGTCGAAGCCGGCGCTGGTGCCGTCGAAGACGAGGCTGTCGTTGCCGCCCACCTGATTGACGTGCACCACCGGCATGCCGTATTTGCGCGCCAGATCGGCCAGCATCCGGTGGCGGAAATCGCGTTTGCCGATATGGAAAGGCGATGCGGAGATGTTCACCAGCAGATCGGCGCCCTGGGAGGCCAGGCGCTCGACCGGATCGTCGGCATAAAGGCGCTGGGCAAAGGTGTCGGGATCGTTCCAGGCATCCTCGCAAATGGTCAGGGCCAGCCGCAGGCCCTTGAAGGCGAAGAGATCGCAGTCGCGACCCGGCTCGAAGTGGCGGTGTTCGTCGAAAACGTCGTACGTCGGCAGCAGGCGTTTGAAGGCCCGGAAAAGCACCTGGCCATTCTCGAACAGGGCCAGGGCATTGAAAAGCCCTTTGCCGGCATTGTCCGGATTACGTTCCACGTAACCGGCGATGACCCCGATGCCCTGAATGCTTTCAACCAGATGATCCAGGCACTCCCGATTGGCATCGATAAAGGCCGGGCGCTCGAGCAGATCCCCCGGGGGATAACCGCAGGTGGCCAGTTCCGGGAACACCACCAGATCGCAGCCCGCATCCCGGGCCTGGCGGGCACAGCGACGCATTTTGGCGGCATTGCCGCTAAAATCGCCCACCGTGGTGTTGATCTGGGCCAGCGCGATCTTCATCCCGCCATCCTTTCCATGCTCGGGCCTCAGGGTTCGGCATCCGTGCCAAGGGCCAACTGGTATCGACGCCCCAAGGCCCAGGCCCGCCAAGGCCCACAGCCATACCAAGTTCCGCTACGGGCGTCAATTGCCGCGGCGGTTGACCCCGCCGCCAACTTGTTAGTTTGGCGGTTATCGGCTATAGACTGCCCGTAGACCGAACAAGATCTGCCGACGGGGTGGCGTTCAAACCCCACGCGCCGGGCGCCTGTCAACGCCGGGAACCCTGAGACCGATGCCGTATCTATTCTCCAATCGCTCGGAAGTCTTCGATCTTTCCTTCAAAGTCTTCCACGAGCTCATGGCCCGCAAGGTCAGTCAGATTTTGTTGGTCTCCAGCCCTTACGAGGCCTACATCATGGAGGAGGAGGGCCGTCTGGCCCAGCGCATCATTCAGGAATACCGCGGCCTGAATCTCTCGCGCCCCCCCCACCTGACCTGGGTATCCTCGGCCCGCGAGGCCCTCGTCGAGCTGGACCACCGGGCCTTCGACCTGGTCATCACCATGCCCCGGCTGGGCGATATGCCCGCCCATCGGCTGGGCCGGCGCATCAAGGAAAACCACAGCGACCTCCCTGTCTTTCTGTTGACCCCCAACCCCAACTGGATGGCGCTCGACCCCCGCTGTTTCGACAAACGCTGCATCGATCGGGTCTTCATCTGGAGCGGCAATGCCGACCTCCTGTTGGCCATCATCAAATCGGTGGAAGACAGCTTCAACGTGGCCTTCGACACCCGGCGGGCCCGGGTGCGGGTCATCATCATGGTGGAGGACTCCCCGTTCTATGTCTCCTCGCTCCTGCCCCTGCTCTACAAAGAAATCGTCAGCCAGACCCAGGCCGTCATGGAGGAGTCCCTCAATGAGGAGCATCGTTTTTTCCGTATGCGGGCCCGACCCAAGATCCTGGTGGCGGACACCTACGAAGACGCCCTCGCGCTTTACCGCCAGTACCGTCCCTATCTCCTGGGGGTCATTTCGGACGTGCGCTTTCCGCGCGAAGGCCGCATGGACCCCGATGCCGGCTACCGCCTGTTGAAAACCATCAAAAAAGAGGCGAACGAAATCCCGCTGCTGAACTTCAGCTCCGAAGAGTCCAACCGCGAGCGGGCGCTGCGGATCCCGGCCGTTTTTATCGACAAAAACGCCCCCGTGCTGCACGAGGAAATCCGGCGGTTCTTTCAGGAGCACTTGGGGTTCGGGGATTTCGTCTTCCGTCTGCCGGACGGCCGCGAAGTGGGCCGCGCCGCCAATCTGCGGCAGTTGGAGGCGGTGCTGCCGGACATTCCCGAGGAAGCCATTCACTACCATGCCGCGCGCAATCATTTCTCCGGCTGGCTCATGGCCCGTTCCGAAATCCTTCTGGCCTACCGGCTGCGGCCGGTGAAAACGACGGATTTCAAGAACACCGCCGAACTCAAGGACTACCTCGTGGCCTGCTTGATGGAGCGGCGCCGCGGACGCCAGCGCGGCGTGGTTACCGATTTCGATCCGGACCATTTCGATCCGGATGCGGATTTCGTCAAGATCGGCAATGGGTCGATGGGGGGCAAGGCCCGCGGTCTGGCCTTCATGGCCAGCCGCCTGAAAAACCTGTCCAAAGCTGCCGCCGCCCGGCCCGGCATCCGCATCGGCGTGCCCCAGACCGTCGTGATCTCCACCGAGGCCTTTGACGCCTTCATCAACCAAAACGCGCTGCGGGACATCGCCTCGTGCGAAAAGAGCGACGCGCATATCACACGCGTCTTCCAGGCGGGCCACCTGCCCGCGTTTCTCCAGGAGGCGATCGACCTCTTTCTCACCCATGCCGATTATCCCCTGGCGGTGAGGTCTTCGAGCCTGCTGGAAGACGCCCAGCACCAGCCGTTCACCGGCCTGTACGCCACCTACCTGCTGCCCAACTGCCATCCGGACCGCAATGTGCGCCGGCGGCAGCTCGACTGGGCCGTCAAGCAGGTTTACGCCTCGACTTTTTACGCCAAGGTCCGACGTTATGCCCGCAGCACGGGCTATCGCATCGAGCAGGAGAAAATGGCGGTTCTGGTCCAGCGCCTGACGGGCCGGGAACACGGGGGGTTTTTCTGTCCCGATATTTCCGGGCAGGCCTTTGCCTTCAATTTCTACCCGGTGGCCCCGATGCTCGCCGAGGACGGCATCGCCCTGGTGACGGCCGGTCTCGGCGCTCCGGACGACGACAAGATCCGGGCGCTGCGTTTCTGTCCACGCCACCCCCAGAAACTGCCCCAGTTTTCCACGGTCGACGACATCCTTCAGAATGCCCAGCGTTATTTCACGGCCCTGGATCTCCAATCGGCAAGGCGGCGGGTGGACAAGCAGATCGAAGGCGGGCTGCAGAAACTGGATATCGACGACTTCCCGGAGCATCCGATCATCAAGGCCTTGAGCAGCACCTTCGTCCCCGATGAAAACCGGATCCGTGACTCAGCCCCCTCCCGCGGCGGTTATCCGGTGGTCACCTTTGCCCCCATTCTCAAGCACAACACTTTTCCGCTGCCCACGATGATCAGGGACCTCCTGGACTCCGGAAGTGAGGGTATGGGGGGGCCCGTGGAAATCGAGTTTGCGGTGCAGCTGCCCCGCGGCCGGGACGATGAAGCGGTCTTCCACCTCCTGCAGGTCCGACCCATGCCCCAATTCGAGCAGCAGGCCGGCGCTGGACTGACGCCCGAGGACAAAGCCGAGGCGCTCTGTTTTTCGAACCTGGCCCTCGGCAACGGACATTTCGCCGGCGTCACCGACATCGTCCTCGTCGATCCGGAGACGTTTGACCCGGCCCACACGGTGGACATTGCCGCCGAGATTGGACGCCTCAATTCGGCATTGGCCCGGGCCGGACAACGCTACCTGCTGATCGGCCCCGGCCGATGGGGCTCCGCCGACCGCTGGCTGGGAATTCCGGTGGCCTGGAACGATATTTCCCAGGTGGCGGCCATCGTCGAAACAGGCCATCCGCGCATTCAGGCCGATCCGTCTCAGGGGTCGCATTTTTTCCAGAACCTCACCTCCCTGGGCATCGTCTACCTGACGCTGCAAAAGCCCGAGCACGGCCACCTGCACTGGGACTGGTTCGAACGCCAACCCGACCTGGCCCGCACCGCCTACCTGCGCCACCTGCGGTTGACCCGCCCGCTGGTCATTCAGGTGGACGGACGCACCTCGGAGGCCGTCATCCGGGAGCAACCCCAAGCGGAGAGCGGGATGTCATGATCGCCGCCGCCCGGGGTGGAGGCGCGGACAGGGAAAGCCGTCGGCCATGATACGGCGCGCACTGTCCTACCTGGCCGCGGCGATCCTCCTGATCATCGTCGTCTATACCGGGCTCCGGGTCTTCTTGCGCCATCAGGTTGACGGTCACCTGCAGTCGATCGCTTCCGCCTCCCCGGCGCTGGCGGCGATCGGCTACACCCGCCTCGACGTCCATCTGGCGCCGCTCGGCCTCGCGCTCCGGGACGTGACCCTGATACCTTCCGGCCACAACGACACGATTACGATCCGCCGCGCCGTGCTGAGCGATTACCAACCGGGCCGGCCGCTGCCGCACAGCCTTGCCCTGGCGCTGGAGAATGTGCGTATCGCGGCCACCCACCCCTCCATTGCGCCCCTTCGCGCCGCGCTGCTCGAATTGGGGTTAACGCGTCTCGATCTGGATTGCGATCTCCGGCTGGAAAAAAAGCCCGCACAGACCCATGCTTGGCAGGGCCATGTCGAACTGCGGGCCGAGCGGGCCGGGATCCTGCGGCTCATGCTGGAAGTCGACAACCTGAATATCGAAGGGGTATTGCAGGCACTGGACAACCCCCACCACTGGTGGGCGGTTCTGCCGCCGGTGGGCATCCGGTCGGTGGCCGTGGAATTTGAAGACCAAGGCCTGGTGGAGCGGGTCGTAAACGCGAGCGCCCGCCGCAACGGATGGTCGCCGGCAGCCGCCAGGCACCGCCTGCGGCAAACCGTCGAGGCGGCGGCCCGGCGGGAAAAGCTGTCGCCCCTGGGACTTATGTTGTCCGAATTCATCGCGGCGCCGGTGCGCATCGGGTATTACAACGGGACTCCCGAACCGGTTCATCTGGGGCGCCTGCTGTGGTCGCGCCGATTCAGCGACTGGTGCCAGGCCCTGCAGATCACCGGTTATCGCCCGGCCACGCCCCGAAAGCATCCATGGGCCGCCGCCACCGGGTCTATTCCAGGGAAACCCCCGCAGCTTTGAGGTAGGCGCGGGCATCGGCATGCCCCCGAAAACCAGCTTCCATGAAATCCCGCATGGCCTCCTCATCCTCGCCCGCCAGCAGAAGCACCCGCCCGCGGCCGTAGTAGTAGGACCCCTTGTCGCCATTCAGGTCGATGGCCTGCGTCATGGCCTTGACGGCCGCTTCGAATTGACGCAATTCCCCGTAGGCCACCCCGAGCTGGAAATGGGCGTCGGCATAGCGCGGCGCCAGCGAAACGGCCTTGCGGTAGCTTTTCACGGCGGCCTGGTAGGCGCCGTAGGCCGATTGCAGGCCGCCGCGGCGATACCAATAATCAGGCGTGTCGTTTGGGCGCTTGTCGGCGGGGGGCGATGCGGTTTCACGGCCCGGAGCAGCGGCCGCCTGCTGGGCGGCCAACGCGCTGAAGGCTGCGCCCAGCTTACCCAGATCGGCGATGTTGAACCGGGTCCGGGTGGCCAGTTTACCCGCCTGCATGTCCGCCCGCATGGTCAAACGGCCCAGATCGGACGGCCAACTCGGCGGCAGATCGCCTGGCGGCAGCATGCCCTGCATCCCTGCCATGAAAGCGCCCAGGTCGAAATCAAACCGGGCCATGGGACCTTGGGCCGGAGCGGTTCCGAAACCGCGGCCCCGGGTTATCAAGCCGGCCATGGCCGCATCGTTGTGGCTGATCAGCAGCAGGTCCCCCAGCGCCGCCAGACGGGTTTCGAAGATCTGTTCGCCACCGGCAAGCGCGGCGACGCGCTGATCGCCCGGCGGAAGCATGGCGTTGTAGTTGGTCTTCACACCGACCACTTTGATCCCTTCCACGATACTGTCGGCCGTGCGCTCATAGAGCGGCGGCGGTTGCGGCGTGTTGGCCTGCTGGGCCACAAAGGCCGCCATCTGGCGGTTGTAGCGTTCAAACCAGGGAAGGTAGGTATTGAGGATGAAGGCCTCACCGTCGATTTCGGGTCGAAGGACATAGACCATTTCATAGGACATGCCATCGGCGTCCGCCGTCATGCCACCGGCCATCTCTCCGGTGAAGCTTTTCGTCATGTCCGCCAGCTCGTCGAAATCGAGCCCCATTCGACTGTAGATCTGCCCGAAACCCGAGGCGATCAGCTGCATCATGCCGGGGACATTGTAGGCCCGCGATCTGAACTGCAGGGGCATGTCGAGGTCGTAATCCGCCAGGCGGACATCGTCCCCCCGATCGATCAGAAGCCCTGCCAGAAAGCTGTCGGGCCAGGCATCGACGTCGAACTGCAGGGTAAAGACATCGCCCGTGAGGTCGAGACCCAGGCGCACGGTTTCCATCTGCTCGAACATTTTGAGCATATCCGCAAGCATGGCCTGGGTTTCTTCCGGCGACATCATGTCCGGGCCTGCTTGGGGCGCGGGGTTCGCTGCCCGGTTGGCAATGGCGGCCGTAATTTTGGGTTGGGCCATTTCCAGCAGCTCGCTGGCGGCGGCTTCGACCACCAGACTGCTGGCGGCCTCCTCCGTGGCAGCATCGATCAGCCGCGTCTTCACTTCCGGTGTGACAACGAACCCTGGTTGGGGCGGCAGCGCCACAAGATAATAGTCGTCACCGGCCATGGCGCCATAGGCGGTCTGGAAATTGGCATTGGCCGTGCGGAAGGGAATCAGCGCGATCCAGCTGGACAGATCGCCGTTGACCACCATTCCCGCGACGATGGAACGCTGCGGGTCGATCCAGTCCGTGCCCTGGAGCATACCACGGAGCATGGCGGCCTGCTGGGGGGGCGCCGCGCCTTCACCCGGAGGCACCAGGCGTTCGATATCGCTCAACAACTGGTCGATGTTGCGTATCTTGATCAGGAGCTGGGGCCCCTGGGCGACTTCACCCTGCGCTTCGATGTCGGCCGGGCTGAGGCCCGCGACCAAGGCGACCGCAACGGCAATGATGATCCATGTCAATGGCTTCGCTTGCATGCCCTTTTCTCCCGAATGGTGTCTGGCAACGGGCAAACGGCGCCCGTTGGAATACGGCGCCGTTCGTCATCTGCCTGTTTTCGGTAATATTTGATTTATATCACAATCTATCGGCAAGTAAACGGACGGCATGAGGGGCGCTGAGGCCGTTCCGCACCGGCGCCAGCCACCGCCACGAAGGCGACGTCGAAGGCGGGACAGGACTTGCTTTTTATCCCGATCTGGGGTTTTAAGGCCTTTTATCCTGCGATGAAATCCCGAAAGGATGCCCCGGATGGCCGTCGAAAACGATCTGGTCCTGATCTACTTGGAAGACAACCCCCTGGTATTCGCGCGGATCGAGTCTATTCTCGCGGACAGCAAACCGGACTGGTACCATGTCAGGCTGTTGATGCTCCAGGTACCGCCGCAAATCGTCACCTGGATTCTGCGCGATGTCTATATTGACGGGCAGGAATTTACCATGAACGGAAAGCGCCTGCGTTTGGAGCCGGTCGAAGCGCCTGCGGAGCCTGATGCCGATGCCGCCACCGAACATGAAGACACCGCCGCGGGTGCACCTGAAAACGGCCGCACGAATGTCATCTCCCTGGCCGACCTGAAAAAGACATGACACTGGAAGTGTTCGCCGGCCAGCGGGTGAAGCGCCCCGCCTGACTATGGATTCCTCCCGCCCCAAATATCCGGCCATCCTGTCGGTCTCCCGTCGGACGGATGTTCCCGCCTTCTATCTGGACTGGTTCATGGCGGGGATCCAAAACGGGGGGTTCGAAGTCGAAAATCCTTACAATCGCCGTCGACGCTGGGTCGCCGCACGGCCTTACGACGTTCACAGCGTCGTGTTTTGGTCCAAGAATTACGAAGCCTTTCTGCGCCAAGGCATCGGTGAGGCGCTGCAACGCCGGGGCTATCATCTTTTCTTCAATTTTACCGTCAATGCGGAGGCCCCCCGCCTGGAGCCCCACGTGCCCCCGCTGCGTGCGAGACTGCAGCAGCTGGAAGAATTGGTGCAGCGCTTCGGGCCGCAGACCCTTTGGTGGCGTTTCGACCCCATCTGCTTCTACCGCCCCTCGCCGGCTTCCCCCCAGGAAGACAATCTTGAACCACTGGCCAGGATCGCCGCCACGGCGGCACGCCTCGGTATCCGGCGCTGCGTGACGAGCTTTGTCAACCTCTACCCCAAGGTGCTGCGCCGCGCGCAACGCAACGGCATCATTTTCGACGAGCCTTCCACGACCGCCAAGGCGGCGGTCCTGAAGCGCATGGCCGCCACCCTCAGCGACTGCGGCCTGGCGCTCGCCACCTGCTGCGAAGCCGACGTTCTCGAGCGCCTGGGGGCGGACAGCGGCGTGCAGGCCGGCGCCTGCATCCCGGGGGATCGGCTGGCCCGCCTCTACGGCCCCCACTTCACGCGCCGACGCGACCGCGGCCAGCGCGTCGGCGCCGGCTGCGGCTGCAACCTGGCCATCGACATCGGCAGTTACAACCGGCAGCCTTGTTACCACGACTGCCTGTTCTGCTACGCCCGGCCGCAGGCCCCGCCGAAAGCCGCACCGCGTCAGGCGATCCAAACGGAGACGGCATGCAAATCGGCGCGGTCACGTTAACCTGCAATCTCGCTTTCGCCCCGCTGGCCGGGATTTCCAATCTCCCCTTGCGGCTGCTGGCCAAGGAATCCGGCTGTGGGCTGGTGTATTCGGAAATGGTCAGCGCCAACGGGCTGGTCTACGGCGCCGCCAAGACCCACCAGCTCATGCGAAGCACGCCCGAGGAAAAACCTCTGGCCATTCAGATTTTCGGCTCCGATCCGGCCATGATGGCCGACGCCGCCCAGATCGCCGCCGCTGCCGGGGCCGACATCGTCGACATCAATTTCGGCTGCGCCGTTAAAAAGATCGTCAAAACCGGCGCCGGCGTCGCTTTGATGCGCACCCCGGAACGGGCGGTGGCGCTGCTGCGCGCCGTGCGCGCTGCCATTCGCATCCCTTTGACCATCAAGATCCGCAGCGGTTGGCGTCGCGGCGGCGAACAGGCTTTCAACCTCGTGCGCATCGCCGAGGAATGCGGCGTGGATGCGCTGGCCGTTCATCCGCGCAGTGCCTCCCAGGGATTTCGCGGACGGGCGGACTGGTCCCTGATCACCGCTATCAAGAAGACCACGGCCTTGCCGGTGATTGGCAACGGCGATGTCGAAAACGCCGAAGATGCCGTCCGCATGCTGCAGCAGACCGGCTGCGACGCAGTCATGGTCGGCCGGGCCGCCATCGGCAATCCGTTCATCTTTGCGGAAATCCTGGATCTGCTCGCCGGCCGGCGCCGGGAGCCGCCCGATATACACGCCCGCCTGGGCATCATGCGGCGCTATGCGGCTGATTCGGTCAGCTATCTGGGGGAGCGGCCGGCCTGTCTGATGATGCGCAGCCGCCTGGGCTGGTTCGTCAAGGGGCTGCACGGCTGCAGCGCCTTTCGAGAATCCATCAAAAAGCTTGA
>JAAUXT010083472.1_pt1 | contig 12204 bp, 13 predicted proteins | sample 7278171 | NCBI WGS metagenome assembly JAAUXT01 (sample SAMN14350112, study PRJNA611818) | marine sediment metagenome | isolation source: surface marine sediment (1.8m) | place: French Polynesia: Moorea | collected 2018-08
GTGAGCAAAATCAGAGTGAGTGAAATCAGAGTGAGCAAAATCAGAGTGACTGAAATCAGAGTGAGCGAAATCAGAGTGAGCGAAATCAGAATTTCCTCAAATCACCGTGAGCTCCATGGAGCTATTTTTTCACATGTGGGGACAAATACCATTTGTGCCACGGGGAGCAAGATTGGGGTGGTGCAATACATTTGGGTGTGTAAAAAAAGGAGTCTTTGTGCACCGGGACACGCGCACCATTTCCTTGCTGGTAGACTCTACTTGGCAAAACACCACACACAATTTGAATTTTTCGGCAAAGTGAATTTCTTCGAGAGTGCACAGTGGCAGTTTAATGAAGCGAGCAAAATGTTGCGGGGTTTCCACCACCACGCCCATCACGATCACAGCAAGATGAGTGCGAAACACTGACCCAGAAATGTCATGTGTACCTGTAGATTCTGTGAGGATTCACTGTTTTCAGTCAAATTGTCAGTGTGGCATGTATGTGTGTCATGTGTGTGTGTGTGTGTGTGTGTGTGTGTGTTCGTGTGTTCGCGTGCTCGCGTGCTGGAGTTGTGGCACCAGACTGCAGGATCTTGGAGCCTCGGATCCTTTTCGCATCGCAACCATCTTCTCGTGCACGCGTGTTTGTCTCCCATGCATTTGCAAGCACTGCAATTCCGACTCTGGATCTGCCCTCGGTGTCACGGCACGCAACAGAGACGGTCCACGCCTGTCCACTTTGTGCGAATAAACACACACACACACACACACACACACACTCACACACACACACACACTCTCTCTCTCTCTCTCTCTCTCTCTCTCTCTCTCACACACACAAACGCGCGCGCGTGCGCGTGTGTATTTGTTATGAAAACAAATTGACTGAGCACCAGTACTCGTACTCACCGGATTGACAGATCGAACGCTCGACATCCGGGAGGGTATCTCACCCGGTGCCTCTTTCTGTCCGTCCGTCTCTCCTTCATTCTTGTTCTTCCCATCCACTTTGCCTTTCCAGGGCATTTCAAGCGGTCAAAAATCTGTTGAACTTCTGATGAGTCAAATTTTCAGGCGTTTCTGTTAGATATATCTGTTCTCTCCCGCGTATCTATTCTCAGCTTCAGTCGCATGTGCAATTGAAATCGTCTGTCAAATGCACAAGTGACAAATATATCCACGGAATCTTCACGCAGAAAGAACGCCGCAGGTCTGTGCCCGGTGTTTTCACCTCCAAACGCGGCGTGATAACTGAATTGGGAACTTTCCAAGATTTCGTTTCTCGAGTGCATCGTTGCGCTCCAGTCGACCGAAGAGAGATTATTCAGGAAATTCCGCCAAGATTTTTTTGTGGAAATTTCAGGTTTGCATGAAAATTGCGGGTTTTTTTCTGTCGGGCTGATGACGGGTGAGGTCGGCATTCGACTCCTGTGTGGTGCGACCCGACCAGGGACCGCCTGGAAAACCGTGAAACACTCACCCAGACAGTCATTGCAAATTGAAGTGACTCATCATAGCACAGAGAATGGATGAGTGTGTCAGCAGGAGATTTTGTCTGCTACTTTCCTGAATTATTTTTCTCACAATATTTTGTTTGAAAAAAGAATAGGTGTCTCTTTCCACAGTGTCCATTTTATCATGTGATCAATTTTCAGTCACATGATCACTTCTCATAGTTCCTGCCCCCTATGGGAGGGGAGGGAGGCTGGCCAAAAGCCAGCCAAAAGCTGCAGAAAATAGCTAACCTTGTATGTACATAATTGTTTATGTATTACATGAGAAATTATGGACTTGTTGAAATAGCTGCTGAGGCATGTGACCCCTGGTGGGAGAGGAGTGTAGTGCAATGTACAATTGCTGTACTGACCATAACCACCACTAGGTGGCGTGCAATGCACCAGGGAAAGCCCGCCAGGGTCAGTCTCATCCAAAATCGTTCGTGTTAACGCGGCACTGCTTGGTGTCTTTCTCAGAAGCAATATCTTTTGTTGTAAAGTCGATGATGAATTTTCAAGGATTCACACATGTGCACAAACAAAAGATCAACGAGCCAGCAGCCACCACAAACAGGTTGCAAGATTCAAAACAAGGCAAAAAGTTGAACAAGAATGCTATGCATAAAAAGCGTGTGGTCTCATAAACGTTCGTTGTTCATAAATGCCTGCCTGATCTTTTAAAAAACAAGTGGAATGCTCTGAATCATTGTGAGAAGCAAGATATTACCATTTGGAAAATTTTTTCCTGGACCCACTTTTCAGCCAAAGTGGGTCTGACCAGGGGGGGGGGTGGACCCACTTTTGGAAAAATGATCAGTGAGCATCACATCATTTAAAAAAGTACAGTTATCGAACGCGGGTCTAACCCGGGGGGGGGCCCAACCCCCCCCCCCTGGGTTAGACCCACTTTACACACACGGACGGACGGACATACAGACTGATGGTGATTACATCAAGCGCGTGGTAACACCCTTCGGGACCACACGCTTAAAAATTGTCAACAATTTTTTCATTGGTAACCGAAACCAACTTTGTTGCTTCGCCCCTGGTTAGAATAACAGCCGGAGCAAAACAACTCAGTTGCTTTACACCGCCCCCCCCCCCAACCAAACCAACTCAGGTTGGTTTGAGCCGGATATATTCAACAGAAACACACGTGGGGGTGACTGCACTCAGCCTGCGGCAATGGTTGGCCGCGGGTTTTACAAATGGTTCCTGTAAAATCGCACAATGTGTCTTCGATAGAAAAGAGCACTTGCCAGTGATTACAAAACACTCGTCGAAGCTGCCTGGACCCTTGCTCCTCGGATCCATCCATGCAGGATGCGGGCAGGGGCTTCAGGGTCAAACTGTTTCTGACCCTGTACAGCGAACTGACTGACGCCGGTGTTGCGTGTTCGTAGCTGAAGTCACAACGCATTGAAACTGTCACGACCACTTTTACCGTTTCGGATGCCAGGACGAAAACTGGATCATTTTCTCTCGAAGCAGAACAACTTCACATCTTTTGTAACTTGACTGACTTTATTTGGATATCTCGATATAAAACACGACATGTTCTTTGAAATCTTCACAAAACACGATCTAAAACGAACCGAAACATCTTCCAATGACGTAAAAAAGTGGCGAAACATTTCTTCCATGACCGTGAAATTGGGAGTCACAGCGATCCTCCACGAGTCACAATTTATGTACAATTCAATGCTGAGCCCGAGCGCGCTGGAATACGCGCGGCCAAGAATGAAACCTTCTGTCCACCACAAAACCCAGCGCGCAGTGGCCAAACATAAATTCAGTAATGTTCGCAAAAAGAACGGGCGACGAACATGAATCTATTCAACGCACATCAGTCACCGCCCTTTTCACTGAACATTACTCGACTCGACGTGCCTCCGCATGTCCGTGTAATCCCGACACCCGCTCACGAAAACTCTTTCACTGTGCAAAGCTGTTCACATTCGGGCGGCGCGCTGCGACTCTCGAAATGTAACCTCATGATGAGACGACAGACAAACACACACACACACACGGTGGCCATTCACACCGGAGAAAACCAAAAGCTGTGCACGAAGTAACATTCAGATCAACGCAGTTACAAGTCTCTCGAAGCGTTACTTCACCAAATGACACAATTCCATCGAACAATAAATTAAGTTAGAAACACAAACAAGCAGTTTGAGGCGAGAGGCATGAAAATTAAGACATTTTTATCTGAACTAAAAAAACAAACATCACAAAAATGCACAAGAACCTCAGACAACTGTCTCCTGTGCAACGATGTCATGTTCCACACAAAACTGACTGGGCATTCTTCACAATTTCTGTTTCTTATGTGACATGATTGTGTTGTGAACCCCTTTTTTTGGTCACAAACCCTGAAACGGTTTCCGCATTCACTGGAGCTGGAATGTTTTTGACCGATTCTTATGCTGACGAAGGATTCTTATGCTGACGAAGAAGTTCACAAAATTGACGCAGAGTGACCTTGGTTCGTTCCAAAAACATCCCGTGAGCACGCCACCGGGCCCTGTCTCGTCACACCCACCTCTCACACGATAAATGCACCGTCCTGGATGTCCGCTCACCTCACCATATTTACCTGCCGAAAACAAACAAAGGACAGTGTTTCGGTGTCCTGTTCTTTCGATTTACTGGCTTGAAAACTGTCGTGGAGACAAAGCGCGCGATGAGAAAATCGGACTGGCACCAACGCGTCGCTAACAATGACGTTTCGCTACTTGTGACCTCCCTGGTTGTCGGCGCACCCGGATGAGTGTCGCTGACGTGAAAGAGGCCGTGTGCGTTTGTTTTCTGTCGCACAGGCTACCAAGCGAGGAGTCACACGGCAGACCCATGCCTGGGTGATGTGCTTTTGTGTTTGTGGTCTGCCTGCCCAGATCCGACGTAAAAATTCAGTGTCGAGAAAACCATTCAGCTGTCGGTTCCAGTCTCATCAAATGCCACCTCATTTCCCTCTCTGGCCAGACCGATCCTCTGACGCTTCCCACCCAGCTGCTCACCATTTCTTGCCTCCCCGGCTTCCCCCGCCGCCTGCGCCGCGGCCTCCGCTCATCCTGCGCCGTTTGTTCGGGTTGTCATAGCCGCCGCCGTATCCACCACCGTAACCTCCGCCGTAACCTGGAGAGCATCATCGCCGTTTCACAACGTGTTCTTCTGAGCGCGACTGGGCATTTAGCTTCACGCCTTGCGCGAAGGAGTGCAACTGTTCACCCGTACACTTCACGAAGATTTCATCTCACACACACGACCAAGAATGACCACGTCGGAACCACATGCATCAAATACGCAGAAACATTGGTTGGGGCCTTCCTTCACCCCGTGAAGAAAGAACTTGTGTTTGTGCATTTACTGAGCTGAGCAGTGGTCCAGTCAGTGAACTGCACATTTTTCGACGAACTGCGCAAGGAGGGTGCATGAGGACACTTTGTCTGAGGACACAAGGACAATTTCCAGACAATGACAATGATACGGAGCCAGAAGGAAGCAACTTGTCTGTGAGTACACCATCCACAAGAGTCTGGTCTCTGAACCAGGCACACAAACATCTGGCCTCCCCTTGTGGGCTGAACAAGGTGTCCTCATGGAATCCACCCACACAAGAAGACAAGACAGGCTGGGCGGTGTCGCGGTCAAGAGGGCGTCTGTGTCGTCCTGACGCTCCGCCTCGTCAACTGGATCACGCAAGACAAGTCTCCTCAGAGCGACAGTGTTTCCAACCAGTGCCCTTTATCTATCAACTCACCTCCTTGGTTGCCCCAGCCACCTCTGCCGCCTCCCTGGTTCCAGCCGCCGCCGCCGCCGCCACCGCCGCCCTGGTTGCCCCAGCCGCCTCCCTCATTCCCACCGTAGTAATCCGGCTCGTAGCCGCCCTGCGGGCCCCACCCGCCACCGCCCTGGTGTCGGCCGTATCCGCCCTGACCTCCACCGCCGCCGCCGCCTCCTCCGCGACGGTTTTTGCTGAAAAGATTTCAAGGAAAATTTTCAATTCAACATTGTCAACTCACTAATTTATGGTTTATCTGACAAAAGTAAAATCCCATTAGTGAGTGTTCGAGACACAAGCAGAAGCAATTACTACTTACAACATGTTGGACAGCCCGACCAGCAGGTTGACGGCGTTGGCAGTGGCGTTCTGGCTTTGACCGCCACCGCGCTGGCCGCCCCGCCCTCCCTGGAAGCCGCCTCGTGGATGTCCACCATGTCCACCCTGCGGGCCCCAGCCGCCCTGCTGTCGCCCCCAGCCGCCGCCCTGGCCTCCTCGTGGACCGCCTCGCCCGCCGCGACCCCGGAACCTGCCAACAAAGAGCAGCATAAAGGGTGGGCAGGGCAGGTTCCGACCAAGGCAAGAAAGCGCTTCGACAGTCAAGAAGGACGTGTCAGTCACTCCAAAGATCAAGAGACGAGATCAGCGAGCGCGCGGCGTTCCGACGACTGACAATTTTCCACTGCTGAACATTATCCAGCTTGTTTTTTGACATTGACCAGAGGAAGTTTTCAACCAAACGCGTTTTTCCAATTTCCAGCAGAGGAAGGCCGACGGACAGGTCCACCCCGTTACCCAATTTGTTATCCCCCATCCGATCCCCCCATTGGATTCACACACACACACACACACACACACATCATGACGAAATTCAGTGTCTGGCTCCGCAAATTCGCTCCAGCCCCATCTGATTCTGGCGCGCGTGAAAAAGCCCTTTGCTGTTCGATGATCTAAAACCGGACAAGCCAAAACTGAGGCTGGCCGGGGAACGTCATCAACTCACAACTGCAATGCAGCCATGGCACGCAACGAGAAAAAGAGCACCCCGAGCTGTTTTCTCCGTGCTTGGGAAAGGGAGCAGCAGACGGACCTCACGACCGCCTTTTCGCTTGGTGCTCTGAACTGTTCTGCGTCCTACTCACCCTTGTCCGTATCCACCTTGTCCGTATCCGCCGTATCCGGGAGGTCCGCGCTTCGGTGACTCCATCTTGGGGACGGGCAGCTCGTGCTCTTTGCGCTTCTCCACATCTTCCTTGAGTTTATTCTGCAGCCTATGCACCTTCTGCAATGTCAGATTGGTCTCAAGAGTTCCTCGATTCGTTGAACAACTGGACTTTCAAAGTAGAAAATCTGCCGAGTGTCATCTTAGTCTCCTACCAAAAATGATATGCACCAAGTACCAATCACTGACAACACCAACACAGTTGGTGGTTTCAGAGCTGTTTCTGCTGCAGTGATTGACCTGGGGCTTCAGCGTTGGTCTCGAAACAGAAATGGCGCCCTCACCTGGAGGAGGTTTTTGTGCTGCTTCTGCGGCATGAAGGGCACGCTCGTGCGGATCTTCTGTTGCAGGTTGCGCAGCGCCTGTGTGATGCGCAGTCGATCCTGTTCGCTCAGCACGCCCTCGGGCAGGTCGCCCTCTGCAACACAAGGCGAGCCAAGTCAGCCACACTGTCGCGCTCGGTTGCGGGTGCAAGCAATTTCCCATTTTCAGCTCATCCACAAGCGATTGGTTTATCACCCTTGCTGAACAAGATTTCAGAGACCGACAAAGCTTGTGATTGACCAGGCCTTCTTCACCTGTCCAACAGCCAAGATTGTCTACATCACGTGGCACTTTTCTCAACTTACCCTTGCGCACGAGGTTCTGGATGTACATGAGCGTGCCCACTTGGATAACCGTGTCGTCGATCTTGGGCGCCTCATCCTCAGGACTGTCTCGGTACTTGTCCAAGAAGTCCTGCCCAAACTGTGCGGTTTCAAACTCGATGTACGCGTATCTAGAAACATGAAGTGTTCACAGGGTTACAAACCTGAACGGGGCCCCATAGCTTTGCATGTTACAATGGAAACGTTTCAAGGACCTTCCAGCAGCTGAAGTTCACGATATTTGTAGTCAATTTCGTCAAGAAAATTTTCCCGTCCCTTGTGATATTTATGACAATTTCTAACCGCAAGACACACATTTGGTAACGCTGCTTGAAGGTCTGGAAACGTTTGGTGACCTACCTGGGCAGGAGACATAAGAACAAACAGGAAACTTGTGCAAAATTTGGACAAAAATGAGCTTACGACAAAGGAATGGTGCGCTACCTTCAAAAATGTTAAACTGTTGCTTGTCTTTGGCCTCAACAAAAATTGACGTCAATGACGACGAGAGAAGGCGATTTTTCTCGTGAGCTTGTCAATTGTGCATTTTTGTGCACGACCTCAAGAATGTAACGAATGGAGCTCAATATTCGCTTGTGAGTCGGACGAGGGAAATAGTCGGGACAATTCGCTTTTAGGCCTGCCAGTGAAACGCGAAAAAACCCTGTCAGGGGGGCAGGCAAAATGCCACAACGTCCCCCTAAAGAGTTCAAAGCCATCAAAATGGGCTCGAGGGACAGTGAGGCACTAACAGGACACAATGTTGTCCAATGCTCAGTTACAAGTCGTGGCTTCAGATGGCAGACCTAAACCAAAGAAAGGGATTGTTCACAACGTGTACCGTTGCGTGACACAAGATGTAACAGTGGGACGCAGTCTTGCCAATCTACTAGACAGTAGCACAAGGCCTGCGCCCTCAAAGTTTCATTCATATCAGACATTTATACATGCAACTGGTCTGTACGTACTGTTGTGTGCAATTCAGCATGTGAAAGCCACCCAAACAAAACGCAAAAATCTGTTTGCAAGCAAATGCAAGATTCTACGTTTCTGATGCGAATTCGCATTTGTTTTTTTATGTGGGAGAGAAATGTGTTAATTTGACCAGGGAGTCAAATCAAAAGCACACACCAGTATCATTGATATCACCAACTTGTACACACAACTGTGGTCTACATAGAATGAACGAAAGAGAAATTTTGTTTCCGTGTTACAAATTGAAATTTTGAAAAGCAAAAAGATTTTGCCCTCAGTTTTCGTTTGTACTAAAGTGAGAGCTAAAATAAACACAGTGGGAGGCCCGGTCTGCGATGCGCAGTCCAGGGTGGACTGTTGCGCCAGACAAGGGCCTCCCCGGGTGGCTTGTACAAATTATGGTAAATAAGCCTGTCGACGGGTGGCAGTTCAATGTAGCGCCGTACCCAAGCCGACGTTTGGCTGTGAGTGTTACCCTTTGGGTTTGTGGTCCTTGTCCCTCGCAAGGAGAAAGTTTGGGGCTTCTGGGAACAATTCCTTAAGCTGTGCATCCGTCACATTCTCCGGCAAATTCCTTAAGACGACTGTACGATTTTCTATCTGGTCTGCAACATAAGCGATTCCCACTTGATGGCGCTTTGTCCTCTGAGAAGAGGAAAAATGCAGCAGCAGGCAGACCCCACCCAACGCAACCCTGCCCTTTGGGCGCGGGATGGTGGGTGGGTTAAGTCAAGTACGCATGTGAGCGCACACGAGTCTTTTAGCCATGTGGCCAGCGCCTTGTCCAATCAGAAATTTTGGGGCGCTTGAACACAATGGCAACAAAAGTGTCCTGTATAAAATAGTCCACACAAAAGACAAGATTATTAGTGGCCAATGAATACTGGCCCAAAATGCACAGTTGATTCAAATACACGCCCGGAAGATGCAATGACTTCCAATGATAATTTACTCTTGTCATCAACAAATGCTATTTTTCAAATTCTGATTTGGCACGATGAAACGTTTTGTTACGCAGAGATAATTCTGCATTACTCGATTTGAACATCTATTTTTTTTAGTTTTGGTCCTGTGAAATGGAAAGGAAGATTATACCTCGTTCACAACTTAACCCTCAGCAGTGCACACTTACCTTTCTCACCACTTTCCTTCTTGATCAGTTCCTTATCGACCTTCTCTGCAATTTAAAACAAACATTATCAGCAAAGCACTTCAACTGGAAATTGTACTTCGCACAAAACAGGCAAACACGAACTCCACTGATCAATTTCCACCACGGCTGGAACAACCTCCAAAGATGCTCTGCATCGAACCAAGCAAGGCCCACGCAATTCTCAGACCGTCACCACCGGATGATGTGACGGCACAGGTTGCTGAAACATTTGTGAGCGTGCGGATGAGCAGACTGACCGGCGGACACGTCGAGGCTGAGCTGTTTGGCAACGATCTCTTCGCGAACCTCTTTCAGCTTCTCCACCGCTTCCTGCGCCTCGGCGTATGTGCGGAAGCGGAATTCGATGTGCCTGCAGCACGAGACATACTATGGTTGATACAAACTGCGGTACACAAGGCCTGCGACAAGTGGCACACTGATGGGCTATTTACATGTCGTTCGACCCTCCCCAAAACACGCACAAGTACCTGAATAGATCTCCCGCGCAGCCTTTATCTACCCAAACAAGTCTTCGTACTCACCCATCATGTGTCACATTGCCCTCCTCGACGGACGCTTCGTTGGCGTGCATGCGCAGGAAGTACTGCACGCATCGCTGGATGTGGTCCTTGATGACGTCATTCTCCAGGTCGGGCAGCGTGATGGGGCCCAGCACCACGGTGCGCAGACGCTGGTCCGACTTCCGGTCTGCCAAACAACGTTTGTGTCACTTTCCACACGGAAAATTGTCCACTTTTTCGACGGAAAACAACTCCACCTCGGAACAATGGCGCAAAAAAACCCGGTGTAATTTGTTGTTTCTGGCTGCCAACACGTTGCTATAAAGCTTTGCTCACCCTGCAGCATGTCGATACGACCGGGTCCCTTTCGATTGCGGTCGCGCTTGTCCAGTCCCTCTTTTTTCTCCTCTTCTTCCTCCGGCTCCTCCTTCGCCTCCACCTTCACCACCGTGTCGTCTCCCTCCTCAGCTCCCTCTCCTTCACCTGCTCCAGACAAACCAACACATTGGAAATGTGGAACGACACGAAACACGCGAACCACCAATTCAAGTCAATTGCAAAATTACGAGCAGTAATAAGTGGGTGGGGAAGAGATGAACAATACCAAACTGGAACAACTCCCACCCAGCAGTGAACACGACTGAAAATTGTCCGGTGAGGACCTCCTGGTAAGTATCTGATGGTCAAACAATTTCCAGTGTTCCCCCTGATCACTGCTGACACGAAGTCAGAGGGCACAATGGAGATGTTCGTGTTCATCTGCCGCCGAGAAACATGGCACACTCACCCTCCTCCTCCATGGCCTCCTCCAGGGTCTCCTCGCCCTCTGCTGCCTCTTCCTCCTCCTCTTCCCCCTCCGCTACTTCCTCCTCCTCGTCAGCAATCTGCGAACCACCAGATACTTTTCAGACCAAATCGAAACAAACTCCAGCAACTCGGTAAAGGTCTTCGCGATTCTCAAGTTGTGAGAAATGAAAAGAATTGACATGATTTGGTTCAGTAACTGGATGAGTGACGGACTGATTGCAAACCACACCCAGTTCTCACCTCCTCCTCGCCCTCGCCGGTGTGGTCGCCGTTCTGCCCCTCCTCCGCAGTCTCCATCTGCTCTCCGCCCTCCTCCGCGCCGATTGTGAACTTCTCGGCCATCGCGTCGTCCGCGTGCTCTGCAAAGAAATGCCGTTGTGTGCACACTGGCCAACTTTGCAATGAAGAAATTCTTACCAAACCACATCAACCTCGCCTCCCGGTTTTGCCCAGCAGGGCGATGGAAGACGCTTCCCCTGTGTGTGTGTGCGTGTGTGTGTGTGTGTTCTCACCCTCCAGGAAGGTGTTGAGCCTGGTGACAAGGTCCGCCTTTTTGCCCGTGGTCTCGAGCCCGCGATCGGTGAGCTCTGTTTTCAGCTCCTGCACAGTCAGCTTTGTGAGGTGCTCCTCAAACATGATGAAGTGTGTCCTGCACGGAGAAGTTAAAGCTGTATTTTTTGACAGAAGAGGTGCATGTGCACGCAGTCTATTCTGTCTCCCACAACCCAAAAGACATTCAATGATGGACTGATTGGACATTTGGTTCCATGTTTGCAGCAGAAAGAAGCAGCGATGCGACTTACTCGTACGATCTCACTCAGATCTGTTCCACATTTCCAGACAACAACACGACAATGGAATTTTTTGTAAGTTGGAGATTGATTTGTGTAGACGAGGGGAATCAGTTCTGGCGGTTGCAAAGCATGTTGTGTCGCCTTCAGAAATGAGGACGCCTACACTGCGCCAATTTGTCCACGAGAACGATCATTACAGTCCAAAGGGTCGCCAGAACTTGGACCGCCCTCGTAGGTTACAGTTCTAGATCTGAGCATCATAGAAATCGGCATGGTCTCAAGTTCCTGCCATTGATCGACCGCAAGTTCAGTGACAAACTTTCACTTGCAAGACGTGAGACACAATTGTGCTGCTTTTTTGTTCGAATCACTTTCTTGGGCCAACAACCGACGCACTCTGGAACCACACCGTGCCACAAATCGCAAGAATGCAACGCTCTTTCAAAGAACAAAGAGCAGGAACACACTTTCAAAATGGCGGCTTCAAATAGAATATCAAAGAAAGCCGTTTTTCACCAAAAAGAACACATCAACGCTTCAATTTTCCCATTTCTAGAGCCGCTAAACCTTTGAGAGAAGCTCTGTGTGAACATTTGCGGCAGAGTTTTCCCAAAAAGTCAATAATTTGCACAACAAAATGTATTACATGAAAAGGCACGCACCTTCGCCGACTCCTCACAAACCGGATATCCGGATCGGACTGACCTCTGGGGCCTATTCGATTGCAGCGCAAACAACCGCAAATTTGCGGTCAGTTTCAACTTGCGCTCCTCCAGTCTGTTCGATTGCAAGTGCCAACCGCAAATTTGCACCGCAAACA
>JAAUXT010107002.1_pt1 | contig 12204 bp, 10 predicted proteins | sample 7278171 | NCBI WGS metagenome assembly JAAUXT01 (sample SAMN14350112, study PRJNA611818) | marine sediment metagenome | isolation source: surface marine sediment (1.8m) | place: French Polynesia: Moorea | collected 2018-08
CCCCCCCCCCCCCCCCCCCCCCCCCCCCCCCCCCCCCCCCCCCCCCCCCCCCCCCCCCCCCCCCCCCCCCCCCCCCCCCCCCCCCCCCCCCCCCCCCCCCCCCCCCGGCCTAAAAATTTCCCAAATGCTAGACCTGGTCCCAAACGTAAAATAATATGTTGGTATGTTTACACATGTATGTATGGTCAGACCTACGACTCCCATGAAATTTCCTGGTGGTGGGCGGGGCGAGGTCTTGTCCGAATTTTTTTCAAGTCCCACACCTGGGCCCGAAAATTTCGAAAAATTGTTGAGGTCACATCTGCTCTGCATCTCCCATGAAATTTCCTGATGGCGGGGGGGTGGGGTGGGGGGTTCCCACGAGTCACACCCGTCACGGACACACACATACTGACATTGGGCGCGTTTCGCGACCATAAACGCGACAGTTTCGGCCATTACTTGGGACCAGAAAAACAATAAATTGACTCTTGAACCCAAAATTGGTACCAAAAACCTGACCCACAGAGGGTAAGCCTTTTCTAACACAACCTTCAAATCACCAAAAACGCAACAGTCAAAATGTCTCATGCGACCACCAAGTTGACAATTTTTCAAGATGTTGGCGAACAAATTTGAGTCAAAGTGGCAACTGTAGTGAGAAGTCTTAGAAAACAGTAACCGTTTGATGAAAGAAGAATGCAAATGATTTTGGTAACATCCGCACTTCTGAAAAAAATAAATCAAAATTGCAGAGCCAATCCCTGACAGCTCTGAATGGCAATCCGAATATAGAATACACCTCTGGACATTGAAAAGGCGGGAGATTTTAGTGCCATCTTGTGAATTTGTCTTGCTTTTCGTGCTGTCCTCTGGTGGCAATTGGCGTACTTTCTGTGTTGGCGACGGAAGAGTCGACGTGCAATGTGTTGGCAGGTAGAACATGGGGGAGGGGGGTTCAATGTCTTCCCGTTTTCAATTCTCATTGCACTATGTTCCTGGAAGAGTCTTGAATAACAACGAAAAGCGAAGGGTTGTGAGTTCGACGGCGTTGTGCTGGAGATTCTGAAAATAATTTCCTGGACAACCAGCCTGCCATCCCGCCCACTTTCGTTATCTTGGTTTCACCCAGTGTCTCACGATCGGGGGTCCAAACAGCGCGTTGTCTGATGTTGTTGTCTTCGTTATGTCTCTGTCAACTGAACATTTTCACAAGTGTGAGAAGAAATTTGCATCGAAATTAAAATACACATGAGTTGCTTTTAATTTGTTTGCACTAATTTTGTGCATTAGTTGTTTGTTTTATTCTGGTGGGAAAAGATCGTGAGTGACAGAACCGAGCTCCGTCCACTGGGTGCACAAACATTCCGGGCAGCTGCACTCGGCATGGATCGAAATTTCCCAACAATTATTCAGCATTATCGGCTTGTCTTTGGCATTCAGACACGGTGAGTGTTCACCGCTGTCTTATCTCCGTTGGTATCCAAAACAACTAGATCTATACTGACGCTTTCCAGTGCAGTTCAAACGATTTCTCTTGGGTGCCGTTCGATTTGAGTGATCTGGCAACCCGGGTTGCAATTGTTTGGTACAAATGAAACGGATTTTGGCCAACCTGGATCGATCCGCAGCAACCTGCCAATGAGTCTGGTTGCTGTTTGGGTTGCTCGGGATTGATGGCTGCAACCCGGGTTGGCAACTGAGACAGAGCCCAAATCTAGACCGACCCCAACCAACCCAAGCAACAACCCTTCATTGGTGGCTTGCAGTGGATCGATCCAGGTTGGCCACAATTGTTTCCACGCCATTGCAACCCGGGTTGCCAGACCGCGCAAATCGAACGCTGCTTACTCGTAAGGAGGGACAAACAGTACTGTACAGTACTCGCAGCCCTTTCGATGATTGGCGGCAGCACACCGAGCAACGCATGGTCGACAAATTTGAGACTCTCAAATGGGGCTTTTGACCACTTGAGGTCCAAAATGCAAAGGTGATTTTGGGTCTCGCACACCCTGCGACAGGAAAATTACATCGCACACAGTTGTTGTCAGCCAACATCAGGTTCACCCAACCAAGACAAGTCAGACGGCCGGTGCGTGAGGTCCAGTCTGCACCAGCAACATTCATATTTTGTACTCACTCTGTGGGTACATGGGTTTCAATGAGCGTGGGGAATCTTTGTTTGATGTACGTATGTGCAGAGTGTACGACAAAAGTGACCCGGTTCAGGGAAGAAGAGGTTTGCACGGATGTGAGTGGGTACATGTTCAGATGCTGTTCTGGAGGCTCGTGTTCTCGTTCAAAGTGTTGTCGAGAGTTACCAAAATTTAACGGTGTAAAGTGGCACTTCCTCCACAGACTCGTAATTTGTACCACCAAGCAAACTGGCTTTTGTGAGATTGCTGTTACATGAAGAAAATTGTTTGCCAACAAAAAAGGAAAAATGCAAAATTTCAGGAAACGTCTGGGACTTTTGGGTTTGAAAAAAACCTGGGAACCCTGTGGTGCAGGCGTTGACCAAACGGTTCGATTAAGGTCGTGGTTTGTGATGGAACGGAGGCGTTGGGTGGTCTAATCTTGCGGTTGGTTCGAAGATTGAACATTATCTGAGCGACCCAGTGCTCAGTGGATCTGCTATCTTTATCAAATCGACAGACTTCCTTTTCTTTTTTCACTTGGGTTCGTATCGTTGACAGTTCTAAATTTGTAGAGTCGATCCTCGACGAGGGTGGATTCCTTCTACCTTTCTGCGTCCGCGATTCTGTGACCGAATGCAACAAGTTGGTGACTTTACGCAAATATCAGGAAAGGTAGAACAGAATCCACCCTCGCGCACCATGTCAGAACAAGGTGAAAGAGCGATCGAAATGATTCTGATAATTTTGACGTTTTGTTTGTTCTTTGTGCGAGCGTTCGAAGGTGCTCGTAGTTGGTGGCTCCAATGGAGAAACACCCCTTTCTCCGTCAACTCAAACTGTCGAAAGGCAGCACGTCTGCACAATACGAGATGAAAATGTTCTTGTGCCACAGGTTTCCATCAGCAGTGTGAAGATCATGGCGTCAGAAATCATCGACTTCTACGCCGGGAAACACGTCTTCATCACTGGGGGCACCGGCTTCATGGGCAAGGTGAGTCAGATTTACAAGCCCACGGCCTACCGGCCTTGCTGCGGGCCAAGTGCAATCGTTCGGAGTCCTCCAGTATGTGAGTGTCAGTTTGTACGTATCTGCTGGTTTAGTTAAAATTGAACTTGGCTGCCAAATGATTGTCAGCCGCGAGACTGATGACAATGGTTTACCCGTGTATCCATGGGCTATCTATGTATCCAAGCTGGGGGGGGGGGAGTAACTGAACTGGGCACCTAAACCAGGCTGGAAAATGATGGACACAATTCTGATCATTTTTCGGTCTGGTTTAGTCACTAAACCTGCTAGCTAAATGGGGCTGTATCTTTGGAATGCACGAGCGAGTGGTGCGTGGCTGATGCTCCACTTGAAAGTCCAGTTACAACTGGGCTCTGATCATTTTCCACCCTGATTCAGTCACCCCCACCCACCCGCTACCCATGGGGGAAAACTGAACTGGCCAACTAAACTGAGTTGTAACTTTGTAATGCTCGTGTGCAGGATGTTCAAACTTTGTGGGTGAAAGGGTTTTGGAATTGCCCACAAGCCACGACAGAATGGGCAGTCCAGGTCAACAACTGTGGGGCAGTTCACTTGCTCCCCAGGGTTATTAAACTTGGCTATAATTCTGGAATACTTGCACACAGAGTATTCAAATTCTCAGGGGACATTCAGGTGGTCATTGTCAGAAAGTAGGTCAGATGACCAAGCAGCATCTCTGATATTTTTTGAAAATGCCATTTCTGGCAACTTCCAAAGGTACATGCCCCTCCCCCCGTCAAATCAACTCAAAAGTATGCCCAAAGTGCATTGAAGCAAAATTGCATGGCTTCATGAAAAGTAGGCCATCCAAGATGTTCCAATTGATGTTATTGATACCTTTTATTTGGATCACGGTGTCACCATCCTCCTCATTGACACTGCAAAATTATGCTGACCATTGAACAACACACACTTTTGCAAGTGTAGGTGAGGTGATCTCCCAAGTTTGTCGGTCAAGTTTGCGTGGTGTGAATGCGGGGAGTGGCGCGTGGCTGATGCTCCACTTGAAAGTCTTTTCTTTTTTCTGCATTTGAAAGAACTTGCCACCAAAGGTCTTGTGAACTGCGAGGAGAATGCTGGCCACACTCGTTGCTGCGGGCTCGTTGATCTCTCTTCTTCACTGTTGAGATCATTCGCGTGCAGAACAGAGCAACAACCAAACCATCCGTGTTCACAATGGAAAGAGGCGCGAGTTGTGTGTCATGGTTTTGACAAAACAATGATGCGTTGTGCAGGTGTTGACGGAGAAACTGCTCAGATCATGCCCAGACGTCGCTTCCATCTACATCCTGGTCAGACCAAAAAAGGGGAAGAGCAGTCGAGAACGAGTTCGGCAGATCTTGGACACGCAGGTTTGTTGCGCTTGTTATCCATGTGTGCGAACGAAAGACACATTTCTGGGGTCTTGGCGTTTTCTTGCGACCACTCCTTTCCCTGCGTCAAAAAGTACGATGAGAGGTTCGTGTGTCCTCATGCTGTGTTTGGGGTAAAACAAAGATGTGGGACAACAGGACAAGACAAATTTATCTTCATGCCCCCCCCCCCGCCGTCGTCCTTCCCCGGAACAAGAGAGGAATCTGGGACAAACTTTTGGTGAGTCGCTCTCCCAACGAGGGCAACGTTGGTGATTCCCAAGTTCTGTTGGTGATTGTAAGTACACCAACAGTGCCTTACAAATCCACGCGGCTGCTTCATCGGCTCGGCGCGTGTCCACGCGTTAATGACTCGAGTGTTCTTGTTGCCGAGTTTTTGAGTTTCCGTGTGGATTGCAGTTGTTTGACACTTTGCGGATGGAGTCTCCAAACCAACTCGACAAACTACACGGCATCCACGGTGATATGTTGGAACCTCACATGGGAATGAGTGCAGAAGATGTGCAAATGTTGGCGCAGAAAATAAACATCGTGTTCCACTCGGCCGCCACTGTCAGATTTGACGAAGCGTTGAGGTATGTCTCATACTTTGAGGTGTGAAGAGCATTCCGACATTTTCCCCTCTCTCGAACCTCCCAAGGGGAAAATGAAGAATACTAAAACTACAGCTGCTGAGAAAATGTTCATTTTCGTGTTGAAATCTGCAGGTTATCGGTGGAAATGAACATCATCGGAACGCAGAAGATCTTAGCTTTCTGCAAACGGTTATCGAAACTAGAGGTAAGTGGATGTCACAGGATACTTCTTGGATGGGACAAACTTCCAAATGAGGTGGCCACCACCCTTTGTTCGGACAGAAAAGTCTTTTGTGTGCCCTCTTGAGATTCTGCTTCTGCCTGTCTTTCCGGCTCAACTGGACAAAACATTGGCGAAACGTCCTACTTGTTAAAATTTGAGCAAAAAACATGTGAAGGGAGCAACAAGATCACCCGGTCCTCACATGTAAGTCATGTCACATTTGCAACACGATCACATTCAAGTCACGTGACGGTGGGTACACTTGTCCGCGATCACGCTGCGGAACCTCATGCCATTGGTGCAGCTGTTCTGACGGATACGTGTTGCTGGTTCATTTGGTTGTTGACTGTTGTTATTTTGGGGGATTTTTCCGAAGCCCCAATTGTTTGCTGTGCGTGAGAGCCAAGTTGGAACTTGGACTTCCTTCGAAATGTTCCTTTGATGGAATCCTTGACCGCGTTTGAGTTCATTGTGACGTGTTTCTGCACTTATCTTGACATTGACATTGTTTCTCTTTTTTACGGGGAGATGCAGTGATGTCCCAGGAACAATGACCTCAGTTTATGCTTGATCCACCAAATCATAAGATTAGATGTTGCGTGCCGACTGCACAATGTCAAGGTGGCCCACGATGTGTGCAGTGATGTTGTTTCCTGTGTTGTTGCAGGCTTGCATTCATGTGTCGACCGCTTACTGCAACTGCGACAGAGACAAAGTCACCGAGATGATCTATCCAGCCCCACTGCACCCACAGAAAGTGCTGGACGCCCTGGAGTAAGTTCCTGTTCTGCCGCCATTTATTGAGCTCCAAAACAGATCTTCACTTCCTTGGTTCGGTTCGCAAATTCACAGGGGGTTCAATACAGGGCGTGTCAGGAAGCCTGTGGGAGAACTGTGTCTCACTGACTTGGTCTTCCACAGTTGGATGAGCGAAGACGTGATTGACTCCCTGACACCCAACCTGATCCGCCCGAGACCCAACACGTACACGTACACAAAAGCGATGGCAGAGCACGTCTTGGCGGAAGAACGGGCACAACTGCCAATCGCCATTGTGAGACCGTCCATTGTCGGTGCTTCGTGGAAAGAACCGTTCCCCGTACGTATTGAATGTTGTTGGTGACAGCTCGCGGAGTGCAAATATTTGAGCCAATTTCACAGAAAGTGGAGCTTCGTCAGTCACTCGGTGTTATTTTCCCAACAGGGCTGGGTGGACAATTTCAATGGACCAACAGGATTACTGGCAGCGGTGAGTATGCATTGCCTGACGACGTTTTTCTCAACGCCCCAACCCCCAGTGAAGGACGTGCAGAAAGTCGCTTGGTGCTTGATTTGTATTGACCCAGATTTCTATTCAGCCGTCAAGCAGACTACAAAGCCTTCCTGCGGAGGGAGTGGTTGTGCAGCAAATGTTTGTGATGCGTGCGGCGTCTTGTCCGCGGTGTTTTTGGATTCTTCTTCAAATGTGCACTTGCAGATTGGAAAGGGTGTGCTTCGAATCATGGAGGGAAATTTTCACGGCACAGCTGACATCGTACCTGTTGACATGGCCATAAATCTGATGATCGTTGCTGCCTGGAAAACGGCCACAGAAAAGTGAGCATCGCACACTTTCGACACTCGTTTTCCCAAGTCTTGTGAAGTCTTCTCACAATGTACAGACAGTCAATGAAATCTTGTGTGTTGCAGGTCAGACCAGCTGAAGGTGTACAACTGCACAACAGGGCAGCTCAACAGGTTGACGTGGGGTGATGTAGGCAAGCACATTTTTCTTTTGTGTGCCAAGTTTTCGTTTCTCATTGATTGGTCGTCTCATCGTTGTTTTCATTGTGCTATCTGCTTTTCAGAACGGAGTTCCTACACGTACTTCATGAAACACCCGTTGGACACAATCTACCGAATTCCCAACCCTCGATTCACCACAAACAAGTACGCTGAGCCTGCATAATCGGGCTTGAATTTGAGAGAATGTTGGAGACAATGTTTGAACAGTTCGTTGACTCCTTTGTGTGTTGCACAGGCTGTGGAAACAGTGGAACATCTTGTTTGATCACTATCTTCCCGCATGGATCATGGACCTCATGCTGGGAATCGTCGGCAAGAAACCCATGTACGTTCACTATTTGCCAAGTGCGAATTTCCAAAACTGGTTCGTTTCTCGAAGACCGAGCGCCAACGTAACAAGTTTGAACAAAGAATAACCGTGAAATCCTGTGTGTCGTGTGAATAATTCTGACGTATTTCTGGCTGTAGACACGAGCACAAATAGATGAAAGGTATATTTTCAATTGTTCCCAACAGACTCACCAAGTTCCAGAACCGACTGTGGAAGTCTGTCAACACGTTGGAGTACTTCACCGCAAGAGAATGGTTCTTCACGAATGACAACATGACAGCTCTACACAAAGAGCTGAACGATGAAGACCAGAAAATGTTCAACTTTGACATGAAGTCGATAGACTGGACTGCTTACATGGAAAACTACTGTCTTGGAACCAAAAAGTACGCGCTGAAAGAAGATATGAGTCGCATTGGCCAAGCCAAAGCAGCATTGAGAAAGTAAGTTCACTGCTTGCGTGCGTACGTGCGTGTGTGTGTACGCATGTGCGCGCGTGTGCGTGGTCTGTGCGCGCGGTGAAACACAAAAGCATGAAACTGGCTGTGTGTCGTCCATGTGAGCGGCAAACGTGGGCTCCATCACAGCAGGCTCTATTCTTGTAGGCTACAGCGCTGGTACAAGGTGTACAACATCATCATTGCTGTCGCCATCTGGAGAATCCTCCTGGTGCGATTCACCGTCGTCAAGAAGCTGTGGCACTTCATCCTGAACTTTACACTGAGAATGATGAAAAACCTTCCGACTGCATTCGGTTCCTGAAAAACACAACTGACCCTCATCTTGAACGTTCATCAGATGTACGAGGAACAAAGAGAAAACCGACAGACACAGCTGGGAGTCGATTGACGCGAACTGTGAAGCACGAACCAAACGGGGAACCAAAGAAAAGGAATTCCATGTGTTATTTTCTTGCTTGCACAGCACATTCGAAGCTGCGAACAGTTCACTTCAACCGATTCCAAATTTTGACACTTGCACGCGAGGAATTTCTTTACATTCCATTTGAAGATATTTTGCACGCTTGAAACCGAAAAAAAGACAAATGGCCTGAACCGCGCGTAATCTGAGTCACTTGGGGTTTTGTACACTTGGCGGAGCCGCAGTGTATTATTCTGGTGCTTTTTCCTCAGATTTCATGGTCACGCGACCTTGGTAGGCACCGGGGTGGTATTTGAAGATTTTGCAACCAGGGGGCGGGGTGTCGCGAGCAATTGTCAGTGTCAGGTGACCCCCCCCCCCCCGTACATAATTTGCTGGGTTCACGAGCATTTCAGGTGACTTCAACGTTATTTGATATTGGGTGCCCCGCCCGCCCCCGCCGGGTCGCGGGACATTTTTCACCTGACATGACTCTAAATGTGATGTCATACAGCTGTACTCCGCCGAGTGTTCCACGCAGTCGGCATGCCAGTTTCTTCGGGAGTAGGGGGAGGGGCGAAGGGGTTGGGGCCCTCGTGGACATTTGCACCTTGTCACCACTTCGGATCATGATCATCATCACATGAGACTCACTGCTTTCAGGCCAAGCCAACAGCCTTCAACTGAATTTGAAAGATTACCCTTCCCCCGTCCTTTCTGGCAAGTTTTTTGACCGACCAACCTCTTGGGAATATTTAAGCTCTCGAGGAGAGAAAAACAAAATTGTGGCATCACGGCTCAACAGAAATTGCAGCTGGTCAAACGTGTCGAACCCGTTTCTGTTGGACACAGCAGAAGAAACAATTTGTCAAGTTTCTAGCTCGGCTCTTGCAGACATGTTTCCCAATTTCACTCTCCCATTTCCAGTGCCATTATTCAGTTCCATTGATTGGAACACTGTGACACATCATTTTCAGGTTGTCGGTGCCGGTGTGGCATTCTCGTTTGAACGTTACTTGTACACGCACGTACATTGGCTCACACACGCATGTCGTTAGTTCTTTGAACACATTTTGCGATGACTGGGGTGTGCGGTAGTCAAAGACATTTTCTTTTTGTGGGAAAAAAACATTGTTGGTTGCCAGATCCCTGTTGTATGTACGAGGTATGTCAAGTAAGTTTTAGCTTCAGCGTGACACAAACTCACTCGCGAGGAAAACTTATATATAATTGACACACCTCGTATGTGTGTAAAATCGATGTGTGAATTTCGAATGTATCCCAAGTCCCGTCTGTCATGCACACGGTCATTCCGGCCAGAACTACACAAAAATATGTTCATCGTTTTGTTGAAATATCACATTCCATTGTAGCAAACATGGCGGTCACGATTGTCAATTCGACGATTTGAGGACAGCATCAATTTCGATTTGCTTTGCAGAGGTTCAAAGACCTCAACCAATCGTAGTGTGGACGCGTGCTCATCATGCCGAAATCGTCACCTATTTTCTGTCGACAGTGACAAAGTGTGATTTCTGTAAATTTGTTGAAGGTGCTACAAAAAAGAACTCTGTCTTCAAAAAACAAGAACACTGATTGGTGTTGACACGTACCGAGCTGGCATAGCCACCGCTATGTTCACGAGATTTTCCTGGATATTCCTCCGAAGGAAAACGTTTTGTTACCAGCGTTGCTGGTCACCCACTTCCCCCCCCCCCGCACAGAAATTTTCAATTTGGACATTGTGCTGGTGGGGTATTGTCTGGGTTGTCCCCCCCCCTGCCCAGAGAAATTTTGACTTGGATATTGTCTTGGCAGGACATTGTTTGGGTGACTTCCACCCCCCCAGAATTTTTTTCAACTTGGACATTGACTTGGTAGGACATCACCTCTGAGATGAAGTGCTGTACTGCCGATGTACGCGCGCGGCTGGTTCTCTTGAAAGTCGATGTGGTTTTCACACAGGCATGTCCGAAGGAGTGAGTTGAGGCAAGATGCCTTGGGGTTGGACCCAGTGATATCCTCGGGAGGGCAGAAAGACCTGGCCCAAAAATTATGTGTAACCCCCCCCCCCCAAGTTGGTGCGGGCACTAATCACTGTGGTGCGACCAGGACTCAGTGTAGTGATATCACAAACACGTTGGTTGGTATCTCAAGAGAGACTGGCCCCGGGGGTGGGAATCTCTGTATTTATTGACTCGGTGCTGCCATCCTTGGGCATGGTTCTAACATTTGAGGCTGGTGTGTCACACCACACTCCTCCCCCACCAGGGGGCGCTGGCCCTGTTGACCAATTTTAAATATTCTAAATATTTTTACAATAAATATATATATATATATATTAGACAGGCAATAGATGCATAATATCAAAATTCTGCTATTTTGCTGGAAATTACCCAGCATTCCTCCCCCCCAGGGGCTGATCACGTGACCCCTTGTGGTTCTGGCGCTCTTTCTTTGACTGTCATGGCGACTGGTGGGATGTATCCGACCAACCTTGGCCAAGAAGAACGTGAACTCATTGCTTTTCTACGTCAAAATGTTGTGCGGTGACTGACCTGGGAGGCTCACGTACAAAAGCTTCCTCAGACCCATCCCCGGGTCATCCAAGCCATGTGTGGCTACTTCAACCTGGGGCCGACCTCACACCGCGGATTTGACCATTTGGTCTGGTCCATTGCGAACAGACAATAGTCGGTAAGTGGTTCTCCAGTCACTCCACACAGAACCACCAAGTGACAGTGACTTACCCAATCTTGTGTTAAAGCATGGGCTGATGCTGAGAGCTGTTCTATGAGAGTTCTCAGGCATTGGTTCCTCACTGGACCATTATTAAAATACAGCTCACAATTTGCAATGATTTGTAGATGAGTACACAGGAGTCCTGAGCATGCTCTTACCTCCAGGATGAAAATACTAATGCTTTGTTTGAGGCAGGAAAAGGCCTCTAATTCAATTAGTTCTTGCCCTGCGCATAGTGCTCCAGCTGGCATTTTTGTCCAAGAAAGGTCACATGACAGGGTTTTCCAGTCAAATGATATCTCTGATTTCCCCCCCCCTGGGGGAGGGAATCAGCCAATTCAGTCAGATTTCAGAAAAATCAGCCTAAAATGGCAATTTCCCATATGTGGATGATTCTTGTGAAATTACGTTGAAATGCTAAAAATGGCCAGCTGAGGCCAGTGCCCCCTGGTGGGGGAGGACTGTGGTGTAACATACCTTGCCCAGATATGTCAGAATCACTTACTAAAATTCTTGCCTCAGAAGTCAAGTCTCTTATGAGATACCAACCTGATCGTTTGTGATATCACTACACACATGCTGTTCATAACCCCTCGTTCACACCGAGCGCATATGCACTCACGCACACATTTGCGATGGCAATGCTCCAGTGCACCGTGCATAACACTGTTCATACCATGTGCGTAGCCGCGTGCGTAGCCATGTGCGACTGTTTGGGTGCGCGACATTCATGACATCATAATTTTTCGATGTGTCTAGCCCACTTCCTGTTGCGCAGGATTTTTCGCGTCACTTTCCTTCGACCTTGGAGCACACATGTTCAACCCACTTGCTCATTCCATCGACAAGGCTGTTTTTCTGAGAGCAATACTAAAAATCGTCATGCCAAAGGCCAGCGCTAAAACTCCTTACAAGGAGCCGGTGAATTTCGACGAAGAAAAATTTGCGGCGGACGTGGAGGAGAGGAGTTTACTTTACGACAAAGGCGAGGAGGACTACCATCGCTCGGACGCAGTAGAAGCTGCCTGGTTGGAGTTGAAGAAACTACACCATTTCCAACTAGGTAAGTCCTCTTCCTCACTTAGGCCGTAACATCACACCAACACTCTGTGTCTGTACCCAAAGACTCAAAACTTTCTGTCATTTCAGTGCCGCACACCAAGGCAA
>JAAUXT010015312.1_pt1 | contig 12203 bp, 12 predicted proteins | sample 7278171 | NCBI WGS metagenome assembly JAAUXT01 (sample SAMN14350112, study PRJNA611818) | marine sediment metagenome | isolation source: surface marine sediment (1.8m) | place: French Polynesia: Moorea | collected 2018-08
AGGTCGCGCAGCGCCACCGCGCGGGCCTTCATGGTGAAGCCGAAGTCGCCGAAGGTCTCGTAGAAGGTCAGGCCGTGGTAGGCCGGGTCCGGCTGGGTGAGGGAGGGGAACTTGTCGTTCTGGCCCCAGTCGAAGCGCCCCGATTCCACCACCACGCCGCCCATCGAAGTGCCGTGACCCGAAAGGAACTTGGTCAGGGAGTGGATCACGATGTCGGCGCCCCAGTCGAAGGGCTGGCAGAGGTAGGGCGAGGCCATGGTGTTGTCGACGATTAGCGGGATGCCGGCGCCGCGGGCGATTTCCGAGAGGCCCTCCAGGTCGGCCACGACGCCGCCGGGGTTGGACAGGCTCTCGACGAAGATCGCCTTGGTCTGCGGCCCGATCGCGGCCTTGACCGCCGCCAGGTCGCGCGGGTCGACGAAGTCGCAGTGCCAGCCGAACTTCTTGAAGGTATGCGTGAACTGGGTCACCGATCCGCCATAGAGGAACGGCGAAGCGACGAAGCGGTCGCCGGCCTCGAGCAGGGTGTAGAATGCCAGCAGCTGGGCCGCGTGGCCCGAGGCGCAGGCCACCGCGCCGCGGCCGTCCTCCAGGCTCGCGACCCGCTCCTCCAGTGCGGCGACGGTCGGGTTGCCGACCCGCGTGTAGAGGTAGCCGAAGGTCTGCAGGTTGAAGAGCGAGGCCGCGTGGTCGACGTCGTGAAAGACGTAGGAGGTGGTCTGGTAGATCGGCACGTTGCGCGCGCCGGTCACTGGGTCCGGCTGGCTCCCGGCGTGGATCGCCCGGGTCTCGAAGCCGAAGTCGTCACCCTCTTTGCTCATGTCGCTGTCCTCTTAGGGCCGGCCGTTAGGGTCTGCCCTTGCACAACCTCACCCTTCGACAAGCTCAGTGTGAGGATGAGCACCTAAAGTCTCAAATGTCGTCTCACCCCGAGCTTGTCGAAGGGTGAGCGCGCCGACTCCGAAATCTGCTGAGCCCTCACGCCACCCGCAGCCTTCGCCGCTTGGCCGAGATGATCCTGGAGTTGATGCCGCCCCAGGAGAGCTCGCCGTGCAGCCGGCCCCACTCGATCTTCGGGCAGCGGTTCATGATCACCGTCAGGCCCGCGGCCTCAGCCTTGGCGGCGGCTTCGTCGTTGCGTACGCCGAGCTGCATCCAGATCACCTTGATCTTCTTCTCTGCGGCCAGTGCGATGGCTTCCTCGGTGATCGGCCCCGCGGCCTCGCTGTTGCGGAAGATGTCGACCAGGTCGATGGGCCCCGGAACCTCGGACAGGCTGGCGTAGCAGGTCTCGCCCAGGATCGTCTCTCCGGCCGCGGCCGGGTTCACCGGAATCACCCGGTAGCCTTTCTCCTGCAGGTACTTCATGGCGAAGTAGCTGGGCCGCACCCACTTGGGGCTGGCGCCGACCATCGCGATGGTCCGGACGTCGCGCAGGATCCCCCGGAGCAGGTCGTCGCTGTAGGCCTCGTGGTCCGCCATCTCGGACTCGTTCACGCGCCGGTCCAGGTCGGATGGCGCTTCTCGATGAAGGCATCGATGCCTTCGCCGGCGTCGCGGGTCAGCATGTTCTCGGTCATGACCTCGGCTGTGTAGGCGTAGGCCGCCTCCAGGTCCATCTCGGCCTGGCGGTAGAAGGCCTCCTTGCCGATCTTCAGGATCAGCGGCGACTTGGCGAGGATCGTCTTCACCATCTCGTCGACCGCGGCGTCCAGCTCGGCCTCGGGCACGGCCTTGTTGATCAGGCCGATCTCGAGAGCGCGGGCCGCCGGCTGCATCTCGCCAAGCAGCAGCATTTCCATGGCCTGCTTGCGCGGCACGTTGCGCGACAGCGCGACCATCGGGGTCGAGCAGAATAGACCGATGTTGACACCCGGCGTCGCGAAGCGGGCACCGTCGGTGGCCACCGCCAGGTCGCAGGTCGCGACCAGCTGGCAGCCGGCCGCGGTCGCGATGCCATGCACCTTGGCGATCACCGGCTTGGGCAGGCGCACGATGGCCAGCATCAGGCGGCTGCACTCGGTGAAGGTCTCCTCGTAGAAGTCCCGCCCGGGATTGGCGCGCAACTCCTTCAGGTCGTGCCCGGCGCAGAAGCCCTTGCCGGCGCCCTGCAGCACCACGGCCCGGATTTCCGGCTCCGCCGCGATCGCCTCCAGCGCCGCGCGCAGCGCGCGCATCAGGTCGAGCGAAAGGGCGTTGTAGGCCTTGGCCCGGTTCAAGGTCAGGGTCGCCACGCCCTCGGCATCGCTGCGCAGGACCAGCGCCGCCTGATCCTGGGTCTCCGCCGCCGTCGTGATCGCCATGGCCCGCCTCGTCTTTTCCCGATGTCTCCAAGTGGCTTCAGCATAGCGCCGAAATTCCGGGGGGGAAATCGTCGGCCGTTGCTTTGACGGCGCGTTCCGGGCAAAGAGTGCCGTTGAGCGAGGTCGGGCGCGAAGAAGGAGGACCAGGACGGTATGCCGAGGATCACCAAGGACGAGATCGTGGCGCTTTGCGAGCGAGAGCTGCCCATTGCCAAGGTCTTGGGCACCACGGTCGATGACATCGGCCGCGGCACGGCGGAGGTGCGCTTGCCCTACAAGAGCGACCTGCTGCGCCCCGGCGGCACGATTTCGGGGCCGGCGATGATGGGCCTTGCCGACTTCGCCGCCTTCGTCGCGGTCCTGAGCCTGATCGGTCGGGTCGAGATGGCGGTGACCACCAGCCTGACCTGCAACTTCCTGCGCCGGCCCGGCCCGGCCGACCTGCTGGCCCACGCGCGGATCCTCAAGCTCGGCAAGCGTCTGGCCTACGGCGACGTGGAGATCTTCAGCGAGGCGGACCAGGGCGATGGCCCCGTCGCCCACGCGACCGCGACCTACTCGATCCCGCCGCAGGGTTAGGGCGAGAGGGCCGCGGTCAGATCGCTCAGCTGGATCCTGGGATTGGCCGAGAAGTCGAAGCGCGAGAGGACGTCGGCGAAGTCCAGGCTGTCGTCCTCGATCGGCAGCATGCGTCCGAACCTCGAGCTGCCGGGCGCGGCTTGGCCGAGCCGGCTCCAGCCGATCCCGGCCTGGACCAAAGCCTCGGCGTGGTGGCTTTGCGCGACAATGTCGCCGTACTCGTAGACCAGTAGCTGCTGGGGCATGTCGATCCGAATTCTGGAGATGTCCCGCTCCCGGGCCCAGTCCAGCTTCGCCGGCAGGTCCCGATCCTCGCCCTTCAGCTGCCGTAGCTTCCTCAAGCAGACCCTGCTGTCTCCCCGAGCGTAGGCTGTGCCGTCGGCGGGCAGGTCACCGCATGGGATGGTCTCGACGAGGGAGACCCGGCGCATCCTCTCGAGATAGTCGATTGGGGCAAGAGGGACCGGCCGCGCCTCGCGCTCGGGTTCGCGCATCTCTGAAAGCCTCTTCAGCCAGCGCGGATTGCCCAGGAGGTCGCGCGCCGCCGTGAACACCGGCGTTTCGGACAGCATCATCCTCACGGCCGCCAGCCAGAGGTCGCCCGGCGCCTCGACCCGCTCGGCGAAGAGGTGGTAGCCGCCTGCGGTGTCGAGCGGCGCGCTGTAGATCCGTGTGTTGATGCTCTCGGCAATGGGATCGTCGCGCAGCACTTTCGACGCTTCGCCCTTTGCGGAGATGAAGAGCAGGTAGCTGTGGCCCTGGAAGAAGCGCGGCGTACTGCTGCGCCCGCAGGAGGTCGAGGTGTCGCTGCCGCTGATCTCGGGGCGGGAAAGGCCGAGGTCCCAGAATGCCGGATCGCGGTGGCCCTTGAAGTCGGTGTCCGGCGGCAGGCCGCCCATGCCGTCGTCGAGCGAGGCCGCCTGCGCAGCCTTCGGGTCGATCAGGGAGGGGCTTGCGGTCAGCAGATGGAAGTAGTCCTCGGCGGTGCCGAAGAGCACCTCGAGGGTCTCGAACTGCACGACGGCGGTCGCGCCGAGGCGTTCGGCGGTGTAGCCGGCGAGCCTCCGGGCCGAAAGGGTGCGCGCCAAGACGATGGTCTCGGCCATGTTCAGATGCGCGGCGAGTCTCGCCGGAGGTTGGGTTTCTTCGGTGCACGCATGGGCACGGCCGGCACCCGTGAAGCCCAGCGTGAGGCAGCCCGCTGCCACGGCGGCCAGCAAACAGCGGCGCAGAACGGTCAAATGTCCCATCCTGGGTCTCCCTGCACGGGATCGGGGCGAGCCCGCGCTCTTGTTCGGATACCGATAGCTCGGGAGCCTTAACCGATCGATAACGTCTGTAGAGATTGGGTGGGCCGACCATCCATAGCCATCCGATGTTTTGGCTGACACGTTATAGACTTGGGTTAGCGGTATTATAATACCGTGATCACAAGCTACTGGCGAAAAGTGGGATTTCGCAGTTGACTGCGCTGCTCGCGCGGCCTAAAACCGCGCGTCCCGACCCGGAAGGCGATCACCGTTCGGGCCGGGTCTTTCGAAAAGAGTCATTTATTTCAATTGGATGACCGAAATGAAGACCTATTCAGCCAAACCGGCCGAGGTCGACAAGAAGTGGGTGCTGATCGACGCCGAGGGCGTCGTGCTCGGCCGCCTTGCCACGCAGGTCGCCAACATCCTGCGCGGCAAGCACAAGACGAGCTACACCCCCCACGTCGACTGCGGCGACCATGTCATCGTCATCAACGCCGAGAAGGTCAAGCTCACCGGCCGCAAGCTGGACGACAAGCTCTTCTATTGGCACACCGGCTATCCCGGCGGCATCAAGCACCGCTCGATGCGCCAGATCCTGGACGGCCCCCACGCCGAGCGGGTGATCGAGAAGGCGGTCGAGCGCATGGTCCCGCGCGGGCCCCTGGGCCGCCAGCAGCTCAAGAACCTCAAGATCTACGCCGGCGCCAGCCATCCCCACGAGGCGCAGCAGCCCGAGGCCCTGGACCTCGCGGCGCGCAACCCGAAGAACAAGAGGAGCGCGTAAGCCCATGGCCGAAGAAACCCAGACGGTCACGGACCTCAAGGACCTGGGCGCGGCGACCGGTGTCGTCGCGACCCCCGAGGAGGCGGCCGCCACGGCCGAGCCCAAGCTGGACGCCCAGGGCCGCGCCTACGCCACCGGCAAGCGCAAGGATGCGGTCGCCCGGGTCTGGATCAAGCCCGGCGGCGGCAAGGTCATGGTCAACGGCCGTGATGTCGAGACCTACTTCGCCCGGCCGGTGCTGCGCATGATCCTCAACCAGCCCTTCCTGGTCGCCGAGCGGACCGGACAGTACGACGTCATGTGCACGGTCTCCGGCGGCGGGCTCTCGGGACAGGCCGGCGCGGTGCGCCACGGCATCTCGCGCGCCCTGGTCAACTTCGAGCCGGCTCTGCGGCCCCTGCTCAAGAGGGGCGGCTTCCTGACCCGCGATTCCCGCGTCGTGGAGCGCAAGAAGTACGGCAAGGCCAAAGCCCGCCGCAGCTTCCAGTTCTCCAAGCGCTGAGCGCGGCAGGCAAATCAGGTCATCCGCAAGGGCCCGCCGACCGGCGGGCCCTTTTTCTTTGCGGGTCAGCTGGCCGGCGCGCTTTCGGGCAGGCGCCGGAAATCTCTGGTTGAGAAGGGGCGGTGCCAGTCCGGGGTCCGGATGGGCCGGCCTTCGTCCAGGCGGTACCAGGCGCCACCCTTCGGGTCGGCCGGGTTGACCACCACGTGAACGCTCTGTGCCGGCATGTAGCTCTGGGCCAGCAGGACGGCAGTCTCGCCGGCCGCGTTGCGGGCCAGGTCGACGACCAGCAGGGCGTGGCCCGGAAAGCCGCCCTGGATCAGAACGTCGCCGATCCGCAGCTCCGAAACCGAAGGGACCGGCGCCGAGTCCCGGACCATGGACCAGGTGCCGGCATAGGTGAAGATGACGTCCAGCCAAGCCCGGAACTGGCGGCGGCTATCGGCGACTGCAGGGCCCCGGGTCCAGCCGACCCGACTGCCCCGGACCCGCGGCCGCTGTCCGGCGAGCCATTGGCCATAGGAAAAGCCGTGGCCGCTGGTGAACTTGAAGCTCAGGTCCGCCGCCCGACCGGCCGCACGCAGGTATTCGGCGCGCAGCCGCATGACGGCGTCGGCGCACTGCTGCAGGTCCCGCCGGCCGACGTCGATCGCGATCACCGCGGCGGCCGAGGTCTGGTTGCCCTTGTCGCTGCCGTCGTGGTTGCGCACGGGCGTGCCCGGAGGCGCCAGGGGCAGATGGCGCAGCCAGTCGCCGTAGCTCCCGGCGGCCTCCACGCCGCGGGTGAAACCGGCCGGCGGCGCAAAGGCGCTGGAAATGTGCCGGTCCGGCACCTGCTCGAGCCAGCCGTAGGGAGAGCCGGGCGGCGTGGCGACGGCCGGCGTCGCCGCGATAGTAACCGCCGCGATCGCCATGAAATTCATGGAGATTCCGATCCACTGCCGCATGCCCTGTCCCTCCGCCGCTGGGACACCCTGATCGCAAGAGAACATGGCGGTATTGTGAGGCGGCCGCGGCCGGCGCCGCCAGCGCGGTTGCCCCGCGCCCGGGAAGCCGCTATTCCTAGGGTGACCACGGAACGGAGGCCGCCGGCCATGCGACGACGAGAGATCTTCACGGGAGCGCTCAGCCTGAGGCGGTAAACGATTCTCTTTTCGTCGTTTTCCCTCGGGCCGGCAGAGCGCCGGAGCCGGGAGGGGACAGCGGATCGAAAGACGACCGGGCGCCCTTTGCGGCGCCCTTGGTGTTTTTGGGTCCCAGGATCAAAATGGCCGGGTGGGGCGTGAGGCCCAGGCCACGGCCGCTGAAAGGCAGAGCAGAGATGACAGGAAACGCGATACGGATCGGCATTCTCGGGGCATCGGGCTACACGGGGGCGGAGCTGCTGCGCCTGCTGCTGCGCCACCCGGCGGCCGAGATCCGCCTGCTCACCGCCGAGCGCCAGGCCGGCAAGGACATCGCCGAGGTCTTCCCACAGCTCGCCGGCCAGGGCCTGCCGCGCCTGGTCAAGATCGAGGAGGCCGACTTCTCGGCCCTCGACATGGTCTTCTGCGCCCTGCCGCACGGCACCACCCAGGAAGTCATCGCCGCCCTGCCGTCCGACCTCAAGGTGGTCGACCTTTCGGCCGACTTCCGGCTCGCGGACCCCGCGACCTATGCCCAGTGGTACGGCCGCGAACACCAGGCCCCGGAGCTGCAGCTGGAGGCGGTCTACGGCCTGACCGAGCTGGCCCGTGCGGCGGTCGCGAAGGCCCGCCTGGTCGCCAACCCGGGCTGCTATCCGACGCCCTGCCAGCTGGCCCTGGTGCCGCTGATCGAGGCCGGCGCGATCGAGACCGACCAGATCGTCATCGACGCCAAGTCCGGGGTCACCGGCGCCGGCCGGGCGCCCAAGGAAGCCAGCCTCTACGCCGAGGTCGGCGAGGGCATCCACGCCTACGCCCTGGCCGGCCACCGCCATGCGCCGGAGATCGAGCAGGGCCTGACCGCCGCCGCCGGCCGCCCGGTGACGGTCAACTTCACGCCCCACCTCATGCCGATGAACCGGGGCATCCTGGAGACCATTTACGTGAAGCTGGCGAACGGTGGGGGCGCGGAGGACCTACGCAAGATCCTGTCGGAGCGCTATGCCGACGAGCCCTTCGTCACCCTACTGCCCGAGGGCGTCGCCCCGGCGACCCGCCACGTGCGCGGGACCAATCTCTGCCAGCTCGGCGTCTTCGCCGACCGTCGGCCCGGTCATGCGGTCCTGGTCGGGGTCGAGGACAACCTGGTCAAGGGCGCCTCGGGCCAGGCGGTGCAAAACATGAACCTCATGACCGGCCAGCCCGAAACCGCCGGCCTCGACCAGCTCGCGCTGTTTCCTTAGGATCCATGGTGACGGTAGTACTGCCCGTCGAAAGGCCCGGCGGAGAGCACCAACGAACGACAGTTCAGCTGCCTACGGTCGGCGACTTGCCTCGGCGGGCGCTCCCACCAAATATTGAGGCTGAGGTTTCAGATCCGGACCGGCGCTCCGCGCGGTTCGGTGATCCTACTTTCAACGCAGAGCGAGTTCGAGCATGCCTGGCGTGATCCTGCCCTATCGGGGCATCAGACCCAAGATCGCCTCCGACGCCTTCGTCGCCGAGACCGCGGTCATCATCGGCGACGTCGAGATCGGCTCCGGCAGCTCGATCTGGTACGGCTGCGTGCTGCGCGGCGACGTCAACAAGATCCGGGTCGGCCGCGGCACCAACCTGCAGGACGGCACCATCGTCCACTGCAATCACGACCCCAACGGCGACTACCGCGAGACCGGCGGCGGCGAGCCGACCCACATCGGCGACGGCGTCACCGCCGGCCACCTGGCGCTGATCCACGCCTGCACCATCGAGGACCATGCCTTCATCGGCATGCGCTCGGTGGTCATGGACCGGGCCGTGGTCGAGAGCGGAGCCATGGTCGCCGCCGGCGCTCTGGTCACTCCGGGCAAGCGGGTCGGCAAGGGCGAGCTCTGGGCCGGCAGCCCGGCCAAGCGCCTGCGCGATCTCAGCGCGGAGGAGCAGGCCAACCTGCCCTACATCGCCGACCACTACGCCGAGCTCACCCTCAGCTACCTCGACGAGCGCCGCGTCTAGCGCACGTCCCGATCGGACGCCTTCGCGTCCGGCCGGGCGTAGTGCGCTATACCCTAAAAGGAAGGGCGTTTAGTCCTGGGCCTTGACCGCGACGTAGGAGCCGGGCGCGTCCTCCAGGACCTTGAGCTTGCCGTCGCCGGGGCTGCGGGCCGGGATCTGCTTATCGGCGTACTTCTGCAGCCACTTGTACCACTCGGGCCACCAGGAGCCCGGGTGCTCCTTGGCCCCGGTCAGCCACTTCATCGGGTCCTTGGGGTTCTGGGCCTTGGTCCAGTGCGAGTACTTCCCGGATGCCGGTGGATTGACCACCCCGGCGATGTGCCCCGAGGCGGCGAGCACGAAGCGCACCGGACCGGAGAACAACTGGGTCGCCGCGTAGGTCGAGGTCCAGGGCGCGATATGGTCCTCCTTGGTCGAGAGCATGAAGGTCGGGGTCTCGACCTTGCGCAGGTCGATCGGCACGCCGTCCAGTTCGATCCCGCCCGGCTCGACCAGCAGGTTCTCCTGGTACATCTTGCGCAGGTAGAAGCTGTGCATCGCCGCGGGCATGCGGGTCGAGTCCGAGTTCCAGTACAGCAGGTCGAAGGGGAAGGGGTCCTTGCCCAGCAGGTAGTTGTTGACCACGAAGGACCAGATCAGGTCGTTGGCGCGCAGCATGTTGAAGGTCGTCGCCATCTCGGCGCCTTCCAGGTAGCCGCGTTCGCTCATCCGTTCCTCGAGCGAGGCGAGCTGCTCCTCGTCGATGAAGACGCCCAGTTCGCCCGCCTCGGTGAAGTCGGTCATGGTCGTGAAGTAGGTCGCGCTCTTGACCCGCTTGTCGCCTTTGACCGCCATGTAGGCCAGGGTGGCGGCCAGCAGGGTGCCGCCCAGGCAGTAGCCGATGACGTTGGCGTCCTTCTCGCCGGTCGCCTGCGCGACCGCGTCCAGCGCCGCCAGCGGGCCCTCGTGCATGTAGTCCTCGAAGGTCTTGGCGGCGAGCTCCTGATTCGGGTTGACCCAGGAGACCACGAAGACGGTCAGGCCCTGGTCGACCGCCCATTTCACGAAGGAGTTCTTCTCGCGCAGATCGAGGATGTAGTACTTGTTGATCCAGGGCGGGATGATCAGCAGCGGCCGCTTGTGTACCGTCTCGGTGGTCGGCGTGTACTGGATCAGCTGCATCAGGTCGTTCTGGTAGACCACCTTGCCCGGCGTGATGGCGATGTTCTCGCCCATCTTGAAGGCGTCGTAGTCGGTCATCTTGATGTGCAGCCGGCCCTTGCCGCGCTCCAGGTCCTCGAGCAGGTTCTCCAGTCCCTTGACCAGGTTCTCGCCGCCGGACTCCAGGGTCTCGCGCAGGACCTCCGGGTTGGTCATGATGAAGTTCGAGGGCGCCATGGCGTCGACGAACTGCCGGGTGTAGAAGTCGACCTTCTGCGCGGTCTTCTCGTCCAGGCCGTCGACGTCGCGCACGGTCGACTGCATCCAGCGCGCGCTCAGCAGGTAAGACTGCTTGATGAAGTCGAAGAGCTGATTGTCCTCCCAGGCCGGGTCCTTGAAGCGCCGGTCGGCGTGCTCGGGCTCGGCGATGGGCTCGGCGGCGGCGCCCATGATGCGCTGGGTCGTGGTCTGCCAGAGCCGCAGATAGTCCTGCCAGAGGTTCATCTGCGCCTGCACCAGCTTGGCCGGATCGGTCATCATCTTCGCCGTCATCTCGAGGAAGGCGTTGCCGATGTTCAGCGGATCCATCGGCCCGATCCCGCCGTTGGTTCCCTGCCGCTCCAAGAACTCCGTGACGATCTTTTGGCTCCGATCCGCGATGCTCCCCAGTGCCTTCGAGAGCTCGACCGGATCGGGCATGTTGAATTCCGGACCCCGTTGCTCGCCCATGTCGCTTTCCTTATGGTTCCGCCAGTCGCCGTTGTGCGTTTTTTCGTTAAGCCGACCGCGACTCTTTGCCATGCGCTGTATAGCCCCATTTATGCTGCACTGCAACATAAATGGGAGATCGGCGCTTTCCAACCCGTTGCCTAGTGTAACCGGGCGCGCAGGTAAAGAGGAGACAAAGGCTGGTATGCGGCGAAGGGTTGCCGGCAAGACTCCGATAGGACGGCAAGGGGGCCTTTGGTCCCGGACCCTGCTGGCGGGGTGCCTGGGTCTCGGGCTCGTCGCCTGCGGTGCCGGCGAGGGGATCAGCACTTCGGACCAGTTGACCGGCAACATCCCGAGGCCTCAGAGCGTCACCGACGCCCGGGCCGAGCTCGAAGGCGCGGAGTTCCCGAACCTCGCCAGCGTGCCCGACCGGCCGCCGGCCTTCACGCCCCCTGAGGAGCGATCGAGAGTCATGTCCGCGCTCGAAGCCGACCGCTTGGCTGCCGGGCAGGGCCCGGGTCCCCGCGGACCGGACGGGGGCGGGACCGACGCACGACGTCAGCACGTCGCCGACATCTTCTTTCCCCAGGCCTCGGCCCGCCTCGATACCCAGGACCAGGAGGTCCTGCGCTCGGTTGCCGAGCTGTTCTGGACCCGCGGTGGCAATCTGCACGTCGTCGGGCACTCCAGCGAGGAAGTTGCCGGTCTCTCGGGTCTGGAGCAGAGCCTGACCGACTTCCAGATCTCCCTGGACCGGGCGAGGGGCGTCGCCGCGGAGCTGGAACGCCTGGGGGTCGCCCCGGACCGTCTGCTCGTCGAGGCCCTTACGAACCGTGAGCCGACCTACCGCCAGGGCACGCCGGCAGGCCCGGCGGGGAACCGCCGGGTCGCGATCTTCCAGGAGTTCGACGACAAGCGCAGCCTGGCGCCGCCCCAAGCGCTCGGAAAGGAGACGCGATGAGCCACCACCTGGCCCAGATGAATGTCGGGACGATCCTCTACGATCTGGCGGATCCGCGCATGAAGGGCTTCGTCGACAACCTTGAACGGATCAACGCCCTGGCCGAGGCGAGCCTCGGCTTCGTCTGGCGGCTGCAGGACGAGGCGGGCGACGCCACGGGGATCCAGGTGACCGACGATCCGCGGTTCATTGTCAACCTGTCGCTCTGGGAGACGGCGGAGGCCCTTTTCGACTTCGTCTATCGCTCCGCGCACACCGGCATCATGGCGCAACGGCGCCAGTGGTTCCTGCGCCCCGCCGACGCCTTTCAGGTGCTGTGGTGGCTGCCGGCCGGCGAGGTCCCGACGGTCGAGGCGGGCTTGGCCCGGCTCCAGCGCCTGCGTGATCTGGGGCCGACTCCCGAGGCCTTCACCTTCAAGCAGCGCTTCCCGGCGCCCGGTGCCGAGGCGGACGACCGCGACCTGCGACCGGACCCCTATTGCGTCGGCTGGAGCTGACGCCCTCTCGGTTGGGAGTCTTCACGGCATTTCCGAAGCTGACGGCTCAAGAGTTTGATTCGGCTTTTCGGAGAACGGTCGCGCTTTGATCGAAAGTCGGGTGCTGCATCCCGGCCCCGGCGGCGCTAGTATCACCGCGCCGCCGCCGGCGGCCCGTGCCAGAGCGAAACAGACTCCATCCGAGATGGAACAGGAATTTCACCGGATCAAACGCCTGCCGCCTTACGTCTTCGCCGAGGTCAACGCCCTCAAGGCCGAGGCCCGGGCGCGGGGCGAGGACATCATCGACTTGGGCATGGGCAATCCCGATCAGCCGCCGCCGCCGCATGTCGTCGCCAAGCTGGTCGAGACCAT
>JAAUXT010073367.1_pt1 | contig 12201 bp, 12 predicted proteins | sample 7278171 | NCBI WGS metagenome assembly JAAUXT01 (sample SAMN14350112, study PRJNA611818) | marine sediment metagenome | isolation source: surface marine sediment (1.8m) | place: French Polynesia: Moorea | collected 2018-08
CTCCTTACCTGAGGCATGTTATCTTTTCATTCCATGCTAGCTCGCAAACCTTGGGGCCGTCCAGAGAACACGAAAGGGGCGATGGGCGTGCACTGCACCAGAAGTTCAGGGCCCAGCGACCAACATTCCTTACGGACAGGGCGGACCACTGAAGCCTTCTGTTTTCGGGCCGAGAAGCATCTCGGCCACGGCCAGTGTGCTAGTGCCAAGTTGTTCGTGGCGCACTTCGTTTTTATACGTTCTCATTTTTGGATGCAAGGAAAGCTCACAACTGACTGCGATGGATCGGTAAAACACGGAAAATGGCAGGAATCAGTGGGAACGCTTTCAATGGTTCTTACCGCATACATATTTTCTGAGATATTGCCTCATATGTGCAGTGAAGTACAAAATTTAGTGACCCCTAAAATTTGAACTTTTTGCCCTCAAAAACCTAAAAATGCACACTTGACAAATTCCTGACTCACATATTATCATTGACCCATACAAATTCAAAAATACCCAAAAGATCCAAATTTGAATTTTTTTATTGACCATTAAAAATTCTGCTGTACAGATACTTTTGGTAAATGCTGCCTGTTGGTGATTTGGTCGGACTGTTTTGGTCGCTTTTGCGACCTCCAACAGTGCCTCCTCATATCACCTGAAAAGAAGATCAATTTGTCTAGTGAGTCAGTGCACTCGGGTCCACTTGTAAAATCTACTGATCTATCTGGGTCTGCAAGTGGACACACAGTCATCTCGATTTCTTGCTCAGAACAGTGGAATTGGCTGCGAGGAGCAAAATTTTCCCTGTGATGTTGGCTGTCGAATAGAACACGCGTTGTCCACGGAAGAAATTTCGGTTCTTTCGAGACTTGTTGGAAAATGAACTCATGGATCCGCTGTCGGTGTCTTCAGTTGCAGGCTTGCTGCTGAAGCCTTCAGCTGTCATTCGGCTTTGCCAGCCTGAGTGACGTCATTATTCCCAGGCATTCCCACAGACGTCAGCACTGACCTCTGATGGCCTTGAACTCACTCGTTTTTGGGTAAACTGCTTCCAGGCACTTTTCTCCAAAAAGTAGCTTCAGATCAACAAGTTGTCACTTTTGCTTCGCAACTTGGAGCAAATTCTTTGCAACGCGAAGATCCAGTTGGACTGTCACCTCTTTGGTTGAGGAAACCGTGTGCGCACTGTGGCACGTGTGTGAAATCGAACACGGCCGTGGAGAAAATGGCTGTGTGGGCGGACAAAACATCATCATGATTTCACCACAGCAGAGCAGGCGGTCACACCGGAAGATCAGTGACGTTTGAGGTAAGATTTTGGCACCTTTCTCCAAATGACTGTGCGTGTTGCAGTTGGCTTGAAATTTGCAAAACAGGCGGTTTGTGTCGATCATTGCAACGTCCGGGATCAAATGTTCCACGGTTGACGGTGGCAGATCCAGGACCAGTGAAGAAATTCTGTGGAGTTATTGTGAACAGTTGGAAGAGCAAACTGTCAGACAGATCTGGATGCTAATTGCCTAGTTTGGAATCAACGAGCAGCATTGCATTGTCCAAAAAAGCTGAATTCACGTCCACGTTGCTGATTGAGACAGAATGAGCCTGCAAATTCCAGATCTAACTCCCCCCCCCCCAAACACACACACACACACACACACGCACACCAACGCTAGAATGGGTCAGGATGCAGGTGCCCCGTCTGGTTGGACCACCATGCAACCCGGGGCAAAACTTCCGTCAGCTGAGACTGCACAAAAGATCGTGGGTTGCACCTCGTGTATCACTGGTGTGCACTGCTTGGCTAAAATCTTGTGTGTGCACGTGCATGGGTGTGGGTGTGTGCATGCGTTTGTGTTTGGTGCTGATGTAATTCGCGACGTTTCTGACGTCACGCAGGGAACCCACCAAGCTTGGAGGTGACATTCTGCAGCTGTGACATTTTGAGAAAAGGAGACTGACAGCAGCTTGTTGCTTTGATGAGACAATGCTCTTTGATGTCGTCCTTTGGTGGGAGCAAGCCAAGCGAAGATTTTCGCGTTACCTTGCTCGCAAGCCCCTGGAAGATGCACTGGGTTCAAGGAATTGTTGGGCCGAGGGTCGGTCACCCCTGGCGCCCATTCACCATCTCCTCCAGGGTGGATGGCAAGATGTTTCAGGTGAAGGTGCTGCTGAGCAACTTGATGACCATCCTGAACACACGACACACTCGCGGACTTTCATGTGAAATGATCGGAATGCAATGTCCTGGGTGTGAGGCCTGTATACATTTTTCAGGCCGAGTCTGCGAGATGGCACATGTGCGTACACTGATCACCCCTGTGTCCATGTTGCAGAAGGACAAGTTTCAGATGTTGGGTGGGGAGGTGAAGGGGAGTATGGGGTACTGCAATAGCTCAGAGCAAGACCCCTTCCCACCCCAAGTGAATGTCTTGTGGTGCCGGCAAAAACTCGGAGATAATAAGGTTTACATGCAACCCGTGGGGGCCTCTTTTTGAAGGCCTGGTCCAGGAAAATGTGTCATTTCACGTAGCAAACCAAACTGCCACGTAGGCCTTTTCCACGGCTACTTCACAAGAAAAATACCTGATCATTATCAGCGTCGAGCTGATATTGGTTTGCCCCTGTATCCGCATGTGTCCCTCCTCCCCTCTGCGTCGGCTGGCTGAGGCCAAGTTACAAATGCTCTGGCTCTGGTTGTACAAATTTCTGGACGATATCAGTTTTTTTCTGGGTTTTAAAGACTGGAAGTAGAAAACACGAATGTGTGTCGCGGGGCTGATAATCTTCTTGGAAGTCTAGTTTTCACTGCAGTGTTTACCAAATGTCTGGTCACCTGAAGGAATACAAGTGTGTCAGCAAAATATTTTGACGCCTCAAATCTGTTTTGCGGCGGTGGGTAAGTGTTGCAGTCATTCCCAGGGCCTCATGCGGCGGCCTCCCTTTTGTGGACTCGACACAAAAGCAGAGTAGATCAGACACCTTGTGATCCACTGGGAGTAAAACCTTTCCCTTCCAACTCACTTTTCACGTTGCAACAGCGTGAGCGACTCGCACAGAGCGCAGTCGTGGTGACGGCGTTTGTTACACGGCGGGCGAGCGCGCAGTACGTCTGTGAATGAAGCTGTTACTTTCATGTGACACCTATTCTCTGCTGCAGTGACGTCAAGTCTGTGTCGTCATTGCTCGTCATCAGCTGTTGCAGACCTTTTCCCTTTCTCTTTTCTTTCTGCTTTGTTGTTGAGTTGTGTGGCATTTTTGATGCCTGAAGCACAAAGCAAAAGAAAACATTCTCAGTGCTGTCCCAGTGCAGGGCATGCCTGCGTGTTGATTTCCTTGTTGCGCGCGAAGAACCCAATCATTCACAATTCGCGATATGAAGCAGTCTTGATTGATCAGGTGAAAGACCAAGGTGCTGGATTTTGTGGACGCGCTTTCCCAATTTCTTGTGCGTTTCCCAACAAGTATGACTCGCACAAAACGCGTGTGATTTGGCACTTGAACCGAGAAGACTCGTTCACACCATTCGAGTGGAAACAAAGATTAATTTCTGAAACTGCGGACAGCTCCGTGTGAAACCTCCTTGGTGTGAAGAAAAAAGAATTGGCTGAACTCTCTGCAGTGTCTGTGGTTGACAAAGTGGAACACGATTGATCGGACCTTGAAGACACACCCCCGCTCTCCCCCGCTTGGAAGCTGTGCAGTGCAGAAAAGTCAATACAGATCGAATCGATGGTTGCAGCTCGAGCTTGCCTCTGAAATTGTGTATTTTCGTTTTTAAACCCTCCAGAGTGGGACTTCGTTGGTCTGTGCATGGTGCAGATGTTGAAGAGTAGAAATCAACCGTATTTTACTGCGAGCAGGATCCCTGTTTGTGTGTAATGTTTTCACGCTCGACGTCTTGGAGAGTACAGCACCCCCGGGGACAAGTGTTGTTTACAGCTTGAATCGGGGGTGGGGACTTTTTTTTGCAGAACTCCAATTTGGAGGGGTGGGATCTGGGGGACGGTGGGACACAGGAACCAAGATATCTGCAGCAACCTGCTTGATTTGGAAGAATGTTTCCGCTTTTATTCTGCACAAACTTGAGCTGCAGTTGACAAAAGAAAAATTCAGGGGTGGATTGGACAGAAAGGCAACAGTGAAAAGGAAACAGGGTGCTGCGGTGCAAACTCGGCGTGGAGTTATGTCCGTTCGTTATCCGCGCCTGAAATCGCAGTATTTCGTCAACAAGACAGGCTCGTTGAGAAAAATTTGGTTGGATCGGTTTCATTGAGACGCTTTTCCTCAACTCGTGATATCTTGTTTGGCCGAACTGGATAACCACGTTTCCCTGACTTTTCCTTGATCAAACCTGACGAATTTAACAAGAATAGAAAGAACCTCCACTGATTGGTGAATGCTGTGGAGAAACTTTCGTGACTGTTTGAAGTCGGGAATCGAAGCAGTCAGCGACAGAACAACCCTGTTTACCTTCACACGGGCGTGTGCACAATAGCGATCGATGGAAGGCAACGAGGAAGTGGAGTGAAGTGGTGAAAACAAACGCAGCGGTTTCCCACCGCTTGACACGAACCTCGCAATCAAAGTCGAGGAAATGGTTTGCGCCCGTCACCACCTCAGCCACAGGTAAGTAAGTGCAGCACTGCGAAGTGAAAAAGACATCGTGGACACGGTCAGCGCGTGTGTGCAGTTGCAGATTTTTCTGCAAGTTCAGGATGATAACGAAAAATACCTTGTGTTCGTGGAAATTGGTGACTTCCGCTTTTGCCGACTTTGCATTGCTGTTTTCTGCTGTCGAAAACGCAGAACGCATTGTTACAAGTGTGGACACAGGTAGGTGGATCAGCTGTTGTGCTCTGACCACTGTTTGTCGAACGGGTTTTGACACCCTCTTACGTGAGGCGCGTATACGTACGTACCAGGCAGGATTCTGCCCAAGGAGCAAGTTTCCGAGTGATTTCTGAGCACGGCCGTGGAGTCGGTGTGTGCGCACCAGAAGGCTGGCCATTCAGCCGTGAACAAGAAATCATTTCACCAGAGAATCAAGGTTTTCTTGATCAAGGGAAAGTGCTTTCTTGAGGTGGGGTTTTGAGAGCAAACATCCTTGGTTCTGTCATCACCTCAGAATGCTTTTTTTTGATCGATCTGCATGCACTCGGGAAGCAGAATTCTGTTGAACCTGCATTGTTGCCACCAGATCTGGTCTAGAAACTAGAATTTGGTGAGAGTTCTCGTGTCTCAGAAACCACCGGTCCGCATTTGTCGCGCAAACAAATTTCCGAGAGTGTCTGCGGACGTCATTTGGTACCCTGGATGCCTGGAGTAATTGGCTTTGAACATTTGAAAACAACTTGATTTGGTGTGTTTGGAGACAAACATGTTGTTCACCGTCGCTTGGGTTCAGGGACTCTTGCACAATTGTTGGGTTCGTGGACCTTTGCACGAGAACAATCAGCACGTGTGGTGAAAATCCTGCAACTTCCGCATCACGACTGGAGTCCACGGGGAGGCGTCTTTCGACCGAGCTCAGAAGCTGCACCTGCGTAACTGTTACAGCAAATCAACAAACTGGTGAATCCAGATTGAGGTCAGGAGGGGGGGGGGGTCCTAAAACTCAAGAATGAAGCAGACCCCAAGAATTTCCCTTGTTGAGTGAAACCAACGTCACGCACTTGCGGCGCCGAAAGTTGGTGGGAGGGATACACAGGCGCGTCCTTTGGAGCACCAGCTTTGGTTGAGGCTGAACCGAAAACCCTGATCACTACTGCACTGAAGTAAGTGGGCAATGTTGACCTGGAAATTTTGGCAGTCCTCACGGGAAACTCCTCCCTCAGAATTTGTTGGCAGCGGTCATCCCGATTCCTTTGCCACCTTGGGGTGTTAATCAGGGTGACTGCTACTGTTCACTGCCAGACATGTTCAGCAGTGATCACCCCGCCCCCACCGCTGACAACTTGGTGGTGATCAGAGATCAACACTGCTGAATAATTTTTGGTCGTGGTCACCCCTGATCACTGCAAAACAGTTCTTGGAAGAGAACCCCGCGGTGACGACGTGCCCACGTTGAGACCTCTGCTGCATTGCTGTTTCGACTGGTGGTGGGCGTGGTCCCCCACCCCACCGCCGGCGTTCCGTTGGAGGGAAGACAGCACGTTGAACATCTTCCCCACACCCTTCCCACGCCACGCCCACCTGAAAAGGTGTCTTGTGAGTGTATTTTTTCAGTCATTCACCTTCATATTTCAGTTTCATTTCTCTGCTTGAACAAGGAGATATGTTTCACTTTACTTTGAATCGAAAGTGATGCTGTGCGCTGCACGAATCAGAATCGGTTGGCTAGGAAGAAAAATTCACTGCGTGCAGACGTGTGTCAAAATCAGGAAAAACTTTGTCATTCTGTGATTGCCGTTCGAGAACACTGCTGGTTGTGTTCTCTTTTTCGTTGACGAAGCTCCGCAAATGGAAACGTAGACGAACGCGTGAACGTTGACGCGGAATCTTCAGATGCCGTACTCGTCCTTTGCTTCTCGTATCCTCTGTGCTTTGTGCACTCGCCTTCTGCATGTGTGTTTGTGTGTGTGTCAGACAGTAGCAGCAACTTGTGTCCCAGGGTGTGACCTGAGCTGTTGCTACTGCCAGCGCCCCCCCCCCCCAGTGAGGCAATAGTACAGGTCAGCCCCCCCCCCCTCGCTGTTGTCTTTTCGAGCGGCGCTGCTTGTCAGTCTGCAGGGAGACACGGACGTTCTTGTGTGCGTGACCCCCCCCCGCCTTCCCGCAGCTGAGCTTGTGTGGCTGTGGGTGTGGTCTATGGGCGATGGGGGGGGGCGGGGGTTAATAGTGGCAAAACAAAAGCTCACGGCACTCAATTCCCAGAAATCAACTTCGGTTGTCCAGAAGTACTGTGGTTGAGGAACTCTCCAACACACGGATTTGGTCGTTCAGATGATGTCCAACTTTTGATTGTTGACTTTGTTCGAGGTGGTTGCATCCCACTGTTTTGTCAACAGCAGTTCCTTGTGCGTTGCCTTTGTTCCATGTTTCACAATCACTTGTGCTTCAAGCAAGCTTGACCTTGTTTGTCCTCACAGTGCCTGGTTGTGAGCTGTTGATGGCACACCGGGAAAGCTGTCCACCTTTGCAAAGTCAAGGACAAATCCACCCAAATGAATTGCAGACACCGATCCCGAGCGCATCAACTTTTCCGTGTTCAAAGTCGCAAAATTGCTGGCGCAACGTCGCACTCCTGTGTGCTTCTTGCACACCAGTCTCACTTTGAGCGAGTTACAAGGAACCAGAACCAGAAAATGATCCTCACCTGTCGGCTGGCAACATGCTGAAACCAATAAAGAGCCAGTTTTGTGGTTCGTGGTCCATCTGGTCCACAGATCGAATCCGACCTTTGTTGTGCCTTTCCACTGTGCGCTTTGGAAAATTGTTGTCGGTCGACCGTGTTGGGTGTTTCTTTGATGTTACAAGATTTTGTTCAAGCGTCTCCCCACCCCAACTGCAGCAAGGCACTCAGAAGCCCCCTCCCCCGCCAGACAAACTTTCAACACTGTGTGATGAAACCTACCACCCTCAATGCCTTGTGGCACGTGTACAAGACAGCCAGCACCAAGAGGTGCGCGTTCAGACAGTCAGGTGTTCTTGTTTATTTGAAGGTTGAAGGTATCCTAGATGGAATGATTTGTGTCTCAACAGAGAAGTGATTTCTCGGCGTGTTTGTTTTGGTGATGGCGAGTGGACAGCCAGACGGTTCGTACGTCACTTTCCAAGAATCGCGCGTCGATGCTCGCAGCTGTGCATCTGCCTCCCCCTCCCCTGGACTCGTGCAGCTTCGTCGGCAACTGTAACATGTCCCGACACCGCTCTGTGTCAGAAGCTGTGACGTTTGCAACCCAGCCAGGGGCCAGAATTGCCCTGAAGTGGATCCAGTTGGGAGAGACACTGTGACAAATGACGGATGCAAATGAACCTTTTGCCTGGGTGTCACAAAGCAAACGTGAGCCACTTGTGACTTCACATCGTTGCCTTGACTGCAGCATCACTCTGCACGGTCAACACTGCAGTGATTCTCACACACCTACGTCTTTTGAAGACAAAACAAAACAGAACATTCACTTTTGGTGACTTTTGTTGGTACTCCACCCTGGGATGACCCACTTTCAGCTAGCATGACATTCTCCGCTTGTGCCTTGGCACTAGGATGGGATTTCCTCCTGAACTTTGCTGCACTCTGAGAAGTTGTGCCAAACTCAACCTGCAGCAGCTGTGGCAGCTGCACCAAGTCACAAGCAGCCATGCTCACCCATGACAAAAGACAGAAGACCATTCAGAGGAAAAGCACCCCAAAGAACCGGAAGAAGGTGTAGTTTGCCCCCTCTCCCAGAAGTTATGGGTTCACACATGTACCCACTTCCGTTTTGGTCGTGCAACCAATACTCACTCAACCTTTTCAGGTGAAGAAGTGGGAAGAAATTACACTGTCAGGACTGTCTCGTGGGCTGTTCCTGAAGTTATGTTGGACAAGCCCAAAGGACACTTCGCTCTCAAAAAGAATCCAGAAGGGGACGGAAAAACACAGGCGAACAAGCAGACACCTTAGTTTGTGCACGCACCGACTGCAAAACCGTCGCGCCTGTTGCACCAAACGTTCGACCAAGGAGTTATTCTTCAGATGATTTTGTGCAACTTGAGCAACACGCAACCAACCCCTCAACTCCACACCAAATTCAGCAAACATACAGCAGTTGTGACTCGTCAGACTGAAAAAAGGTCCTTTTTCCACAACCACCTCAGTGCGCCACTGACAGAAGGCTCGATACCAACCTGTCTTCAGTTCCTCTGGATTGACTCAAATTCGGCTGATGCGAATCAAGTGTCCTCGCAGCAACTCAAAATGGATGTTTGGTCCATTTGGTCAGTTTTTTGAATGTCACACAGTGATTGCAAAGTTCAGGAAGATTTTCATGTGTCGTTTTTAGTGTCGTCTTCTTTCGAAGAAGACAGTGAGATCAAGTTTCTGTTGAATCAAAGATGTGGTCAACAAAATTAGCAGAAGCATGCAGGCGAAGTCCTTCTGAATGCACCGGAGCAGTGTTCCTTACCATTAACAACTGACGGAAGGTCACCGGATTCGGGTGTGTCTGGGTCTTGGACCAGCACGTGCCTGCACATGCGGGTGGAGCAAGGTTGGAACGTGTGGGTGGAACGTCCGGTGTTCTTTCCTTTCTCAAAGGACGGAAATGGTAATCGAGAGTGGTGACTCACGCAATGCACGTTGCTTTTTCCTGAGAGGAGCGTGTTGCAAACTCAAGATTAATTTCACGTTTCAGTTTCGACAACAGTCCAAAGGCTGACAATTGCCAGCGAGGATGAATCATCTCGATGAATCAGTGGCTATTTTCTTTGCTGCAGATTGAATCTCAAGAACCAGTTTCTGTTTGTGGATGTTGATTGTCATGAATTGTGACAAAAAAGCGAACTGGGCCGTTGACGAAGCTTCACGAAAAGCACTGCAGTTGAACCACGAGGGCTGTCCACGAATTTGCCGCTGCATGGTCTTTCGACACAAAGAAAGGCCCCGAAACAAATCACGATGCAGCGGAAAAATCGTGAACAACCCTCGTGTGCCTTCTTGCACGGAAACATGACAAGCGCGATACACGAAGCTGTTCAGGAGGCGTGAGCTGGGCCATTGACCGCGTGGTCATTTCCCGCCGAGAATCGTGCGCATGTCTGTGCCACGAGGACACGTCTCCAAGGCCGTGTGTACACAGAATGATTCACGCGTTGTGTCACGTCTCCGCACAATACGACGGCGTCAAGATGAGCTGTGTAGTGTTGCATGTTCTCCAGATTTCTGCACGAATTTCCTGCTGGATATGGCAAAGGAAGCAACGTTCACGTCACTGCCAAGAGACTCTTCACCGCCAGCAGGAGGTGACACGGCAGCCAACAGCTGTCGGTCGTACTTGGCAATCCGGTCGGACGGTGAAAACAGATATTACCAATCTGTCGAAGAAAGTTCCTCTTGGCCAGGCTGAGAACACGTTTGGTCAAAGCTGTCCGTGGCGTTATCCCCACGAAACCTCGAAGTTGCCACCCTTCCAAAACGAAGCGACTGTTTTGACTGCGATTCGATCACGTCCGTCAGGTGTTGGTAAGGATGACTTGGCTTGGAGGAGGTCGGAGTTGATGACCTGGCTCGGGAATTCGTTTCTGGTCCATTGCAGAACTTCGCCATTGAAAGACTGGTGGATTCGAAGTTGTCATCAGTTGGGGACTTGAAATGAATTTGCTGAGGTTTTTCCCGTTGCGTAGAGTTGGACCGCTGGCTGGTGGTGTGCATCGCATCGAAGAACAGACCCACCTTTGTCTTGTGTGGGGGAAAGTTAGCTTGTTTGGTTAATATTTACATCGCTTCTTGTTGTGTGCTGAAGTAATATGTCCGTGTTTGTCTTGACGAACAAAAGGTTGGTTTGTGTAATATTGTGGTAGGTGACAGATTTCGCATCAGTTTGGTGCTTGAGTGGTTGGGGACTTTTCATCAGTCAGAGCAATGTGGGCGCTGGAAAAGGGAAAGAATTGCCTTGGTGATTCAGAACCTTTTGACCAGTGAATTGTCGCGAAACACCTTCAGAAGCAAAGTGCATGGAGTTGTTTGTTTGTCACTTCCTCCGACGAGATCGAATGCCTGAAGCTGTTGTGTGACAAGTGAAGCATCTCAAAAAGAATCAAACAGGAAACGTCCCTCTCCCGATCAGAGCTGGGCTTGCGCAGAGGCGTCTCATTTCCCGCGAGACCGGAAGAACTGCGCGACCAGTTTCTCTCTGGACGAAAGAGCTCTAATAATGATTTGGTGGCAGGAAAAAGTTGTGGCCTGTTCAAAAGACGAGCATTTGAAAACCGGAGGCAAAATAAACAATCCTTAGCCTTCCAGGCCCCATGACACGTTTGTATTGTTGACGTCGGCTCTTACAGGTTTGCACTTCTTAAACCTGCCTCTTTTGCTGACTTGCATGCGAACAGTTTTTGTCAGTGGGTCAGAGCTGAGTTTGAAATTCCATCCTTTGACACAATGTGAGGTGAGTGGTGGCTCCTTTCCAGGGGACAGAATCTTTCATTGAGCTGAGGGGCCGTTTCTGCTGTCGCGTCGAGTTCAGTGGAAATGACAGTTCAGGAGTGTTGATGGTGTCTGCACCGAACAGTGTTCTTGTTTTGCAACGTCCCCAGTTTTTGGCCACATTATTCGTGTGCCGCAGAATGTAAACAGAGGCAAACGAACCACATGGCACATTCGATACTCCAGCATGCGAGGTTCCGAGCCAAATCGCTCTTTCAGCGGGGATTCCGAGTTGGTATTCGGTGCTCACCGCTCGTCCTGAATCCTTCCCGCCTTGGTGTGGTTCTCTGTGCAGCGCAAGCGCGACGGTCATTCCCGGACGAGTGGACGTCAGACAGGAACAGGGACAAGACCATCAAGGAAACCTGACTCTTTTTTTCTGGAGAGGTCTGCGTGAGGCACTTGACCGTTGTGCTGCTCGTTTGAACTCGAGATTGCATGTTCGCTGCACTTGTCCTTCCGTGTTGTGCCCACAATCAAAGGAGTGTTCGTGGGTGTGCTTTGTCACAATGCGTGCCGTGGCTACCCCACACATACAGTGCAGTTTTTTGCAGCCACCTTGCCCCAGCGCCCGCATGATCGAGCTGGACGGGCGATCCTTGATCCCACGTCAGACGTGGGTGCGCTGTCGTTGGTGTATGTGGGAGGATATGAAGCACATCCAGGGTCCTGTCTCCTATTTCATGTCGAAAATGATATGTGTGGCACATTGTGCGTGCACTCGCTATCGCGGACACGTTGTAAGTCCTTGAACTTTGCTTGGCAATGCAGTATGACACTGTCAGGTACATGCTGCGACGTCGTCCAGGACCATCCAAGGCAAACACTCGGTGGGTTGCAACGGGCCCGTTGGTTATCAGAAAATATTGTTCGGTGTGCTGTCTCGGGGTACGTTTTTAAGCGCGTGGTCGCCCGAAGGGCCGTGTACCACACGCTTAATGTAATCACCATCAGTCTGTATGTCCGTCCATCCATCCATATGTGTAAAGCAGGTCTAACTGGGGGGAGGGGTTGGACCCACTTTGGGAAAAGTGGTCAGTGAGTATCACTGATCATTTTACTAATCATTTAAAAAAAAATTTTTTTTC
>JAAUXT010121641.1_pt1 | contig 12201 bp, 9 predicted proteins | sample 7278171 | NCBI WGS metagenome assembly JAAUXT01 (sample SAMN14350112, study PRJNA611818) | marine sediment metagenome | isolation source: surface marine sediment (1.8m) | place: French Polynesia: Moorea | collected 2018-08
AGGAGGACCAGGAAGAATTGATAAACAAGGAAGAATTGATGACATTAACGCCACTGCAACGCTGCAAGGGACTTCGCACTGCAGTTGCCTTGAGCACTGCTTCTCGTTATAATGGCGGACGAGTTCACAGGTCACAGATGTGTTCACAGAGTGTCGGACATTGGACACAGTGACAGTCGTAAGAAAATAAATCTCATAGAATTAGACTCTGGATCTAGAATTCTACTTGTTGCATGCGGATCTGCAAATGTGGATCTGCAAAAGCATCGTTTGGCCTGAATGAGAGATCGCTTTTCGGCTGACTTCAAATCCAGATCATTATCAACCTCCTTGATCTAGATCTAGATCTAGATGCAGAGGCTGAGTTCAGAATGAAAACATCCAGATCTGGACTCTTAGACCAAGGATGCGTGTAGATCTAGATTTAAAGACCTTTAGATCCACCAGTTGCGAGGGCCAAATCTGAATCCACCACACAGGTGGTGGCCACAGAGGACCTTGATGAAATCTGGATCTGGTTGCAGTGCATAAATTTGGCGTTCAGGAGTCTTGATCCTTTGTCCATAAAAACAAAGGTATTGACTCCATTCTTCCAGGATCTCAATCTGGACTCTTTCGGGTGGGTCAACCTGCAGTCAGATCGAGATCTGGATTCCAAATCTTATTTGAACACAGTGGAGTCTGGAACAGGATCGTCTGGATCTGGAACCTCAAAGTGCCATTTGACCCGCGTTTGCAGACGATTCGAGCACCTTTCGCCCCTCGAGTGCACAGGCGTCTGTCCCATCGGTCGGGGTTGAACCTCAGCAGAGAAAAGCTCGTCGGAAACCGCACATCATGGCAGGTCTGTTGCTTGAAGCAGGCTGTTGGTTTCACTTTTGTGTTTTGTGTTCGCTTGATTGATGTTTTGATACCCCATGGTGACAAACTTTGCAGAACAGGACCTGTTTGAATTCTTGCGGGCCAGACATATCCAGATCCAGGTGCTCACGCACACGACGGAGGTTGGGTTGTCTCCTCCTGAAAAGAAAACAGGAACCCGTGGCCGGTGGGACTGGTGCACAAGAGGGAAGGGGCACATGGATATTTCTAAACGTACGAGTACCAAAGTGCTCCGGAATGTGGTGAGCCAGAAACTCTCGTGGATATCACAAGTCTGAAAGCAGATGTCAAATTCAACATGCACTGCAGCTGGGAAGTAAATTTTGTTCGAACATCAAGCGCAGCTGTGTAAGCGAAAACAGACCAAAGAGACTGGCAGACCAGACCAACGTCAAACCGACTGTCTTTCTTCAGAGTGTTGTCTGTCAAGGGACATTTTTGTACATCTTGTGGCAAAAAGACTCATGGCAAATCTGGTTGAGGTGCAACAGAGGAAGGCAACACCTCAAACCGACCATCTTGCATAATGTTTGAAGAAAAAGTTGGAGCAGTTGATATCCTTACTCACATCGACAGAAGAGTCTTCAGTTGTACACCTTGCATGCCATGATGTGGTCAGATCCATGCAGATTCGACTTGTCCACACTCAGTGTCGTCTCCAATATTGACAATACACGCACATCAAATAGAAGGAGACTGAATGCGATTTGTTGATGAAGCCAATTCTGCTCATCCTAACGAAGCATCATTGGCCGAATGCCGTTGGAATCTGTCGTGGGTTGCTTTCGTGCAGACAAATTATTCTTGTCAGGGATAGGCTTACGGTTGCCTGCATGTCGAGACTTCAACCTGAATGCTGCATCTTTCTTAGATCTGGGATTATTGCACGGATGCTGTTTTCTGTCTCGAATTTGTGGCGAATCTCGACAGAAACAGCCTCCGTACAATAAGACAGATGTGGAACTCTGTCCAAAGGATGAATACTCACTATTTGAGTCTCAATTGCTGCGCAATCTCGACCCAATTAGTGAGTACTCGTCTTTCATACAGCGTTCAATATCCCTTGCTGAGAGGGGAGGGAAAACCTTTTGAAAAAAGCCTTGATAAAATGTCACAGAAGTCCCCCTCTCCCAGGGATAGAAAGAAGCTCCAGAATTGAGAGTCAAGAGAACCACAGGCCCACATCTTTGGTGGGCTATCCAAGTCAGACTCGGTCGAACTTCTCTGAACTTGGAAATGCTCCATTCGAGTGATTGCCCAATGCTGATTTGAAGTAAACACCAATGTTCAGGGCTCTGCATTGTGTCGAAGAGCAAAGGACAGCACTTGAACAGTGACGAAGCGCAATCAGGTAGATTACACAATTTTTGCATCATTCAGTCAAATTCATCCCAGCGGAGGGAAGGTCTAAATCTCCCACTGGAATGGTCAAATGCAAAGTTCTGTCTCTGCATGGACTCAGCCGCTTGAAAGAAAAAGAACCTGGGAACTTTTGGCAAACATGCAGGCACTCTGTGAAGTTAACTGAGACTGGATTGGGGTGCTTCAACTCCAGGACTCCCAGATGCCCTGATCCTGTTTGGGATTCTGGAGATATTCGCGGACGTCCCTCTCATGTATCTGATTGGTCAGTACGAGTGTCGGGGTTTGGGCTTCTTGAATGGACCAAGCGGAGATTTTTTGATGTGCCCAGGGTACACCGCTTCATGATTTAACGACGAAAGTTGAAGCCAGATTGCGCAAGAAAACGAGAATTGCTAATGCACTGTGTAAATTCTAATCACACTTTGTGTGTTTGGAGATGCGTAAGATCAATAGATTGAGGCGGTGGATGTGGTGTGCGGAGCGCGTACTCGCTTTCAGTAAATGGAAATGAACATTGATATGCCCCTGCGTTGCGCAAGAAAGTTGGTCTGTGTGCTTTCGATTTCCCACCACAAATAGAAACACGCGCACTGGAGCCGATTAAAAATGTGTCTGCGCGTCGGTGCCTGAATGACAACGAACTGTGCACGGCGGAGATACAGATGGTGCTGCAGGTGTGGATTGTGGAAGGTGCAGGCTTCGCGGGTGTGACAAAACCTGTTCCACAAGGAATGCTACTCTGTGACAAACACCACCCATCGTGGGCTTCGGTGCAGCAATGGAGGAAGAATGGAGACCAGGTTCTTCCTTTGAGGTCAGGGAGCGAGACAAGGTTCTTCCTCTGTTGACCAGGTTCCAGCTCTGAGCAAAAGAAGGTCCAGGCCCTCACTTTCAGTCGCTACCAATGTGTGTAAACTGGTCTCGATGGTCAAAGACAGAAATTGAAAATTTTATTTTGGATATTGAGACAAAGCTTCTGTCAGATATGGTGTCAAATTTTTCTCGAATGGTGGTATTTCTCGACCAGCAGGGGTTTCACGTCGCCAGGTCACGTGAATCTGAACATCCTGTCACGGGTCTGAGAACTATTGATCAGCCATTGGCTGGAACGAGCCAGATCAATTCACCATGTCCCAAGTAGGACGGAGGTATTGTCGTGCATACCTGTTGTTCCGCAGTCATGGAAACTGCGCGAGATCGCGAGATAAGGCTTTTGTTCGCGCAGGCAGGCAGAACCTGCTTTCAAATCGTTTTCATTGTGCGTGCGTTCCCAGCTTTGTCCCGGAGTATTTATTCAGGAGGCAATGCTTTTAAAAACTTCTGCGCGGAATGCCAAAGGTGGGACAACAAAGAGCCCAGCTCTGTGAACTGAACTTCAGGTTTACGCAGTTTCAACTCAAGTGAGCTTTGAAAAAAACAGATGTTGCGTGTTGAACAAGTTTTTGTGTTTGTCTCACAAAACTCAGGGTAGGAAAGGTTGACAACACAGTACAAGTTCCTGCACTGAAACAGGGATGAACTTCAGGTGTTCACAACGTTTGCAGTTCTTGATGAAGTTTCGCTGAATCCTGGCGTGAACAAGCTTCAAAAGCGGGAGAACTGTAGGTGTGTGGAATGGAGAGTGAAGAGAACGGAGCGTACGGTGAGCACGACCGGAGAGGAGCTGCGGGGAACAAACCACGAGATGTCGTCCCTGAGCCTTTCAACTACGACCACAGGGTGCAAGGTTAGTGCCGCGTCCTGCGGAAGGGACAATGGCGCGAAAAGTGGATCTGCGGCTACCGTCAGAACAATTTATCTCAAAACTTGTTGATTGCTGTGTGGGTTTTTTCATCTTGCAAGCAGAAGGCCTCATGAGTTGAGCAGCTTTTTGCCCAGCAGCGCCAACAGGTCAAGGCTCCCTCAGGTTACCAGTTTGTGTCTTCTTCCCTTGGAAGCTCAGGAATCCCAGGTATTGTTCCCTACCAAAGTGATTTTCACTCGCTTCAGGCCGAACTTGTGAACAGTTGTCCTGTGTAGTTGTATCGGGTGATTCCGACAAAGCGCGCCTCATCGAGTGTTCGCGTGCGGAGAGTCGGTCGGGGCGTGTGGGATCGATCCTGAACCACGAGATCCGTCATCGAGCTGCGAGTTTCACTTTCGGATGCTCATTCTCTTTCCTCCTGGTGATCTTTCGCACACATCAGGCGCGCTGCGCAAAACGTAGTCTCCAGATTGACTCATTCGAGCTCAGCTTGTTTGCTTTCCTTTTTCCGGCGAAGAAATCAGTGATGCTTGAACTGGTCCCATCAATTGAAAACAATGGGGAGAAAATCTCCTGAAATGAAAGTTGGCTGACTGAAATGGAAACAGTACTATTGTCGGTTGGGTGTAAATGTGCTGAAAACGACTGTGTGAGTCCCAAAACAATGTCGTCCAGATTGCCCTCGGTTGATGAATTTCCTTTTGTGGAAAACGATGTCGTCCCAACTTCAGACTCACTTTCACCAAAAGGAGCGTTCGTTGTGTTGTTCTTCCTGAACTTCGAGCAAAACATTGTTTGCTGGTCAAATTTTACACCACGTCTCACCACGGGCTACACACCGCAGATAATCTGAAGGGCACGGTCTACCTTCAAACAAGACTTCATGCTGTTTATTGTAAATCACGAATCTTGAGGAATGCGGTGCGTGCACCTGAGGCCTGTAGCCTTGAGATCCTCTCCTCACACAAGCACCGCAGCTGTTGGCATCAATAGCTTTTGCTCCACAGCCCGTAGAGTTCAATGCAGACAACTGGAAGGCCTCCAGAACAGCAGTGGATGTGCAGATGATCAGATCTGAGTGATAATTTTTTGATGACGGAATAAGAGACTCGGGGGATGAATGACGAGAAGATGGATGACAGGAGGCCGGGACCACGTCCAAGTTTCACGTACGATGCTACGAGCGGTGAGTTCAGCACGACCTTAATTTTGTACGTACGGTGCCCCAATTGCCAGATCGCTGCCCCAGACCCCCCCCCCTCCTTTGCCCTGAATTTGCTCCAACAGCCAATGACAAGTGACCAACTTGTATCTGTGTCACCTATCTGGCAATTGGGGCATGTCGAAGAAGGACCGGACGTGTTTGCTGAACCTCCGTAGTGAGAGCGTCGTGCGGGGTGAACACCCCAGGCATCTCTCAATCTCTTCAGCCGTCTCGAGGGAAGTCTCGAGGGGAAGAGGCGTGAGAGCGCAAGCGCCGTGCAATTGGAGCGGCGGTCCAAGCACCAGATAAGGCGACAAACAAATGGGATTCGGACAACGTTGTCAGCTCGAATTTTATCGTACTGTTGCTGTCATTTGTCATTCAACCCGATTCTCGTGTATTCACTTTTGGGAAATCAGGGCTTCTTGACTCGAATAGGGGTTGTCCACTCTACACTGCATTGTACTCAAGATTGGCCATTTACTGCAGACAATCTCGTGTTGCTGGCCGTTGGGTGTGGAGATGCCCACCCCGTGCCAAAACGAGTGCAGATGATTGGTGGACGGGTGGGCTGGAAGCTGAAGAAAAACTTTCTGATTTGCTCCAAGCCTGAAAGAGCAGATTGCGACAAACAGAATCACACGGAATCACAGCTTCAAAGGATTCTGAACTATTTTTAGAAGTTTCAATTTCCAAATCCTGTTGTTGCAAGTGTGGATTTCAGATGGATTTCGAAAAAATAAGACACAGGCACGGACCCGCACATCTCGCTTCTGAATGTCTACTTCGGGGCGCTGTTCCCTGCAACAGATGTTTCTGTCATGTTCTACTACTGCGCATGAGCGTCCACTCGCGTGACACATGACTTCCGGTTTTCGCTCGTGCCTTGAACGCAACTGCAGAAACTGTGGTGGAAGAGATTTTCTGATCCATCTTTCTGTGTGAAGCATGACTTCCTTTTGTTGTTTTGCCAGCAGCTCGCGTCGGAAGCTCATCAGGGCTGATGAAACATTTAAAGTGCGCGGACGTTGTCAGGTTTGTACCGGTCGTTGCGAGGACTCGGGGGGGGGGTGACACTTGGACTGACTCGTGCGTTCTTCTTCACAAGGAATGGTTTCTCAGGCTCACACTTGTCCCAGCAGACATCAAAGCGAATGCAATCAGATATCCATTGATCTGTGCAACACGGCTCGCTTTGTGAGTTCTACCGCAGCGCATATGGAGCCTTGAGAACTCCTCTCCTTGTGCAAGTTTTGAATAATTCCCCTCCTCATAGATTCAGGTGTTGTGGATGTCCTTCAGGCAGGGACCAATCCATCCTGAGATTCTTGAGCAGATCTACCACAGGCGGGCTGTCACTTGCCAGATCACAACGATCAAGACTTGTCACATTCGTTCTTCGTCATCCGGTGTTCTTCTTTCCCACAGCTCGCGGCATGGCTGGTCGTGGAGTGTTTGGAAAAAGCGACCCAGTTTGATTGACACGATCCTTCCCGTTTTTTTGACGCCTCTTTGGATTGGATGGCTCTGGATGTAATTGCGGATGAAAGTCACCAAAGTCTGACATCCAATTTGGCTCAGCGCTTGTGTGGCGACAGGGTGACAGGTGTTCGTGACACAGAAGCGAGACAGGACCCGGGTACCCCAAGCGAACAGGACGGTGGGGGAATCACTGTAGTCATTGAGCCCTTCCATCAGAATATTCATCCGACCTCAGAGAAACCCTCCTTTGAGAGACGAGTCCTCGGCGGAAGGAAAGTCCTGCTGCGACGTGGAACTCTGATGAGCTGTAGCAGCCCACGGGAAGCGAGGACAGGACGCTTAGAGCTCTTTCTTTGTGTCTGCGTTTTTGTTTCTCCTCCACAGCAAAGCGGATCGAGATCCCACTTGCCATTCTACTTGTCAAAGGAAGAGGAAGATTTAAACAGTCGTTTTGTCAAAGTGGGGAATGCCGTAAAAATAATGATAATGTATTGTGTTTGTTGTTTCTCGGTTGAGAAGCTGCTTCACCAGTGTTGTTTCCGTAGGGTTTCCCCGTGAGCTGAGGGGAATTGAGCAGACTCCCCTGAGTGAGCACTCCTGCTGCCCCGAGCGTGGGCGGAGCAAGATAAAGGTCACACAGCATTAAGTCGTCCCTGTCTGAATCAGGCTGCGATGCCCTTCTACAGCAGTCCGTTTGAGGACAGGTAGAAGGACTCGACGTCAGGTTCAGAAAGCTCGTCGAGGCCTAAATTTAGCAGAAGCTACCATTGTTGCAGATTCACTGCAGGAAGACAGAGGCTGAATATTGAAGCTACGGCTACAGCTTAGCATAAACGTGACCAAAGCATCTGTGCTTAATGCTGTCGCCTCAGTGGTTTGGCATTTGCACAACCAGGGACACGGCGCACTTACTGGGGATTACAATCCCCCCTTTGTCCTTCGGAGGGGACATCCTTATCGATTGTGAGCGTATTTACATTTCCCGTAACCTGTGACACGAATTCTCAGCGGACCGAATTGAGCCTGCAGTGAATTTATGCAACACGAACAGCTTTTTACAGCAGGAACCGATGTGACAGCCCGAGCTTCTTCACATTCCCGTCCTCGCTAGCATGTCGGAGAGGAAATTGTGTGTTCGAGCAGCAGGCGACCGGGAGCCGGGAGCAGTCTCCGACTGCAGGGATCCATATTTGCATTGCGCACGTTTCGTGTGAAGCTTCGTGGCTGAGGAGGCTGAACTTCTAATTCGCATGCAAGATTTCTGGGATTTCGCAGAAGTTGCATGGCTGCGAGCTAGCTGACAATGGAGTATGGTAGTCGGATTGACAGCTCAAAGAATTCTGCTCCAACTTCATACATCATTCCTTCCAACGGTAGGTTTTTGTGGTGAAGCGACTTTGATGTGATTGTCAACGAGTTTATTTTCTGTAACAAAACCAATCCGCACATGGTGTTTCAGACAGACTTTCGTCTCCCACCTGTGACTCGGCTTTGATGTGAGAAATTCAACTCGTGTTCACACGACTGGCGCAGGGTGCTGGGTGTGTCTGAGCTTGTCTTTTGAGGGAGACAGACGTGTTTGTGTTCGACTCAGCGTTCCTGGTGTGCAGCTTTGTGCTTGTGGCTTGACAAGTCTGTTTCACTGAGTCAAAGAACAGTTCCTGAATCTTCGACGCTGACTTGAGGAGTTTGATACCAATTGTTCTGGAGACCCATTGTTGATATGAAGAGCCCTGCACCGGCTTCGGTGGAGTCACCCCCAGAAGAGCACCCGTTGTGCACTGATATCTACTGCTGAGAGAACAACAACCCACTTCACACAGAAACCGAGCCTCATCAATTTCACGTCTTCTATCTTTCATCAGTGCAAATTCAATTTCAGGAATGTCTCCAGGTAATTATCAAGGCTCCGAGAAGTAGATTGATGGCTGTAAATGAACGTGGCGTATCGAGGAAATCTGACACAGATGATGCCTTTGTCTTGGGATTGAAGCTTTCTTCAGAATTCCTCAATTTTCTTTGCTGATGATACTGATGAAGTACTTGTGGGAAGAGCGATGCACGATTCGCTGTGTAAGATTCGCCTCAATTAGAAGACGGGGCCCCCGCAACCCTCAGACGTCATTTGGACTTCATCGATCAAATTACCAACCGCGTTTCATGGACCACAGCAGGAGAGCCGTCCCAATTTGGTTGCCATTGACATGTGCACACAAGCAGTTCAAGTACTTGTTGGAGTGAAGGGGAAAATGGGGAAAACGTGTTTTGATTGATAAAGTTAGCGAAAACATTGTCGCCCAACAAGGTTTCTTGTTTGGAAACAGCTGAAGACGTCTGATTAGGAAGGGCCCACGTCTCCAAGGGCGACCGTTCTGTCTCCATGGAACCCTCCAATCACGTGATCCTTGCAGGCCCTTTTTGAGGAGCAGTTATGGATGTGGTGGAAAAGGGAAAACGGGACAGGTGGAAATGGGCTGCTTTTTCTACAGGTGGGAAGTCAGGCTGGGAGGCACACCTGCCTACGCTGCCTGAAAGGCCTGTATGCAGACTGAGGCCTTTGAGGCTGAGAGGCTGAAGCTGCCTTGCTGTGTACTCGCACGCTGAAGAAAATGTCTTCCCAGATAAACGAACAAAACGCTGTTCTGAGACCAAGTTCCCTGAAATGTCACATTTTGATGGAGCATCGCTGAGACACAGAGTGAAGGCTCTCGTATTGAATTTTATGGCTGACGAGATGCCGGGGTTGTGGGTAGAGCTGTGCCAAAAACCTGCGTGAGGCTGGTCTACGTGTTTTGTGGTGCACAAGGTCTGCTCGACAGTCACCTGTCGCCAGGCCTTTGATGTACAGTCCTGTTTGGCAGGGTAACATTTGTTATACTTGGACTCTGGTTTTCTCTCGTCAGACATGGAAAATGGTAAGCATGGTTCGCAAGAAATAGCTCATACCTCTTCGTACGGATACTCCCCAGGTACTGGTATGTATTCAATATTTGACTCTCTTTACTTGATGTTGTTGCCCATGGAAACAGTGGATATTGTGCGTGTGATGTATTTGTGATGTGAGAAGTCTTTGGTGACAGAGAGTGGTCCCGCCCTTTGTGCATCTGCAATGAAAGGAGATACAAAACGAAGTTTCGTCCCAATCGTCTCTGTCGCCTGTCAAGCAGCTCTCTCTCTTTTGCCTGAGCGCCGGCTTCACACCTGCACCATTTCCCTCGCGATTGTCTTTGAAATCATTTTTCTCGTCTCGTTGCACGTTATCTCGTAGTGAGTGCCGTGGTCACCCTTGAATCACGCGCACTTGCACAAAACGGATACATTCCAAAATTGCCCTGTAGGTTTCGGGCAATGGCACCCAATTGTTTCTCTGGTGCGTCTTCCAAGACGCAGTTTTCAAGACGCCCCCGTGCTTTTGACGTAAATTTTCAGCTCCAAAAAGAAAGTGCGTGGAAAACTTTGGCTGAGTACGGTACCAGCAAAAAATCTTCATCGCTGTTTCTTTTTTCCATCTCTGTTGATGTCAGGGCTACAGCTGTATTGCCGCTTCGTAGACCTTCTCATCTGCTTCCTGCCAAGAATCGGTTCACTCGAAAATACTTCACAATCCTTTTCTTTTTGCGTGAAATGGCGGAGTTTCGACACCGTGATTCAGACACGTCTCCGTTTGAGAGACGATTTGAGTCGTCCCATCAGAAGGGATATTGCTAGATCCCAGAGATTTGGGGGAGGTAATGGAAAAGGGTCCTGCATCAAGGGAATCTCGCCGTTTCTGCCCATCACCCCGAGATTGGCATCACGTGACCCAGGGGCTGCTGCGACTCCTATTTCCCGGGACCTGCATTTCAATCGGATTCCTACTTCCCTGGGACCAGAGACGTCGCTCTTTTTTTCAAGCGTTGTGGAGAGAGTGGGCACTCGTCAATTGGAGTGGTATAGCTGTCGTTTGTACAGTGGTGATTGTGCCACGTTGCCACGCACAGTTTTGGCAGACAATGTGCACAGGTTTTGTTTGTTTTTGATAAATTTATTTATAGACGATGGAATTATACAATTCTTTCGTCAACAGGTTTTGCTGAAGCCCCGGTGGTTTGTTGTGCTTTTGTTGACAAGCTATTTTTTGACGTGCACGCTGAAATTCTTTGTCCGTTCTCCCTCTGAATAACTACACCCTTTGGCCCGTATTGCTGATGCATCCCCCGCGGTCCTCCACAGACAAACCCAACAAAAACAGAAAATGTAGTAGCACGAAGCTTTGCATTTTGTTGCGTCTCTCGCACTTTCACAATAAAACACTCGCATGACATATATACGTACTCCTGGGACAAATCTGCACGGCTTTTGTCATTGATTCGATAATCTCCAACAAGCACCTGTTTTCTCGATGTGTTTGAGGAGGACGTGCAGAAATATCACTGTTTGCAGCTTTGCAGCACGTTTTCAATTTTCTTGTCTTTTCCACTCTCATATCAGCTTCAGCTTCGTTTGTATTCAATGTTCACATGGAGCTTGAACTTCCCTGAATTTCCTGTTGTCCGTTCACTCTTTGTGGAAAGTTCAACATGTGCATTTTGCCTTGACATTTGGGGGTTGGGTTTGATTTTGCCTCCTGAAAAACAGTTTCGTCCGACGGAAACGGTCGTTGTATGTACAGCTGAAATCAACATAATCTATTTCGAAGTCCACAGCCGAATCCAATGTTCAGTCCTCATGCAAACAGCCAGGACTCGTCTCTGTTGCGTGGTGTCGTGCCTGTGCAATGGGCCAGCGCAATTTCACCGCTGTCATCAAGATCAGTCAACATGTCAGAGTAACTCAAACGAGATTGCTTCATTCAGTTCCATCTGTTGCTGACTTATTGATGGGAACTCAGCTATTGCTGCATCAGTACATTTTCAAAACGCAGATTCCCAAATTGTCCGTGAAACCCTGTGTGTTGTTCCTTCCAGCGCGAACTCTGCTGTTGGCTCCGTACTTTTCAGTTCCAGCAGCACAGATTCTGAAAAAAGAATCCGCCAAACCCGTCGCAGGGTTCGCCCCACCCCCCTGCGCGTGAGGTGCAGCATTGAGGCGCACATCGTGGTGCAGATCGCCATTGAATGAAACTCGTGGGATCTGCCGCGATGTACGAGGCCGTTATGAAGGAATTCTTGTCAATAACACAGCAGATGAGACAGGCAACGGAACGTCCACTGGGAACGGGGAATGGCAATGCTTTTCAGTTGTCATAAAGACAGACCGAAGCAGCAAGCAGAAACTGAGGAACAAGGAACGCTGTGTATTCGACACCGTGTTTTGCTCCGCTCTCGTGCAGCCAAAGACTTCTGCAGTGGATTTGATGTCTAGTTTCCTATCTTGCGTGCACCTGATGTTGGTTTCATGTCAGACCACTCCACTGGGCACAACTGGACAGAAAACAAGAAGTTCCGAGTTCTACGGAACCCTGATGGTCGCTTCTTCGAACATCCTGCTTCCTGTGCGCCATATTGTACACGTTTTTCCTGAGTGTCTGTGGTGAATCAAAGGC
>JAAUXT010142493.1_pt1 | contig 12197 bp, 13 predicted proteins | sample 7278171 | NCBI WGS metagenome assembly JAAUXT01 (sample SAMN14350112, study PRJNA611818) | marine sediment metagenome | isolation source: surface marine sediment (1.8m) | place: French Polynesia: Moorea | collected 2018-08
AACGTTCGCAGTTCATAAACACCTTCAAGTTCATCAATGTTTTTTTGAACAAACATTCGAAGTTCATAAATAACCAGATTTGAAAATCTGGTCCTGACCTGGGGGGGGGGTTGGGACCAGATTTTCAAATCTGGTTATTTATGAACTTCGAATGTTTGTTCAAAAAAACATTGATGAACTTGAAGGTGTTTATGAACTGCGAACGTTTGTATGGACCACACGCATTTTATGCGTAGCATTCTTGTTCAGCACTCAAAACACTAGAATGCGACAGACATGTCAGCAGAATGAGCGATTTGGCAAATGGATCAGACATCCTTCTGGATCTTTGCAGAAACCTTCTGGATTTCACTCAACTTCCTTGGAGCCAGGATATCCTGTGTGTTTCCCATCTAATGTACTCCTGTCAGGATCAGCCACAAACTTCGCAATCCTGTACCTGACTTGGGTGTCGCTTTGGGTATGTTTGTTGAAAGCAGCTCTGAGTCCAGCTCTTGTACAGCACATTATGTCGAAACCCCAATTCACACAGGACTTAATGACAGCTCTTGTTCCTTTCGGCATTCCAAACTTGCAGAACATGATGAACAAAATCCAGAATACAGCCACTGACATCACTGGGAATTACTCAAGACACATGCATTATTTGGGAGTCCAACATGGTCAAGCCGCAGACAACTTGACCTGGTACGTGAAAGGTCAAAACATGTCACTGGGATCAGGCTCAACGCACATTGAGGGAAATTGAGTGGTTGACAAAGTACAAGGAGTGCCACGCCTACAATCGAACTTGAGCAGAAACCCATCACCTTGTAAAGTCTGAAACAAACAAACACACACACATGCTCTCCACAGAAAGCACTCGAAACTTCGGGTTGTAAAGGCCAGTCGTGGTCCTCGCATTTGCGCACTTTCGCTCGCATGGTGCGCTGCAGTTCGTTCAGTGTTTGCACTTTTACGGTAGTTGAAAAATAGAGTGCCAAACATGGCGATAGCCACCGGCGATCTGTTGCCGACAAGGCGGTGTGGACTGCTGTGCTGTAAAATGTGCAATCAGGATGTGGTCATCTTGATTTACAACGACCATTGACAATTTGTCCTGCTTGTTCTTCAAACGCATTGCTTCTTTGATGGGACAGAAAGCCTCCACACGTTTATAATTTCGCAAACTGGGTTATTGAACGAGCGTGGTTGTTGCGTGTGTGGTCTTGAAGGATCTGACTCAGTGCGCACCTTCATCGGCTTGCTTCCTGATCAAGAAAAGACGGAGTCGTTCAAACCGTTTGCACGTGGTCAGTGGAGGTACAAGGCAATTGGCATTCCGCGGAGAGTGGGACGAACTTCGTTGCGACCAACACAAAAAAAAGCGTTCGTGTCCCATACGAGTACGCGCAAGGCATGTTTGACTTTGAAAAAACTGCGGTTTTCCACCACATAGCTCGAAACTCGCGTGTTTTGTTCACCGACTCATCGTGTTTTCGGGTCTTTCGAGTGCATGCGCATTGCAAATGCTGTTTTCATGACATAACCTCGAGAGGAAATGATCGCCTTTTGAAAAGCCTGGGGTTTATGGATCGCGCGTCCAACTGAGCTGCGAGGAAGGTGCGCAGATACAAATCGTCAAAGTGCGCACTCGCTAAAAAGAGTGTCCCACTTGATTTATGGGTTCTTTGTGTTGCAAAATGAAACAGAAAAGGTCAAATGTACCACTAACACAAAGGCCCGAATCCTACAAACACCACCATAGCACACAATGAACATTTGAAATGTTTAGCGTTGTTGCCACAGTTCAGAGTGGCTGGTTGACGTTTGCAGAAGAAGACACGTGGTACGAGGTGGGAGTGTTGGCGCTGAACGCGCTCGGAGACGGCGAGGAGACGCGGGTGCGCGTTCGCACGGGCGACGAGCCGACACCACCGGCGCCACTCGACGTGGACGCGACACCCATCAACGGCACGACAATCCAGCTGGACTGGAGCCGCCCGAGCTTCAGCGCGCCGGTGCGCTTCTACACCGTGCGCTTCCGTGCTGTGCGCAAAGACGGCATGGGGCTCCTGAGCGGCGAACCCGCACCACAGACGCTCTTGCGGAGGTACGCACAACAACCAGTTGAATGAACTCAGAAATTCACCCTGATTTTCTGCACAAACTTCACGCATGCGCTCCTTGCTTCGTTCGTAGACTATGCGGTTGGTTGGTTGTGGCCTCAGTCAGCTGGTGTTACAGTGAGGTCGTTTGTTTGCAGGCAAACGGAGGGAGCGACGATAACAGGGCTGAAGCCCTTCATGCTGTATGAGTTTGATGTGCGCGCGCACAGCACGAACGAGACGCACGGACCGTTCAGCAACGCAGTGCAGTGCCGCACGCTCGAAGGACGTAAGTTCAATGGAAACGGCACCTCTTTTCTCAGACGCCCCAATCTTCAAAGCCGCTCGGCTTTTACGGACGACACTTGGGCCGTCCTGTCTGTGGCAATCAAATTTCTTTGCGCGGTCACTTGACCTTTCCTCAGGTGTACCACATCCCCAAGTGTGTTGCAATGAGAATTCCGCTTGCAACCGAAATGGAAAACGTCTGCAACAGTGGAAGTGCAACTTTTGTGTGCTGACAAAGTCGTTCAACTTTTCGCAGTTCCGTCTCCGCCGGAGAACGTGAAGTTGTCGCTGCAAGGTCCCGTCGCCGTGCGCGTGCAGTGGCAAGAGCCGCGCGAGAAGAACGGCGCCATTCTCTCCTACATCATCAGATACAGCACCGATGAATCCTTCCCATTTGCCGATTGGGAAATCAAACGTCAAAATGGTGAGAACAGTGTTTCGCGAATTGGCTACAAGGAACTACCCTGAGAACGGTGGTGTTTTCTGCACCGGTGGCGCTGTCAAGTTTTGATGTGCACAGGCTTGAAAAATGTTCCTTGCGAGTGGCATTGCGTGCACAATCTAAGAACTCAGACTGAACTGCTTGTGTTTTTCAGCAACGATGATGGTGTCCAATGTGGGAGACTTGCAGGAAGACGCGGTGTACTACTTCAGAATGCAGGCCACCACGGGAGCTGGAGAGGGGCCAGCCACTGACATTCAGCAGATTCAGACACAGACAGGCCCCCAATCACACACAACCGAAAGACCCCCGCAGCCATGGAAAAAAGACAAGGCTCAGCAAATTGGAATCATCGTTGGAGTGTGTATTGGCGGAACTTGCATCGCGATTTCCGTTCTCATCATATTGCTGCGGAACAGGCAAGTTCTGGCACTCCTCTTGCAATCGCATAGTAGAAAAGTCGGGATGCTGAAGAACTGACAACGGCAGGTGTGAGCGAGCGCGTTGATTGATCAACCTCCTCACCTCGGCAGGTGTTTCCCGGCCAGGCCGCCACCCGAGTCGGCGGACGAGACGATGCACCGCTACAACGGCAACGGCTACCTGCCGCACTCGAACGGCAACCCGTACTCGCCCGACTCGACGCTCGGCAGTGTGAGGCTCTCCTCCGAGTTCCACGAGATGGACAGCATGCAGCCGATGATCACTCGCCTCAACGACTCGGATCACCTCGACACAAAGGTTAGTTCAAAAAGAGCTGAGGGTCGTCAATTTCTGTCATCTTTGTTCTTCGAAAAAAAAGAAGCACTTTGGGACGTTGACGCTGCACCGTATTCACAAGACGTGTCTTTTACAGGGTGGTTACGACTACATTGTTGGGCCAGAGAGAAATGGGGTGGTAGCACCAGTGAATGGGCTACGTGTAAATCTCAAGCCCAATGGCCAGGTGACCACTTTTATTGCTAACCTACCTCAAATACCCCAGCATTGCACATCGTCTGATGCGGAAGATCATCCTCAGGTAACTAAAGGGCCACGAAGCTGGCCAGTAAATCTGACTAACGTTTTGTGGTTCAAGTGCAAAGTATTGAGTTTTGTGGTTGCTTCCGTGTCATACTTTGTGTCATACTTGATCAAGTTTATGTTTTATTTGCACTCGTGTCGTCAGCTGGTGAAATGGTTGTTTGCTTGGTGAATCCTTTCAAGCCGCGAAGCGAGGTGATATTGCTTTTGCCCTGTATCTGGCTGGTGAACTGACAATTCCGTGTGTCCCCCCCCCCCCCCGCGGAAAATTGTCTGGACTTTGTTCGTTCTTCCGGATTTCCCCCATCGGCGATGTGAGTGTCGCGCAGCTGACATTTTACTTTGAAGTCAAGTTGGAAAAACGAAACAATCAAAACAAACATCAACAAGACAGGCGACCCCCTTCCCAATCAAATTTGTGAAGCGGAGACTCAAATTCTGTGTTTTGTTATGGACCTACGTGAAGCGGCAATGTTTCTAGCAGAAGCGTGTTTTGCAGGTGCCGCTGCGCACGACGTCGCTGCCGGCGCACCGTGTGCATCACGAGGAGCAGCAGCGCCTCATGCCGCAGCCGCAGCCCGAGCTGCACGACTCACTCGAGGACATCGACCGCAACGAAACCTCAGCCTCAACAACCAGCTCTGTCGCTTCACACCCGAACGCCCAACTGAACGCCAACAGCGTCACTCCCTCAACACAGCCAAACCAGGCAACAATAACCTCCGTGAACTCGACAGGGCACCGGCCACCATCCCACACGGGTAGCAATAATGGAGACGGGACCGGTGACTGTGCAAACCAATCTTTGAATGCTGCCGCTCGTGCGGGCTCCTCCACAGACATCATGCAAAACTCAGGAGACCGAGGAGACCGCAGAGCACCAGAAGCCCAGGAAGGACGACACAGTGCGCGTCCGCAGCAAACACACAGCAGGCATGCACCTTCTACCTCAGCGACTTCTGCTAGCCGCGAGTATTTCAGGGAACCAGGGCGCAGACCTCAGGCACAGGAACAACGGGGAGTCGAGAAGGAAGTCCCCAATCCACCGGGCGCCTCTCAGAGCAGGTCTCAGGGTAACGGCAATGAACCGAATGCAGCCTCCTTGCAGCTCTCCCCACCTTCGTCGCCTCCAGATCAGGTCACATTTTCTCAAACTGCCAACCAGATGCACACCAATGAGCAAGTATTAGGTCAACAGTTGTGAGCATTCATTGTTTCAAAGACAGATTTGGCGACCACGTGCACACGCTGAATATTGTTGGAGCATTTGTTCAATTTTTCACCAAACGTGCATTCAGTTCCTCGATTCAGTGTCTCCATCAAGGACAAATGCAACCACGAAAGCACTTGTCATTTATTTGGCGGGTAATTTTTATGAACAGTTTACTTTGTGAAGGAGTGACTGACAAAGAAACAGCCTGATCAATGTTTGCACAATTTTGCTGTTGGTGACATATTTGTGACCTCGACACGCTAGCCACAACGGGAAGCTGAACCAGTGGATCACACGTGAAGGTTGGGACTTCGGCAGGGGAATCACGCCAGGAACGACAGTTACAACCGATGTGGTAGCCCTGGAAGGAGAGACTTTATTGTGTGGCTACAGCGACAAGCAATGCTTGTTCAACGGAATCTGGAGCTGGGCAAAAGGGTATTCATCTACACTTCTCCCGTTTTTAATGCGTTTTTATTTATTTCTTTGTAAATTTCTTTATTAATTTGTTTTCGTTTGCAAATCGATGTCTTCGAGTTTGTGCCGAACGAGGAAAACAGGGTAACGGACAGACTATGCAGGTGGTTGGGCCGCGCGGGCGCTGAGCCAACACCACGTGATGGGAGCTGGTTACAGGGTGTCGCAGCATCGGCGCTTCCGCTGGGAGCCCACTCTCCTTCTCTACTCTACTCGTCGAGCCGGTGAAGCAGTTCTCTAGCTGTTCTTCAGAATGAGGAGCATGGAAAAGGGGTAATGAACTGTAATGACGGAGTGTGATCGAGTGTAGCCAGGCGCGCCTTTTCTCGAAGAGAATGTGCAAGTGGCCGCTGGCTGGTTTTCCTGGCTCACGTTTCTTGGATAAGGGGTACTGCTGGACTGCCGCACGGTCGAACTGCGTGCTATTTACTATGTGTGTACGCAACAGTCCGAACCGACTGAACATCATTTGTGTATTCGCCACAATTTATGATGCAACTGCCAAGGACTTCGAGTCAATGATTTCTTGCGGATCGGAGAAAAGGAGACGTAGCAAGCACAAGCTTTCGAAGTTTCTGTCCGATATTTCCGTGTTTGCCGGGAGGCGCTGTTCCGGAAGGGAAAGTGGGTACCTGTCATTTCGTAACCGTTTGTTGGCGAATCTGACACACGGACAAGTTTTGTATGTGCACTTTTGACGTTGTTGTCTACCTCATAATTATGAAGAAAAAAAGTCTGAGCTCACGGTTGTTAAATCTCAGGGAGTGCAAGAAATCTGTATAACCAGTGGGCTCAGATTACCATAACGTACGACGGTTATGGAAAGAATGTCATTCGTAAAACCACACAATCGCTCCAGGGGGTTTCGATGTGTGACGTATTGTACAAGGACAGGTTTCGCGAGAACCTTTCACTTCAGGGACTTTGTACTTCAATGACTACTTCAAAAGGTTTCTCGCTCCGTGAAGTATTATTGTACAGATATTTGTGAAAGAAACGTCAGCTTATCCCTGCACTTGTGGCTCACCCAGGCTACAGTGTAAATTTGTACAAAAGCACTTGTAAATAACATGCACAATTTAGAATTTGTATGTACAAACAAATTGGCAGCATTCAGGAACTTTACCCATTCTTTTCCTTTTGTTTTCATTTTGTTATTGTTATTTTTTTGTGTGAGCGTACAATACGTTTTCACATGCCCTCAGGAAAGATTTGAGTCAGTTTCAAGCTTTGTTCCTGACTGCAGCAAGTTGCTGGATTGAACGTCTGTTTTCTGTCCGCTTGGGCACACTTCATTCGCAATCGTGAGATAATTGGCTGGAAGGCTAGTTCTGGGTGAGTCATGGTTCTCCATACCAGGTGCAGAAAGCGAATGAAACTATCAGTGGGGGGGATACCATGGGGTCAAAAGGGTATGTAAAACAAGGCGCACAAATCTGTTTCGTGGTGGGAGTTGCGCAGTTTTCTGCAGCGATTCGCTGTAAATTCAAACGTTGAAATGCCTTCGAATCCGGCGTGAATGTTCTGCTCATGTCGTCCAACAAATGCAGTTGGCAGAAGAAGCGAGAGGCGTGTCGCACCACGTCTTGCGTTTCGATCTCAGAAATCTCTGCTGCTCAGATTGTGCACAGCTGTCGAGAGGGCCTGTCGTGTAAGGTTTGCCCTTGCTTGGTGAAACTTGGGGTCGTTTGTGAAATCATGCAAGTGCGTTGAATACGGTAATGGTGTCAAAAAATTGCTGGTCATATTGTTTCTACCTCTACGCAAATCTACTTCCAATCTTGCGACAGGTATCAATGAGATATCGTCTTGTTTGTAATGTTTTGGTCAAAGTATGTTTTGTCAGGTTATTCGTTTTGCCGTTGGAGGTTTTGCTGGTCAAAAGCAACTGAGGACACATTTCGTATCATGCGGTCCAAACTTGCAAACCACCTCAGTCCTGTTCAAAATTGGCACCGGTGAGAAGAAAGCAACAAAATGGGGAAAGTGATCAGCAGTGAGACGCAGGTGTTGATGCGTGTGGCCCAATTACACTGTGTCTGGCAGCTCTGTGGGCAGTTAGGGACCAGAAAACATATCTGGTTGTATCCTGGTGATTTTCAAGTCCGCGGCCTAGCCGCTGACTTCATGCAATCACGACAGTTGTATGTATGTACGAGTGTTTTGGAACAAGGGAGGCTGTCCCAGTTATTCCTTTCGTCCCAAATTCTCGAAAAAGCTGTATTTTCTGAGCATGTGTCCAAAAAATGGGACAATAGGTGTTGCCCCAATTCTCTACAAAACTGGGAAAAATAAAAAAAATAGGACAATAGATAATTTCCCTGATTTTCTTTTGGCAACTGGGACAAGGGAAATACAACTAAGACACGTCTTTTTCTGGAAAATTGGGATGTCTGAAAAACTAGGACAATAGGTGTCCTGGACTGGGACAGTCTTCCCCACCCACCACCCCACACACCCATTTCGACTTGGCCCGTCAGTCCTGCAAACAAAACTGAAGAACCGGGACAACAGGCATTGTCCCAGTTTTGTGGACCACTGGGACAAGCCATTTTCTGGCTATTTTAATGGTACAGGCCACCTGGGATAAACTCAGTATTCCCAAACGTCATTGCAAGCAAACTTGATGGTTTTCTGAAAAGTAGGTCACATGATTTGGCAGCCGTTGTATATTTTTATGAAAATGTTATTCTGGCCTTTTTGAAGCTGCATGGCTTTCTGGGAACAACTAAAATGTATTCATGAACTTGATTGCAGCAAAACCGGATGCTTTCTGAAAAGTAGGCCACATGAGCCATGCTCGCCGTGCGTAACCCCGGCCAGTTCGATCTCTTGTTCGCTTTTCAGTTTCTGTTGGTTTGCGTCAATTTTGTGGCAAATGGTGACACGCTTCTGCTGGCGAAAATTCAGAACAGTTCCAACCACTAAGGTGCTAGTTTTGTGTTCCACAATAATGGTTCTCACCTGTGAAACTCACCTGTGTTGTCATTTGACCGTGTTTTTTGTTTGTTTTTGTTTCACATACGTGAAGTGTGGGTTTGGAGGGCACGTTTGTTGGCTGCGTGTCACGTATTCACTGTTTTTTTTTTTTCAAAAACAACCTGTGTGTGTATGTAATGTGATCTGAATTGTTAAACTCTTGTAATCTGCTTTGTCTTCAACTGTAAATGCAACAATTCCTTCCATGATGGGGTTCTGGACATGACATCATCACATGTGTTCATTGGAATGAAATTACCCCACCACAGAGATAACTGTTGCACAGAAAACAGTTTAGAAAAGATTGTGCATCATCAACAATACATAAGTGGTCTTTCTGATTATGAGTCAGAATTAGGACACACCTCACACATTGTTTTTGATATCTGGTTGTTTTGCCAATGTTTTCATGCACTGTGAAACTCCATGTTTAAGTTGAACTTTTGTTTGAGTCACACGCAAAGTTTCAGCCAAATCTGGTGCAAATTTTTTTGCACATTTGTTTTGTCAGGCAAAATTTAGTAGGTTTTTGTCAGAAAAATTGGGGGAAAACAAAATGAAAGAATAAATCAAGGTGAAATGAGCTGATAATGCAATTCAAAATTTGCTTCTTTATTCAAGTTGTGCATGTTTTTCCTTTCTTTGAAAGACTTTCAATACAATAATTGGAAATTTTAAGAAGTTTGCATACATTCTGCTTCAGAGCAGCTTGACAAAATGCAATTTTTGAACATATTTATTTTTGACATGTTTTTCTGTCAGATAATCTCTTCAATTTCAGCTCAAATGCAAGGAAAACAAAAGTGTTGGGTGATTTTTTTCCCTTTTTTTTTTGCCCAAATTTGGGTCCCAAATTGTTGAAATATTGGTTTCATTGGCCAAATCTTGTTTGTTTTTCTCTAAAACTTGTTTCTTTCGTTTTTGTTTATCTTTTCTTGGTAGGCGCTCCCAGGCCTGCAACAGGAAATCAAGCTATGCATCAGAATTCACATTTGATTTTTCATCGCGACTTCTGGCGAGCAAACGTCCTCTGATTGGTTCGTTGACGCAAGTGTGGTTGATGCCGAGAAACATCTGGATTGAGTTTTGGCCCTGTCTCGCAGGTAGAAGTGTAATCATTGGTTGCGTGGAAATATGCACGCATTGTTTTCATTGGGAAGTGTGGCGGGGGGGGGGGGACCTTCTCCTCAGTGTGTCGGTTTGTCCCTTTTGCGATGTCCCTTGTGGGCAAGATCACCATGTGGTAGAAAGCAACATGTTTTTGGTGCATATGGTACTTGGGTCAAGATGCTCCATCCCATGCTGTTCTGTCGTCTCTATCCCCTCCCCTTCCGTTGTGGAGCATCGGCTTCTTCACGCAAACTTGTCCTGTCTTTGTCACACCTCATCTCCAAGCTCGGTCACCGCATCTCAGCCCAGATGTCCTGTCCTGTCCCATCCCATCACACCCTCCCAGGAACTGCAAGAGTTTGGGACTTGATTTTGTTTGAAGCATCTATGAGCCCACATTTCAAAAGTACAAATATGGTTGCTGTGGCAACTACCTGTTGCCACTTATGTAAGATTACATTTGAAACTTCTAAAGCCATACCTCAGCAAAAAATAGAAAATATGGTTGCTGTGGTATCCACCCATTACTGTGCACAGTACCTTTCATCTTTTCCATGCGCAATGTCTCGGCGGACTTGATCTCATTTTGTTGTCTTGGAAAATGGAATGGAATTTTATCATGCCAACCCTGTTGCTTGGCAAGAATGCTTTTGTCGAGAAAATATTGTTGATTTCTCGACTTCAAATTGATTCATTTGAAATGCTACCAGAAACATTCTGTGGAAAATATCACGGTCGAACACCCCGGGGACATCGCACCTGCAAGGTGCCTGATGCACTGCTTCTTGTTCCAAATGAGTTGAAAATAGGCTCAAGAAAGCTCCAGTTTGCTGCTGGTCAAGCCCTTCCAGCAGTGTTTTTCACAGACAAAAGAAAGGACAAAATGCGTCTGGAATTCGTCCGGACACTGTTTTCAACTCACTCATCAGTCTGCAGGCACTGAAAAAACTTTGCAACGCAAGCAGCACAACTGGCGTATTTCTCATTCAGTATGTAGATCCCAGTGATCCCAGCTGTACAGAATTGCTACGTACATTTGGCACACTGCAGAGATCTTCACCAACATTGCCCCATGCAGCCCCGATTCCAGTTGTGTATTGTGCATGTTTTCCTCCACACTGCTCGTTGGTTTACTCGGTGTCAGCGTAAAATTTTCACCATTTGTTTCTTGTTTGTTGTATTGTGTTGTTTGGGGTTTTTTTTTACTGCTATCACACTTTCCCTTTTGTTTGTTGGCTGTCATTAATTGTTTCCAGTGATATTAGATCAATGTGTAAATTTGAGGAAAGAAAGGACTTTATTTTTGTACAATCGGTCGACCTCGGGAGATAAAAGGTCGGGAAGAAAACCAATAAAAGGTGTAGCGTGTTGAACCCATTGAGGAACATCTCAAGGAGCAGGACCACACACGCATACATTTATGTCTACACGTATTTATACTTACAAGTGCAATGCACAAAACATACCTCAAAATGTAAGAGAACCTCAGTATGCATGTACAGGTAGTCTGCGTTAATACTGTGGATGACACCAAATTCTGTTTGCATTGCCTCGCGAATGTGCAAATGTCGGCAGTGAATCCAATTGGTTCGTGCGCACCAAGTTGTTGAGCCATTTGTGCGGAATAGATCAAATTTTTGTTGGAAAAGAGAGAGGAGAATGATCCCAGTGTTTTGTCTAGGGATATGGTTTCCTGTCTTACAAATAAAAGGAAAACAATACTCACGAGAAGGCCCTTCTCGTTCTTGACGTTGCTGCCATGTTTTCCGAAGTGCGTGGTGGCACAAGTGGAGAGAGATCACCGCTGCCAGGAGTAAGGGGGAGGCAAGCAGGACGGGAGAGGAAGAGAGTCAGTGGGTTCGCAATGTGAGGACAAGGTCGAAACAGTTCCCACCGGACAACGAAATCTGCAACAATCGTTCTCCGTGCACTTTAATCAGAGTGGAACATTGGGCTGAGCTGACGCCTTGGGTCTGGGTCCACACAAGCCATGGAGCTCCACTGTGTTCCTGCACGATGTCAAATCTTTCACCTCTTTGCAGAAGAGTACCCAATCTGATTTTGGACTTCACTTCACAAAGTGGCCAATATCTCAGAAAGTATGAATATTTGATGAAGGATATATGTTGCTGAAATGTAGTACATTATGTATCAGACTTGTGTCATTTGGGGTTTTTTTTCCAAAAATTTGGCAGGGCCAAAGTTTGGGTACGGATTTGGGATTTTAGGAAAGTGTTCGACAAATATTTTGGAAAGCTTTATGTGCAATTATGTTGTGTGCGGGTCGGGTCCCGGTGGTTCCCATCCACACAACCGCCGCTGTGTGCAGCACCGCGGTATGAAGCAGCCTCGGCTCGGCTGGACCGCTGCAGTGGAGTAACAACTCAAGCGTACGCTTCAAATGTTTATTACTCAGTCCTGTCTCAAGCTGTTGCTCTCGACAGATGCAGGGTGTCGTGGGCACGGCTTTAAATAGGTGGTGCGAGCTGCGAGTCCGGTGCACAGCTTCAGCTTCGCGCAGCTCCGCTGAAGCCGCTTCATCGGTACTCAGCACCTCGCCCGAAAGCTGGATTGCGCG
>JAAUXT010024581.1_pt1 | contig 12193 bp, 14 predicted proteins | sample 7278171 | NCBI WGS metagenome assembly JAAUXT01 (sample SAMN14350112, study PRJNA611818) | marine sediment metagenome | isolation source: surface marine sediment (1.8m) | place: French Polynesia: Moorea | collected 2018-08
AGGAGGACCAGGAAGAATTGATAAACAAGGAAGAATTGATGACATTAACGCCGCTGCAACGCTGCAAGGGACTTCGCACTGCAGTTGCCTTGAGCACTGCTTCTCGTTTTTGACCGTCGTTGAAAATACTTCCCAGAACCCCCGTCCCTCCAAAAACTGTTCAGTAACAGATCAGACAGACACTCGACAACTTCATGACCACCGCAAGATTTGCTGGTTTGACCCATCCGCAACCTCAGGAGCAGCGAAATGTCTGGAGACAAACGCAAACGAACAATATATACCAGTGAAAAAGCGCATCCTGTTCGGTGAGATCGCGCACTCAAAAACTAACTTTTTCTCTACAAAAAATGTCCAGATGAATGGGGAGCAAGAACAGACAATATTCTTGAACAAACAGGTCAACTTCCCTGAACGAACTTGCTCACACACAAACGAATTGGGGATTGAAATATTGCGTTTGTGCTTTATTCTTCGCGGGTGAGTTCGTGACAAAACATCTGACAAGAGATCTGCAAAAGCCGATCCACTTGCAAACAAGAACACTTAGCAGTATAGAAACAAGCCGATTTGTCACTGCGATCAGAAAAGTGGCTGCAGAACACACGTCTAGTGAAAAGTGGATACAGAATACATGTCAAACAAAAAGTGGTTACAGAATACATGTCAAACAGAAAGTGGCTACAGAATATACGTGTCAAGCAGAAGTGGCCACAGAATAAATATCAAACGAAAAGTGGCTGCAAAATACACATCAAATTTGGGAAATTTTTCTGAGTCCCAGACCCAAGCCTGGGTCCGAAATGTTCTATGTTCTAAGTCCAACTTTTGCCCCAGAGCCTAAGTCCAAATTTCACAAACAGGAAGGGGGGAGAGGGGGTCTGTCCACACATTTCGTTGTCTAGATCTATCATGATTGCACAACACACACCGATGTCACTTCGTGCGACAGCGTGTGCAGAAACAAATCGGTGCACAACAATTGCAGGTAATTTCACCAAACAAATCTTCTACAAAGAACAAAAGTTTACCCACAAAGATTTTGGCTCTTTTGGAGCTTCTAGACATTTATAACAGTTAATTAAATCAGAGCGTCAATCTCGGTTTGCAAGTTGTTTGCCAACAAACATAATCGACCAATTATCCAGGTGTTCAAACGACCAGGTTTTCCCAATGATCAACAGCTTTCCGTTCCTGCGCGCGACGCGGAAGAGGTAGCTCCTCCCACATCATAAATGATACATTTCGCTCGGACAGAATGAAACACGAGCACCAAATTGAGTTTCGGACAGCTGCGTGCACCCATGCACGGATACATCAAACCCGTGGCAGCGCCACAAACACGAATACTGCACGAGTACAGCCCCACCATTTTTCATGTTTTTCGTTCCGATTTGTTCAAATGGTACATGCGTTTGATTAAATTTTCACGAGAACAAAACCAAAACCAAAACACACACACAAAACGCCAAGGCACAGCAAGTAAAAGCGCGTGTTGTGTTTTTGCCGATCTCAGAAACAAGTGAATAGCCGAACGAAAATTGAAGAGACCCAGGGTGGCGCCCAAATCCTTCCCAATGATAGGATACACATTTTTCGCAATGAAAAACTCGGCTCGGACAGTGCTATTCACTGTGAGGAAACAAGTCCCCAGATGAGGGATGTCGTTCCCATTGTAAACTTGGGTCAAAAGAGCCGTATCAGGCTGCGTGGCCCCCCTCTTCAGCTTTCCGCTGGGGCTGAACTTGCCAGGGAAAAGCTCTCTTAAGTCGTCTACGGAGATGACATTGCAATCAGTAGCACTGGAAACAACCACCAGAAGTGTTTTCGCTGCACCTTGGATATTAAGCGTTGCGTGAAGAACACTTCTGATGTGGTCTTCGCGGCTTGACCCCGGAGGTGCACAGAACGCTCCTCCAACGTGGAAGACCCTGCGTTCGGTAACGTTTGGACTGTTGGGTGCAACGGGTTCTTCTAGCGCTTCTTGCATCTCTGACACCGCCTCGGCCTCAGCCTCTTTCAGCAGCTTCAGCGCTTCTCCGAGCAAAACGGGTCTCTTTATCAAGTCCTGTTGGATCTGGCGGGACTTTGTGCCTGCAAACCAAAGTTCCGTGAAAAAAAACGAAACGAACTGGGAGGTTTTCCCAGAAACCCGGAAAGTTGGAAACCTGCAAACCAGAAGTTTCTGACTTTTTGCAGGGGGAGGAGATGGGGTAACCCAGAAACCTGGAAAGTCAGAAAACCTGGAAATTTCTGATTTTTGGTTGCCCTCTCCCCCAACAAAAAGTCGGAAAGTTGGAAATTTCCAGATTTCTAAGTTTCCCGACAGTGCACAAAGTTTGAAATTTCTGAATTGACCATCAAACTCAGAAAAATGTTCTGACTTTCTGGGTTTCATCTCACCCCCACACAAAAAGAAGGAAAGTCAGAAATTTCTGGGATTTAAACTTTCCAAGTTGCCCCCTCCCCCTGCAAAAAGTTGGAAATTTCTGGGTTTCTGACTTTTCTGGGTACCCCTCCCCTTCCCCCCTGCAAAAAGTTGGAAGGTGAGAAATGTCTGAATTTCCAACTTTCTGGGTTCCCCCCACCCCCTCACAGAAAGTCAGAAATTGGACTTCTAACATTCAGGGTTCCTCCTCCCCCTCACAGAAAGTCAGAAATTTTCATGTTTCCAACTTTCCAGGTGACCCTGTCCTCAAAAAAATTTGGAAACCTGGAAATTTAAGACACACTGTGGGAGGGAGGGGAAGGGGCAACCCAGAAATTTCGGGAAGGGGGGGAAGGGAGTGGGAGAGGGCAACCTGGAAACCTGCAAATTTGCAACTTTTACTTTTTGCAGGGGGAGGGGAAGGGGGCAACCTGGAAACTCAGAAATTTCCAACTTTGTGCAGGGGTGAGGGAGAGGGAGAGGGTAACCTGGAAACTCCAAAATTTCTAACCTTCAGCTGGGGGAGGGGGAGGGGGCAACTCAGAAACCTGGAAAGTGAGATAGAAACCCAAACATTTCTGACTAAAGTTCTGACTCTGTGTGAGGGGAGGGGCAGTGGAAGGGAGTAACCTGGAAACCTGGAAATTTCTGACTTTCCAAGTTATCCCCTGGTGCAAAAAGTCAGAAAATTCCGAACTTCTGTGTCCCCCCCCCCCCCCAACTCGAAAAGATATCCCGCCTCAATGACCGCAGATGCAGGCCGAAAACAATATCAGCGCGAAAGCGGCTGATGACTATCGCCTGAGAGGAAACCCTTCACATTGCAACTAAAGTTTGCATAAAAACTGCAAAAAAGTTCGTGGAATCGTACGCACCGAAGATCAGCGTGTCTGCAACAGCGGTGGCTCTCCAAACTTCAGGGATCTCGCACTGGTTCACCTGTACAGACAAGTAACAAATACAAGGGTGCAGGAAGACAGAAAAAATATCACACACGTGGTGTCTCTGAGGGAAGTTGTTGAGATGATTTCCCTCTGAAGAAAGGCATTGTTCGGCGTTCTTGAAACGTTCTGCTGGTTGCAAAGGCGTGTGTACCATTGACGTGCAAACGGAAAATGTCCAACGAGAAAGTATGACACCAGCCTTCAGGCAGCAACCATTTTTCAGAATTCTTCTTTCTCTCCCGGAAAAGAGGTTGTGAATTTCTTCCAGCGGGTGGGGAGGACTAACTCCAAGATAATGATACCGGTAATTTGGTCTTGGAAAGCATCCATGAAACTCACGTCGGTACTGCGGAGGGGGGGGCGCCGCGGGGGGGGGGGGGGGCCGGGGGGGGGGGGGGGGGGGGGGGGGGGTGGGGTGGGGGGGGGGGGGGGGGGTTCTGGTGGTTTGGGTGGGAAGGCTGAGAGTGAAGGCCTGAAGATAAGGCCCAGGACCTCCGTCGAATTTTGTGCTCCAACTGCAGTTTGTTTGGGACGGTCTTTCATTGAAAAGGTCCTCGAGCCCCTTCGACTGCACGCATCTGCCAAAACTCTCCACTGCACAAAACTACCAATGCTTCCAGTATCCCCAACGTTTTGTCAAAATGCACCGCTCAATCGTGAACACAACTGACTCACGCAGTAGTAAATTTTTCTCGTACAAACACGCAAAGAAACTTGACATTTTTACTCAAAGAGAAGAACGCCTCGCAGCCAAAGTTTTGAAAACAGATCGAGTTCCCCTCACAAACAAAGCAGCTTCTCCAGTTTCACACGCCCTGCAGAAGAAGGGAACGAGTCTTCTGAATCGGTTTTCAAGATTCCCTGCAGACAAAAGTTATTCAGGGGAAAGAAAAGAATTCGAGTGAATTCAACACTGCAAAATGGCGAGCACGAGGAAAACAGTTTCTGAGCGAAAAATAAAATGAGCAGCAGATCCGACCCTGGAATCTTTCGCAATTTCGCAGTTCAAAAGGGAAGGAAAAAACTTCCTTTGACACGCATTTTTCCCACTCGCAGAGGTTCTCAAAGCCTTTTTGTCTGTCGCGGGGGGATTTAAATATCTGTAGTTCGCGTGAGATGGTTTCATTGAAGGAAATTCATCAGGAGGAGAAGCGGAGCTGTCGCTCTGGTAAAAACTGGGGAAAACGAGCAGAGCGAGCAGCGGGCCTCATTGTTCAGATTCATTCAGAAAAGGAGGCTCGAGTTTCAAAAAGTTGGGGGATTTTTCTGAAATGAAAAAGGCCCAATTTTTAATTTTCTTACCGTGTGACGTGACGACGTGCCCTCACTGCAGAACAATAGAGGGCGTTCGATGTGTTGCGAACTGCCCGCAGTGCGGTCCAGGGGAGGACCACAGGGAGACGACTGGGTCCTGCAGAGCCTCCGAACAATTGCTTTCCATTTTGCTGGGACAAGTCAGAATCGGGTCCCTCACCCTGGAAACACACCGAATGCGCTGCGTCAACTTTGTGATGCGTCGCGTCAAGTTGACATGTCAGTTGACGTGTGCAGTGTGCAGCGTGGCGTCGCATCAGCTGAAGCATAATTTGACGCGACGCATCAAAAATTGATGCATCGCAAGCCAAAATCGCATTCGGTGTGTTTCCGGGGTAAGGGTGTCAACCCCCTGCACCCCGACCCTCGATCCGTCTCTGGGATGTGTGGAGGACGCACTGCGATCTTCCGTGCACGTGATCAGTGAAGACGGGATCTCGGTGCGCGTGTCCGGTCTCTGTCTCCGTCCGTGATAATCGTCCTCGTGACGTCATCGAGCGGGTGCACGTGATGCAAGGGGGTCCGACGCGCAACTTCCCTTTAAATTTAAGGGTTTTCACACAGATGACACGGCGTCACAATTTTGACAGAAGGCCAGGAACGGACTAGACCACATTTTTGATGCTTTCCATTTGGGCGTCATGTTTTGATGTGTTGCCCGCACGTCAACATTTTGATGCGCGCGTCAAAATCGGGCGTCATGTTAAATTTGATGCCCGTGCATCAAAATGTTGACGCCAGCGTCAAAAATTCTGACGCTGCCCTGCCTGTGTGAAAATCCCCTATTTGCAAACGTCAGTGAGGCACAAGAAGGTGAGGGTCACGTGTGCTGATTCGACAGGGAAGAGGAGTCTTCGTGTTTGAACCAGGATATGTCGCTTCTGTCTTTGACTTTGAACTGAGAACAGACAAACTAATCTTGTCGGAAATGCACATGAGCTCCAGGGTTGTGTCAAAGTATTGGCAATGGAGACTTTGTGGGAATCAACGTCCATTTCAGTGAGGAAGAGACTTGTGTAGGGGTTTCACATTGGTGACGTCGTCAACTTTTTCTGCCGTGAACGGCAACTTTCCAGACGATGTCAAAGAATGGTCTGGACCGTTTTTGACGCCCACCAATTGGGCGTATTTTGACGTTGACGTCAAAACTTTGACGTCGACCAACGTGAAAACGGATTTTAATGTTGCAGTGTTGGGGTGCCCTGACCCGGCCCCGCCCCGCGGTGGCTGGGTGGAGCGGTCCGCCGACGGTCGCGAGGCGGTAGCGGGCTGCAGCGACGGTGACGTCACTCAGCGTCTCACGTGCACCGGAACCACGTGGGAGGGGCAGCTCAGGAACTGCTCAGGCGCAGGCGCAGCCAGCGGGTCCTGGGGCCCCGCCAACATCCCCATGAGTGAGTGCCACTTTCAACACTTACCCCCCCCCTGTAAAAGACGCACCTTTTTGTCTCAAAACTGAGCACCAAAACTAAGGGTGCGTCTTGTACATGGGTATGAGATGACTACTTTTTCAATGTGATCGCACACCAGAAAATCAAGGCAAAAGTTGGGGTGTGTCTTTTGTTCTACTTGGGTGCGACTTATACGTGGGTGAATACGGTGGTTCAGGTTCAGAATTTGTAAACACAGGGGGCCCAACCTGTGCCTTGCCCTCTGCCAACGTTTACGCCTTCAGTTTTGCCAAAAGCCCTGTCACCAACAGTCTGTCAAATACTCTTGCAGCAAATCTCTGAATGGAAACTGAAGAGTGTGATTTTCAACACATCATAAATTCGTGCACACAGGTGAACACATTCGGGCCCAACCTGTGTCTTGCCTTTCTCCCACCTTCATCATTGAAGACCTGATGCCTTGCACAAGTGTAATCCAGAATATGCAGCGACACTCGCGTGAAGGGGACTGTGTGTGTTGCAGGTATGTCGGTGGTGCTGATCGTCGTCATCGCGCTCATTCTCGGCGTCGTCATCCTCGTCGTCGGGCTTGTCGTCCTCAGGTGCGTGCGTGTGCGTGTGTGTGCGTGTGTGCGTGCAAGTGTGCGTGCGTGGATGTGTGTGTGCGTGCGGGTGTGTGCGTGTGTGCGTGTGTCTGTGTGTGTGTGTGCGTGTGTAGGTGTGCGCGCAAGTGTGCGAGTGTGTATGAGTGCGTGTGTGTGAAGAAAAAATGTGCACCTGTGTGCGTGCGTGTGCCTGTGTGGGTGAGTGAGTGTTGGTGTGAGTATGCCGGAGGGTGTGAGTGCGTGTGCGCGGGGCTGATGGTTCCAGACAGGGTTCTCTCACACTGTACACAAATGGTTCGTGTGAAATCACAAGATGACTTCTCGAGACCTTTGATCAAGAAAGGAGTTGTGTGATTGAACAGTAACCCTTTTGGTGTGAACCCATTTCTGCCACGATGCGAGCACATGTATACGACAGGTTGTGTGATCGCAGAGTTGTAGAAAATGTTCCTCTGTGCATGACAAGGAAAATCCACAGTGACACAGACGGACGTGGCACGGTGCAGAATCTCGCTTTGTGGAGACGTTTGGCCTCTGGCAGTTTTTGGCAACGCAACATTATCAAATTGCTTGCGAGAGAACTGGCACCGGAGAACGGGTGCAGCTGTCACATCAGAGGGGAGGGGGGCTTTCAAAGTCAGGCAGATGCTGCTTCAAAGGGACGACGATGATGACGAACGCAGAACAAGAACTCACGTGTGTGCGTGCGTGTGTGTGTGCGTGCGTGTGTGTGTGCGTGCGGGCTTGCGCGTGTGCATGTGTGTGTGTGTGTGTGTGTGTGTGTCAAGAAACATGTGCACCTGTGTGGGCTTGTGTGCCTATGTGGGTGCGCGTGTGAGTGTGAGTGTGCCTGGGTGTATGAGTGTGTGCGTGTGTGCGTGGCTGATGGTTCCCAATGATGTTCTCCTTTCTTGGTTCACAGAAAGAAACGGATGGCGTACCACAAGAACCAGGGTTTCCCTGCGGAGAACGCGTACCAGAGCGCGACCGGAGCGGCCGTTACCAAGGAGACCAGGTTCCCTGGCAACCAGCCCGGCGGCGTGCAGAAGCGGGACCCAGAGGGGTACTACTACTCTACGGAAAACGAGTACGCGTACATAGCAGACGTGCTGCCCCCTGACGCGGGTGCGGTCAGCGGACCAATGAGGGACGAGGGATTCTACTCGACCGGCTTCGGCCCCACAGCCTCGATTTCGAGCAAGAACATTCACCCTCCATTGATAAGAGGCACTTCTGCGCATGGGCACCCGTGCGTCAAAGCTAATGGACCAATTATCGCTCAGCACCCAGGTCATATGTACATTGACGGGGAAGAGCCACCTAAATACTTTGAACTGGACCCCCAGCAACCGGAAATACACGGCAACGGAGCGAGAAGGATTCTAGCCGTGGGGAAAACCAGCTGCCCTGGTTCCCGGGGCCGGGTACCTGGTTCCAGTGGGACCGGAAGTGTCAAGGTGACCGGAAGTTCGGGAGCCGGAAACGGAAATAACTACTTCAGTCAGCCCTCCATGGAGGGCCCCACCCACAACAAATCCGTGTAATATGCTGTCTGCGTGGGACAATCTTGTGATGGACACCTTTTGCGTGCACATCTCCTCATGTGTAAAACTCATTTCTTTGCGTCTGAAGACTTGGCCGTCTGTTCCTGACGTCTCAAGTTGAATATTTTTTGAGATGTCTCCTCTCCCGCTCAGGGTTGAAACCCTGGCAGAAGAATCAGTCCCATACGTGGAACTGTCTGCCCCCATCGAGGGGTGGAAGGCTGGTTCTGTGACCAGATCCTCCAATTCTGAGGATTCCCCCTGTGTGTTTCCTGTCAACAAGCAAGTGCAAACAAGAACACTGCTCAGCGCGAGTGCGCGCGTGCGGGCGTGATGTACACGTGCAGCAAATGCACAAGAATCTGAGAATAAAGTTTCTGTGTTCCCTTTCAAACACGTGTTGAGTTCCGCTCACTCGCAGTAGCTGGAGAGATTTCGGTTGACAGAGCGGGAAGGTTTAACACTGGCAAAACTTCTAAACGTGCGGTGCCCCAATTGCCAGTCAGTACCACTGATAGCCAAACTTGCCCTGAATTTGCACTGAGAGCCAATGACAAGTGGCCAAATGGTTTCTGTGTCACCAACCTGGCAATTGGGGGGCATCGGAAAAGGACGGGACGTATTTGCTAAACCTGCCGAGTATTTGGTCTCCCTCCCTCAGACTGCAGTGCGGACGGCAGTAAATCCTTCTCGCCTCGCTGGGGAAGCCGCTCGGTCAGCCCGACCGCGTGAAAACCCATTACGTTGCCACGGTAACGGGACACGTGCTTCAACACCCCGCCCACCTCAGGGCGGGTCCCGGGGGGGGGCGGGGGCCGACGCCCGACCCATGAAAAAAATTGTGAACCTGACCCGAATTTTGCATCACAGGTGAAAATGCCCTCCCCCTTCTCTGCTGAAATTCAGCCCCTGGGGGTGGATTCCCCGACCCCCGCCCCTGGGTCCAATCCCCTGCACTGTTGCCCGCACGCATCCTGGAGGACAAATTTACTTGCACTGCAGAGTGTCCTTGTGAGGGACAGGAACTTGAGAGCACGAAGGCCTGCTGTGAAAAACACAGGTGCGCACCTTTGACATTCAGCGTGTCACTTGCACTGCGGGTCGCAAATTGAAAAGAGCGTTGAGCTGAATGGATCTCGAGCTTGAGGGCGCGGACACACGGCGGGGTTTCGGGTTTCCGTCGTGCGTCCGTTCGGCGCGTCCGGCGACCCGCGCAGTCCGAGCGGAAACAACGCGAGGCCGGCAACTTGAGACGCGCGCCGCATTCATGGCGCGAAATCCATCCCGCCGGCGGGAAATGTCAGCGCGGGAAACAATGTGGCGGGAAACAATGGACGCCAGGCGTGCCCGCTACAGCTCCGGGCAGGTCGGATCTCAATTTCCTTTGTGTAGCAGATTTCAATAACTGTGGGGCAGAAGGAAACAATTGTCGATGTTGAGTTTCGTCGTGATGTCCAGAAGCAGTGTTTTCTGCCCGACTTCCAAAACACGCACACAACACACACGCACACACCACACACGTGTACACGCACACGCACACACACACACACACACACACACACACACACACACACACACACAGAGTCTCCATTCCCTCAATGTTAGATTTTATCTTCATCATTCGTCGAAAGTTCTTTCTTGAACAAGGACATAAACTACACCTTTTGAACACAACACACAAACCACACATGTTCACACACACACACACACACACACACACACACACACACACACACACACACACACACACACACACATTTGGCTGCCGTCACGAGTGGACCCAAAAGGTCACGTGTCACTTTGTCGACACACCGTGCTCAGACACATGGGGACGGGAGGCGGAAATTGCGCTGAAGCCAAAACCAGCAAATCTTCCACAAACCGCTTGTCTCTCATTCCTTTCCTGTTCTGACACAATTTCACCCTGATCTTGTGCGCCTTTGGCTGAAACACGCAAAAGTTGAAACATGAAGGATAAAACTCTAAAATTGGCCATTTCCACAATCATTGATGTTTTCTCCTTTTAAATTTCAAAGTGCGTTCCAAAGCGATAGGATCGATTTCGTTCTGCGCGCGGAGAAACGGCCCTGTGGCACGCCATGTGTTGAGCGCTTTGAACGAAAAGAAATAGCTCCATGGAGCTCGCGGTGATTTGAGGAAATTCGCCAATGTGAGAACAGATCTTCATGATCTTGACCATCAAACTGCTGTACACACACATTTGAAAGACCCTGCCTACAGGTGATTTGATTTGGCTCGGACCGATTTCGCTCGCTTTTTCCAAAAGCTCACAAATCAACCCAAGCTCCTCAAATCACCTAAAAAGGGATCCTGTTTCAATTGCGGATCCAGAGTTTGGAAATTCACAGCAAAGCCGCACTTGAATGGGGAACGGGTCTTTCTTTGACGCAAACTCTCTTGTTTTGGGGGGGGGGGCGGGACACGCAAACCCAAAAATTTTCCTCAGAAGCTCACTGGAGGATTGAATTCAAACTGCTGTAAATTTTGCCAGTTATGTTCTTCAGTGCAATTGCACAAAACTCAAATTGTTGAAAGGAATTTGAAATATCCCACTCTTCCTGGGGACCCCGCCTCAGGTCTGGCTCCTCCTCCCCCGCTGTTTCACAGAGACCTTCACAGATCAATGGGGACATCGATATCCGTGTCTCTCCCCATTCAAATCCAGTTTGATCCGTGTCCGGCAGCGGCGGCGGCAGCGGCGGCGCGGGGTGGAGACGGAACCTGCGCGGCAGGTGAACGATCCGCACGAGCCCACCCGGGGAGACGCGTCCGGTTTTCATCCCAAACACAAGGAATTGATCTCGGTTCGATCAAGCACTATGTCTGATGGGTGTTTGTGTGTGTGTGTGTGGGGGTGTGGGGGGTGGGGGGGGTGTGGGGGGTGAGTGTGCGTGTAATAAGTGCAGAGAGTGTGCGTGTGTGCGTGCTTGTGGTGAGGGTGCGTGTGTGGTGTGTATGATGAGTGCGTGCGTGTGGTGTGTGTGCTTGCGGTGAGAATGCGTGGGCGAGACGCAAAAATGTTCTGTGTTGCAATTTGCAGCACATCACAGCAGAAACAGAACAACCCAGAACAACAGAAAAACGCCTCCTTCTATACTTGCTGTTCGTTGTTCCCGTGCATCCACCTGTCCGATCAGCTGCAGGAAAATCCGTGCGTCTGCCCTGCAAAAACATCAGACTCAAAGCAAAACCAAACACTGAACACTCAAAAAAGGCACTCCACTCGTTCAATGAAGAAAACTTTGTGGAGTTTTTTTTGTGAAAAGTTGTTTTTGTCTGTTACAAAAAGTGCACAAAGCGGAGATGAGGCCTCTCGCTCGTCTGCAGGAGCAGGAGGAGGAGCAGGAGGAGCAGGAGGAGGAGGACGCAGTGAATGGAGTCGCCTGCAGCGAGAGTCGCATCTTTGATGAGGCCAAATTTTCAGCTCCGATGCCTCCGCACAAGACGAAGCTTCGAGCCGCACCACGGGGAGGTGGGGCTAAACTCTACACCACGGCTAAACTCCAGAGGTACGGGTGTATGGGCAACAGTGGATGAGTCCCCGCCTTGCCCTGCCCTACTTCAGCCCACCCCGCCCCACTTCACCCACGCAACCCTGCCCCGTCCCTTCCCACCCTGCCCTGCCCAACTTGACCCTCCCCTTCTGCCGTGTGGATGCACCACAGATCCACCTCGCCCCACCCTGCTCTGTCCCATCCCTCCCCTCCCCACCCCACCCCACCCTGCCCTGCCCACCCCTCCCTACCTCGCCCTATAGATGCACCTTACTCCATTGTGTAGACATACCGACCATCCCCCTAGCCCTAGCCCTGCCTCACCCTGCGCACCCCCCCCCATACCCCCCCCCCCCAACCCCCCCCCCCCCCCCCCCCCCCCCCCCCCCCCCCCCCCGGGGGCGCCCCCCCCCCCCCCCCCCCCGGGGCCGGGGGCCCCAGGAACCCCAAAA
>JAAUXT010027070.1_pt1 | contig 12190 bp, 11 predicted proteins | sample 7278171 | NCBI WGS metagenome assembly JAAUXT01 (sample SAMN14350112, study PRJNA611818) | marine sediment metagenome | isolation source: surface marine sediment (1.8m) | place: French Polynesia: Moorea | collected 2018-08
CCGCAGGAAAACTTGGTGAACCCGAGGAAGACGTTGGTGAATGGGCCAGTGCAACCCACACACGGTGTTCGGTCGTTTCGCAACATTTCTTTTTTAAGCGTGTGGTAACACCCTTCGGGACCACACGCTTAAAAAAGAAATGTTGCGAAACGACCGAACACCGTGTGTGGGTTGCACTGGCCCATTCACCAACGTCTTCCTCGGGTTCACCAAGTTTTCCTGCGGAAGGTTAAGGAGTTGAGAGAAGCCCAACCCGGACTGCTCGCTTCCTTCCTCCCCGCCTCCTGCAGAAGCCCCGATGACACTGTGACATTTCCCTGGCCTGATTCACACTGGATGCCTCAAGCGTTGCGAGCGTCTCGGGGCACGTCGACTGGCGCTGCGTCGTCCCACGCCATTTCTCCACAGAAGCACCGCGCGACGCGTCCACTGTGAAGCGGGTCTCCAGCTGCACTGTAATTCGCCCGTGGGAGCTCCCTTCCCCCCCCCCTACTATTTATAGCAGCACCAGCAGCGTCTTCCTCCAACCTCTGACATTTCCAAAAATGCCAGAGGACGGATCAAATAGCTTTGTGCCTGTCGCAGAGTCACCCAAAAGTGCAAGTCGACACGTCCGTTGGCGGTTCGCAGCCAGGTTGGCTCCAGATGTTTCGGCATCAAGATTGATCCGTGCAACGCAATGTCTGCATCTGTTACGAAGGCATCGCGTCGCCTTCAATCAAAATTCAAAAGCACAAGATTCTTTGTTCTTTATTCGAATGTTGGCTTTGTACATTACTTGAAACAAAAGGCAAACAAATATTTGTGATCAACAAGATCGACAATGTGGTTCAACAGCAAATGGACGAAGGAACAACAGCAAAAGAATACACCGTCCGAACTTGTTCTGCAGTGTGCTGACTTTGACCTCCTCTACATACCTTCTGTTGCATGGACAGGAAGGAGATCTGTTTCCTTTATTCATTCAGAAAAGCACATCCTCTTGCAAACGTTGACACAGTCCTTGACTGGGGATTACTTTGTGAGTTGAGTGGATGTCGTTTTACACCGACTCACGCCCACGTCTCCGCTTCACAAATTAAAACCTGCCGCTGGAAGTCGTCTTTCATTGTCTTTGTTCTGAACATCGCACAAGATCCGCTGGGACAAATCTGCAGGCAGCCTGCACACGCTCAGCCACTCGTACAATTCACACAAAACCGCCAAACTAAACCTTGCTTTCCCAGCTTGAAATCTTTCGTCATCCTTGTGCAATCCACATGAGACACAATCCTCCCAACAATTCAGGACTGATCAAGACACAGCGCCTCAGTGCAGTTGTGACCAGGGAGCGTCCAGTCGCAATTCTGGACCGTCATTCTTGATCTCGGAAGTTTATCGCGTCTCATGGCGCCACGAGTTTGTGATTCTGAGTTTCCATACGGGGATACGTACGTGAAACACTGTGGGTTGAGCACCACGGAAAACTCCAACGTGAACTTTCAGCCTTCTCTCATATCTAGATCTGCGTCAGCATGGATGCAAGTTGCACTGCAACTTCTCTGCCCCAATGTCAACTTTGAGGTACTCCAACGTGCATACACTGCACAGTCAGTACAAGTGACACGTCTCAACAACAACGCTGTAACGTCTCCAGCAGCGCCCAAGTCACGCCAGTGGTTTCGGGCACCCCATCCACACGTCTTTTCCAGAGATGACGTCACTTCTGTCAATCCAGGAGAAATCCCAGTCTGAGTCGCATGACGACGGCCCTCCCATCGCAGGAGTGTCAGAACACTCGTCCGCTGCGGTTTCCAGTTCGTCAAAGACGTGCTCTCCCACCGCTGTTTTCACCATTGCGAACAAGCTCTCCACGTCAAGCAGCGCAACACAACTTTCAACCGAACTCGCCCCAAAGTTTTCCACGCCACCGTCCTCTTCTCTGAAGTCGCCTTCTTCAAATTTCTCAGAGACTGCTCCGCAGCCAGGGCTAAACAACTGCAAGTTTGCATTTTGGACAATGTGAGACACAACTCCATCGAGAATAATGTATCATCACAACTGGCAAACTGCATCAAACCATTGTGGAATAAAATTGACAGGTCTACCTGCAAAGTAGAGTCACCATCGGAAATGGCTGCCTCCTTGATGCACACACCATCAGTCTGGTGAGTTGAAGATGGATCTGCACCATTTCCCAGACAAGTATCTTTCACCAGAACACCAGTTGTCCTCTTCAGCCACTTTTCCCAGTGGGCCATTTGTCTTTTGCTCTGAACAATGTGTGAGAGCATGAGAAGTTTCACTTGGAACAAAACACCATACAGATCAAACTTCAAACTTTGCTGAGCTTAAAATGGACTTTCCCAAAACAGCCTGTGACAACTTACCAAAGATTTACAATGTCTTGCAGCAGTTGCTCTCCCATCTTTTCAAACAGTTTCAATTGTACCCTGAAAGAAAGCTGGAATTGAATTCATTTTCAAGGAACTTCAGAGTGAATCTCAAAATTGCTATATTTTTCAGATGGAATTTGTCCAATGAGGCAAACACTACTCACAGCTTGCCAGGTGACAAAAGGTAACACCTCCTGAAAAATTCAATGCAAATCACTTGACATTCAGTGAAAAAAGCTTTCTATTGAAAAGAAATGAATTCAGAACAACACACACTGTGTTTGTAAAGAAATCTTTGCATCTTACCTTTTCAATCCTGGAAAACAGGTACTCAGCCATGACCAACAATTCATTTTCCACTGCCCTGTTTTTGCCACTGTGAATTGGCTTGAAAGGAATCCTGGAATCCCATTGGTAAAGAGCCAATCTTTCTGGATAAAAAACTTCTTTTCCTGCAAAGGAAAGAAAGAACAGAAAGGAAGGAAGGAAGAAAAGAAAGAAAGTAAAAACAAAGAGACAGGAGTCCTTGAAAGATGCCAGGTGCACCATTTTGACCCCAGGACAAACAAAACATGATTTGACCATCAATGACCAGTACTGGCCACAACTGACCACTGCTGAAAATCATGCCAGGAACACCATTTTGACCCCAGGGTGGCTAAAACATAATTTGACTGTCATTGACCAGTACTAACCACAACTGACCACAACTGACCAGCACTGACCACTGCTGAAAATCATGCTGGGAGCACCATGTTGACCCCAGGATGGCTGAAACATGATTTGATCATCATTGACCAGTATTTGTCAGTTGTGGTCAGAACTGGCCAATGATGCTCAAATCATGCTGTGTGCATCTTGGGGTCAAAATGGTACTCCTGGCATCATTTTCAGCAGGTCAGTACTGGGCAGTTGTCAGTGGTGGTCAACATGTCATGTCAAAGTCACTTCCAATGCAGAGCCTCTCATATTCCAAGCAGTGGTCAATGGTGGCAAGCAGTGGTCACTTTAGTCTCATTGAATTTGGGGTGGGAAGTTTAAATATGATGAGCAGAAATTCAAAATTTTGAGAGAGGGGTACAACAGACCATCCATGGAGAAAGAAAATCCAAAGGAGCCACTTACTTTTTGTGTTTGTACTTCCCCAGGCCTCTGGATGATAGAATGCTGCTGCCATAGCTTTTCTGATGATGTCTCTCAAATCCTGTAAAAAGAAATACATTGTTTCTTCCAACTTGATCAAAGTATGTGATGTTGGCAATTTGGTGTGAAAGCAACAACAGAGGAAAGAAACAAACCTTGACTGTGTAGAAAAGAACTTTAGTTTTCTTGTTCCCTTTCTTATTTCCAATTAAATTCCATCTGGATGTGAAAGCCAGGACCTCCAGTAAATACTCCCACCAAACATGTCCTATCCAAATGAAAACAACTGTGTTTGAAAACATTCTGGACATGTTCTTTTGCAATTTGTTTCATTGTAATTTCCCTGCATCACTTACCCTTTTGTTCTACCAAAGGGGTAGTCTGAAATGAAACAAGGAAAAAGATGCTTGTTGTAACAAAGATCTTTCCTCCACTCGAGGAACTTCAATATGTTGAATGACAAAGAAATCAACAACACTCACACAAAATTTTGTCCAGTTCCCACAAACAGGAATGCTGTTGTCTTTGCTCAAAGCTGGAAGATGTGTTAATCTTGCTCTTTTGAATCTGTTTCCATAAACCTTCGGTTCTTTGTCCAATTCTCTGTCATAATCGAGGCAATTGGACTTTCTTTTGAAGTTTAACACTGGCATGTCGTGGAACCACTGCAAAAGTGCGAACACGCAGTCATATTTGACACAAAAAAAACAACATCTTTCTCCACTTTTTAACAAACCGGTGCTACCCACAAAGCAGTAAGCGCTTCAAAGGAAGGACTTCGTTCACGAATGAGCTGACTGACAGAACCCCACAAGTTGAAGACTGATCACGAACAGGCACTACCGTACACGCGGGCAACGGCCACACGAAAAACACTGTCGGTGGATTGCGAGGCAAAACCTCGACGCCTCAAGATTTCACAATTGTCAACCCCAGTCTGCCGAGAATTCCGAAGTCACTTTTGACAACGTGGTGGGGACTGTCTCAAGAATCTAAACCCGAGATCCAAAAATCACAATTTTTGTGACAAATCTCGTTGGTATGAAGGAAAGACAAGTCTAATTCCAAGTCACAGACATCAAAAGACGGCAGGAAGTCGCGCACCAAAAAAACACAACGACGATTTCTGCCCATGAAACCAGCAACACGGTCACAACCTCCCCTCACCCCCTCCCCCGTTCACCCATGTGAAGTTCCCTGGGCAGATCCAGGCTTTGACCGAATCCAGTTGAGCGGGCACACACACACACACACATGTAAAATATGGGAAAAGCCAACGCGTCGAGTGAAGAGGATTTGCACCTCGGACCAACGTTGGTGTTTCTGTTGTGCAGTCCAGAATGTAGACACTATACACGGTCTAGATCTGTATTTGTGAGATGAATTGAGGTCTGTTTGTACTGTACACAGTTGCAAAGGTACACGACATTCGTTCCAGGGTCCAAATGCACGTCAAGATCTTGGATTTGTCCATCTGGCAACGTCATCACACGGACGTTTCGTTCGAGTGTGACCAGCGAGCTGAACTCGCAGCACGTCGTCATAACATCGCAACTTATCTCTGAGTCACCCTATTGGGAACCTGAACCACAAATATCAGCAGCGTTTGGACTCTGATGGCGCAGATATCAACGAAATTCACTCACCCCTGTGGTTCTTTTTCCTTCGTCTTCTCTTCCACACTCCCCAACACTTCGAAGCGTTTTTCGTTCACTGGTTTCTCCAAATGTCACCAGGTTTATTTTTTCCAAGTCTACGATGCCCAAAGGAAAGGTCTGTCTACGAATACAGGACTGAATCACCAAGCATGTTCATAAACAAACGAAAATCAAATTCAAATTTCAAGTGCTGGAAACAAGAAAATGGCTTCACAATTCGCCCGAGTCGCGTGTCAGTCAAAGACGTCGGCCAAATTTCTGCTTGCGCAACTCGCGCCTGGGTCGGTTGTTGCAAGTGTGTGGCGCTGCATTGTGGTTTCTTTTTGCCAACTTTTATGAAAAAAACTGAACTTCAGTGATTACACACAACAAACGAATGTTTACAGCAAGAGATCTTCCGTAATCATTGAATTTTTGAAAGACAGATTTACTTTACAAGATTATGATGACAACTGCTCCGCAAAATCCGCCATCTTTCTCTAAACGTGACTGCGTTTTGGAATATTTATAAACTTTTGCTGTTTTCTTGACAAGTTGGCAACAAACTTTTTTGATTGTTGGACGTCGTCTGTAACACATCATGGGGATCTTAGAAAGAATCGCTGAAATCGAGTCGGAGGTGAGTGAATTTCAATTTTCCATTTTCTTCTGACAGATCCTTGCCCTGTGGAAGTGGGAAAGTGAACAAAACCGGTCCAGGTGGTGACAGATGGTTGTCTTGATGACCCAGAAAAATGTCTTGTTTATGTTCGACATGGTTGTCGATCAATTTGTCGGGCCCTGTAAATGGTCCAAAATCCTCCTGTCTCGAGTTGAAGCAGGTACCAATCTGCACCCCACACACCTGCCCCCGTGATGTCACCGTCGAAGGGGACGCACATGAAGCTTGTTCGCACTGAACTTTGCAGATGGCCAGAACCCAGAAAAACAAAGCCACGAGTGGACACTTGGGGCTGCTGAAGGCACGTCTGGCCAAATTGCGCAGAGAGCTGATCGAACCCAAAGGCGGAGGTGGTGGAGCGGGCGAGGGGTTCGATGTGGCGAAGACCGGCGACGCAAGGATAGGATTCGTGGGTGAGTCTTCATGAACAGCTGTTCACGAAGCACTTGACTTCCTAGAGACAAATCCAAGTCGTGGTCGCGAAATCCTTTGCATCGAAAACTCACAAAATGACAACTGGCTGTCCGATGAAACCTACACAACACAAACTCAGGCTTCCAGTGCCGGTACACGCAGAATGTTCTTCGAAACACTCAATTGCTGTTCGCAAGACCTTGCGCCGTCCTGCGGTGGGACACGAATACAACTGCAAGGTTGCACGGTTTTGCGGACATGCGCACGGTTCACAGCGCGTTGCACTGTCGTGTTTCAATGTTCCACATGCATCCCCGCACAGCTGCACTCTATGGTGCTGATTCCAATTGGATTGTGACAAATTTGCTTGTCCTTTTTCCGACAGGGTTTCCGTCGGTGGGGAAGTCGACTCTGCTGAGTAATCTGGCCGGCGTTTACTCGGAGGTGGCTGCTTACGAGTTCACAACCCTCACCACCGTGCCGGGCGTCATCAAATACAAAGGAGCCAAAATACAGCTGCTCGATCTGCCGGGTATCATCGAGGGTGCCAAGGATGGCAAAGGCAGAGGAAAGCAGGTGATCGCAGGTGAGGTGACAAGATTTGCGCTGTTCTTCTTCCAAGGAATGAAGTTTCACGCGCGTCTCTTTTGTGAGAAACCTCAGGTTCTGACGCTTGTTGTTTCTGACAAGCACGTAATTTATTTGCAAATTCAAGCAAATTCACTGAAAGTCGGCATGACAAGAGCAGGGCTTCTTGAGCACACTGCGTTTGGAAAGGTTGTTTCACAGTCCGAGTTTCCATCTTCAGTGGCGCGGACGTGCAGCATCATCTTCATCGTGCTGGACGTGCTGAAGCCGCTGCAGCACAAGAAGCTGATCGAGCACGAGCTCGAGGGGTTCGGCATCAGACTCAACAAGACGCCGCCCAACATCGGCTACCGCAGGAAGGACAAGGGAGGCATCAACTTCACCTCCACCGTGAGTGTGGCCCCCGTTTGTTTTGTTGCGGCGCAATCGGAACCGCCCCAGGTTCAGGCGCGGTGTAGGCGCTAAGCGCTGGGTTGCGTTCCATTGCTCTGCGTGTCTGCGTTTCACTTTGCGTGGCACAGAAAGCTAAGATATCGCAAGAACAGGGGAAAAGCAGGTGTTCTGCATTTCTGTACAGCACTCAGTATCTGTTTATGCAAATGCGAGAACCGCTGTGACAGATTTCTACGACGCAGAAAGCGACGCACAACTTGTAGTTTTGTCTCTTTTAGCACTCAGCGCGATGCTGAAATCACTTTTGATTCAGATTGACGTGAAAAACGAATTTGCGTGAAGCAAAGTAGTTTCTGTGCTTCAGGTGCAACAGTCGGAGTTGGACCTGGACCTGGTGAAGACGATTCTTGGGGAGTACCGTATCCACAACGCTGACATCACGCTGCGTGATGACGTCACAGCGGAGGACCTCATCGACGTCGTCGAGGGAAACCGAGTGTACATCCCCTGCCTCTACCTGCTCAACAAAATCGACCAGATATCCATAGAGGTAGGAAGGACGCTGTCGTCACTGGTCGTAGTGACCCTTGTGTCGCACAAGAGGAGAGTGATAACCATATAGACACACTGCTTGTCTGTTTTATGACGCAAAAGACGTTTCAGTCGTTTTGTGTTGTAGGAACTGGACATCATCTACAAGATACCTCACTGTGTGCCAATTTCCGCCCATCACAAGTGGAACTTCGACGACTTGCTTGAAAAGATGTGGGACTACTTGGCACTGATTAGAATGTGAGCATTCAAAGAGAAACCAACAAACGCAGCAAATTTCCTTTGACATTTTACAGTCGCTTTACTCATTGGTTGGTTGAGAACAGACCACAGTGGGGAAGTAAGGAGAGGCTTCCCCATTGTTTTGGCTGCTGTGACAAATTGCGTCCAACTTTGCTGTGCTGAAAGTGTTGTCAGAATGACGCTTTTACCGGTGTGAAGAAAGTTAGCAATTCCTTTTTGAGAATTTTGAGCATTCGAAGAGAAACCAACAAATGCAGCAAATTTCCTTTGACATTTTACAGTCGCTTTACTCATTGGTTGGTTGAGAACAGGCCACAGTGGTGAAGAAAAGAGAGGCTTCCTCGTTTTGGCTGCTGTGACAAATTACGTCTGTTAGAAAGAGGCTTGTACTGGTCTGAAAAAATCTGGCAATTACTTTTTGGGAATTTTCATTTCACAAACTTGTTCGAGGTTCATTTGTACATGAACCGTGTGCTCCGTGCTTTGGTCAACGCCAGACAAATACGTCTTACTTCACATACGCACTCACACATACACAACACAACCAGTACCATCACCAGCTTGTTTGCGAAGATGTCCGTTGGACCGTTCTCATTGACGACTGTGCTTGGCCCGTTTTAGATACACGAAGCCGAAGGGGCAGCTGCCGGACTACGAGGCTCCGGTGGTGATGAAGAACAGCCAGTGCACCGTCGAGAATTTCTGCGACAAGATCCACAAATCCATCATGAAGGATTTCAAATGGTACGCAGCCACTCGGGCAGGTTTCTTTCAGTGTCATGCGGAGAGAGAGAGAGAGAGAGAGAGTGTGTGCGTGCGTGTGTGTGTGTGTGTGTGTGTCTTCACCTCCAAGCCTGGATCCACGTCCATGAGAGCGCGTGTGACCGTTGCACATCGTAAAGTGATGCCTCTGCTTCAGTGCCCTCGTGTGGGGATCATCAGTCAAGCATCAACCTCAGAAAGTCGGCAAGGATCACGTGTTGTCAGATGAGGATGTCGTTCAGATCGTCAAGAAGTGAGTACAAAACACACAAAACAAAAATTTATGCTGTTCGGCAGAACGCTGGTCGTCCTGAATGTGTACTCGTTGAGTGGAAACTTGGTTCATCTGAGTTCATGCATTTCTGTTACACACGAATTGAATCGCACAGTCTTTGTCGTCTTGTATCAACGTTGAGAGATATGAACTTGACTCTGCGTCCCCTGTGTATTACAGGATAAGATAAATGGGGTTTCCTCTCTGGAACGCCATGCTTCTTTATAAAATCTCTGTCGGTCAGGTCTGTAGCAAGATCTATCATTTCTTGCGTGATCTATTGAGACATTCTTCCTGCGCTCTTTCGCCTGTCACGATTTCATCAAAGCATCTGGTGCTGACGTGTGGCCGCTCCTTGTGTTGTGCACCAACTTCTATCGTGCCATCATTCATTCTCTCGTCACTGTGAAAATCTTATCGCGAACGTCTGGTGCACACTCGTCTGAAGGTCCGGCGACTGCGGTGCATCTCATGTCTGATTGTGTTCTCGTATTTGCAGAGTGTAACAGACGTCGATCCCTCCAGCATGAATTTTCCGTCAGTCAAACCAACGCAGGACTCGCGCCCCCGAGGATCCCGTGTCTTCTTCTGAGAGAGTCGCCCAGACTGGGACCGTGTGTGTTGTGTGTGTGTGTGTGTGTCAGCTGTGGTAATTTGGACGCACACCCATCCCCGGAGCGCCCGCAAATTTGCATTGAAATCAGCTGTTGATGCTGTTGCAATTCGCATTTTCCTGCATCGTTTGAAACGTGTATTCGTTTTCATACAACATGACATGTGATCTGTTGACCCTCCCTGCACACGGGAGGCGCCGAGAATCTGCCTTCTTTCAGTCCGACTGCTGCATGAACATTGTTTGCGTTGAGAGTTGAAGGCAGAGAAGTGTCTTCAAATAAAGTCGAATTCATCCATCCGAAATGTTGTTTGTGTGAGTCGCAAAAACCAGTTGTGGAAAAAACATAGTCCAGAGAAATCCAGACCAACTGACGTCCCAAACATGCGGCAAAATGGTGAATCTTATCTTCTCGCTCCACTTTGTCTCGTTTTACTGATTTTCACTGTCAGTTCCGTGCAAAAATGTGTCAGCTGTCCTCTCGTGAAAATGGAGAGGGCTGTCAAATCGGAAATGTCGCCTGAAATTAGATGTAAAAAGTCCCAACAAGGGAAAAGGCATTTCACTGTGAAAGCCGTGCGATTGCAAGCTTCGCTGACTCAGTCCCGGAAGTCCCTCATCATGTTCAGCGTCAGGCGCGCGATTTCGCTGCAAGTCCGACCGCGCGATTTCGTCTGCTCGACAAGTTTCGCTGCCTCAGCCTCGGAAGTTCCACAACATGTTCACGCAAGTTTTTGCACAATTTGAAATCGGTTCCATCGAGAACTCCCTTGTTTCAAAAAAAAAAAACCAGTGTAAAAATACTTGGTTTTTCAAACTGCGTGAAAGCCTCCCGGTAACGCGGTTGGTCCGCGTCTCAGCCCCAGAAGTCCCTCAACATGTTCAGCGTCATTGCAGAGCCCGACACGCTTCGCTGCCTCAGCCCCGGAAGTCCCTCAACATGTTCAGCGTCATTGCAGAGCCTCGCGATTTCACGCTTGAAGTCTCCCAACTGGGTTTGACGTCCTTGTTGCGCCGAGCGATTTCACCCGACACGCTTGGCTGCCTCAGTCTCGGAAGTCCCTCAACATGTTCAGCGTCTTTGTACGAGCGGCGCGATTTCACCCAACGCGCTTGGCTGCCTCAGCCCCGGAAGTCCCTCAACATGTTGAGCATCATTGCAGAGCGGCGCGATTTCACCCAACGCGCTTGGCTGCCTCAGCCCCGGAAGTCCCTCAGCATGTTTAGCGTCCTTGGACGAGCCGCGCGATTTCGCGCTTCGCCGTCCACCAGGCATGCCGCGTGCAAGTTTTCCTGCCTCACGCAGTCTCGGCCAAACACCGTGCTGGAGTCTGCTGTGTCCACAGTTTCTTTTCCAAAAAGTGGATAAATTTGAAACAGAATTCCAAGAAAAGGCAGAACAGAATGGCTGCCCGTGCAAAACATGAAAACATGCACCACTCGTATTTTCACATGTTTATCCCGCAATGAATTTTGTTGAGCACTGATCTTTTGACACACTTCAGTGGTAAATTTCCACGATCAAGAGTCGTCGCTGGAACAACACATTGCTTGTGAGGGAAGATTATCGAGTCGTACTGTACTCGTGTCCCCCCCCCCCCAACGAAATTGTCCTGACATCTGTAGCCGTACATTTTAATGCCGCCTCCGGTCAGTCTTTTCTTCCAATCCGCAAAGATTTGCGCAAACACGATCTGCTGTCTCAGTCCCGGAAGTCCCCCCAATCATGTTCTTTCATTTGCCGCTTGGAACATTTCGCGCGACTGCACGCCACGCTGCCTCTGGCCCGGGAGTCCACTAGACGCGAGATTTCGCCGCAACTGAGACCGCGCGATTTTGTCTTTGCATGACACACTTGGCTGCCTCAGTCCCGGAAGTCCCCCAACATCTTCTTTCATTTGCCGCTTGGTCCTTTTCGAGCGACTGCACGCCACGCTGCCTCTGGCCCGGGAGTCCACCAGCCGCGCGATTTTGCTGCAACTGAAACCGCGCGATTTCGTCTGTACACGACACACTTCGCGGCCTCAGTCCCGGAAGTCCCTCAACATGTTTTGGCGTCAGGCGCGCAATTTCGCCGCTTGCTGAGAGTTGCGCGATTTCGATTGAAAGACACTTCGCTGCCTCTGCCCCGGAAGTCTCTCATCATGTTCAGCGAACACCTTCTGTCGCTATTTCGCACAGCCGCGCTCTCGCCGCCGAACAATGGCGTCCTTGCGAACTTTCTGTGGAGACCTGTGAAGAGAGCAGAGGAACACCTTCGGGTTCTTTTTGTTCCCAGAAATTCTCTGGGTTTCTGCTTTCTGGGTTTCCCTGGTTTGACCATCTGTGTGTCAAAAAGAATAGCTTTCTGGGTTTGGTAAATTCCAAGTTTTTCTGACAAAAATAAACTGAAATGTCAAAGAATTGTTTACTTATCTGGATTGAGTGATTTTCAAATATCTATCAATCCAAATATCCAAGTTCTGTATGCAGGTATTTCTCAGGTTATGGATTTGGACATATGCCTACAAATGA
>JAAUXT010048683.1_pt1 | contig 12187 bp, 9 predicted proteins | sample 7278171 | NCBI WGS metagenome assembly JAAUXT01 (sample SAMN14350112, study PRJNA611818) | marine sediment metagenome | isolation source: surface marine sediment (1.8m) | place: French Polynesia: Moorea | collected 2018-08
AACAATGTGTAAAAGTTCCATTTGGTCAAATTTGTTCCATTTGGGTGTGTGCTAAATGAGTTCCCAAGTTGTGAATATTGAGTGAAAAAAGTAAGAATTTTGACAAAAAAGCGAGCCAAATCAGAATGAGCCAAATCAGAGTGAGCCAAATCAGAGTGACCCAAATCAGAGCAAGCCAAATCAGAGTGAGCCAAATCAGAGCAACTATAATTTCCTCAAATCACCGCGAGCTCCATGGAGCTATTTTTGCCATCTGGGTACTTTTGCTGTTTCGTTGTAGCTTTCTGCTCCCATGTTGTTGTGGTGCTTTATGCTCGCTGCATGCAGCGCTGCTTTTTTCCCGGTCTGTGCCCGCACGTCTTCACACCCCGGTGTGTGCTCGCCTGCGTTTGTAAGAATCCGTTTTGCGGACGGGCGCCCAGGCTGAGTCTGAGTGCGGCGGACTCTGTTCCAGCCGAGTGGAGACTCCAAAAGGCAGCGCATACATCTGCGCACTATCTTATCTCGCGCGTCGTTCATCATACACAGCGCGGCGTCGTTTTCCCGAGAATTACTCACCCAGAAAACGCAGCCACGCTCATGTTTACATTTACGAGTCATTTCGGGCAATATCCAATCATGGCGTCTGTTTTATGAGTACAGCCAGGAATTCCTTTGCATACATCAGGCGCACTGTGCTCGGTTTGGTGGCGGAGTCGCTGCTGCGGATTCAGAAGTGACGTTGTTGCGGAGCTTCTTGCTGTGTCCCACTCCGACGGTGAGAGGCGCTGACTCTGGCTTTGAACATTTTTGTCATCAAAAACTTGTGTGTGTCTTCGAAGAGGGGAACGTGGCCTCCGTTTCGCGAGGGAATTGTGATGAGCCGTTCTGAAAGTGCACGGCGTTTATCGAGCTTCAGAATGGCTTCCCGGAATTGTGTTCATCAGATGTGGCTGTCCGGATGGAAGGGTCCTCGTGGTCATTTGAAAGCCATCCCGAGGTCACTTTTTACTGCGTGGTGAGACGTATGATTGAAAACAGTGACCCACAAAAAATTCATTGCGTCTTCTGGGAATCCATGCACCGCTGCCTCGTCCTCAACCCGTCTCCGGTTTGCGACACCAACGTCATTAGAACATCATCACCCTGCGGACTCAGGCACCACAGATGTCACGTCCAATGGTTCGTACGAGTCTTCAATGAACCTTCTTGTAGTGACACAATCTCTCCATTCCTAGGCTCTGTTTCTCGCACAAATGTGACGCCAGGTTCACACTGTCTCTGAGTGCAGACGCGTGTGAACCAGGGCCAACTTTCAACAAAAAGAGAAAACATCCAGACCTCTTGTTCGTAAACACTTCGACTTTCATCTGGCGCAAAAGTTGTCATGCCAGTACGTGGAAAGTGCAAAAACGTCATAACGGATTGGGGGTGGGCGTGAACGCCATTTCTTCCGCAGAGTGTAGGATTCGATCACTTCTCGAAGCCCGAGTTTTGCGACGAGAAGCGGAGGAGAAGAGAAGTTGAGACTCTCCGCGGGCGCAGTGAGTGATGTTTTCCTCAATAGGCGGAAGCATTGCGTGCACGCGTCTCCACTGCTCTCGGTGGACATGCTTTACTGTTGGCCAAACAACAGCGAACACTCACATTTGTGATCCCTCCGCCATACCATTGTGTCCTGCGTCGCTTTCCAAGGAACTCGTCGTCGAGGCTCTGTCTTGAAAAGGCCCTGCGTTCTGCGCATCAGGGCATTTCGTCAGATCCGGAGTTCCGCCTCACCTGATTCAAGACGAAATGACCTTTCAAAACGATGGCAACTGCCTGTGTGACAGAAGTGTTCAAATCAGTTTCACAGACTCTCACACTCGTACTTTTGTGAATGCGTCAAAGCAGGACACACACTTGGAGAGGGTGGAGACCCTCACGGAGAACGCACGCAACTCGGCACAGCTCGATCGAGTGCAGGGCGCTTTTCAAAGATTCCAGGGCTTCTGTTTCTTGAAGGGCCGAAGACAGTGATATTTCCACCAAACTGTGAATTTTCATCCGTCAAATGTTTATTCTCAGAATTTGCGCGTCAATTGACCCAAAGACCCCGAGCAGATCAAGGTCAAGACCAAAACAGGGACCATATGGTTGTTGAAGGTGGCAAGTGGTGCTGGTCTCAGGTCTGTGACACACTCATGTTGTTTTCTTTCCCTTCAAATACGTCGGTGACCTTCTCGTCACCACGCTCAGCAGCTCCGAAGCACGAGTGCAAGGAAAGAACAAAGTTGCTGCAAGGACCAATGGAAGTCAAGTGAACTGCAGGCTTTACTAATGACGTTCCTTTCTTCTTCAGCCAATTCAATTCAGCACACAGCCAAATCAAGTTTAGTCAATTCAATTACAAAAAGTTTCCTGAGAATTGAGTGAAGAATGCTGATAAGCAATTCGAGAGTATCTTTTGTTTCGCGGGTTCGGACTGAGACCCAGGGTCGGCGCGGCGCTCTGCTTGAGAACTCAGAGGAATGGCTGCGGGATGTGTGCGATGATCGCACTTCCTTTACGATTGTGAGTGAGTTCGGATCGTGGACACGTCGCACGTATCGGTCACGGAGGTGAGTCGAGGAGACCGTCTGTGCGTCTCGTTCTGTGTGACTGTGACGGTGTTGGCGTTGGACTCTTCCGTTCTCCAGGGTTTGTCCCGTCTTGTCACTTCCACTTTACGAGGTAATATCCAAAACTCCTGTCCATGATGTTGAGCGATCTCAGGCATCAATCATGGTCCTGGTCATTGTGCGCAAATGTGAGTGTGTAGTCACGATGGTGCCATGGTCATGTCATGTCGGACAGGACTTTTGGATATTACCTCGTACTTTTGCGAACGCACGCGTTGAATTTTTCGGAACGCAGTGCACGTTGGGTTGAGTAGATCTGTGATTCATGAATCCAGTAGGAGATCTCCAGGCTCATTCTGCTCTTCCTTTTGATCAACACAAGCTTCAGTTTCCCAGCTGTAGGCGAAGATCTTTAGCTCAGAATCTCAAATTGGCCGTTGTTGTGTTGTGAGAGTGAACGAAGCACCGCGCCAACACATCTATAATTGGCATCGGCAGGAAACGCTTTCGTTGAATACAAATTACGTTTCAGTTCAAAAAGCACTCTGCTGTGTGGCATTTATTAATTTTGTTCCTGCCCAAAGATGGCAGCGAAAATAGAAGTGAATATTGATGTGGTTTTTGTCAAAGTTGTTGTTGAAAGCTGCGGCTTGGCTGTTGACTCTGTGCACGGCTGATGTCGACACCCTGCATGGGAATGTCGAAACCCGTGAACATACCTCGTGCTTCGTAGTCGCGAAGGAATTCATGAGTTTTCTCTTTGTGCTGCAGTTCTTTGTGCCCATCCCAGGCCCAAGTATCCTGTTGGAACCTGTTTCATGCAAAACTCAGATTTTGACTCTTCTGAACACACCGAATGCAGCCCAGGTCGTTCTTCACCTGCGTGGGTCTGTGTGTGGATCGAATATCTCGGATCTGCATCGGGACGTGTGTACCTTGTACTCTTTCAGCTTTTTGCTCTCAGCTCTGAAGAGGCAGAAACAGTGGTTTGGATCCTCACCGTCATGGCGAACGCTCCGATTGCAAAGAAATGCGTATTTTCCCCTTCGTATTGAAATATAATCAATATCAATTTGTAACGCCGTCAGAATTACATGCAATGGATGCCTCTGTGGGGAGTGAGGTATTTGCTCAAATAACTCAAATAACTCGATCATTTTTGACTCCTCTCCAGCCATTCTTCTCCTTTCTCTGTGCACAGGAATTCTCACAATGAATCCTCGTTTCATAACAGGTGCGAAGTGATGCAGTCAAATCTCTCGCAGCGTGCAGCTCAAAAAACTTCTCGTGTCGATGTTGAGGAACGTTCGTCACAGAATCAAACTTTTCAGTCCGCATAAGTCGCAGTTCGGTGCTGAAGGGACACCGTGCTGAAAAAGGCACCGATTGCGATGAGTGGACACGCGTCGTGTTTTCTGTTTGCTCCGCAGCGCTGCTCCGAGTGAGAGATCGGGGAACACGGCGCTTCATCAGATGCAGCCGGGGCGCCCTCCAGACGGTTTATTATTAGTTTCTAATAAAGAGCAGGTGGCGGTTGGTCTGAAAATTTGCGCAGTGAGGGGCGGGAGGGGAATACTAAGTGGCGAGGGATACGGGATCGGCTCGCGAGGCTGACGGCTCGAGTGCGGCCGGGTCCGGTTCGCGCTGGATGTGACGTGTCTCTGGAACAGTCTGCAGCGCTGCGGGGCTCCCGAGGCGCGGGGCCCGGTGACGCAGCCAGTGTGAAGGAGCATTCAGCAGAGACCGGCCCGTCCTCTAAATCACCTTCAAGTGCGAAATCACTTGGAATCTGCGTTCAAATACTCGTCTGGTCCCTGAAGACGACGGTATTCACAGGGAAACACGAAGGAGAAACATACGCATGCTTGGTTCAAGTTCGTCTTGGCGAATACGAGACAAAAGCTGTTCAACCTGTTGTGAAAACAAGAGGTGGAAATCATCTTCAGTTCTGCAAAAAATTCGAGATGCTCGAGGGTTCGGTGCGGGCGTGAACGCTTTCTGCCCGTCTGATGGCATTGAAATGGAGATCTATCTCGATACTCCACCAAATTGGATGTACGAGCGAGACGCGTCGACCTCCCGTTCTGTCCGCTGTCTTGCTGGACAGAGACAAATGCTTCAAATTGATCCTGCGCCGTCGATTCATAACGCGAGCGCTGCGGTTGCGTCAACAACAATGAAGACTTGATGAATGAACAGCTCCGCCGCACGACGGTCACTCGTCTGAAACCAGACCTCGCTTTATTTGTCTTGGGTCGGTCCTGGGCACCAGAGGCTGCAGCTCCAAGTCTGAAGCAACACAGAGCTCGCCTCGGTGGATTCCAACAAAGCAGCCATCCATTTATCGTGTGCAATATTCCTTCTGAATAGTTTGTTTCTTCGCACAACTCTGTGCCGTTGGTTGAAAGTTGGTGGTTCTTCCAGCACACGCGAACACGGGAGGTTGGTTCGTGGCGCAGCGGACTGCAAGTCGAGACGCGGCGGCCTCCTGTCCGTCCTGCGGGGGGGGGGGGGCTTTTCTTGCCACGATGAGGTGAGACATCGCCGACGCCCAAGATTTCCCGTTCAATCACTCTCTTGCGAGTCTTTTTTGTCACACGAAAGCCAGCAGACGAATTGCATGACGGCGGAAAAATATCTTCAAGGTTGATCTGTGTCTTTCGTGGCATCTCTGGTTTCACACCAGATGCGTCCTTTTGTTGCGCCTCTTTCCTCGTGAGTGACGTTTGCGTTGATGAAGCGATACAGAAGCCATTGGTGCGAGTCCGCACGGGTATGTAACGCACACCGCGTCCAGTGTAAGACCCCCCACCACAGAATCGACATCGACGGTGCAGATGTCATGTGTCGCCGCAGTTGCGGCGGCTTCCAGACTTTTTGGGTGTGGTCAATTTCAAGACCACGCTGCCGGCGAATCTGCCGATCAATTTCAAAACCTCAGACTGAAGCTGAGCACTTTCAGAAGACAATGCGAGTGGCAATGAGTGCACTCGTGCAGAGCATGAATTCGTTGCGCCGAAGTTGTGTTCCCTCAAGCTTTCTTTCTCATTCCACCCACGGAACCAAGCGTGAGAATTTTCTTGTTTCCTTGCGGTGACCTTCAGGGGCGAAAGACACAGATTGAAACTTGAAAGAATTTGTGCAAACAAGACCTGGAAATTCAGAGGGTTGTCCCATGTCCCACCGACCCTTCTGTCGCAACTGATTGATCAATTTGGTGGCAGCAATTTGTTGCTGACTACGTTGTCTGGACGACGGAATCCTCACTATCAATTGCAATTGTCAGGGCATCAATTGCAGTTCAATTCCAGGAGCCGTTCTTTTTGGTGCTGCGGTGAGAAAATATCACGTGAGTGCTCGTTGCTCAAGTTCGGAAGAAAGAAGTGTCTTGAAAAAGTTGACAGCGCCAGAACCTCGTGCGATGCTCGGACCAACTGGATCACAAATTGACACCGCACGCAGTGAACTGAGTCTTCTTCTACAACTCTGCGATCACAAAACTTGCATGTGTTCACATTGTCGTAGAAATGGCTTCTCACCCAACAAAAAGGGTTCCTGTTCAATCACACAACTCCTTTTTCGACCAAAGATGATTTCACGCGAAATATTTTTGTACAGTGTGAGAACGCTGTCCTTGCGTCAAGCTTCACGGTTTCCCGTGCTTCGCCTTCTGCCGATGAATGAGCGTTGGGATAAGTCGTGAGGATTTCCACGGGGGTTTCCCTTCGGTTCCGCCAGGCTACGCCAAAATTGGATTGGCCCGCACAGCTACGTTCACAGCTGTTCTGGCTCACGGTGCAGAACTGCGTTTCTTTGCCACGTTTGGTGACGAGGAGTGATGTTTCTGCGGCACGTTTCGCCTGACGCGCTGCTGATTCACTCCAGACAACAGCTGCAAAACACACGAGCGACGCGCGGCGGATTCCACGCTCGTTTCTACATCTCTCCGCCAAACAGCAGCGAGAAAGAAAGAAATGATTTATCTCGTTGAGTCGTTTTTCTCAGGGCTATCTTTCACCAGACGAAGAGGGAATGTCATCAAATTCGCATCCACGGCCTGAGTGACGGATGGGTTGAGGAGGAGGCAGTGAAAAGTCCTCCGGACCATTCGTGGCTTCCACTGACGACTGTGACGGCCGCCTTGATGCATGGGATGAACTCAAAGTCACTTCAAGGGGAGGAAATATTATTCAAAAGTGACTCTGATAGCCTCTGGATTGTGGATGCTACTGCTCGTCCATTGATGGAGTCAGAGCTCTTTTCTTTGTCAGCAAGCAGATTTCGCAGGTCTACCAAAGTGTTTAGAACTGAGCCAAGACTTGTGACATTGTCTGTTGTGTTGCTTTTGGGTTGAAGTGCAAGGTGGTTATGTCTTTTCTCGCCGACATGATGTTTGAGCCGCTCGTTGCCCGAGGGTCCACACCCTGACTTCCTGCACTGGACGCACCCACCGCGGACGCGCCACAGAGCGCAGCACTGAGCTTTGTCCGAGTCGCACGACGACCCGAGTGCAAAGTTCTGTGGCACAGCGCCATTTGGCACTAAAGCCAAATAACAATAAGCTGCGGTGGAACTGACAATGTCAGATACAAGGACGACTCCAGTTCCACAAGTTTGCAACTGCACTTATAAGCTCGTGGCTGCTTTGTTGTTATTTTGACGAGTTGTGTGAGTTGTGTGAGTTGTGTGAGTTGTGTGAGTTTTGCGACGCTTGCGTGGACATTGTCCGTTTGTGACTGGCTTCGCGAGAAATTATATTTTTCACTGTGAACAGAACTGTTGAAATTGAGCCTTGCCTTGGAATTTGTAAAGTCCGCACTGCGGTTGGATTCGGAACTGAGAGATGCAGATATTGACGTTTTGGAGATTTTTCCTTTGTAACCCTGGCGACCACAGCCAAGAACAAAGTTTCCTTCAATGCTTCAATTAAATTGAATTGCACTTGGCTTCACACGCAACACTCTGAGAAAAAAGAACGAGTGTTATTTAAACTTCTTTTAAAGTCGACTGTAGGTGTTCCAGAAAGAAGGATATTTTGACACGGGTTAGGGAGTTTGAATGTGCCTGTTGAGAGAAGAAATTCGTCTCTTGTCACACCCAACGCAGAAAGCGCCGTGGCTGCCTCGGCAAAAACTGCAGAATCAGGTGGTTTGCAGAAGACGACTCTGAAGAACCACGCGCCGGAAACGGAGGTGAAACAAACGAGAGTGAAGTGGAGTCGAGACAGACGCGTATCGTTAAGAGGGAAGCTGCGGCCCGGGGGAAATCGCATCAGGCGATGCTCCATTGGCCGTTGTCTTCTCGGCGAGGTGTAAGACAAATTAGCATGATAGATCGTCACTGCGTTTAATCTTTATTAGATAAGAGCCCCGGCTTCCCCGCCGCACATGTGTCCCGACCAAGACTGGGTTCAGCACGAAGCGTGCACACTTGATGCGTGTTACGGTTGGATACGTCCTGACGTCACGGAGGTGACGCTCGACGCGTCCAGGCTGAACTAGCCCCAAGCCGAGACACGACCACGGCTTCTGTGGACGACACAACAGGCACGTGGTCTGAAGCAGGTCGCAAACCTGGTGCTCGAGGTTGTGTTCGGTTGAGCTGCGTCCTGGGTTCACGCGAGATGCACCTCAACCTTTCGTCCCTGTTCGCGTCCACGCACGACGCACCCGAATTGAACGCAACCCAACCCACTGAAGCCCAACGCGACAGTGCTGAACGCTTCCATGTCCATTTCGGGACACGGAGTCAAGTTGCACGACACAGCAGATGGTTCTGTTGATGACGTAACAACATCCGCCGGAATCCAGCCCCGTCAAATCTCAGCTGCTCTAAAATCGGAGCTTTCCGCGGCGTTTCTCGGAGAATCACCCCGAGAAGGTCCGTGATGAACGCCTCGCTGAGGCCGAGTTCACGTGGCGGCTCCGTGCTCGGGAAGCGTGCTGCGTGAACACAGCGACGCAGCGCCCGCACAGTGACACCAACGCGTCAAGTGTGAACCCAGTCCAAAGTGTGGGGAAAACAGATTCGACGCAAAGCTGTAGATCAAGGCTCGGGATCAACTGGGCTTTTAGACTGCAGCTGCGACCTTACATACAAACAACATTAAAGCCATCAGCGCGCTCCGCATGCACAATTGAACAATTAACCCTCCTGTGGATGAAACGTCAGGCTGATGTGCTTCACTCTGTCGCTGTTCCCTCCATCTTGAGTCGCGCACGCAATTGCTCGCAACAGAGTGCGTTCTCTGGTGTGATTCCAAGTATCAGCAAACTGAACAAAGGAAGAAGACGGGCCGGGAGTGTCTTTCGCTCAACCCACTATTTTCGAAAGAACAAGTTAGATTTCCGCATGTCGTTGTGCCAATGATGACACGTCTGACACCAACCAAAATCTCACTTTTGACGTGCAAAAATCACGCGAGTGTGTTGCTGTTTCTCCTGAAGTCGCAGAGTGCGCGGTGACTGGCTTTTGAAGCTCGTAAACATCGGAGGAACAAAGGATCAATTGGATGCAGGTAGATTTGTCCATTGAGCCTTTCCGCAATGACAAATGCAGATGGAATTCCTGATCACTTCCTGCGCGGAGCCTCCGCTCGCTCTGCACACGAGTCGAGAACATTCAGAGCAAGCTGAAACTGCATCAAAAACTGAATCCATCGTAGAGAAACAAAAGGCCTCTACTTTCTTGAATTCTTGCTGAAAGTTGAAACTTTCCGACTTGAGCGATTTGGCTGCACATCTTGAATTTGACTGATTGCTTCTGTGTTCAAAATTAGGTTATCCGCGTGACTTTAAATTAAATCTTTGGAGCCGACAGGCGCCTGAATAGGGAACATATCGCTCATCATTAGAACAGCCAAGTGACGCATTGAAACGCTCAGTGACAGACGGTTCCAGTGATTACACTGTCCAATTTTCACATTTTGAAACGCACGCGCTTTCTGAGTTTTCTGGTTGAAAGGAAAACCATGTCCACCAATAACGCAGCAAGTTTGGTTCTCATCTTGCACAGACGTGTTTGCGGTGGGAGGCTTCGTAGAGTTTTCAAACGACTGCGGGAGTGCACAGCGCTTCTCGTTTGCGCAAATCTTTCACCAACCCTGCCTAAAGTGCCGAGATGAGCCACCGTGGTGCGGTAGAGCGACGCGCTCCGGCTCGGAGGTCAACCCTCTTCGACAGCATCGACTGGACCAGCGCAAATTCCTCCATCTTCCGACGACTCCGAGTCCAAATATATCCGTCCATCAATCCGTGTTTCCGTGGCAGTTGTGAAGTTTAATCGCATTAGGCGCGCTGGTTCAGAGGGAATCAGCGAGGGGGGGGGGGCAGCCGTCCAGGGGGGGGGGCAGCCGTCCGGCCAAACGCCTCCGTCTTTCAGAGAACAGCTTGTGCGACAAGAACTGTTTCTGTTTCTTGTTGAACTGAAGCTGATCAAACTTGTGTCAACAAAGAAGCAGGCCTCCTGACTCAGTGCCTGACCCCTCTGCCGTAATTTCAAAATTGAAAATCGAGTGCTCGTTGGTGTTTGCATCGGAGAGAGAGAGAGAGAGAGAGAGAGAGAGCAGAAAGCATTTCCAAAAATCCGCAATCCAGAAAGTTTGATGAAGTCTGTGCTTGAATGAGTCCCCAGGAAACGCCACAGGCACAGGTTGTGGTTTCCCGTTTTTCCAACAAATTTCTCTGAGTCATTTGGAACGTGAGTTCCTTCAAAACCTGTACTTGTGGTTGAGCTCTTTGGAATTTCAAAGCTCCTAACTGCTGCTGCCTGTTTTAAAAATGCATTGCACTTGAGCATCAGTCATCGTCAGGGAAACTTCAAAGCCGGAGAAACATTCGTCCTCGGACAGCGAACAGTATTTTCGATCTGTTTACAGCCGCGCCTGGCAGATTTATCGCCACTTGGTGCGAGGGGTAATGGGCCCGAGCCTCGTATGACGGGCCGTACGCAGGACATTAAGCCGTTCGCTCGGTGGGGGAGTTGACTGTGTGCAGTCCAAATCCGGCGGGGCGAGAATTCCGGACTGGGCGCATCAGTCGCCATGGCTCATACAGCGACTAGAGGCTCTGCTGGGTCGGCGTCAGACGACAGGGTCCTTTGCTGCGTGGCGTGTCATGGCCAGTTTCACAAAACAGCGGACGTCCCTCCACAAAATGCATTCCATTTGGAATTCAGTAGTTTGATGCATTTGCTCACAATTGTTGTCTTGCATCCATTCTCTTCATCTTCGGCCTCCCCAGTTTGTTTGCGGATTTCCGGAAGGCGGTCGCTGATCTAGGGAGGAAGCAAGTCACTTCCGCGGAACGAACACACACCAAGCTCACTTGAGCAGAGGGCAGGTTTTCCCAAGTCTCACCATCCCGATGGAAGGTTCATGTTTTACATTGAGGCTTGCCGTTGTTTTTGGCAGAAATGCACGCATGTTCGCGTAATTCACCCAGAAATGGGAAAACCCAGTACATCGTCATCCATATCAAGCAGTCACACTGGTAAGTGCGTCTCGTGTTGGGACCCGGGTCCTGTTCTCGCACGCACCACACAGACTGTGTGTGAGCTTTACGTGGAGACGCTGCAGACGTTGAAAGAAACATCTGTTGGCGCGTAGCGTGGCTCGGCTTCGTGCACAACGCGGTTGCTATTTGCATTGGAGAGTTTCATGGCACAGGCTTGTGTCCATACAAACTGGTGTGATTCAGTTGTGTAATGAGTACGAAGAGCAGGTGCTCTAACACACAACAGTTTTGCCAATGATTCCCTGTGAAAACCCGCTTTGTGAGTGAACTCTCGAACGAATATGTGGGGACAAAGAAGACAAGGGACGCCTCGGTCACGTACGCATCAATTCGCTGAGGGGAGACGAGGGAGCTGTGGAGTGCTGCGCTTCCTTGAGAGCAGAGTGTCTGGATGGTTCCCTGTCGACTGATGGAGAAGAATGTAGCGCCAAGGCTCGCACGGGACGCGTGATGTTCTGACGTCTCTCCACAAATCTGTGCTGCTTATCTGAGCGTCGTCCACTGGCTTCTCCAGACACGAAATCGAAACGCATGCAGTATGAACGTGGCTCAGCGCACGAGGGGAGCGTGCAGGACACACTCATCCATTTGGCGAACCCCGGATGAGTCTGAGTCTGGACGCAGCGCGTGATCAGCGTGCAGTTTCTTGTCTCGTCTGTGTCCGTGACTCACTCAGTGAGTTTGAGTGGCATCGGACCATCTGATGATGCATCTGCTGGGCTGAGGCCATGTCGACGATGCGGCACCGTCCCGGCTTCAGGTGTGAGGCAAAATCCATATGTTCACTGCTGTGTTTCCTGCGTTTGATTTGAAACAAGGTCAACAACATCGACGTGGCCCCACGCGAGCTTCAAACCTGTGATTCTGCTGCTCCATTCACTGCCCCGTGACATGGACGCAGTCGCTGAGAACGCCCCAAGACCACGTGCTCGTCCCGCCCCGAGACCACGTGCTCGTCCTGCCCCGAGACCACGTGCTCGTCCCGCCCCGAGACCACGTGCTCGTCCCGCCCCAAGACCACGTGCTCGTCCCGCCCCAAGACCACGTGCTCGTCCCGCCCCGAGACCACGTGCTCGTCCCGCCCGGCGCAGTGCG
>JAAUXT010051792.1_pt1 | contig 12183 bp, 7 predicted proteins | sample 7278171 | NCBI WGS metagenome assembly JAAUXT01 (sample SAMN14350112, study PRJNA611818) | marine sediment metagenome | isolation source: surface marine sediment (1.8m) | place: French Polynesia: Moorea | collected 2018-08
AGCGCCATGGCCCGAGCAATCCCGGCCCGTTTCTGCATCCCTCCGCTTATTTCCGAAGGGTAAAACTCTTCAAAACCGGCCAGTCCCACCAGGGCCATCTTCAGCTCAACGGTGTCGCGGATCTCTGCCGGCGTCAGGTTTGTATAAGTTTCAATGGGCAGGGCCACATTCTCGGCCAAGGTCATGGAACTCCATAAGGCACCACTCTGGTACATAACACCAGCCCGGCGGATGATTTGATCGCGGATATCAGGCTCAGACGCCCAGAAATCGGTATCGTCATAAAAGACCTTACCTTTGGCCGGGGGTTTCAGGCCGATCAATATGGTCATCATGGTGCTCTTGCCGCAACCGCTGCCTCCCATGATGATAAAAACATCGCCCCGGTTAATCGTAAAAGTCAGATCGCGCATGACCACAAAGTCCCCATAGGCCATGGTGAGGTCTTTAACGGTGATGTGGGGTTCCGGTTGTTTCATAATTTTCAAACGGTTGACGGTAAATAGAAGCTTCAGGTGTCAGGGTTCTGGGTTCTGGGTTCAGAGGTTCGGGGTTCAGGGTTCAAGGTTGAAATGGAACCGATCCGGTTAACCTGGAACCTAGAACCAAGAACCTGGAACCTATAATCTAAATCCCAAGAACATTGGTCATAATGGTAATGATCGCAGTGGCCACGATAATGCCCACAATGGCCGTGACAACCGCCGAGGTGGCCGCATCCCCCACCGCAGAAGCACTACGACCACACTGCATGCCGCGCATACAGCCAGCCACCGCTACAATCACTCCGAAAATAGCACTGCTGAAAATCCCGATCCACAGATCCCAGAGACTGACCGCTCCAACTAGCTGGTCGAAATATTGGATAATATTGACATCGGGCAGGGTAATCGTCGCCACCGCACCGCCCAATATCCCCATGACATTGGCAAACAGCGATAGAAGTGGCATCAACAGAGCCAAGGCCAGCATGCGCGGCAAAACCAAAAACTCGATGGGCGACAGTCCCAGGGTCTTGAGGGCATCGATCTCCTGGTTTACCTGCATAGTGCCAAGCTGGGCGGCAAAGGCGCCTCCCGTCCGCCCGGCCATGACGATGCCCGTCATGATGGCGGCCATCAACCGCACCATGGCAATTCCCACAAGATCGGCCACATAGATCTCGGCTCCGAAAAGTGCCAATTGAATGGCGCCGATAAATGCCAAAATCATTCCCACCAAAAAACTGATGAGGGCTACAATGGGAAGCGCTAGTCCACTGCAGGCCTCCATGACCAGCCACAGATCGGTACGACGGTACTGGGCTTTACCCTGAAAAAGTCTGAGAAAAGCTACTACCGCCTCGCCGATAAACGCCAATAGTTCGCTGGCACCGTTGAAAAATAGTACCGTCTGGTCCCCCAGATAGCTGAGAAACGTCATCCGGCCTTCAGACTTGCGGGCGTCCTTTTTCTCGGGCACTGCCGCTGCCAGCTCCAGAAGTTGTCGGACCCCACCCGGCAGCCCGCTGCTATCCACAGCAATGTCGCTCTTCGAACAATATTTCCACAGTTTTCTGAGAAAAGTGAGCAGGCCGGAATCCCAGTCTCCCAGTTTTTCGGTATTAAACGTAATTTGACGGATCGGGCCGGCCGATTCGATCTTCTGCCGGACATCATCAGCAGATGGAAGCGGTTCCCCAAGCTTCCAACTTCCACTGAAAATCACCTGCAGATTATCTTGGGAGGGTTGCTCGAATAATAGTTCACCTGAACTTGACATTCGACATTACCTCTCGTTTGAGGCGGTTGTATAACGTTGTCAATATTGAAAGTACAGCAGCCGGCAATTGATAAAACGCAACGGTATCAGCTAATGTGCAAAACCGACTGATTTGTCGCGTAATAGTAACCGCTGTTCTGCCTGATACAGCGGTCAGGGAGTCTTAAGCATCAACGCTTGTCATTCCGGACTTGATCCGGAATCTAGTTTTTTAAGGGGGCATCTCTGGGTGCCGGCCTACGCCGGTATGACAAAAGAACGCATTCCCTGACCTGATTGATACTAAATCTTAGTTTTAAAATTGACAACTCAAAAAAAGCTTATGAGGCTTATCTCCCGGCACCTGTAGCTGACCATATTTAATTTATAAGTACTTTCACAATATTTCGTAAAGATAAACACATGGCACATATTGTCATCTCAAATCGTTTTAAGTCACGGCTTGTCGGATCAAGGCATAATCGCCGGCCTGCATCTCTTTTACCAGCGTATCGGCTTCCTCCTCAGGCACCCCGAATTCTGCGATTATCTCCTTGCCAAGCGCCAGGGTGCTCTCGACATAAATCGCACCCGCAGACCGAATTCCATTCTCATGCAGATCGGCCGCATCTTTGAGTGTCGACACCTGGGTGTAGATGCTCAGTCCAGGGTACATCTGGCGCAATGTCGTTGCAATTGACCGCAATGTTTTTTTATTAGTTGTCGACAGGAACACGGCACGTGCCCGTCCGAGGTTGGCTGCTCGTTGCACGGCTTCCATGCTGATATCGCCGAACAACACTTTCAGGCCGTTTTGCTTCGCTGCGCGTACCACATCAACCCTGTTGTCAATTGCAATGTAAGCAATCTCTGTACGCTCCGCCATCAGGGATGCAATCCTGCCGACTTCGCCGGCACCGACGATAACGAGGTGATCATTCATTTCCCCTGCCGGACGCGTTGGTTCGACGGAGTCCGCACGATCAAGTCGAAACGCCAGGCGCTCTCCAAGCTTTTGCATCACGGGGGTCAGAATCATAGTAATCGAAATGACAAGGTAACCGATGGTCAATCCCGTTCCCTGGATGAGACCGGCACTCGCAGCGGCGCTGTACAGAATGAACGCAAACTCCCCTGCCTGCGACAGCATAAACCCGGTACGGATGCTCGTGGCCAAATCGCTGGCCGTTATGCGGCAAAGCCCGACCAGCACAATCGCTTTAATCGCCATCACAACGGCAACCAGCAAAAGGACCTGCTTCCATATCTTAAATAGTGCCTGAACATCTATGGACATGCCCACCGCTATAAAAAAAAGTCCCATCAATATAAATTTGAAAGGCTCAACGATTTCCTCTATCAGGTACCGATAGTCCGACATGGACAGCAGCATGCCAAGGATAAAGGCACCGAGGGTCAGGGAAAGTCCGGCCAGGTCGGCAACCCAGGCCGCACCCAGAACAGACAGAAACAGCAGAATGCCAAAGGCCTCCTTGCTCCTTTTTCGGGCGGCCCAGCCCAATAGCTTGGGCAAAACGTGACGACCCAGGACGAAAATACCCAAGAGTGCCACCAAAACAGTAAGTATCTTCAAAACCAGCGGCAGTTCCGGCCCTTCCGATTGTGCGCTTGCCAGCAGGGGAATAAGGGCCATGATCGGGATGATGGCGACATCCTGGGCCATCAGAATGGCGAAAATGTTGCGGCCGTGCCTGGTGGACAGTTGGCCGGTCTCTGTGAGAATCGTCATAATGACTGCCGTCGATGATAGGGCGAGACCGAGTCCAACAATGAGTGCGGTTTCAAACTTCAAGCTAAATAAATAGGCGAGAATCGGCGACAGACATACGGTAGACAAAACAATCTGGCTGCCGCCAAGTCCGAGGAGCTGCTTTCGCATTTGCCACAGGTGCCTCGGTGGGAGTTCCAGAGCAATGATGAACATGAACAACACAATGCCAAGTTCGGAGACATGGTGGAGCTGATCGACTCGGGTCGCTGCCACCAGTCCGGGTGTGTGCGGTCCGATGAGGATCCCGGCAACGATAAACCCGACGATTGAGCCGAGGCCCAACCGATTAAAAATTGTAACGCAGACCGCCGTCGCGGCCAGAAATATTAGAATGACAAAAAGTAAATCGTGAAGGTCCATATTCTCCTCTCGAATATGATCGTTGGTCGATTCGCTTCGTCGGATATAGCTTCTACAAAAATTCGGTTTTTTTATCGCCGCCCGAACTTAACGATTGATTTTGTTATTACGAATGCTTGGAAGCCGTCATAGACAAGCTGTGAGCGCATAGCGAACATTACAAATGATAAAGCTTAATTAGATATGCTACTGGCAATCAGGATTATCTTGCCAACAGCGCTCACTCTGGATGCGCTGTAAACGCTCATTATTGAAGTTGAGATAGTAAATGTACTGGGTATCAAATTGATACACCCAGACATGAAATACATCCCGATACACATTTCTTGAAGGACGGCTAATTCGGAGCGGTTGTCCGCACTTAGCTTCCACATGCCGCTGCAAGTCGCCGACGGCCACAATGCCGCCGCTGCATCGCAAAGTAGATTCATCGACACGTGATGCCAGGGTGATAGCGGCGGTTAAAAGAATGGCCCAAAATATGCTGACCGCAACAAGGACTATATATCGTTTCTTCAAGCCGCTAGTCCTTTCATTTGGCAGGTTAAATAGCGATGGCCGCAATGGGCGGCCCAATTGACTATAAGTTGCAGAATCCTGGCCATCGGATTATTGAGCGCTACAATTTACGATTGAGCAATCGGCATGTGCAACATCCCAACGATGTGATTGAAAATTGCAGACAACGATTTAATCCGCTGGTGCGTATCGCTCGATGCGCTCCAATATCCCACTGACAAATCTTAGATAATACACAAAACCGCTAGGCCCTAAATCGTAAATCCACACATCCCCGTTTGATTCCGTTCGAACCGGTTCGCCGCATTTGCTTTTAACATCCAATTTCGAATCCTTTTCCTGTACAAATGAGGCACCACCACAGTCAAATGATGATACTTGATAATAAGAGGCGAATACTGACGTTGGTAACGCAACCGTCAACGCCATTAAAATCAATATTACAAGAACCATTTTTTTTTGTTTCATAAAAACCTCCCTCCCTCAACGGTAATTCCGGCCGAAAACAAGATGGGGGCCATTTAAATTGACCCGCCCAAATACGGCGATTCAATCCGTTTAGATGTAGCCTCAACAAAGTAGAGATCGCGCCTCAAATAGCTCCTCTAATTCACTTAGGGATCATACTTTGTGGCCGCCCAATTTGCGTTTTCACCCGGCAGAAAGCGACCGTCGTCCGGAATGCCCACCTCGGCTTCGATGAGGGCATTCATTTTGGTATTCATCGCCAGCAGCAGATCGCCATTTTTCTTTGGATCGGTAGCCAGGTTTTGAACTTCGTTCGGATCTGTCTTTAGATCGAATAGTTCGACATCATTGAGTGCAAATATTTCTTCCAATGTTTGCGGCTGATTGTGCTGCTTGGGCGAAAAATAGCGTGTGTATTTATAGCGTCCGTCAAATGTACTGCGAATGGCGCCGCGTTTGCTGAAATCAGGCTTGAAGCCTTGATCCACAAGTTTTGCCTTTTCTCCGCCGGCGTTAATGTAGGCCTGGATCTTTCTTAACAGATCGCTATCCAGATAACCAAACATGTTAAAACAATAGAGCGTACCGCTGCGCACGTCATTGACTTCGGCCGTGGGACCTTTTTTCATCAGTGGTGTCAGATCCTGACCGCGTAGCTCGCGGGTAATGCTTTTACGTTTGCCTGCGTCCACCCCCGTCCAACTGATCAGGGTGGGGGCAAGATCGAGATGCGCGGTAACGGCATCGCATTGCTGGCCATGGGTACGAGGGTACCCCGGGTGGGCAATAATCAGCGGTACGTGGTTTTGCTCCTTGTAGGCCGTAGCGCCTTTCCCATGCGTGCCATGGGCACCGGCGAGTTCGCCATGATCTGCGGTCAGCACAACGATCGTGTTGTTGTCAAGACCCAACAGCTCCAGTTCATCGAGGATATTTTCAACCACCAAGTCGGCATGGCGAATGCAGTTGAAATAGTAGTTAAGCAGGCGCTGCCAGCGGACATCCTTGTTAGGAAAATTGCCTACCAGCGCACCGCGGGCCAACTGGTATTCCCGGTGGGCCGGCGGTCGCCCTTTCTTATCGAAAGGTTCGTGGCGGCTTGCCGGCAGCTGCACCTTCCACTGTTTTCCGTAGAGCGGGATTTTTGGCTCGCGGGCGATTGCCATCAAAGGCTTGGGCTGATCCTGAACGTGTTGCCCGGGGGCATCCGTATTATAAAACATGACATCATGTGGGTTAACAAGATTGATGGCCATAAACCAGGGTTTGCCCTGCCGGCTCATGGGTTGCCCGTGCAGCCGCAACCACCGGCGGTACTGTGAGCCGATATATTCGTCATTGTAATAACCGCCATGGGTCATGCCGATAACGTCACCAATGCCAACATAATCCCGAAAGCCATAGCTCTCGATAACCCGGGTCAGTTTTTCCTGGGGCAAAGCCATCTCGTTGTGGGTGCCCAACTCCCCAGACAAATGCCACTTGCCCTTGTAAGCAGCATAATAGCCGGCTTCGCCCAGCATGTCGCCCAGCGTTCCGAGTTTTGGATCAAGGCCGCTTGACCATGGAAAATCCAAATTGTCGAACAGCCTGGTGTGCTGGATATGCTGACCGGTGTAGATGACCGAGCGCGATGAAGTGCATACCGCCGAATTGATCTGGTGGTTGGTAAACGTCAGCCCTTTGCGCTGCAGCCGCTCATGACCCGGCAGGGCATAGCCGGGTGGGTAATGTGCCGGATTGATGTAACGTTCCTGATCGGTGAGGATGAACAGGATGTTGTAGGGGCTACTCCCATGTTTTTCAGACTGTTTGGACCTTACCGCCGAAGCTTGTGCTATCGCCTGACCACCATCGACCGATGCCATCCCCAAGCCGACCGCGCCGGCAGCCGATGCTGCCAGGAACTGTCGACGTGTCAATCGTTTTTTATTTATGGTCGTCATCTTGTCTCCCAATTTCCTAACCTCAGTATGCAAACGGCCCGGCTAGCATATCAGTGCCGACCGGGCCGCTGCTCAATTTATGATTTTTCAAGGTCCGACTTAAGCGGCATTTACACCAATTCCCAGCATCTTAGATAATGTGAGAACCTCGCGATTTGTTTGACTTAGCTATTGACGAGGTCAATACACGAACTCATTGTTTATGTCAGGATAGGTTAGATCCTTTCCGGTGATTTTACTTTGTAAAAGATGCAGTAGAGTACCGGCACCACGAACATGGTCAGCATCGTTCCGAAGGTCAGTCCGAACATGATGGTATAGGCCATGGCCGCCCAGAAAACATCGGGTGCCAGGGTCAGCAGTGCCAGCACGGTGGTGGCGGCTGCCAGGCACACCGGTCGCAGGCGGGTGACGCCGGATCGGACGATGGCCTCATAACGCGTCTTGCCCGCATCAATTTCTTCTTGCACCGTATCCAGCAGCACAATGGCATTTTTGATCATCATGCCCGACAGACTCATGGCCCCCAGCGTGGCCAGAAATCCAAAGGGCTGCCCGCTGACTAGCAGGCCAGTGGTCACACCGATGGCCGCAAACGGAATGGTGCAAATAATAATCAGCGGTGGGCGGTAAGCGCTGTACAATGCGACCATGACGAACAACATGATAATCATGGCCGGCAGGATACCCGGTTGGAGCGACGACTGATTGTCCAGTTGACTCTCGTCTTCCCCGTCCATGAATATGTCGTAACCCGGCGGCAGGGTCGCCATGAGCTCCATGAACTCGTCATACACATGATTCTTCAAATCGGGGTAGGTCGACCACCATGCCGGCGTGGCCTGAATGGTGACGGTTCGTCGACGGTCCCAACGGTTGATAAACGGCTCTTCATATTCGGTCTGGATTGCCTTGGTGACCTGGGCCAGCGGCACGGTCTGCTCCGACAGGGGCGGTTTGACCTGCAAAAGCTCAAGGTTGTCCGCGGATGCATGCCGCTCTTCAGGGGGATAGCGCAGCAGGATGGGATAAAGGTCGTCACCTTCACGATACAATCCTACCTGTTGACCGTCATAGGCCCGCCTGGTGGCTTGACCAATGTCGTCACGGCTGACCTGGGCCCAGCGCCCCCGAGGCTGATCGTAGACCGGCACGATTTTCTGCCGGCGGTTCATCAGGGATGTCTTGATTTCCTTGGCCCGGGGTTCTTTTCTTAAAATAGCCTTGCCCTTTTCCCCGATTTCGCGCAACACGGCGATATCAGCTTCGGCCGGTCCGGTGATTTGCCATTCAAACTTCCAGGTATCGCTGGGGCCCACTCCGTATTTGCGCACCCGCGTGGTGATATCGGGATAGTGTTCCTTGACCCAGGGTTCGAACTCGGCAATCAGTTGATCAATCTGCTTATAGCTTTCAGTGTTGACGATCAATTCGACGTAGTTCTGATAGTAAGGCAGTTCCGGATCCACCGGCAAATACAAGCGCGGCGGCCCCTTGCCGAAAAAACTACTCACCGTCGTCACCAGCTCATTGTTTTTCAGCCACTCTTCAGCCGGTTGGACCCGTTCGGCAGTTGTCTGGATGCGCGTGCCTTCGTCAAACCAGAAATCCACCATGATCTGGTTGCGTGAGGCATACGGAAAAAACATCTGTTTGACGTAACCAAAGCAGAAGATGGCGGCCACCAGCAAACCTACCATTATCCCCATGAAGATCCAGCGCTGGCGGATGGCAAACTCAAGCAGCCCCTTGTAGCCGTTAAAAAATTTGGTATCATAGGGATCTTTTTCCTCGCGGCCCTCAGAGGCCTTGGCCGCCGGCAGCATTGATAGGCATTGCAGCGGCGTCTGAACCAGGGCCAATAGCCAGCTGAGCGACAGGGAAATGGCCACCACCACGAACAGCGAGCGGCAGTACTCACCCGCATCCGCTCGGGAGGCAAAAATTGGGTAAAAGGCCATTACCGCGATGATGGTGGCGCCCAGTAACGCCATGGAGGGATTAGTGGCCGCTTCGATGGCGGCCTTGACCCGGTCCATGCCACTGTTGATTTTAACCTGGATGCCGTCGGCCACCACAATCGAGTTGTCCACCATCATCCCCATGGCGATGATCAGCGCGCCCAGGCTCATGCGTTGAAAGGGATAACCAAATATGGTCATGCCCACAAAGGTACCCAGGATGGTCAGCACCAGACCGCTGCCGATGATGACCCCCATGCGCCAGCCCATGGGTACCGTTAAAACAATCAAAACGATGGCCACCGAGCCGGCCAGATTCGTAAAAAAGCTCACGATGGATTCAGTGACCAGCTCCGATTGCCAGGTGACCTTGGTGATCTCAAGTCCCACCGGCATGTAGGGCAGGATTTCGTCGATACGTTGCTCCAGTCGCTTGCCCACGTCGACGACGTTGACGTCCTCACGTGCTGCAATCTGTATGCCGACCGCCGGCCGTCCATCGGTGCGCATCAGTGACTGGGGCGGTTCCAGGTAGCCAGTTGAAACGGTTGCAATATCCTTGATGCGGACCAATTCTACTTCAGGACGCACACCGCCCGCGCCTGTAGGCCGTGCGGTCTGGGAGGTCTGCTGGTCGGAAATGACAGGCGCCAGCGCCCGGTTGGTTTGTCCCGGACGGTCGGGGTGCAGGAAAAGCTCGCCAATATCCTCCGGGGTTAAAAACTCGCCGGTGGGCGCCACCCGCAGCCGCGTATCCTGGACGTCAATGGAGCCCGCATCCACAACCATGTTTTGACGGCCCAGGGTGTCGATAAAATTTTCCGCGCTCAGTCCTCTTTCCGCCATTTGCTGTTCAGAGGCATCCAGATAGATGACCTTGTCCTGCACGCCCCACAGCTCCACCCGCGAAACGCCCTCCACCAAATCCAGTTCCCTTTTCAGGTCATCAGCCCAGTCCTCCAGTTCAGCGTAACTGAAACCGTCACCGGTAACGGCCAGGACAAAGCCATAGACAAAGTTGAAATCGTCTGAAACGTCCGGCTTATCGGCCCCGGGGGGCAACTGGGGGGTAACATCGCGGATTTTCTTGCGCATCTCGTCCCAGATCTGGGGCAGTGTATCCATCCAGATATACTGCTCGATGTCGACCTTGATGATAGACACCCCCGGCCGTGAAAAGGAATAGAGGTGCTCTACGTCGGGGATCTCCTTGATGGCCTTTTCGAGGACGTCGGTCACCTCCAGTTCCACCTCGTAGGCACTGGCGCCCGGGTAGTGGGTAACCACAATGGCCTTTTTGATCGTAAAGACCGGGTCCTCGAGCTGTCCCAGGATGAAGTAAGATGCGATGCCGCCAAGGCCCACAATCGCAATAAATAGATAACTGACGGCCTTGTTCTTGATGGCGTATTCCGTAATGCTCATGAATCCCCCTCGGGTTGACTATCGACAACCATTTTTTTCAGAGTTAATCCGACAACCCATACTGAAAGTCTTGTTCGTTCTTCAAAGTGATAGTTATGCTAATTACAGTAATATCATCTGATGGTAGCATTTTTATTATTGAGATTGTTCGATCGGCCTTTCACTCCGCCGGATCGGTTCCGCGATCGTGACTTTCTGACCTTCAAGCAGAGTATTGGCACCAGCGGTGGCCACCCACATACCCTCCTGCAGACCTTTGGCGTACTGCCCCCGGGCCGTCAACTTGCCCCGGGTTACCTCGTGGGCCTTAACGGTCATGGTCGCCTCTTCAATCACCCAAACTTTGTGGGTCTGGCCGTCGGCGGTAAAAAAAGCGGTCAGCGGCAATAGGAATTCCGGTTCGGCATCCTTAGCCTCGCCGCCGGAAGGATCGCCGGTGGCAATCCCGGCCATTCCCGGCAGGATGGTAATGTCTTCGAGTTGATCAAAAATCAGGGTCACCGGAAAAGTGCGGGTACCGGCCGAGGCCTCGGTGCCAATCTCCTTGACACGCGCTGAAATCTTACGATCCGGAAAGGCATCGAAGGTGATCGTAACATCCTTAACGTTATAAGCGTTAGCAATCAATGTTTCAGGCACATCCACAGTAAATTCGATCTTGGAAATATCCAGCAAGCGTAAAACGTTTTCCTTGGCCTGCACGCGTTGTCCCGCCTCTTTGTAAGTCCAGGAAACTGAGCCATCAAAAGGTGCGTTTATGTGCGCGTCTTCCAAGGCCTTGCGTTTGATCCGCACGGCCGCGCGGGATTGTTCCAGTCGCGCTTCGGCATCGTCCAGTGACTGCCGGGATACCGCATTGGATTTAAGCGCTTCAGCAATGCGGTCGCGAAAGGCTTTATTGCGGTCACGCTCGGCTACGGCAGCTCTAATTTCGTTTTGAAAATCGCGCGGGTCCAGCCGGGCCAGAAGTTGTCCTTTTTTGACGCTGTCGCCCTTATTGACTGGGCGCTCTAAAATAGTACCTTGCACTTCGAAGCCCAGGTTCAGTTCGGTGGTGGCCTCGGCGCGTCCGGGATATTTATTACCCCCAAGGCCGGCAGCTACTTGCAGCTTGATCGCTTTTACCGGGCGAATGATTTCCGGTTTGGTTTTTTCTTTGCATCCCAGCAGGAGCATACAGGCTGAGAGCAGCACAAACAAAAATGTGAACAAGCGCTTCATGGGTTACCTACCTTTGCTAATAATAAATGAAAATCGCGTTTCAATTGTATACGGATTAAAAAATCAAGATGACGTCTTTCTGTATCAGTATCTATACTTTTTCCGTTAATTAGTTGAAAATTAAAGAATGGGTTCGCCATGCATGGCATCCTGGATTTCGGCTTCCAGCTTTGGTGGATCCGGATCCCAGCCCCCACCCAAGGCCCGGTATATCTGAATCAGGTCCTTAGTTACCAGTCCCACACTCTCAACGTAACGGTCCGCCTGCTCCGCCAGCGAACGCTCCATGTCGAGCACGTTTTGAAAGTCGGTCAAACCCGTTTTGTATTGCACACTGACCAGTTCCACCGATTTTTCCGCCGCTACTACTGATCGGCGCAACATTTCGCGACGCTGTTGTTCCTCGGTGAAAGCCACCGCGGCGTTTTCAACGTCTTCCAGGGCTTCCAGAATAGTGTTTTCATAGTTTGCCAGGGCCTGTTCGGTACGCGCGTCCTCGGCATTGATCCGATTGCGCACCCGCCCGCCGTCAAAAATGTTCCAACGCAAGCTGGGCCCGTAGGAATACGACTTGCGGCTGCCGTCAAGCAGATCGTTCCGGATCCCCAGATAACCGAAGTCGCCCAGCAAAAAGAAAGTTGGGTAGAGATCGGCCGTGGCAATCCCGATGCGCTCGGTTTGAGCGGCCAGGCGCCGCTCAGCCGCCCGCACGTCCGGACGTTGACGCATAGCCTCAGCCGGCACGCCCATC
>JAAUXT010039595.1_pt1 | contig 12181 bp, 17 predicted proteins | sample 7278171 | NCBI WGS metagenome assembly JAAUXT01 (sample SAMN14350112, study PRJNA611818) | marine sediment metagenome | isolation source: surface marine sediment (1.8m) | place: French Polynesia: Moorea | collected 2018-08
GGTAAGTTGCAGCACCTGGTGTTGACAACAAGCCACAACCAACTGACCAACTTCACTCTATTATCACTCACCGTGTTCGAATCACTGTGAGATCTCTGGATCTATTTTTGGGAGGGCTAAAGTTTGGGTTGAAAAGTCTTTTTTTTTTAAAAAAAAATTTGAAAATAAATATTGGGCAATTATTTTGGTTATATATGTGGATATTATTATGAAATAATGTGTAAAAGTTCTATTTGGTCAAATTTATTCCATTTAGGTGTATACTAAATGAGTTCCCAAGTTGTAAATATTATGAAAAAAATAAGAAATTTTAATAGAAAAAAATTAATTAAAATCAGAGCAACTGAAATCAGAGTGACTGAAATCAGATTGACTGAAATCGGAGCAACTGAAATCAGAATTTCCTCCAATCACCGCGAGCTCTATGGAGCAATTTTTTTGTGCGGATAATAAAGTTTGTACTCAAATGCTTCTCACTTGTTCACGGGTACAATAATTTGGCGCGCCCCAGAAGCGGAATACGCGAGCTGCCAAAACTGCGGATCAACGGGTTTCTGTTCTTGTCTTTGTGTTTTGCCACAGGAGCCTGGAAGGGCAGGCGTGTTCGTTTCAAGCTTGTACGATCCGGACACTGACAGAGCGTATGCTGTGGTCAACACAACAAGCCTGAAGTTCGTGGAGACGCCTGATAGTTTCGCAGCGTACGCTGAGGGGAGTACCGAACCACTTGGAGGCCCTTCACGTATTATCGCCCGTTGGCTGAAAGAAACACGTTTTCACAAACTTTTCAGTCGCCATGTGGTTGACCGGCATCTGTGCAGTGACGCTGCGTCGCGGCGTCTCCTTCCGTCTGCAGCGCGCAGGCGCGACCCGTGTCCTGCACAGCCAATCAAATTCCAGTCTTTCCTCCGACCAGTTCACGCCAAACGAATCGTTCAGCCAGCCGTCGCCTGAAAAACAAGGTCCTGTGGACCCAGCTCCGCATTCATTTGGGGTGCCAAAGACATGATATTTGTGGCGTTGATGGGAGTGTCCAAGTGCTGTTCTGAATTGGTGCTCACTGCACGTGTTCGTGTTGCTGACCCGCCCCGCGTGCTCGTGTTGCAGCGGTACGGGTCCGGTTCGCACCGTCTCCCACGGGGCACCTCCACCTGGGCGGACTGCGCACCGCGCTCTTCAACTTCCTGTTCGCCCGGCGTCACGGCGGGACGTTCATACTGCGCATTGAAGACACCGATCAGGTCAGTCAGTGTGGATCATTCACACAGCAGGTCAGTCATTGGCCGCCGTTCGATTCACACGCGACTTCGCCCCCTGGGTTGGAAGCAGGGCGAAGTCAGCCGTTTCAGTTCGCTTTGTCTTTCCGCACACGTGAATCTAACGCGCCGATTTTCCTTTTCGCTTCAGACACGGGCGGTTCGGGGCGCGACGGAGCAGCTTGTCGACACACTGCGGTGGAGCGGCATCCACATCGACGAAGGTATGGCCCACGCTGCAAACGCTGCCGGTCGCTCGGCGCTCTCACCGAATTCCGCAACGACGTGTCAAAAATTTTACGCTGTACAAACCACACGCAGTTGAGCGTTGCAAATCATCCTTGACAAGGCCCGCATGTGGTGTCTACGTCATGCTGAGGCGTTTATTCGACAGGAGTGGGCGGCACCGGCGGGGAACACGGACCCTACGTCCAGTCAGAGCGTCTTCACATATACAATCAGCACATAGAGACGCTGCTCCAGGTATAACATGCGGCCTTTGGGGTCGTGTCGCGTCAGACGCCACCATTTCCTGATGCCCAGTCCTGAATGTGTTGGCGCTGAACTAAATCAAATCGAACTGTCAAAAGAGTGTTCGTTTTTCTCAGCAATCCGTATCCGAGGTCAGAGTAGGAGTTCCCAACCCAAGTCAGACCCCCAAATCCCAGCTTGACACGGTGCTTGCTGGCCGTGCGGTGTAAAATTTATGTACAATGTGGCCGTCTGTGGGCGGGGTCGGGCCTCATCCCGAACCCTCGAGAGGACACGTGTGTCACGGTTTGTGTATTGTCCGCAGAGTGGCGCTGCGTACCACTGCTTCTGCTCGGAGCGCCGCCTCGAGCTGCTGCGGCGAGACATGGCGCGCAGGCGCGAGACTGTCGGCTACGACAACAGGTGTCGCCACCTGAGTGACGCCGATGTGCAGGAGCGTCTGAGCCAGGGCGTCAAGCCCTGCGTCCGCTTGAAGGTGAGGCTCCCGACACCGTCGTGCTGAAACGAACCTCCCAAGGTGGGGGAGCATCTTGCGTTCCTCCGTTCGATACGTGGTGGTGGCTCCACGTACAGTCAATCGGGCCAAGCCAAGAACCAATAATTTCGGGAAAGGCAAAAGATAGGTTCGGCAAACAGATCGTGGGGCGTCGTCCTTGGTGTAGAACGCCTCTGCAGTCAGTCTGAGTTTTCAGTCGGCAGTCTGAGTTTTCAGTCGGCAGTCTGAGTTTTCAGTCGGCAGTCTGAGTTTTCAGTCGGCAGTCTGAGTTTTCAGTCGGCAGTCTGAGTTTTCAGTCGGCATGACTCACAGCGCCACCTGCGCGTCTTGACAGCATCAAACCGTTTTTTCTAGACGGAGTTTTGCGTGACACGACTTGCTCTTGAGACTTGCTTGATGAGCTGACAGCAACCACACGCATCAACACTGTGTGTTCTTGTTTGGGTCAGCTGACACACATGAGGGACTCGTGGCGCGACCTGGTGTTCGGGGACGTCTCGCAGGACGTGGCTGCCGTCGAGGGGGACCCGATCCTCCTCAAGTCGGACGGGTTCCCGACCTACCACTTCGCCAACGTCGTCGACGATCACCTGATGGAGATTAGTCACGTGCTAAGAGGCATGGTGAGTAGCAACATGCGGAGCGGTAAAGGTCAACATGTACAAAAGTGTATCACGCGCACGTGGGCACGGACACCCGCTCAACGGACAAGTTCCTCTGTCTGTCTGTCTGTCTGTCTGTCTGTCTGTCTGTCACACGTGCACACAGACACACGTTCTCCTCTGTAGGAGTGGCAGATCTCGACGACGAAGCACCTGCTGCTGTACCGCGCCTTCGGATGGACCCCGCCGCAGTTCGCGCACCTCCCGCTGCTGCTGAACCCCGAGGGGAGGAAGCTCTCCAAGCGAGAGGTGCGTGCGCGCAGGGGAGGGGCAGGGCTGACAGGTGACGGATGGAGATGAAGAGGCTGGATGGAGAATGGTGAGAGATGGGTGGGAGGTGGTTCCAGGGGGCAGGGAAGAGAAAGGGAAGAGAAGAGGAAGAGCGACGGAGATGAGCTGGAGCAGGAACACTGCATGGACATGGTCGCAGAGCGACGCAATGGCGCTGAGGACTTCGGTTCGGTGAGACCTGAGACAAAATTGTAAGAACATCTGTGAGAGCGAGTGACTGAAGGAAACCACTGGGGCATGGCTGCAGTGGATTGAAAGCGTGACGTGCTTCTGCAGAACTTCATATCCGTGCAAGCGTCTGTTTCTCGAACCGCTCTCGTGGGCTGTTTTGTTCAGAACTGGGACACGATGCACGCGTTTGTGTGATGTGTTTGTAGGACGCGGTGCACGTGGAGCAGCTGCGGAAGAAGGGCAACTTTCCGGAGGCGGTGCTGAACCTGCTCTGTCCGCCCGGCTCCCTGTCCTTCCAAGGCGTCGACACCACCGGCTTGAACATCAACCAGCTCGCGGAACGAGTAAGTCACTGCGACGGCTAGAAAATGCAGCGTCAGAGGTGGATGCTCCCCTCAATCCAGTGCTCTCAGACCTGTGGAGAGTAGCTTCTACACAGTGTCCATTGAACTGCACAGCAATGCAGCATTCAATGAACAGAGTCCCAACGCTAGTTGTGAGGCCCGTCCCTGTGTGTGTGTGTGTGTGTGTGTGTGTGTGTGTGTGTGTGTGTGTGTGTGTGGTGTTTGTGAGCACTCTGATCCTGACCCGAATTCAACCCGGTAGGGCAGGGCAGGGGGGGGGGCAAGGACGATTTGCTACCAACGAAAAAGACACGCTCGATTTTACCGGTGGGTTGTGCCGCAAAATGCGGGATTTGCCAGGCAAATGTTTTTCGGAAACTGAGTCTCATGGACCTGATACAGACGACATCCCGTGTGCGGCGGGTCAGCAGCGCTTCTCGATCCTCTTCAGTTCGAGCTCGAGTCGGTCGGCACGACGTCGGTGAAGCTGAGTCTCGACCGGCTCGGGGTCCTGAACCGCGCCCACCTGCAGCGCCGCGTCGCGGACGAGACGCAGCGTCCCCAACTCGTGCGCGACCTGCGCGCCATCCTGCAGGAGAAACACAAGGCCAGGTGGGTGACCATGGCAACGGCCTCAACTGAGAACAAAGGGCCCCATTACCAACAACAAGTTTTTCTTGGATGCACTCAGCTGAAAACACAGAATGATGCATACCACAAGATTCCAGGCTGAGGACACACTGAGCGGAGCTCGACGAGAGTCCTGCAGCTCAGCTGATCAGACAGCACGGCACATTTGTGTCATGGTTGAGCTGTGGTCCGCTCACAAAGTCTCGCTCAGTTGGTCTTCAGCCAAAATGTTGAATTGCTGGCCAGGTACCCTTGGAAGTCGTACAACGGCGAACTCGTGCGGATGCACCAACGCTGTTGACCGTTCTTGTTCCGTTTACTTCGCAGTGACATCCCGGACTCGGCGGTGGAGAAGCTTCTGAAGTGGGGGTGCGAGGAACAACGCGTCACTCTGCTGACTGACTTCGTGTCACGTGACTTCGCCTTCCTGTGGAACGAGGCGTCAGAAGAGGAGCTGCGGGAGTTCGCCATCAAGAGGTGTGTGTGTGTGTGTGTGTGTGTGTGTGTGTGTCCCAGAGCCATTTGGTATCGGTTTCAAACGCAACCCAACTCCACAGGTCTGATGTTCCTCCGTGAATGCGTTTGTGGCAGACACCAGAAGGAATTGACCCGTGAGTCGCATCGTGTGCTCTTGTGTCCGTGTCCGCAGCTTCCGTCGCGAATCACGTGTGTTGCGTCACGGACGCGTGTTGACCTTGTGTGTCACGCAGGTGCGGGAAGCTCAGCGCGCCGGAAATGGTCGCAGAGGTGCGGCAGCTGTGCGCGCGCACACCGGAAGGCTCGTTCACCAAGAAGACGCTGCACGAGATCCTGAGCCAGTTCGCGCGCTCACACAAGATCAATATGAAAATGTTCTTTATGGTGATGCGTGTGGTGATCAGTCCACAGAAGGTGCGATTGGGCGAGAGTGAGGAGGGTGTAGTGGACAGGGAGGGGAAGGAGGGGTGCAGGGCATAGGGAGAGGCAGGAGGGGTGCAGGGGACAGGGGGGCAAGGGAGGGACAGGATTTTGGGTGAAATTCGACCGTTCTTTTGGTGGTGTAATCAAATGCTCTTGTGAGAAACCGACAAACTGAAAGTGGTGTGGAGAAGCACCAGGGTCCAGCAGAAATTACAGACACGGTTTTGAGAGGAAGCGTGTTCGTTTGCAGAAGGGGCCCCCGGTGGTGGAGATGGTGGAGTTGCTGGGCAAGCAAACGACGGACGCGCGTCTCGAGCGTGCACACAGCATCATGACGTCACAACTTGACGCCTTCAAATCTCCTGCCCCGGACCGGTAGCGACGCCCGCGTGACGTGACAGGCTGAACCACGCCACGTCTGTGACGTCATCCAGTGCAGCCTCAACAAGAGCGCAGACGATGTGCTCAGGAAACTGACCCTCCAGGGATACACGGAACAACTTACGCAGGAGGGCGCGATTTTGTGACGTCAGTCGAAGACGACTTGTGACGTCACATCCGTTCCGCCTGCGCGGTGGGAAAGAACGTGAGAAGCGTCGTCTCAGGTGTGAGTAGCGCTTCTTTTTTGTTCGCGCGTCGACTGCCTTGAGGCTCGGCGCGTGGAGCAAAACCACAAAAGGTGTAGACGACCTTCTTCCCCTGGAAAAATGTGTCAGGGAATTCCACGTCTTGTCACGTCACGTTCAACCTGATTCAGATATTTTACTTTTTCCAAGCGCTTGTCCACTCGAATGTGTGTTCTTGTTCTCTCAAATTCCTCACGCATTAAATGTTTGACTGATACGAAGCTGTGCAGATCGCGGTGTAGCACAGGACCAGGATGGGGTCTCTGGTGACGACTGCTCGCTCACTCACCAGATGGCGATGCTGCGGGCAGCGCGTTGTGGCGTGTTTCACACCGCGTCCGCGGTGCTTCCTGTTTAGCCACGGAATAGGGACTCGCGGATGGGCTGTGAACAAAAGGGAGGTTCAGATGCAACCAGTGCGGGGTCCGCCCGGTCCCGCTGGACCGTCCCTTGTGATACCATTGTTTCACACGGAAAACGGCCCTGTCCGGGGACCTTCGCACCGAGCGTCGAACCTAACCGGCCTCAAAATAGTTCCGCACTGCGTGCCTCAGATGTACACCTCTCTCATGAACCTGCAATTCCTGTTTAACGCACGCACTTTGCACACACTGACACAGAAGCATTGCCCCCAGTCTACACCACACTCGTCAATGCTTCCGTGTCCGCGTGTGCTCGGACGTGTGGAATTGATGTGTGGATCCATCAGAGGTCAGACACACATTCTGTGTGAAAATGAAAACATTTGAATTCTTGAGATTGGAATTGTTTTCTGTTGGAAGGAACTTGTCTCGACGTGTGGTGGATGATGCAAGCGTTTGTAGACTCTGTGTTACGTTTCTGGCCCCTTTTTGCGAACTCGACTGGCGGCGTGTGACGTCACAATCCGAAGTTCAAGCTGGCGTCCCGAAAACCCCAACGCCACCGTCAGACGTGGCTGTTTTCGTCGCGGTGATACGCAAAATTGCGAGGCGTGTGGCCGAGGCTCGTGCCAAGGACTTTCTGCAGAACACGAAGTGCTTGTTCGATTCGCTTGCGGAGCGCGACTCACATGCACCCACTGGCGTGAAAGAATCAATGTACCTGCACAATCGAACAAGGCTGACGTGTGAACATGTTGCCATGTCGTCATGTGACGTACCCACGGGTCGCGACAAGGTGAGAGGCACAGCGGTTACGGCAGCGTTCAGAGAACAGATCCAAGTTCCGACGTCCACTCCATGGGCCCCTGACCTCCCTCCCACTGGAGAAAGGGACCCTGGTGCGTTTCTACCGAAGGGCAAAAATTTCTTCTTCCCATGAGGAACTGAACTGTTTCTGGACGCTGAAAGGGAGTGGCGCCCCTTGCCTCCGGAGCCGAAATGGGGAGGGGGAGGGAAGGGAGAGGAGGGGCGGGGGTCACGAAACTTGATGTGCGTTGCTGCGGCTTTGGTCAATCTTCAGTTGCCTTGTCACCTTTTCAAACAAACAAAGTGCAAGCGCCACGTTCGGGTTTCATAGATCTAGATACAACCCAGAAAGACGTGTACATTCAGTTGGCGCTGTGGGTCAGTTGCGGGTTCGACTCTTGACGGCTGAAGTGTGCGAAGGGGACTTGTGCCCACTTCAGGACCCCCAAAATGGGACCGTTTCAGGCATTTTTTTCCTCACAGAAGTTCAAAAACGTTTTCGAGGTTGGAGTCTTCCGCCCCCCTTTCACCTCTGGCTTGGATCCAAGACTCTTGAGTACCGAGCCAGATCTGGATTTGTTTCGTGGGGAAGTGTCGTGGCACAGAACGTCTTGGATCTGGATTCGCGTGATGAGTTATTCTTCATTGAAACCTGTTCACTTCGGGCACGTGATGCGCCAACGCAAGCTTTCGTTCTCTATGTGGACTCTGGAACTGTCAGATGTGTTGGATCCAGTTGTATCCCGTGTGAACACACAATAGCAAGGCACCTTGGTCGCTCCACGTGAAGTTGGGAGCCTCACGTGATGCGTTGGTGTGTGACGTGCCCTGTGTGAGCCGGGATTCATTCAGTGTGTGATAGTGGAGTTCTTCTCTTTCAGTCTTGATTCCTGTTTCCAACACCAGGGTGAAAACGTATTGTTGCTCACATTCCGGACTTCTTGGGGCGCCTGCAAGTGCCCGTTTTCCACACAGAAAGAACGGTTCAAATATTGACGGACAATGGCTGCTGTGTTGCTCAGGCAGCACGCGTTCAAGGTGCTCAGTCTGGCCGGGCAGTGCCAGAGAGCCGCGCTTTCCCGCGTCTTTCCCAGCGTCAGCGTATCACGCCTCACCACCTTGACGTCACCATGTGGACACACGACGTCACCGCTGGAACCGCGTCTCCCCGTGGCGTCGTCATGTCACTTGATGCAACACGTGCGAGGCTACGCAAAGAAAGGGAAGGAGAAGAAGGGTGAGTGGAGCTTCCATCTGTGTGCGTGCGTGTGTGTGCGTTTGTCGTATGTGTTTGTCTCCATGTTCCTGTCTCACTCTCCTGCTACTCCCTCCTTCAGGCAGCAAGAAGGGGAAGGCGTCTGGGCCGTCCCTGGACGACAACGACCTCACGGCCATCGTGGACGTGCCGGCGGCGCGGGAGGAGATGGAGCAGGCGCTGCACGACCTGCAGCAGGACATGGTGCAGCGACTTCCCCTGCGGACCAGCATAGGTGTGTGGGGGCGTGCGTGGTGCAGGTGTGTGCGTGTGTGCAGGGGGTACAAGCGTGAGACGCACCATTGCTGGACTGCAGAACCGCTTTGAGAACTCTCCCTGACAATGTGTGTGTGTTGCAGGTATGCGTGCGTGGGGCAGGTTTGTGACGCCAAACTTTGTGTTATGAGTGCGTGGCGTCACACGTGGTACAGTTATGCGTGCGCGCGGGGCGTGTCTGTGGGTTTGAAGGTTTGTGAAGTTGCCTTCAATCAAAACCTGCATCTGGCTGCACACTTTCCTGGACACGCAGGGACAGAGAGAAATGAGAGACACACACAGACAGAGACAAAGGGACAAGATTTGTCTCGTGTTCCACAACATCGTCCAGGATGACGTGCTAAAAAAATAGAATCGTTTTCCGGAACTCGAGGCGCATGGGTCGTGATTGTGACGTCACATGGAAGCCTGCGGCCCGTTTCAGGCACGTTCGAGCAGCTGCCTGTGACGACGGAGGACGGGACGTTCCCGCTGATCCAGATCGGACAGATCATCCAGAAGAGCCCGCAGCTCATCATCGTCAACATGGAGCCGGCGCCGCAGGTGCGTGCGTGTGTGCAGAGGTGTGCGTGCGGTGTATGCAGAGGCTGCGTGTTTGCGCTGATGGTTACGTGCGTGTGCATCGGAGGTTGCGTGTTGTGTGTGCGAAGTGGTGTGTGCACGAGGTTGTGTGTGTGCAGAGATGCACCTGCAGAGAAGTGTACGTGGTGAGGTCTGTGGCTGTGTGCAGACGTGTGCGCCTGGGGGTGCGCAAGAGAGTATTCTCCGCAACACCGACGTTGAACAAGTGTGTGTAGAAGTAGGTGTCGTGCGTTGATTTTGATTGGTTGGTTGATTTCAGTACACGAAAAACGTGAAGGAAGCGCTGCTTCACTCGAACCTCAACATCAACCCGCAGGAGGACAAGGGCTCCTTCTTCATTCCCATACCCAAGTGAGTACCCACCTCCTGTGAGCACGGACCACCAGAGTACCGGTACTCATCACAGAGCGGGGAGGCTGGCTTCTGCACACTCGCGCCCACGTGAGCAGTCATTTGCATCACTGAGCAAACTGCACAGAGTGAGACCTGAGAAGGTGTTGGAATTCTTATGACTGACGGTTTGCTGGAGCTCAACTCTTCCACAGTCGGGCTCTTCGAAACGCGCCTGTGATATGCACCAGCAATGTAGGCAGCTGCAATCACCCCCAGCTCACCACTCTGGGCTGAGAATAACCGCATCGGTCATTGAACGTTGATCACCATTGGCTAGCCGCTGGGTGCGGAGACAGCGGGGAGGGGGGGCTGGTCACAACAACAGTTTCATGCAGCATTCTCAAAACGCGGCCATTGTCTGTGGACGGCGCGCGTGAGTACGCAGTGTGAGTATCAGCGTGAGCTCCCACAGCTTGAGTGTTTCTGTCTCTCTCAGGGTGACGCGAGCTCACCGGGAGGGGTTGGTGCGGGAAGCACACGGACTGGGCACCAAGACAAAGGCTCGACTCCAAAAGATTCAGAACTCATATATTCGGGAGATGAACAACACCACTGGGAGGTTTCCGGCGGACCTGTCGCATAACGTCCAGCAATACGTGAGTAGCAACAGTGCCGCAGGTGCGCTTACATCCGTGCAGCACCAAGATCGACCTCGTGCATGACACCCTTGAAAACTTGAGAACCAATGAGGATCACACAAGCACCAGCACTATTGGCTCGCTCGTTAAATGCGTGCGCGCGCGCGCGCGCGCGCGCGTGTGTGTGTGTGTGTGTGTGTGTGTGTGTGTGTGTGATGAAGACGAGACGAGGTCCGTTCCGCCATAATAAATTTTCTTTTTTCTTTTCAACATCAGCGTTTGACGTGCGGTTGTTTTCACAGGGAACTCGACGGTGGGGAAAAGCGCCGTGACGCAAGTGTTTCACAGTGACGGAGCACATTTCCCCAAGAACTACACAATGGTTTGTTCTCATTGTGCACGCAATTCTGCTTTTTGAGCGGCCGCACGACGTCAACACAAAACAAAATTCACACAAAGTACGACTGAAGGTTTGCCAAACCTTTGATTCCTTTTGTTTTTAGACGACAGGAGTGGAGTTGGTGAGCAAGCTGGTTCCCATCCCAGAAGCACACGATCAAGTGGTGAGTTCGGACAAGTATTTCGAGTTCTGGATGCGTTCTCACCTGGAAAACCTCGAGTGCTGTTGTAAGTGATTGTCAAATGTACTCACTGCAGTTTGATTTGTCCCTTTCTGTCCTTGTTGCAGGAGTTGTACTTGTACGATTCAGCAGGAAAAGATGTCTTCACCGACATCGTGCACAAATACGTAAGGGTCAGTCTTGTGGCTGGTGGCAAATGTTTTTCTGTTCGCATCTTGCAGGCTGTCACTTTTGAAACTGCAAGCGCAAAAGAAAAAGAAAGATCCAAGATCTATGGCAAGTGCTTCAGATTGTTCACGCCAAAACACATCCAAGAACGAAGACAAAGAACCTGTCGGCGTAGTTCGTGCCTGTCTTGAAGTTGTTCAGCCTGCAAAGTAAAAGTGAATCTGTTTCAGTGGGAAAACCCAAGCATGGTGATGGTCGTTTATGATGTGACGAGTGAAAGTTCTTTCGACAGCTGCGCTAAGTGGTTGGAGCGCGTACGCGCCAAGAAACGTGATGTGCAGCTCCCAGGTACAGCTGTGGCTCATCCAACCAACTGCTTGGTCCGGCAAATTTTATTCAAAGTCGAACAAAGTTTACCTCGCTTATTTCTCGTTCGTTGTACACCGTTCCGTTGTTTCATGCATGCCAAACTTTCTCAACTGTTCACATTTGGTTGTATCGCAACGGTATGTGTCTTCTGTTTTCCAGGTGTGCTCTTGGCTAACAAAATCGACTTGGACCAAAGAAGAGCCATCGATGAGAAAACTGGACGAGAATTTGCCTCCTCCAACGGACTAGAATATTTTGAATGCTCAGCTGTGAGTTTCTAAAACGCGTTGACTCAATTGATGGAAGACGGTGCTCACTTCTGACAGGACAACCGTCAATTACCCTGTCATTTGTTCTCGTATGTGTTCCGAATTCACGTTCATGTAGAATTGACGTTCTGTTCGTGAATTGCAGCGAGAAATGCAGAACGTGGACCAACCGTTTCTTCACCTGGCGAAAGTTTATCACAGAATGTACAAGGAGAAACTGGAAGTATTCAAGGGCTTGGCGTAGGGGAAGCAATTGGTCTGATGACTGTGATGTCAACACCGCTTTACGATGCGGCTACACAAAACGCAAAACCGTTTTTGTGACTGTGTCATTGTTTGGAGCGCTGCGTGTTTCTCGACATTGTTATTGTTGCTGAATCCGACCCGGAAGTGAATGAAACTCCGTCCACAGCGTGTAGATGATGTGTTCTTTTCTTTCTGTGCCATTTTGTTTGTGTCGAATGTTCATCGAAATAAACCGGTTTCGAAAAATCATCAAATTTTGATTTTTGAGCCCGCGGGCCTTGGGGCAGTCACCCCACATGAATGTGTTCCGATTGAAACAAACTTCTATAGTTGGGGGGGGGGGGGATTACCAACCAAAATTTGTTGGTTTTTTCCGGGTATTTCCAATCACAGTAGTTGGTCCGCCCCCCTTGCAGAAATAAAAGAC
>JAAUXT010110467.1_pt1 | contig 12180 bp, 13 predicted proteins | sample 7278171 | NCBI WGS metagenome assembly JAAUXT01 (sample SAMN14350112, study PRJNA611818) | marine sediment metagenome | isolation source: surface marine sediment (1.8m) | place: French Polynesia: Moorea | collected 2018-08
CCCCCCCCCCCCCCCCCCCCCCCCCCCCCCCCCCCCCCCCCCCCCCCCCCCCCCCCCCGAGCCCAGCCCAGGCCCAGCAGCTCATTCCCGTCTCTTCATGGCTTCCTGTGCCTGTGCTACATGTTCAGGGCCATAAATAGTCATCAGTGTCTCAGTGTCTCCTCTCCGCTTTGCTTGCAGTTTGGATTTGGAGAAGTTATTCACTGCCTCTCACTCACCCTGGAAAGTAAATAATCTTGCCTTGGGCTTGAATTTCAACAAATGCTGGAAGATAATGAGGTTTTTATTGAACGCTGTTCTCAGATCATGCATTCGCTCTCTCTGTGCGTGGGGAAAGTTTTGAGTTTCATTTGAAGGCTTCATCTTTGTGCGTCATTTTGGTGGTATTTTGTCAAGATAGATCAACATGCTGCTGAACTGGGTGCTTGCAGGAGAAATGAGGCACTGAGCATCCATCGCTCAGGTTCAATTCTTCAACTTCTGACCCTGCACGCAGCTCCTGATCCGTTGTCTCCAGACGGAAGTTACGCTGTGGGTTTAAAATTCCCCTGGACGCGAGCTGTCCACACTCGTCGGTCCCTATCACTCCACAGCAAATGCAGTTGCAGTGGATTTCCTGAGCACCCGACATCAGATTGAATTCTCCGCAGGGTTTGAGTAGGACCGGCCCTCACAGCGTTGGTATTCACTGCAGCTGGGGGATATGCAAATGGCCCAGGCGAACATGGAGCTGTCTATGCGTGTGGATGAGACGGAGTCTCCCCCCGAGACGTATTCATCCGTGTTAATCTCCCAAGGAGTCACGTGTTAAACCCTGGTGTCTGTTGCTGAGTTCGTGTGAAAAATGGTCAATTTGAGAAATTAACTGAGCAAAGCTTTGGCGAAAGCAAAACAGAATTCACCTGTGTTTTAGCCGCACCCAAAAACGCACCCAAACTTCAACCTTGATTTTCTGGTAATGGGTAGAACCCCCCCTCTGCAGTTTTAGTGCCTTTTTTGGGGACAAAACGGTGCGTTATATACGAGGCCCATCAATTATGAAACCGTTTTTCATCTGGTAGGACCCCAAAACCTTCATGGATTGCCCTGGAAAGTTTTGTGTACAATCTTAACTTGTATAACTTCATTTTGGAACAGTTTTCAGTCAAATTTAGTTTTCCCTGTAGACTCAATGATTTAACAAAAAACAATATTATTTTGCTTGTGACTATTGATTGTGCACTGAGTTGTACTAAATTTAGCCTGTTGACCATTAACAGTTGACAGCCACACAAGGAAAACTAATTAATTTTGGATGAAAAAATTAACCATGAAGGCAAATTCTAAAACATTTGGCAATTTGCTTGAAAGCTGATGGGTGATTGGTCTTGTGCCTGTGCAGTTTTGGTGATCATATGAGCAATCCTATTGTCATACCGGATGAAAAACGGTTTCATAATTGACGGGCCTCGTACACGGGTGGAAACGGGCAGGTGTGTTCGTAATACTTTGGAGAGAGGTTTGGTTCGTGGTTCAGTGGTGGAACATGGAGTGAAGACCACCAACACTCCTCCGTCATTTCATCTGCAAAATGGACAGAAAGCGGAAAGCAATAAAAGTGACCGGGGCTCCATCAATCAGCACAAGTGACAAGCGGAATGAAAATGACTGCATGTTGGTCACTGGGTCATTATTGTAATGTCGGGTCCCCAATCAAAGTGCGACGAGGCGCTTTTCGCGTTGATCAAGTGGTTCGGCCACGAACCGCTCAAAGCAACGAGCGGGCGTAGTTTTTTGCAATTGTCGTGACATGAGGGATTCGAGTGCGATTTACAACTGTTAATGCTCATAATTTCCTCAAAGCTGGGGATGGATTGGAGGACTTTGGAGCATGGTGGAGAGACAACACAGATCAAGGAAGAATGGTCTGCAAAATATACTCACATCACAGGGTGTTGGAAATGAGTCATGGCCAACAAAATTGAGGCGTTCAGAACAAAACGATTGTGAAGCCACGAAAGCGTTCGTCGCTTTTGTCTCAAGCGAGCGTGTCCATTGTGTGACTCCTGAATGCAGCAGCCAATCCTGTTTGCAGCGGACGGATCTGGCGCAATGCTAACAGGCTCATAGAGCTCCGCCGCACTGGGCGGCTTCACCCCAGGGGTGCGGCCCCCACCCCGGGGGGTGCGTCCCCCTCCCTGTAAACGATCCTCTTGAAGTGCGGGAGGGTTGATCCAGGATTAAGCAGCATCATCGTCGCCAATGGCTTCATCTCTCGTTTAGACTTTGATGTTGGTGTGAGTAACACCCGGGAGCAACACACCCAGCAACACAGCCCTCGTTCCTAGGCCGTGACTCAAGTCGCCATAGCAACAATTTGTAGACTGAGCAACAGGAAAAGTGAAGAAAATGGAGGAGGGACTGTTGCAGCTGTTCTGTCAGCTGAAGCGGCTGCGAGGGTTGTGCAAAAAGTTTTGGAAATTTTGCTGTCATGGTAACCCTGCCTCGTTTGACCTTGGTTTTGTTCAAGGCTTTACAAAGGAATCTTGTTCGGATCAAATTTATTGTTCGTCTGTTTGTTACATCTTCGGATGAAAAATGTTATTTCATTGCCAAGTGTACCTGAGGAATAGACTGAGCATCAGCGAGGGGTAATGCGATGCCTCACTTTTTGTGCGCCAGTAAACCCGCGTACTTTCACTAAGTTGATGTTTACACAATGTGATGTTTCTATTGAGGCCGGGGGATCGAGGCCAAGTTCGCATTGTTAACCTCGCGTAAAGGGGATGACGTTTTCCTGGTGCGTTTTTATTTTTTTGGGTGGATCTGTGGAGTTACAACGTCAATCTTCTTTTAACGTGAATGGGAAGTCTTTGGGGTGAGTGATCAAGTTCAGAAGCCACTCATGAGTGAGTGAAGCTTTCACAATGCGGAAGCCATTGCTGAAAGTTGTTGAACAGCTCACGTAGCTGCAGCCGGGAGCCAGGCGATAATCAGCGCGGTGTCACATGCCAAAACACTCCTCCCTGAATTCCTGCTCCTCAGGCCTCTTTTTACACGCTTCTCCCGAACAGCTGTCAAACGCGTTTGTCACCGACGCGTCAGGCGGCAATTCCACCCAGGAGGACGTCCGGATGCTTTGCGCTGGAACAACAGGAAGTTGTTCGCTTCCGAGCCGCTCTGTGACACCAGGAAACGAGCCAAAGGACCACGAGCGCATTGCAACAATACTCAAACAGCTTCAAGCAAAAACTTCCCAATTCCATTCTTGTGAAAACTTGAAAACGTTCTGAATCGTATTTTTCTTTCGAGGAATGGAAAAATGCTTTCCATTTTGTGCAAATGTAGGTGAGTGACATCTGATTGCCTGGTGAGAGTCCTTTGTCCTGCAAATGATACTGGCATTCAAATAAGTGTGCATTCAATGAATCAAAAGTATTTTTCATTTGCAATCCCCCAAATTCTTCTTGCACACAGAAAGCACCCTCAAATTTACAGTAAGAAATTCAAACTTTTCAGGACCTTCTTTGTTGAGGCTGTTGAGTCACTTGTATTGCAAAGATACAGTTCCAGTCACCTTCAAGCCAGACACAACATTTTCACTCTCAAAATTGCTTGTTGGCAGGTGCCAGAAAGTTATACCATTTTGATTGGCAGAAAAAATACATTGATTGAAGAGGGTGAGGTTCAAATTTTTGTTCGTGAAAATATCGCCTATCTTGTTTGAGCAAGTTTGAATGCTTGTTGTTCAAGTCCAAAAATCTGTGGTTTGGCCACAGTGTTCAAAATTCCGCAGAATGCAGGCAGCATCCGTTTGGCCGAACTCGCATATTGCAGCATCAGAAAAAGAATCCGCACTCGAGGATGCTCGTGGTGCGCGCGCACCTTGTCTGCACCCCGCACAGGGTGAATAGTGAAGCTGTAGATGTGGGGTAAAGAGGAACCCCACTCCCACATGTGAGTGCGACCGTTGAGGAGTCGTTGAGGAGTCGTGAAACTTTGGACAAGGAATTGGGAATAAAGTTCGTCGGCTTGCTGACTGAGGAGGATTATAGAGTGACGAAAATCCATCCACTTTTCTGCGTAAGTATTCTCTCGAGCTGTGGGGTGGAAGATCCAGTTAGTAGTTTGGTAGTAGACGCCAAGAAGAAAAAGAAATTTCTTGTTGGTGTTGATGACAACGAAAGGGGGACAAAAGTTGGGCAAGAGACATTTTGACATCTCGTACGATATTTCGTTCACTTGTTTTGCGCAAGATTTTGTCGTGCTGTCGTGGGTAGATCACGTTCGTCGACGAAACGATCCGCAAACCGAACAACCAGTTTCACCTGCAATACTTGCACCTGTGGACTCTGATTCAAACTTCTCAAATCAACCGCTGTGGTTGAAGTCTTGAACTGGACAGACGGGAAAATTTGTTCACTTTAGCCCCTGTGACAAATCTTTATTTGACGGCTGGCAGTCGATCCAGATGTTGAGTGATTTGGAGATGGATCTACCTACCAAATTGGTTTTCGGACATCATCAGGATGTATAGTGAGAGTGGCATTCGCATCGTGATAACCTCGCTGTAGCCACATGTAGCGAGTGGGGAATTTCTATTAATTCCCAGACGGTGGGAAAGTTCTGCAGAAATACTTGGGTGGTGCATGCGTGCATCGCATGTGCAGTTCAGGTGTTGGTGAGCAGCGATAAAACTTGTTCTCCGGCTCTGCTGTGAGTGATATGAAACCGAGTCAAGATTCTGTCAGATCCAGGATTCAGCGATGACTGCAACAGAGCAGAGTATTTTGGATTTTGAGTCAAGCGTCGTGACCTCTGTACTGACGAATTTTTGGTGTATTTACGTTGAAGATCGTGAGGTGCCCTGTGTTGGGTTGATATCTGAGAGGTCCATGTTTTGTTGCAAAACATGCCGCTTGGCTTTGCTGAAAACCTGCTTGGAGACTACTGAGAAATTGATGGAAAGAAAGTTTCCGCGGATGCGGTTAAGATCAATCCACAATTTCTTTGTCACATAGTTGCGAGTTGAGTCACAGTCGTGTTTTTTCCATTGAAGTCCTCGAGGTCGCAGTCGCAAAAAGATGCTACAATTAAGGCGCGTTATGTGCCACTCGGGCCGAGGAATTCAATAAACAACTTTTTTCGTAAATATGAAGTGACTGGTTGAAGCTGTTGAAAGGGATACACTTGTCTCGATCCGTCAAACTCTCCGCGGCACTTCATTTGGCGGAAGTCCAAGGGCAGGAGCACTGAAGCAGAGGGTATGTCATGCAGGAGTGCCGCAAGGAGCGGTCAAGATGGTTCCACAGCTGCACGTTTGTCGACTCCAGCTGTTGGGGTTTATCGTTGACACTGCTTTTAATAGTTGACCTGCAGAATGTCGTTCAAAACGCTTTGTTGTGCGAAGTCCCTTTGGGGCGAAGCACCATGCGGTAGTGCAGTACATGGTAAGGTGGATGAAATGTCCCCTGCCCCCTCCCCCAAACCCCCTTCCCCAACCCCCTCCCCCTGCGTGAACCCCCTGTGGCTGAACCCCCCCCCCCCCACAGCTGGAACCCCCCCCCATGGACAGTATGACTGGTGGAGGACAAGGAAGAATCGATGACATTACCAGCAAGGGACTTCGCAGCGCAGTTGCCTTGAGCACTGCTTCTTGTTAGTGTAGCGCACACTGAATTGACGCCGTAGCTTCGTGTCTTTGCGACCAACTGTCGACAGGATCTGGTTTCCGCGCGAAGGTGGCACCTCTGACTCCTGCCGTCAATAAACACTCCTCGTGACGGCTGCCGTGCGATATCGTTTTCACCAGTTTGATATGATAAAGTTTGTTTGGCGAGCCGCAGGGCTGTGAAAGGCCGCAAATCTAAACGGTCTCGGGTTCTGTGTTGTGGGTTGTGACAAGCGTGTCAACAAACCGCAACGCAAGTGATTTCAAGAGGGTAAACATTGGTTGCGCTAACGAGATTTTCAATACTTCAGTGGTTTGGTCAATCACAGTTGACTTTGTCCACTGTTGGCACGAAGCTGTCAATCTGCTGAGGTTTGATTTGGTCTTTGGTTCGGATTCTGCAATCCTTACTGCAACCAATGAAACCGTTGTGTTCTTTTGCAATCAAGGTCAGAGAAAAAAAAACTCTTCAAGACTGTTCTACAAAAAACAGTGAACAACCAGGTAACCGATACAGCTGCAGCAAAATACTTTTTGTGAACAAATTGAACTCGACAGATCCACGCTATTTACACAGGCTGCAAAAACAAGTGTACACTGTATCTTGGCTTAGATTTGGCCAAGTTCTGCTTGCACATCTGGGTTTGACTTTTGCACAATATTGTCAATATCAACCCCAAATTTCTCTGCATGGGGGGCTTTATTGAAAACTGATATTGAATTGTGAGTGGCTTGTCGTGCCTTGTTGTTGGATCATTGTCAATAATATTGGCCAATCGAAGGAAACGGGAGTTGAGCGTTCCCCAGATCCGTTTTGCCCTGAGGCCCGAGATTTTTCTCACCAGCCCCGCGTGTCGGCACCTGGCTTGGATCTCCCCCTCCTCCTCCCGACATGTTTGAGGCAGCTGGTCAGGAAAGTTGTCTTTTCGCGTCCTTTTATCTGACAGCTTGTCTCGGAATTTATATGTGCTCACATTTTCTTGGGTCATAAAGGGTAACAATGCCCAGAAACCCTCGCGCCTGTGAAAGGAGCAGCGCCCCCTAACATTCCTGAGATCGTCAAGTGGTGTGAAACAGTACCTCATCGTGTATTATCACTGAAGAGAGAAGTACTCAAGTACTCTTTGATTGCGTTACATATCCAGTGCCGTTGTATGTAAATGTTTGCTGTGATCTAATCGATCCCTTCGTGATGAGTCTCTCGCCTGACTCCAGGACGCGATAACAAGGTGTGAACAGGTGTTGCCGCAATTTGCGGGCCAAGTTCAATCAGTCACTGATTAGGGGCAACGGGCGCATGTGCAGAGATAAGATAAGGATTGTGACACTTTCAGATTTTTACCCAGAACCCAATCCACCCCTTGCTCCCAACAGAACAGGGTTCCAGATCAGAGGAGGCCCAAACATTGGGATGGGGGTGGTGGTTGTGGCAAACTGTAACCTTGAGAAATTGACGTACAAAAATGAACAAATTTACACCTGATGCCAAACTTTGGTGTGTGTGTGTGTGTGTGTGTGTGTGTGTGTGTGTGGTAAATGAGGTCAGGGAAAGACAAGGGCAATCTCGGGGGGGGGGGGGGGGGAGTTAACACAGGTTCAGCTGGGCAGGGGAAGACCAGATCCCGTGGATTGTCAACACGGCAGCAGAATTTGCTGCGCTGAATCCACGATAAATTTCGAGTGGTGTATTGCGCTACTCGAGAGAGCTGGAGCTGCCTCATTGTTGTCGACCGCTTCTGTTTCCACCAGAGCTCCTGCTGAGCGGTTGCTTCACATAGATTTGCGCTTTTCATCACTACGATTGCCCGGTTTACAGAAGGGAACCTGTATGAATACAAACAGAGCGTTATCAAGTCGGAACCCCGAGAGAAGCTGCCAGCGCCGAGGCACAGATTCGTGGCATATTCCAATGCGAGAAACCAGACAATATCGAGCTGATTCCTCGCATAATTCGGCTCTCCTCCTCCCAGGATGGGAGTTATCACGCGGTTCGGTTCTGCATCAAAGCCTTGTTATGTGATTTCTACTCAGGTAACGTAGAATAAAGCAACTCCGGGATGTTGCGAACCGTTGCTGGGCAGCAAGTGCAGATATTCACCACTGCAAATTTTTTTCCTTGACATCTGTCAAAAATCAAGCTGGGGCCATTCGGTTGATGAGCAAGTCAAGTCAGGATGCAAACTGGATGAACATTGTGTTGAGGTGGAATCCAGGCACGTCTGATCCAGTCGTCCGGTTCAAAGCTTGCTTTCAGAACCGCTGGGGTGAAACCGAACCCTTCCATTTGTAAAAAGTGCCCCTGACACACGACTGGCGGGGGACGGGAGAGCAGAGCGAGCGTTTTTGAAAGCGAAGCCGTTTCCGATGCCATTTATTAATTTCGTGACTGGGACGATGGATTTTACTGATGTGGCGCCAGACATGCGCAGTCGTATCTCCGGTCCCGATGTCACAAATCCCCGAGGCGCGGGGCACAGCACGGGACGGAGGGTAACCCGATCATCTCATGTGCGTTTTAAACCGTCAGATCCCCTGATGACTGTATTAATTGCTGGAAAAGTGGGTTCATTTTAACATGAAATATTGATTCCCTTTGCCCTGTCAGTCACTGTGATAGTCCCATCACGCACGCTGCAATTTCTTTCAATTGTCTCGACCTTTTCTCTGTCTCTGACTGCATGTTTTTCTGTTTCTCTCTCTCGTTCTCTCGCTTTCTCACGCTCTGACTTGCTCGCTCTGGCTTGCGCTCTCTCTCTCTCTCTCTCTCTCTCTCTATCGCTCTCTCGCTCTGTCGCTCGCTCGCTCTCGCTCTCTCCATCACACACACGCGCACACGCACACGCACGCACGGCATTGCAGTTGCCCCCACACCAGCCCGTTTCCTGCTGCTTTTCCCCGAAGTCAAATCTCTGCAACTCGCGGACCCATTCGCTTGTCCTACAGCAGCAGACTGTAAACGAATTTAGCAGAATAAATACATCACACAAGCTCGACCAGTATCAGTGCGCAGACAAGCTGAGCACCTCTCGTCTACACATTCAGAGAATTGTTCAAATCCAGCTTCGGTAGAGTCTGTTGATTCAGGCCACACCAGAACAGAGCTTCTATTGACAGGTTATCAGCCAAGTGCTTTGTCTAGAATAACAGGGGGGTTAGATAAATATAGCCCACTGAGAGTTGGCCATATCATTCGCTGAATACCCAATCAATCATACGTTCAAGGCCGAGCACTCAGAAACATACCTCAGACTTCAACAGCCTGTGACCCATTTTGCAGCTGCACATTTTACCAGAGGGTTTTTTTCCTTCTGAAACGGGAACTACTTTTCCACCTGCAGATCAATCGCTGTTGTGTAGACCTGCTGTGCCTGTCGTTCTGGGTTGAATTGTACATGTTGCAAGTCACCAACGTAGAAACGTGCAGAAATATCAAAAGCTGTGCAATGTGGACATTTTGTGGAAACAGGCCACCTTGTTGCACTTGATTGAAATGTTTCAAGGTGCAGTGATTTCCAGAGAAACGGACATCAAATCGATGAGATGGCGGTCTCACGCCTCTGCCCCCGCCCCCGCCACACGCCTTGTTGCATAACATGTCTGACTGCACAAAACGAGTGCTGCTAACCAGACGTGCGGAGCTGTGCTACGACCAATTCTTGTGGAAATGTGTCCAGTGTCTGTGTGTACTGAACGAAGCATAGCGTCCAGTGTCTGTGTGTACTGAACGAAGCATAGCGTAAGTACTGACAATTTGCTTGCTGGTTGAATCAACACGGTTCTCACTTTAGAATTTATACGTATCTGGATCTCAACGGAGACGGGAGAACCTGGATTCTGCGTGCACTTGGACAGATTGCAAATCTGGATAGATCTGTCCTTGCCTCGAAGCAGATCCATTCAGTGGCTGCCATCACGTCCGCCAGTGTCAGGGGAAAGCAGTGCGACTCAATGGTACTTCAGACAACAATTACGTTCCGTATTTGGCCAGCGTCTGGTATTGATATTTGCACAGTGAGCTGTTGGCCCCGGCTGTCACGCTGCGTGCGCTGATGACTGTTGGGCTCAGCGTCCGGTGTGTATTTGATTACTGCAGCTTTTGTTTCGTCACAGCCGCTGGGCTATTTCCTGGTGACTGGGACTCGTATCCGATTGCAACTGGACAAGATGGCAGCAGTTGGAGGATAGTGGTGTGGGTGGGGGTGACTCAATAAAAATTGCCATCATGATTGCTGTAAGGGTGGATGTGGGATTTGGTCGAGGGGCGATCCTTTCTTTGGGGGAGGGGTAAACTTTTCGTGGGGGTGCGAGGGCCCTGAACCCCCCTTGATCCGCCCCTTTTCTGCCTGACCGCGGGAAAAAGGGGGGCACAGTCCAACCGAAAAAAAAATGTGCAAAAGAGTAAAAAAAATCTTCTGGTGCATCAGGGGAGGGGGCACACAATTTTGGGGGAGGTCCAGACGTCCTTGATCCACTGAACGGCTGTGCTGCTCGTCTTCTCCAAAGGATCAAAGAAGAAGTGGGTCGCATCACTGGATGCGAGACGCCAAGACGAAGATTGATGCAGAATGGGCAATCAAAATCAGCTTCTGCATTCGTGGTTTTGATTGAAGGGATTCAGTCGGATTAAAAGTGACTCAAAGCCGCATCCTGCTTTTCTCAGACTCTGGTTCTAGGCCTCCGATTACTTGACCTTTGACAGCTTGATTCAGCCCCGCCTTTCTTTTCCGTTGTCGTGTCAGGAATGATCAAAGACCCTCGTGACCATCCATTATCTCGTGAGGCCTTTTGGGAATGAATCTTTCATTGTCATTTTCTTTTACCTGCTGGAATCAAAGGGATCTGGCTGTTTGCGTTTGTTCTTTTGAATGGTGATTGTGGATAAAACGCACAACGAAAACACAAATGAAAAGGAGTCTTAATTTGGTGTGTTTCACTTGCAACTGCAATTCCTTTGTAAAAAATTTTCTTCATTGTCTGCATCTTTCTCTTTGCAGGGGAAAGAGGAGATCGTGAAGACAGAAAGGTGAGTTTTGTTTTCACGAATTTGTCTCCGTATCTGCATATTTGCGCCGCGCATGACCTTGGGGCGTGACCCCAATGTGTCGTTCCCGAATTGCATCGCCCTTCTCAGGGGGAAACCCCCGACATTCCCCCATCTCGGGAAATACCTTCGATAAGACAACCATTTGGCAAAGTCTCAGTCGAGACAAAATAAAGAGACAGACGCCCATCTTGAAGATTGCAGGAAGATTAGGAAGATGAAAACAAGAGTGACTGCAATTTCCGAGTTGTGTGCGCTTGTTTTCTTCCCCCGCGGAACTGTTGAAGCTGGCTTTGCTTTGAAAACACCAACATGCTGCGACACAGAAAATTTTGCATCTTGTCTTCGTAATTTCTTTTCTTGGCGTTGAGAGGACAAAGAACATTTCTTGGATTCCCCAACACGCGTTAGCACCAAGCTGCACCCCAACTTGTCTTCTTGACAAACGAGCAGTGTGCGGGGAATCAACCGGATTGGATCCACCTTGCGCGCCCGTGTTGAGCTGTCTGATCCGTAAAAATCACGCTTACCTAACACAAACCACGGCCCTGCAGTGAGTGATCTACGACACACACGCGCCGCGAAGCGTTTTCTCTGGTAAAAGGTTTCCATAGCAACAGCGCCAGGATGAAGTGAGTCCGCCATTGACCCATTTGTCACCTCGGGTCAAGAGGCGACTCATCCCTGGATCACTTGTTGGCTTTCTTGGCCTGGCTCTGTCCCAAACATGGGACACTGTCCAGTTCTGTGGGCCGCTGCACGGAATTAGGTTTGTGGTTCACTCGTGCACGAGCAGAGAGCAGAACTTTTCTCTTTCCTTGCTGGTGCCAAATGTCCTCGAAGCTGTTTGATGGAAACCGTCCAAGAAACAATGTCTTCTGTTGTGGCCTTTTGGCAGCTGATTGACAGGGTGAACAAAGGCACTTCGTGCTGAGTAAAAGTGATGAAAGGTTGCCAAAAATGCCTCAGGTCTGCTCTCAACCAGATTGGTCGTCGCAAAAAATAAGAAAAATTCGTCACGTGAAACGTTTGTTGAACAGCTCAATCGCTTGCGTGTGACACACAGACGGGAGTAGGGGAAGTCCCAAAGTTCTGAAGGTCTTCCAGGAAAGAAAATATTCCTTTCCGTCTGAGAACCTCAAAGCAGGGTCAGACCCTGCAGGAAAGACGACCTCCGTCCAGCCAGGGCAGCGGTGTAACATGCCCCATTGGCTTGCGTGCCCGATTGACATGTGTCAATGGGGCACGGCCGGTAGACCCATGCCCCATTGACAGGCCCTGTGTTCCGATTGACAGGGGCAAGCCTCCAAATGCCTCCCCGGTTGTCCCAAGGGGCAACTGGCAGGCCTGCTCCCCCTCCCTTGCCTCTGGGGCACGGTCTGTTGACCCATGCCCGATTAACATGCCTCCAAATACTGGTACTCCAGGGGATTTTTTACGCACCTTCAACCAATCAGGAAAAAGTACTTTAGTTCTGTATTTTACCACA
>JAAUXT010058965.1_pt1 | contig 12174 bp, 6 predicted proteins | sample 7278171 | NCBI WGS metagenome assembly JAAUXT01 (sample SAMN14350112, study PRJNA611818) | marine sediment metagenome | isolation source: surface marine sediment (1.8m) | place: French Polynesia: Moorea | collected 2018-08
CAATTCTTTTGGTTGATATGTGGATATTGTTGTGAAACAATGTGTAAAAGTTCCATTTGGTCAAATTTGTTCCATTTGGGTGTGTGCTAAATGAGGTCCCAAGTTGTGAATATTGAGTGAAAAAGTAAAAAAAATTTGACAAAAAAGTGACCCAAATCAGAGCAAGCCAAATAAGAGCAGGCCAAATAAGAGTAAACCAAATCAGAGCAAGCCAAATCAGAGCAAGAAAAATCAGAGCAAGCCAAATCAGAGCAACTGAAATTTCCTCAAATCACCAGGAGCTCCATGGAGCAATTTTTTTTTTGTATTCAGGAGCGAGTAAAATGATCAGGTTGGTTCCGAGAATGTTCGATGATGACTGATGACAACAACGCAACTGTTGTGCTTTTGTACTGTAGTGGGTGTGGTCGGACTCATGGGTCAACCCGTGGGTGAAATCTGAATGCCGCAGCATGGGTCTTCTTCTGATAGGGGGGTTTTTGAAAATGTTATCCAATGTCATTTGTTTGCTCCACAGCTCGCTGTGTGTGTGTGTGTGTGTGTGTGTGTATGTGTGTCTGTCTGTCTGTCTGTCTGTCTGTTTGTCTGTCTGTCTGTCTGTGTATCTGTCTGTCTGTGTGCGTGTGTGTGTGCCTGTGTGTGCGTGTGTGCGTGTGTGTGCGTGTGTTGTGTTTATCTTGTCAGCTTTTGCCAACAATACACAGACCCCACAGCAAAGTTTGCTTGAGTGATTTTTGTGGCAATTTGGTCACTGCCCTTGAAACACATTGAAGGCTTCATTTCCAAGATGCGTGGTCAGGATGATGCAGCAAAGCATTGGTGGTTTGGATGAACCACTGAATGATCCTGAAGGGGAAGCCTCAGAGCCTTTATCTCAAAACTGAAGTGCATTTTCTATGTTTTACCCCAAGTGCGTTTGGCTTTCAACACAGGAATTCTCATCAACACATCTCTGAACGAGTTATTGTTTTGTTGTTGCAGAGATACGAAACAAAACCCATTGAGACCAGTTTTGTCCCTTTTCCACTCGTCTTTGCAACATTCTCATTAAAATCCAAAATTTTTAGAATTTCGCCAACTTTCTGCGGTGTGTAACATCATGTGAACTCCTTTCTTGGAGAAAGTTGTTTTGGGCTCATTTTAGTCTTGTTTATTGCACAAGAGAAGATATTGAAACAGTAAGCTACATATTTCCATCCACAAAGTGTTTCCGTCTGAAGAAATCAAACATTGAACATCAGTTTGACTTTGAAGCATCCCAAAATGGCGAGGGAGCCTTGGTTCCCACAATTAGCCACGAAACACAGGAACATGTGCAGGAGCACCGGAGGAATTACTCTTCCTTGAAAACATGAATGGCTTGTAGGAACATGATCAGAGTTGCTGTTGCCATGCAAAAAACAAACACCACAATTGCAAGTCTGTCCATTACCCTGGCAACAAACATCCACTCTTCTCTTGTTTTATTGGTGGTGTCAGTGTTGTAAATCTTCTTTGTGATACATTTAACTTCATTCAAAAGACTCTTAGCATGTGGGATATCTGCATCATATTCATTTGGTTCCCTCCTGTTGTCTTTGTCATGTTCTGGTCTTTTGATCCTGCTGTGCTGAGGAGTGAAAATATGGGCATTTGAAACCATGTACAACTCAGAAGGAGAATAACTTTCTGTTTTCCATCTCAAACACACCAAAACAGCAAGACCCTTCAGTACAATAATTCTCACCCATCTGGGCACAGGATGTTTGTTTGCCTGAATTTTTATGATCAAAATATTGACAATAAGACTGACAACATCCAGCCAAAAAATTGTGATAAGATAAAGACATATCATAGGAACAGTATCTGAAGAGCTGGGCATAGTGTCTGCAATCATTGCCGATGTGACTGTATTGCCCAACATGAGGAGAGTCCCAAATGATACCCTCTCTTCATTGTTGGGTGGAAGAAAGAAAATGAAGCAGGATAATGATGCAATTGTTACAACTGGCAATATGCATTGTACAACAAAGAATTGTGGTTGTCTTCTCAACTTCAATGAGAATATCATTTTCACAAAGGGACCAGGACAACAAGCATAGTATCTGAAACTTTTGGTGACTCCAGTCCCAACAAGTGACCATTCTGGCATGGACAGATAATATGATGTATCAATTCTGTTGCTTTTGTCCAAATGGTCATAATCTAGTTTGGCCTCATCCTGTGTCCAAGAATCAAATTCCAACACACAAACCTTGCAGAAGTGTTCAAGATATTTTCATTGCAATTTCATTAAGTGTCTGAGGTGAAGATTGGGCTAAAGATTTGTTTGATCCAAAAAACTTACCTGAGTATCAAAAGGAAACCAAGTCATATTTATGTCACATCTGCTGTTAATTTGTAAAGCTGTGGCATGAAAGATGCCTCCAGTGTGGTTCAAAATTATTTCATCTGTTGTTTCCAGTACTGCAAGAACACAACCATGAAAGTGCCACAAACACAAGTGTATCTCTTTGAAAAAAACATCATAACAGTTCAATATTTACCAAAGTGTGGATCTATGCTGTTTACCAGGACAGTATCAGGTTTCCAGAAAAGGCTGTTGGGAAGACTGAGAGTTTCTATTCCTCCATACTCAGCTGGTTCCCATGTCAATCTGTCATCTGTCCAGGCTTGTCTGAGCCAAACAAAAGTTTGTAACACCTGGAGGCCATCAAGGAGCAGAGAAGCACATTTGGTTTTGGTTCTGGCTCACAATGCAAAACAGACAATTATGTAAGGAGACAATTGTGTTGGTGAACAGATCATGAGGGGAAATGCCCCTTTGATTCTGGTGGTGCTTTCATTGTGTTTTCTGTATTTTATAAGAGACAACAATATGGCCCTGAAAAAGAGAAAACTAAAAAGACTTACATCTGTTCTTTCATGAATGGCAATAATTTGTTTCAGTGCAAGCCCCAGTTTGACCTTGAACTGGGTTTTAGTGAATTCTGTTGGGGCGACGTTTTTGTTGTAGTCCTTGAACAGGTGCTGATACAAAGAGGTTCCTTCCTTACGCAAATAATTATTGGTATCACACCTGTGAAGCAAAATAGCAAATGTCGTTTTCAATGTACCAACAGAGAGAAGCAAAAGAAGAATTGCTCAAGCACTGACTTATTCTGGAATCTAACGTGTTTGGACATTGATCACACAGGAAACTGCAAGTCCGTTACCGTTCAGTTGCATTGTCAGACACATTGTGAGCTGCCATGATTTGTGCCACACCCGCCACCACCGCGACGAGGCTCAGCATGACTCTGAAACTCCAGTCACAAACTCAGGGTGTGAAATTCACCCCGGATACTCTGCGTGTATTTCGGTACAACGGTCTTCACAACGCATGGATTGTAAAAGAAACTCTGTTTTGTTACGATTTGCTTGCAAGAAGACTTCGATGCTTCAAAGAAATGAAAAAATTTGACCTTTGGAACCTGAGGTCGTTTGGAATGTGAACCCCTTGAGAACTAAGCTTTACCAGGACGAGGCGACTCCCGTGGTGCTTCTCCTCTGAGGCAGTTTTGCTGACACCGACTCACAAACCAGATTTGCTGAGTTTTCAACTGTTCAAAGCGTGTGTGAGTGTGATCAGAAAATCAAATCTTTGCGTCAACATCTGGAGGGTGAGTGTTTTGTTGTTATGACACGAACCAAACGCTTCATTTGAAACCTTCAATTGCGCGGTTCCAGGAACTGACCCGTGTTTCACCAAGCAGAACAAATAAAATTTCTCCACAATATGTGGGAAAAGTGGAAAATGTCATTTTGGTGTTTGGCAGAATCGATCATGGCCATTTCTACTCGTAGAAAAATGGAAAACAAAACAATAGAATCACCACTCGCTCCGTAGATGGATGTAGCTGTTGTCGTGTGTTTTGAGCACACCAGGCAGGAAAGCACTCGAAGTCCAGTTTGACGCACATTCTTCAGGTCAAATGGCAGCTTGGGACTGGTGAGGAGGTGAACAACTCTCAGGGTGAGGACACACTGAGGGGGGGGGGCGGAAGAGCCTGTTCCATCAGACGCGACGGCCCGTCACGTGACTGTTGTGTTCACTGCATGGGTGGGTCACAATTGATTTGTACGAGTATGTACTCAGACACACTGGATGCAGCACGGGCTGTCGCGTCTGACAGCACGGGCTCTTCCCGCCCCCTGGATCCCAAAGCCATTTCAGTGCGGGAGGGGGGAAGCATTACCACTGAACGGGCCAGTTGGGATTCTGCCTTGATCTGCACCACATAATGTTGATGGTCACTTGCACCGAGAAGCAACCTGCTGATTGCGGAGATGCGCACCAGCCCAAATCTGAGTCACTTTTCGTATTCAGCAACCCAATCATTGCCCTGCTCAAACTGTGCACACCCTCAATCGGGTGGAACCACAAAGACAAAGACCATTTCAGATGTTGCTGATGTGGAGACAAACTAGCACTAGAAATTTAGTTTGCAAGAACATGTCATAAACAGAAGGAAATATGACATTCTGGCACAAAATCAGCAGGAAAAAATATCCCCAGAAGCGAGGGAAAACTCAGGCCCCTTTCTCCCCCCATCTGGATCGACCGCAACTGGTCAAGCCTCTTTTTGCCCCTCAAAGACCAGAAAATTTTGTGTGTTCCTCAGTGTCCCCAAAGTGGGTATAAATGTGTATGTAAATCCTGGCATCCTCACTCGGAGGGAATCCAGGGGCATATCACAACACTGCAGAACTTCTTGCACTGTGCTAAAAATTACATTGGAGTAGCTTCTCACCACCACAAAATCACCAGCTGATGTGAAATGAGGGAATATTCTACAGATCCAAAAAAAAAGAAAGTTTCACTCTGTTGTTTCACACCCTGACCCCTTCATGTTGTGTTAAATCTTTTTTCAAAGTTACGATGAAAAAAATTGGATTCACAATAGTTTCAAAGGAGTTGGTAGTGATTACAAACAACAAAACGAGTAATTCTTTGTGTGTGAAGACAAACAGTAGGAGAATATGAAAAGCACTCAAAGTTGACCAACAACAGAAATTGAAAGTGGTTAGTATAATTGCTTTGACAACCCCTGGTTTTATGCTTTTGACCTGTGAATTTGCTTGAATTGAAGTCATTTGATTTTGGGCCAATTTGACAAATAACAATACATAAAATACAGAAATGAATACAGAGGCCCCAACTTGGACACTTGCCACAAAAATTGTGACAATATTGGCCTTCAAACTAAAACCAAATGAATGTACAAATGGCGAACAAAATTTGTTTTTGATGTTCTCAGTGAGCACTGTGTGCACAGTTACTGTGGAGGAGATTATTGCCAACAGTACAATGCAAGCAGTCAACTGTTTCACAACAAATGATCTCTGTTTGAAAGAGGAATTCATGGGATACAGGGTTACCATCAACCTGGAAAATGAGAGAAAACTGAAAAGAAAGGGCAAGATCAAACAAAACAACAATGAGAACATATGTGCCACAGAACAGAAAAAACTCTGTTGCCAAAGATTTGACTTCATCATAAATTCATCATTGTAATAGAGATCTGCAACCCACAAAACGAACAAATAATCGGCGAAAATTGTGTTCGCAAAGCAGACGGTGCAAACAATTATTTCATAATTCCCTGAGCATGCAGTTTTTCTGCTCTTTTTTCTGGCTTTGTGCTGAATGTTGTAGTGGATTGAGCTTGAGGCAAAGTTGGCTCTCATGACACACAAAACAATGACAAGCACAACTACTCTGAGGGGCACTCCATGGAGGAGATCTGAACAAGTTTCATATGAAGTAACAACAACCTCACAAGAAGTTACTGACAGTGGGATACAACACACAAATGGAGATGATGTGATTACTTTGTTTATCACTATGCCCCTCAATGTGTTTTGATCAAATTGCATCAAATGGTTGAATGAAAGGTTCAGCACATGCAATTGTGATATGTTGACAAATATTTGCCCAGTGAGGGAGTTTATTTCATTATGAGAACAATCAATTATCTTTGTCTTACTTAAATTGACAAATGACCCCATTTCCAACATTTGTATTGTATTTTTGGCCAGGATAATTGTTGAAAGGCAAAACAAATTACAGAAACAGTTTCTGTGTAGTGTGTTGACATGATTTGAAGTCAAATTTACAAACCTTAGTTGGGAAAGTGTTTTGAACAATCCACATATTTGTGATATTTGATTGCTTGGCATATTGATACTGACGGTGAAGTTAGAAAATTGCAGAAACTGTAATGATTTGACAGAAGTGTTGACCAAGTGAAAAGACATATGAGGCAGGTTGTGAAACATTTCCTCATCAACAAGGGACCCAATACATGAAAGGGCAAAGTTCAAACAATGGCATGCCTTGTGGCACTGAATATGCTTCAATTGACAAGATTTTTCATCATCACCTTTCGGGCATTGATCTCTGCCATCACATGTGTGTTGAATGTGGATACAAACCCGAGAAGATTTGCATTTGTACAGCCCTTTACAAATTCTATTTTTGCCACGTTCAAGCGAATGATTTTCATCGAATCCATGAGGACAGTCCCACTTCCCATCACAGACATAGTGCCAAGGCACACAATAATTTTTTGGGCATTTAAATTGAATATTACATTCAAATTCTATGCAAGACTCAAGATGTGAACCAGTTCTACAAGGAGACAGGTGACCAAATGTGTCAAGTTCAAAAGTACATGTTTGACTGATGTCAAAATATTTTGAATGGCCTCCAGTGCATGGTATACCTCCACCATATTCACATTCAAATTGTGAGTAATTTGAAAGCAAGGCCTTGTATTTTAGTTCATCAGCAGCAGATGGACCACAATCAGGAACCAGATCGTTTACCAATTCAACATTTATTAGCTCTCTGGTGCAATTGAACCAAACTGCATTGTGGGGAATGTTTGCTGTGTTTTGTTTTCTGGTGTAGCTCAAACAGACTCCTTTGGTGTTCTTGAAATGAAGTGGGGAACATTTGCAGTCCAATGATACACATTGCAATGGACATTCTGTGTGATGAAAAGGACATTGTTCATCATGTGATTTTTCTGTTTTTCCATCACTGTTTGTGTGACAGTCACTGGTTCCATCCAGCACATATTCGCTGGATATGAACTCTCCATTGGAGCATTTGAAGGCTTGACCAGGGCTGCCTTTGTTTGGTGGTCTGTCCTGTGCACACCAGAAACCCTTTTGCTTCACTTGCATTCATGAAAGACGACTTCCAAAATGTTTCAAACCAGATTCGGTCAAATAAATGTTGTTTCACCAATGACAAAGAGGAAGATACAGGTGTAATCAGAGCAAAAATGTGGTGAGTCATGGCATTCAGTGTCACATGAAGTTTGTGTGTTTGGATCAAAGGGTCTGTTGTCATTCCAAATTTGTGTCCACAAATGTTCAAAATATCCTTTGTGAGACTGTAGTTTCCTTCATACCAAATAAATGAAAAACAAACCTTTTCTTTCTTCACAGCTTGTTCATTGCAAATATTTTGTGATGGTGTTTTGTGTTTTGAGTCGTGCGGAGATGAAAGTTTGTCTTTGTGACACACTATATCATCTGTGAGCCTCTTGTTGCAGTTCACACATATCCACTCAGCTCTTGCCAAATTGAACAGAAATATCACAATGCACAACAAGTGGGATGACAACAACACAGGCTGTAACTCTTTTCTCACATTTTTTCTGAGATGCGACACAGAATAATTTTTCAGTGAAGAATGTGACTCTTTTGTCTGGTTTTTCGCACCATGTGACCAACACTGTGGGTCATACGTGTCATCAAGAACTGCTTCGCTTCTCCCAAAGTTTTCATTCTGCCACAATTGAAAAGACACTGGATGTCCACGAGTCCAACTGGAACAAATAAAAGAACTAATTTTTTGTCCACTGAAAAGGCAGCTTGTCATGACAGTTCAACAACAAACTTTCTTTTTTGTTGGAAAGACTCAATCATTTGTGTGCATGTGAACTTTGTACGTGCATGATTTCACATGGATCTTTACCCCACACAAAGCAACAAATAATGTGTACCAACAACCAGTTCGTTTGTTGAGATGATGTCTTGGACAGACAAAAGAAGTCCTGCACTAAATGGTATACAGTCTTCCCCTGCTCCTTGCCCGCATCCCTACCTCCACCCCCCCCCAACAAATGGACTGCATGTGTGGCAGAGCTGAGCTGAATTCGAGTCAATGACTGACAGTTTGCTGCACTGTGTAGTGACATCACAAACGATCAGCTTGGTATCTCAGAAGAGACTGACTTCCGAGGCGGGAATCTCCCTAAATTTCTTTAGTTCGATCACGCCATCTGGTGAGTGGTTCTAACAATTCAGGTCAGGTGTGTCACACCACATTGTACCCGCTGGTATGGACCAAGAACCCTGTGTACGGGTGGGAACCACCCTGTTGGAACACAAACCCGTTTGTGAGTGAAATTTACCGTATTCACCCATGTATAAGTTGCACCCATGGATGTATATTTTATGCACCCCAAGAATTGGTCCAGGAAGTGCTTTTGTTTCTTACAAACGAGGAACAAAATGTCTCAGAATAATTGTTTGGCAGTCAGCCAAAAATTTTGAACCGAGGGGCGTGCCAAAGTGTCTGTTGCCGAATGACCTTCAAAAGGTCAGGGTTGGCGTAAAGGGCTTTTCAAAAAACTTTTTCACAGAAAGCAAGACAACTTGTGAAATCTTCAAAACTGTAAAAGGACGTATGTATGTATGTATGTATGTATGTATGTATGTATGTATGTATGTATGTATGTATGTATGTGTGTATGTATGTATGTATGTATGTGTGTATGTATGTATGTATGTATGTATGTATGTATGTACAAGTGTATGTATGTATGTATGTATGTATGTGTGTATGTATGTATGTATGTATGTGTGTGTATGTATGTATGTATGTATGTATGTGTGTGTATGTATGTATGTATGTATGTGTGTGTATGTATGTATGTATGTGTGTGTATGTATGTATGTATGTGTATGTATGTATGTATGTATGTATGTATGTATGTATGTGTGTATGTATGTATGTACACACCGAATTTCACCCCGTGAACTTTGAAGGTCAATGAAGACCAGGGGCATCACCTTCAATTTTTCAGATCTTTTCAGTAGAAAAAGAAAGTCAAAATGATCTTCTCTGCTGAAGAATCTGGAAAGATGTCCACCAATTCCAGTACAATAATTTGATGACTGCATCCAAGAAACAGACATGTCATTGGTGGCAAAATGATACTTGCCACTCTGGTCTGAACAGTGAGTGATATTGTGGTTCACAATCTGACACGTTTCCCGCATCATTTGTGAATCACAAGGTTCTTTCATCCAAAAGCTGAAGAGGTTAATTTTTTCCAGACAACTTGAGCAATTCTTCTGAATTGTGTGATGTAAATCCATTGTTGTTATAACTTTTGGAACTGACACGACGTATCGTTTGGAAGATGCAGCAAATTTTGCTTTTCTAAATATCCACCGATGTTCCATTTCAAATCTGAGATCTGAAGAACCTGTTCGTATCTTCAATCTGAATTGCTTCTTCCTAAGATCCTGAAGAGAATTACTCAGCCACAGAACCAGGTTCTTTTGATTCACATTTCCTTGCAGCAGAGATAAAATATTATTGGAATAATTTGCCATGCTCCTGAAAAACATGATCAGGTCAAATGTGGATTGACCAACAAGGGCCAGCGCCTGAAACATGACAAATTTATTTTCTGTTGTGTTGTCAGAAGTTATGATAAAATCAAGCCAAGTATTGGATAAATGAGGAAAAGCAAAGAAGTATTTCATGCCATCTCTTTGCACAGTGTATTGTATCTGAAGTGACATATCATTCTGAGAGTGAAATGCTGAACTTTTGGTGACATTTGTTATCTGCTGAATGCTAGACTTGTCATCTGATGCCGACCAGTCTGTCTGCAAGTTGTCAATCTGAAGGAAGGTTTCACAAAGCCTTGTCATGTTGGACCATTCTGTGATTCTGGCATGTCCAATGAAATTGCTTTGTTGAAAACCATAAATTTAAAAAAGGGAACCATATTCATGTTTCAAAACACCATTTATCTGATAGAAAGTTGGCATGTCCTCAAACAGGCTGTGGTCAATGTGCAAACAGCTGAAGCAAATTGGATAAATGTCCAGCCACAGCGATTCTTCCCGATCAAACACTTCATTTATTTCGTGAAAGCCAGACGAGACTTGCACAACTGTGCAGACGTCAGGAGAGGGTGTTACACGCGTGATAGAGTACCCAAACCACAGGGAGGGCCTCACTAAATGATCACAAGTTAAAATCCTTTGGAATTTGCAGAGTGTTGTCGAAATGTTCATGTGGACAGAGAAAGAGCTGTATTCTTTGTAAGCATAGAACACCATCAGAACTGCCGCCGAATCTGAGAAAATACTCTTTGTTGTCAACCAGCTCGTGGAATTTTGTTCTGTGTGTTTATTACACAACGAAAACAGTTGTTTTTGTTCTTCTTCATTTGCATTTTCAAAAAATACTGCTCCTCCAAACAGACATTTGCTGTGCATTTTCCCAAAGTATGAAAATTCTGCAATTGTGATGTTCAAAGTTGCATTGGCTGAGTTGTTCAAGAGAACATTGCACTTGTCATGCAAGTAGTGGTCACAATGAGGGCAAGTGGAGTCAAAAAGGGCCACCTGTACCGAATCACTGTTTGTCAAAATTTCTGTGGTTGGTCTGGTTGTTTCTGTGTGTGAAATTATTGCTCCTGAAAATGCCTTGTTTTCCACGGTTTGTATGACGCATTGGAAACTCGACAGCTGGATGATACCGCCAGTTGAGTTGATCACAACCATCTTTTTTGAGAGAAAACCAGGGCCATCATAATAAATTGCGTACAACTCTTCTCCAGTTTGTGTGATGTTCAGCATCACCATTTTGTGTGTTTTTTTGATGATGCGAATGGTCAACAATGTTGTTTTCATTGAGAAAATGGTATGTGCGCAGTACACCATGTCAGTACTGTCAAATTTAACAGTCTGGCTTGCAATGACACATGTGGAAACAACAGTGGTCTCAAAATGGACTTGTGCTGGAACCCTAGTTCCTTGCACAATGATCAATTCTCCTTGATGTGACACCAGGTACAATTTAAACAATGAATGTTTTCCACAAAAGTGCACTTCAAAATCAACCAAAGGTTGCTTCAGCATCAGATAATTCAAATCACAAGAACCAAAAAACTCACGCAGATTCATGTCAATTACTGTGACATTGAATCTTAGATTTTTGTCAAGACAAAATTTAAATGCATGGTCCACGTATACTCTGTCACTCAGCAGCGAGCATATCTTGTGCCATCTTCGAACAAATTTAACATGCCATGTTGGTCTGATGATTGTACAGGAAAAAACAACTGGATCTTGGCATATCCTTGGTTCTTTTTCTGGGGTGAATACCATTTTGGCCACTGACATGAAAAACCTTGATTCTTTCTCAAGGTGTGATATTTCTGAATGGAAATGAACTTCTGTTGTTTCAAAATGTTTCAATAACAAAGTTGCAACAAATTCAATGTATGTGAACCAATGTTTTGGTTGCTTCTCTGCATGTTCCAGCCAATCTACTTGCATCAGGGGATCCTCTTCATCAACTTTGGCGGAACAAATTGAGATGAACATTGTGAGCAAAAGCACATGCATTTCCAAAATAACTGCTGGAGGTAAAGTCTCAAGATTAGCTTCATACTGGTCCCGAGTTTGTGAAAGTCACACATAACAAGTTGACAACATGCTAATTAAGCCCAATTGGGCTCAGAATTGTCAATTTTGTACCAATTTGAAAGTGACTTGGCTTGGACATGATCACTTTCTTTGCCTCAAACAAAAGGAGTTGTTTGGCAGATTGCAGGGAAATTGTTCCTGTTTCAAAAATTTAATCAGTTTTGTGAGAGATTTGTCTCAAGGAACTTGCCAAGTGGTGTCCAATTTTCTTCGATGTGAAGAGGTTTTCCGTGAATAAAGTGCGGAAATAAAGTCCTTCTTCTCTCTCTCCCTCTCTCCCCCTATCTCTCTCCCTCTCGCTCTCACTCTCTCTCTCTCTCTCTCTCTCTCTCTCTCTCTCTCTCTCTCTCTCTCTCTCTCTCTCTCTCTCTCTCTCTCTATATAAAAAACAAAAGCCAACAA